>Ga0209254_10000195_pt1 | contig 43634 bp, 38 predicted proteins | sample FrelakmetDIP11DI_FD_187148 | JGI IMG/M metagenome (GOLD analysis project Ga0209254, IMG submission 187148) | Freshwater lake sediment microbial communities from the University of Notre Dame, USA, for methane emissions studies - DIP11 DI (SPAdes)... | ecosystem: Environmental > Aquatic >... | reverse complement strand
GCAGCACCTGACCCTGGCTGACCGGGCAATGGTTGCCAATATGGCGCCTGAATCCGGAGCGACAGTCCTCTTTTTTCCGATTGATTACCAGACCTTGGATTACCTTAAACTGACTGGTAAATCTGCTTCTCAAATTGACCTGGTTGAAAGATATTCCAAAGAACAGCATCTGTTCCATAATGATGATGCCAGCCGGCCGGATTACAGCGAAATATTAGAGATGGATTTGAATTCAATTGAACCCAGCCTGGCCGGACCTAAGCGTCCACAGGATCGGGTACCCCTGTCCGCTATGAAATCCTCCTTCCGGAAGGCTTTAACCCAACCAAAAGCAGAACGCGGCTTCGCCCTGGATCAGGTCAACCTGGAAAAGAATGACGTATCGGGCAGCCATAAACAGCTTTTAACCCACGGTTCCGTTGTGCTGGCTGCCATTACCTCCTGCACCAATACATCCAACCCCTTCGTGATGATAGGCGCAGGGCTTCTGGCAAAGAACGCTGTAGCATTGGGATTACAATGCAAATCCCATGTTAAAACCAGCCTGGCTCCCGGATCACTTGTGGTGACCGAGTATTTAAGTAAGTCCGGTTTACTCGAACCTTTGGCAGAATTAGGCTTCAACCTGGTTGGCTATGGCTGTACAACTTGCATCGGCAATACCGGTCCTTTGCCGGAAGCCATAGTCAGAGAAATCCAGGAGAATCACCTGGTAACGGCTGCTGTCCTCTCCGGTAACCGTAACTTCGAGGGAAGGGTCAGCCCTCACACCCAGGCTAATTACCTGGCATCTCCCCCGCTGGTTGTTGCCTATGCACTTGCCGGGACAGTTGATATCGATTTAACCAGTGAACCTCTCGGATTGGGACAAAACGGTCAATCCGTTTTCCTGAAGCAGATTTGGCCATCCTCTTCCGATATCTTTGCCACAATTACCCGAATCATAGATTCGTCTTTGTTTACTAAAAGCTACCAGGATATCTTCCAGGGAAGCAGTGAATGGAATAAACTTGAAACAGCCAGCGGCATGCTTTACCGGTGGGATATGGATTCCACCTATTTGCAGCAGCCACCATTCTTTACGGGTATGTCCACCCATCCAAGGGGAAACACAGATGTATTAAACGCCCGTGCTCTTGCCTGCCTGGGAGATTCGATAACCACCGATCATATTTCACCAGCAGGAGCTATTCCAGTACATAGTCCGGCCGGCCAGTACCTGATTCAAAAAGGAGTTGGTGTTCAGGACTTTAATTCCTATGGATCACGGCGGGGCAACGACAGGGTTATGGTACGCGGAACATTTGCTAATATCAGGCTAAAGAACCAAATTGTGCCTGATATAGAAGGAGGGTTCACCAGGCACTTCCCAAGTGGAGAACAAATGACCATTTTTGACGCTGCCATGCGATACAAGCAGGAAGGCACACCCCTGATAATCCTTGCCGGCAAAGAATATGGGACTGGCTCCAGCCGGGATTGGGCTGCCAAGGGAACCACTCTGCTGGGAGTAAAAGCAGTCCTTGCCGTCTCCTACGAGCGTATCCACCGCTCCAACCTGGTTGGAATGGGAGTCCTGCCTCTTGAATTTTTACCTGGAGAAAACGCAGCAACATTCCACTTGAAAGGGGACGAGATTTTTCATATCAGCGGCATTAAAGATATAAAGGAGCCTCTTTCTCGTCTTACTGTAAAAGCAATCAGTCAGGCCGGCAGCGAAAAATCAATTACCATGATTGCCAGGTTGGATACCAGCACGGAGGTAGATTACTTCCAAAATGGCGGGATTTTGCAGACAATTCTTTATCAATGGCTGCAAGCTGAAGATTGAATCATATTTCCACCAGAACAGCGGGGTACGGAATTGTTTGTGACAATTTCCGTACCCCGCTAAAATTTTAGATGGCTTAATTGGATAACCAAATATCCCGGGTATCAGGAAAGCTGCCCGGGAAAACTTAACTGCCGGTCATCTTTACTTTAAATCCTTTTCTGATTAATTCTTCACTAACTTTCTTGCGTAAATCACCTTGAACTTCCAGGGAATTATCCTTTATTGATCCCCCGGCGCCGCATTTTCTTTTTAATTCTGCTGCAAGTTTGCCAAGCTCTTCACCAGAAAGGGAAAAACCGGTAATCACGGTCACCTTCTTCCCGTGACGCCCCTTGGTCTGTAAGGAAATTTTAAGAATACCATCCCCTTTTGGGATCTCTTTCATCTTCTTACAGGTACACTGCCCGATGGGATTTTGGCAAACCGGGCAAATCCTCCCGCTGTCGGTTGAGTATACAGTGGGATTTCCTCCCCGTGATATTATCTTCATAAGCCTATCTCTACGATAAAAAGTAAGAATAATCCCTTTAGGATATAATTCAAAAACGTGCATTATGGACATTTATACCATCATCCAAAAGTTCCAGGCACCACTCAAAACAGAACGCGAGACTAATTTTATCCAAAAGTTCCCCTTCTTTTATGGCTGGGTAATTTTTGCTGTTGGGACCCTGGGTCAAATAATGATAAGTCCTGGGCTTACCTTTGCTGTATCCCAGTTTATTGACTATTTCATCCGGGATTTGCAGATCAACCGTTCCATGGTAAGTACGCTTTACACAATTGCAACAATCATTGGCAGCTTATCCCTGTTATTTATGGGTAGGATGGTCGATCGTTTTGGGCCAAGGGTAATGGGTGCACTGATCGGTCTGTTCTTTGGGTTATCCTGTATTTATATGGGCCTGGTTCTTAACGCAGCAATGCTTTTTTTTGGCTTTTTTGCCTTGCGCATGCTGGGACAGAGCAGTCTAGGCCTGGTTTGCAACACAGCCATTAACCTGTGGTGGGTTCGCAGACGTGGTACCATCCTGGGTTTATCAGGATTAATCATAGGAATCGGCAGCCTGGGTATCTTTCCTAACTTGATCCAGGCGCTGATTGCATATAAGGACTGGCGTTTTGCATATTTAATCCTGGGAGGAATTATTCTTGTGTTCTTTGTACCAGCAGCAGCTATATTCTTTCGCAACCGGCCGGAGGACTATGGGCTGCAACCGGATGGGATCGTGCCGATCCCATCCGGTGAAAGCACGATCCAGGTAAGTATACCCATCGAGGAAAATTGGACTCTTGGCGAAGCTATGCGCACGCCAATCTTTTGGATCATTGCCATTTGTACAGCAACCATATCACTGGTGATAAGCGGTTTGTTTTTTCATCTGGTGAGCATATTTGAGGACCAGCAGCTGCCAGCCATAGTTGCGGCAAGTACATTCCTGCCCGTTGCTCTTGCCAGCGCTATTTTTAACCTTGTAAGCGGTATTCTTGTTGACCGGATCTCAGTAAATTACCTGCTGGCCGTATCGCAGGCGTCTCTGATAGCCTGCATGCTATTTGCCCAGAATCTTTCCGGAATACCCATGGCATATCTGTTAGGAACGATGATCGGGATTTGCCTTGGATTATCCAATACAGTCAGTACCGTCAGTTGGGCCAAATATTATGGACGGGAACACCTTGGCGCGATCACGGGTGCCTCAGCGATAATCATGATTATTGGTTCAGCCCTGGGCCCAATGCCGCTGGGGATTGCCCGCGATTTGCTTGGCAGTTATGACCAGGCTCTCACTTGGGCAATTAGCCTCCCATTATTCCTTCTGGCTGCCAGCCTATTTGCCCGTCCTCCCGTAAAATCAAGCTGAATTATTCGATGATAATTCCGTCCAGGTTTTCCTCGGGGACAGGATACTCCATTTTTAGCTTCTTTAATGTATCAACCAGGATGCTGGAAATTACCAGGTTGCGATACCAGTTGCGGTTTGCCGGGATAATATACCAGGGCGCCCAGGCTTTACTCGTCTTGCTGAGAAGATCCTCATAAGCAGATGTGTACTGGTCCCACATCTTCCGTTCCTTAAGGTCGTTTACATTGAATTTCCACCTCTTGGATGGATCATCCAATCTCTCTTGAAGCCTCTGTTTCTGTTCCTCAAGATCAATATGGAGGTAAAACTTTAGGATGGTTGTGCCTTCTTCTGCCATCATTTTCTCAAACGCATTAATTTGATCATAGCGTTTGCGCCAAACTTTCTCCGGAACAAGTTCATGAACTCGAACAACCAGGACATCTTCATAATGACTGCGGTTAAAAATGACAATTTCCCCTTTACCCGGTACCTGTCTATGGACCCGCCATAGATAATCATGTGCCAATTCCTCATCTGTAGGTACTTTAAAACTGGCTACCTTTACACCCTGTGGGTTGACACCTTCAAATACCCGGCTGATCACGCCGTCTTTTCCGCTGGTATCCATACCTTGCAGAATAATCAAGACCTTATGTTTGGATTCAACATAAAGCAGTTCCTGAAGAATTTCCTGTTCTTCATTCAGTTTGGTAAAAGCCTTAATTGCATCTTTCTTATCCCCGTCAAAAGCGCTGGTTTCATTTGGATCCCAATCGGAGAGTTTTACACTCTTTCCCGGTTTGACTTGATATCGTTCCATAATCATTACCTCCCATTAATAAGGCTTCTTAATTACAATTTTTCAAATTCATGGCAGAATTTGCAGTTGATGTTGTTAATTATTTTATCAAAATCTATGGCGCTGGATTTCATTTTGGGGTAGGCATTTAATGCGATTTCAATAAGCTTATGATACCAGGTCGGATGGAGGAAAAACACGGATTGCTGCCTCCCCGCTTACCGGACATTTGAACTCGCAGATCCCACAGCCAGTACAGAATTCTCCCTTGATATATGGCTGTTGGATGGAGATTGATTCACCCGATTCATCCTGCTCGTGTACCACCTGAAGCCCGATTGCTTTATTAGCCACCGGGCATACTTCCTCACACACGATGCAAGGCGTTGCATATGCCCATGGCAAACAGCGATTCTTATCGATGCTCGCCAATCCTATCCGATAAGATTGTTTCTGTTCTAAATCCATCGGGATTAACGCCCCCGTCGGGCAGGCGTCCACACAGGCTTTACAATTTAACATGCAATAACCCAGGCGCGGTACCAGGCGGGGAGTAAATAGGTTCTGCCAACCAGTCTCAAAGAATGTTAGCTGTAAGCCCTGGGTTGGACATACCCGGATACATTCACTGCATCGGATGCAGAGGGAATAAAACTCTGGCAGCGCAGCCCCGGGCGGATAAATTAGATTCGGATGGCTCCCCTTGACAACCGGCTCAATATTTGCCAGGGCTGCAGCCCCAGCCGCTGCAGCAAAACTTGCCAATATTGCACGCCTGCCTGGATCATATTCCTGCCTTGCGGCTGCTTTGTATATGGGAATCTGCCAGACAAAGGATGCTGAATTCCTGTAACAGTTAACCATACAGTTATGGCAAACCAGGCATTCCGCCGGATCACTCTGATAGCTCTTCTGTGGATTTATTGTTCCTGTCGGGCATTCGTAATTACAAATACCGCATCCCGAACAGGAATTATTAACCACCCTTCTTGTGAGTGAGAATCGTGAGATTAATCCCAGTAGAGCCCCGGACGGGCAGAGATATCTACACCAGAACCTTACAGCCAGCCAGTTCAATCCAACCAGAAATAAAAATAGCAGGGTTATTGCTAAGGCATTTATGAAAACAGGTTGAATATCAAGGAGTAATGGATAGGATACTGCCTGGTGAAACCAATCCAGAACACCCCACAGGATTTCAAACTGATAGAAAAAATTCTCGGTTTGTAATACTGCCGCTCGTATTGCAGGCCATACCGCAGCCGAAAGCGTTCGATTAAGGTTGGCTATTGGATCAAACAGGATCAAGGAAATGCTCCCAAATAATCCTGCGAAAATTGTTACACATAAAAGGATGTATTTTACACTCCGCCATGATTCAGATACTGTGAAGGGTTTGCGGTTTTTTGGACCAAGAATTTGCACAAGCGTCCCGAGAGGACAAATCCAACCACACCACACCCTTCCAAATAATAAAGTAAGAATCAGCGTGATACCACCGATGGCAAAAGCCGGGATCCATACCCGACCAGCCAGCATCACCATGAACCCTGTCAAGGGATTGAGCCGGAAAAAGACATTTTCAATTCCAAACCGGATGGCGTAAATGGATTGTATAGACAAATACAGGAAAAATCCCAGGGATAAGACCTGGATGATCCGGCGGAATGACTGCCAGGATTCTGCACTCAAACTGAGAATTCCTCCATTTTAATGGAACTCAGATCCATTGTGCCCAGGCCCATATCAGCCGATGCCCGAATATAAGATATATCGGAGGCGACCATTCCGAAGAGGCTGGAGGCAAAAGTATCAGCAGCCACAATATCAGCACTGGCAATCACCCGGTTGGTGGATTTGACATCATTCAAATCACCACCGGTTGGGCCATTTCTCGTAAGTATTCTCACAGCATCGATCACAGTAAGCGCCGGTTTCACCTTGCTGACCAGATCTGCCACCCGCTGACCCAGATTGCCGTGCATAGCGCCGGGCCTATTGATCACCCCAAGCATGTTCTTGCCGCCCAGAGTCAGTCTGGCAAGTCCATGGGTTTTTGCAATCGGGACATTAATGATAACATCGGCTTCTATAATGGGAATATAAAACTCCCATTCTTTCAAATCACGTCCATCGGGAATAGGGAAAATGCGGTATTTATTGCGGTTCATCACTTCCATCTCCCCACCAGCCTGACCAACCGCCTCAGCGATTCCACTTCGCTGGTAAGCACTTTCGGCAGATCCTCCAAACGGATTATCCATAACCCGCACATTTTTTGCACCGGATGCCAGGCACATTTTTACCAGTGCGGCAATAACCCATGGATTGGTTGTCGCTGCATACTCATAAGAATAATAATCGGTACAGATATTCGGTTTTATAATGACATCATTCCCTGGATGGACAAATTTTTCCATTCCTCCCAATGCCGCAATTGCTGCATTGGTGATGGTTTCTGCATCCTCTCCGTGCACAATTGACAGATAGGTTAAATCGGATGGTTTGGTTTCGGGCGTTTCTCCGCTCGTAGCCGTGCTGGTTACTTGCGGATTGCTTATTTCAGGTTTAGCAGTATCAGTGGACCTGGTTGTCACAGAACCAGTGTTTAGTCTATCTGGGTTTTGTACGCCATTTTCTTCATTAGTCAAGCCGCATGCAGTGAGAAATGAACCGGCGCCAGCCATCCCTAGCAAACGGACAAAATCCCTTCTTGAGAATTTATTGTTTTCGTTTAACAAATGGAACCTTTCCTCCTACCCCTAAAAAATTTCATGAATGAACAAAATTCAAATTTTCCAGTTTAGTACCGTTATTAATTTACCAATTATATTTTAATTCTTGAAATCATTACATAAACAATAGCAATCCTGAGACCTTTTTTACCTTTCTTGTATTCCATAGGTACAGAGTCACGAGATTGTTAATCCATATACCGGGAAATAGCATAATCCGGCGGTCCCTGGACCGGTATGCACACCCAGGACCGGAGATAATTCGGCGATAATGGATTCAACACAATTCATGCGTTCTTCCATCATAACTTTAATTTTTTCCGCTTCTTCGCGGCAAGCCGCATGAACATAGGCGGTTTTTATCTTACCCCCGGAGCCTACTGCGTTTTCTACCATTTCTACCATTTTTGCATAGGCCTTCTGCCGGGTACGTGCCTGTCCAAGTGCTACAATAATCCCATCCTCCATGCCGATCAATGGTTTTACATTCAAAAAAGAAGCCAACAAATATTTGGCTCTCCCAATCCTTCCGCCCATGTAAAGGTATCGTAAGGTATCAGCCGTCTGTATCATTTTTACCCTGGGGATCATATTGTTAACAAGGTCAATAATGTCTCCCATGGATAATCCTTTCATGGCGGCCCGCGCTGCTTCTATCACTATCCAACCCTGGCATAGAGAAACGTTCAGCGTATCAATCACTTCAATACTCAACTTGGGAATAGCTTCCTGAATCATAGATTTCCCCACGAGCGCAGCCTGGTATGCACCGCTCCCTTTTGAAGTCATGTGAATACTGATAATCTCCTCTGTCCCTTCTTCCTCAACCAGATTTTTAAAGGTTGAAAAATAATCTCCAGCACCAGGGCATGCTGTCTTTGGGAGTTCAGTTGCGGTAGGCAGCCAACTGTAGAATTCCTCACGGTGTATCGTTACCATGTCCCTCAATACCTCCTCACCGCGGTGAATATAGTAAGGGACCCAGTGAATTTTGAGAGCATCAATCATGGCTTCCGGAATACTGGCAGCGCTGTCTGTAACAATGCAAACTTTGTTCATTGAGTTCTCCTTGCAAGGAACCGGAAAATATTACCGTTCCCTGGAAATCATTCTCATTAAACCTTAATAAAAGTCTACCATTTAATAATATTTTTGTAGAGAACGACAATCATCTCTTGTTTCATCAATGTCTTCCCAACCTGAAAAGGAAATTTATTCTATTTGAAACACATTGAAAGTTTGTTCTTGACACAGAACGTTTGTTCTGTTATACTAACTTTAGTAAACAGGATCGAATAATTGCATGGGGAGTTGAATCATGGTACGTAAAAAAGCTGGACTCAGTGAAAGACATCGGAAAATTTTGCAGTTTCTGGAAAAATTTACCGCTGAAAATGGGTATTCACCATCCATACGACAAATCGGAGAAGCTATCAACGTAAACTCAACCTCACTTGTTGATTATTACCTCCGGCAGCTGGAAGAGATGGAATTCATCGAGAGGGACCATCATGTGTCCAGGAGCATCCGCATTCTCAAACCGGTTACAACCAACAAAGTGGGGCAGGCTGTCCAAAATGCAACCCGGGCCGTAAGCGATATCCTAATGGTCCCCATTTATGGAAAAATTTTTGCCAGTTCACCCATACCGGTCCCCGCATCGGATCTGAGATATTTTGACCCGGAAAGCAGTGTTGAAATCGCCCGTAGTATGCTTCCTGCCAAAGAGAGCACCAAGGAATTGTACGCATTGGAGGTACAGGGAGATTCGATGATCGATGCCATGATCAACGATGGGGATATCATCATCATGAAACCATCTCAGGAGGCAAATAATGGGGAGATGGTTGCTGTCTGGCTTGATGATAACGACGAAACGACTCTCAAATACTTCTATAAAGAAAAAGACCGCATCCGCCTTCAGCCTGCAAATCCTACGATGGGACCAATTTACATTAATGAAGAAAGACACCTGCGCATCATGGGCAAGGTAGTCATGGTAATCCGCCAGATCAAAAGTATAGCTGCCTGACAGCCGTCTGGTTCAATCATGCAGCTGGTTATCTCCCGGGAGACAACCAGCTGTTATTTTAATTTCCTTGCTATGGGAAAAATGATTTAGACCTGATATCTATTCATGGCAATTAAGCCTGGCTGAGGGATTCAAAGTCCTCTTATAACAAATCTCCCCTCAAATTTTTCCTCCGATTTTCGACATATATTTCAATTGCCAACTTTAAGAACTCCGGCAATCCTGGTTTGATCTTAGTAAATAACGCATTAAATTCAGGATGTTCGACATACATCTGTGCCAGTCCAAGCATGCGTTCTTCATCCGGGTCATAAAAATAGCGCATATTCTGATGCCAGCGGGATACTACCGCCTGGACCTCTGAACCTCCCGGATCATCACCAATCAAAGCCGCCATGTCGAGGTAAATCGTCTGGCCTTCAGAGATTATCTTCCTCTTTTCTTCCCGGGTGTAGCTGTTCCAATCTATCACGCCATCAAATGCATGTTCCCCGTAACGTTCACGGATTTCTTTTTCATATTGGTTCTGTTTTTCTTCACTAAAACCTAAAAACAACGCTTCATCATCCATATTTTGTCCTTCCGCCAATTGCTGAATAGTCTTATCGACAGTCTCTATCAATTGTTGAATATTCCCGATCTGCTCTGTCAGGGTAATGCGGTGGAACTTCAGAGCATCCACTAAATTAAAATTTGGGTGGTCCAGGATAGTCCGAATTTTCTGCAGATCAAAACCCAACCGCTTATAGAACAGGATCTGCTGCAGCCGCACAGCAGAATCTGAATTATAGTAGCGGTAACCATTTCTCCCGTGTGACACCGGTTTAAGCAGGTCAATCTGATCGTAGAAACGCAGCATCCGGGTGGTTACTCCCGCCAGCCTGGCAAGATCTTTAATTGTATACATCATAAGAATCCTTCAAAGAATATCTTACACTATGACGTAATGTTAATGTCAAGGGGTAATCAGTTGCTGTAATCAGTTGCAATTATATGCAGGGTTGGATAAATATAATCCGCCCATCCATTCACAAGCATGTCCTTGAACTGGTTGCTCGATGGTTGGGCGCATTCGGATTGCATGGAAAGTGTTATTCGATTTTTACAAACGCAGCAGCATCCACGGGGATTTCTCCGGCTTGGCCGCCCACCGCCTGCAAAACCAGGGATAGCTGGGCAGTATCTTTATAAATCTCAGGTATTTCCCAGGTTCCCAGGGTAACCCACTGGCTTTCTGTATAGTTCCCCATAAACAATTGCATGGTTCCATTGGCTGCTTCATCAGAAAAATCTCCGCCATTAAAGTAGACGCGGTAATCCAGTTGGGCATTCCCATTTACCTTCGGAATCCATACCAGGACCTGGTATTTTCCATAGGGCAGTTTATCAATGGGTGTATAAGTGACTTTGACTGCGTCGGCAGGGTTGATTAATACCTGATACTGGTCGCCCCAGGCTAATGGTTCGTTGAGGTATGTCCAATAATCGGTCGCTTCAACCTTGGCTTCAGTCTCATCTATCACATAACGGAGCTGTCCTGGTGGAAGCTTTTCCAGGATTTGCATTCCACTGTCAGGCATGTGTACAAGGGCAACCCTGTCTACAGCCACAATTGTGTAATCATCCCGCTGGCCCCAGGATGTAGAAACAGAGAGCAAGTCAGGGGTATCCAACCAATAAACACCAATTGGCTGCCAAAGGTCAAATTGTTGGGCCGGATCACTATAACTGGTTTTGTAATCCATTCTGTTTTCACCAAGCAGCGGGGATAAGTTTCGATCCCCTAATTTCACAACAAAATCAAGAATACCACCTGAAGAGAGAACCGTATCAAGAACATAAATTTGGTACAGACCGGGTTGCAGGGGAACATCCATCTGCCAGTTGGCTGACATGGTATCAAGTGTGCCGTAGGTGGCGTGATAGGAGTTATCAATATCAATAGCCATCTGGGTGGCAATCTGTTCGGAATTTATCCAGAGCGGGTTACTGAATTCAGGTACAGGTGTAACCAGTACGTCATCGTCCAGAACCACAACCTCAAGACTGGAAGAATAGATTGGTGGATCCATCGACTCGGGATCAGGAACCAGGCCAATGGAATCCGGATACAAATCCTGGGTTGGGCTTGCGATTATCGTTGGCGTTGCAGTTGGTGTGGTTGTCCGTGTGGGGGCCGGTGTGAATGTTGGCGGTCGCGGGGTCGGTGTAGGCGTTCCCACAGCCAGGACCTTGAACACCGGGAAGTTCCACCATAACACCAGGCCCGCCAGTAAGAGCAAACCACCCAGTGGGGGTAGAATTTTTTGTAGCATAGACTTCCTGCTGTTAGTAGGAAGTTGGTTATTTTCGAGTTCTTCTTGTTTTTCCAAGGTCACTGATTTAGAATATCCTTCTTTATATTGATCACTGGAAACATAATTATAACGATGAACTGCCAATCCACAAAGTCAAATAACCCGTGAATATCCTCATTGATAGATGGGAAGAGCCGGATATTCATTGGAGTATAATTATTCACACTATCATCCTTTTTTTACAGTTGCAGGGAGAAATCGCATGGACACGAGCAAAAAAGAAGTAATTCGAACCGATAAGGCTCCACAGGCTATTGGTCCCTATTCGGTTGCCATACGTTATCAAAATCTCGTATTCGCCTCCGGTCAAATTCCCATCAATCCACAAACCGGGGAGTTGGTTGGGGGAGAAATTGAACAACAGACGCACCAGGTACTCACCAACATTAAAAATGTGCTTGAAGCAGCAGGCAGCTCACTCGAGCATGCACTAAAATGCACGGTTTTCTTAAAGAATATGGGGGATTTTTCCCGCATGAATACCGTCTATGCCGAGTATTTCAAGGTCGATCCCCCTGCGCGCTCGGCAATTGAGGTTGCCGCGTTACCTAGGGGGGCTGCAATTGAAATTGAAGCCATCGCTTACATCCCTTAAATCAATTTTCGGTAAACCACTCTACCACACCTTCGCCAGGTTGAGTGGTTGATTATCATTCCATACAGGGATGAATGATGAAGAATAAATCCGTGCACGGACTCAAAGCAAAGTATATCTGTATATCCCCGGATCTGCCCTTAATTGAAAACGGGTTCATCCTTTGGCAGGATGATCAAATCCTTTCGGTGGGATTAACCCAATCACCGGAAACCCAATTATTGCAGGTTGAGTGGCTGGAGCATTGTGGCAGCTTGGTCATGCCAGGCTTTACCAATGCCCATGAACATGGCCGGGGAGTTGGGTCACTTCGAATGGGGGTCCCGGATGACATGCTGGAAATCTGGCTTCCTCAGAATACTGCAGCTCGCCCTCTCAATCTATACCTTGCTGCACTTTATAACGGTCTGCTGATGATCTCCAGCGGGATTACAACCACGATGCATTTCCACCGCAACAGCAATCCATTAACCCTTGAAAATGAAATCAACGAGGTCCTGCAGGCATACCAGGACGTGGGAATCAGGGTTTGTATTGGTATACCTTTTCGAAACCAGAATACGCTCTACTACGGCGGAAATAATATCTTCCTGGATGCATTGCCTGGTGAGCTGGCAGAAAGAGTAAAATCAGCCGGATTGGCGGATCCCCTCCCGGATTGGCAGGAAAATGTTGCTATTGGTAATAAGCTGCAAAAAGCATGGCAGGGTCAGAAAACCCATTGGTCTTGTTGGGCTCCCGCAAATCTGCACTGGTGCTCTGACGATTTGCTGGTCGCCCTCGCCCAGGATGAGGGAAATTTACCGATACAGATTCACCTGGTGGAAACGGTCCTTCAGCAGAAATATGGATATAAGAACTTTGGTAAGACGCCGGTTTCACGCCTGGATGAGCTAGGTTTCCTCTCTTCCAGAGTCTCCTTTGCCCATTCTGTATGGCTAACCGATGGAGACATACAGATAATTGCTGATAAAGGCGTGCAGATCATCCACAACCCTTCCTCAAACCTCAGGCTGCGCAGCGGCATTTGTAGAGTTCTAGATTTACAAAGGTATGCTATCCCGGTTGGTATTGGACTGGACGGGCAAACTCTTAATGAAAATCAGGACATGCTCCAGGAAATTCGCCTGGCACGTGCGTTGGCTTTCAATGCTGGACAGGTTAATGAAAGCCTGACCACTCAACAGGTTTTAACAATGGCCACAGAAACGGGAGCAAAAATACTGGCAGGTCCGGAACCTAAAAGGGGCAGGTTGGAAAAAGGCTGGGCTGCAGATTTTATTTCTGTCAAATTGGATGGGATGAATCAACCATTTCTGGATGAACGTATCGATCCATTGGAAGCGCTGGTATCCCTGGGCAAGCCGGACGATATTGATCTTGTCGTTGTTGGCGGGATTGTCCAGGTGAAAAACGGAAGACATATTCGCCTAGAATTAGCCCGGGTGGAAGAAAAAATATATGAAGAGCTTGGCAGGGAGAAAAGCGAACGGGAGCTCGGATTGGAATCCTTGCTGTGCCAGTTGAAACCATATTATCAGGAACTATATTCAAAATGGTAATAGCAGTGCATCTCCAACTTTAAATACCGGAGACCAGCCAACAATAACATGATCATGATGTGCTAAATGGGGATGTCCTTTTTTGTAAAACAGTTAAGAATGACCCTCAGATGAAGTATTAATACCCTTGGCAACTCATTGCATTAAGGAAATGCCTATGTCATCATATAAAAGTATCCAATGGGTAAACAACCAGGTTGTTATGATCGATCAGCGTTGTCTCCCGCACCAAATCGAGTACATAACAACCCAAAATTACCATGAGGTAATTTTTGCTATCCGGGATATGGTCATCCGCGGAGCACCCGCTATTGGCGCCGCAGGTGCATACGGGCTTGCCCTGGCGGCTTTCCATGAACCGGCAAAAAATGGAGAGCATCTCATGGTTCTGGTTAGAAAGGCAGCCGCAGAGTTACGCTCAACCCGACCAACTGCTTTTAATCTTACATGGGCAATTAATCGGGTCATTACCCGCCTTGAATCATCACGAACTTCCAGCATAGACCAAATCCGCCAGGCGGCATTGGATGAAGCCCAGGCAATTGCAGCAGAAGATATTCTAACCAACCGGCTTATCGGGCGTAATGCTCAACCTCTAGTCCCACAAAAGCCTGTTTTTATTCACCACTGCAACACCGGCGCGCTGGCAACAGTGGATTACGGAACTGCCCTGGGAGTCATTCGCACTGCCCACGAGAGGGGTAAAGAGGTCTTCGTTTATGTTGACGAAACCCGCCCCAGGCTGCAGGGAGCACGTCTGACAACCTGGGAATTACAGCAGCTCGGGATCAAACATGCGGTCATCGTGGATGGAGCTTCCGGACATGTGATGAGAACCCGCCACGTCGATCTGGTAACCGTCGGATGCGATAGGGTAGCTGCAAATGGCGATACAGCCAATAAAATTGGAACCTACAACCTGGCGCTGGCTGCCAGGGCACATCAAGTCCCTTTTTATATCGCAGCACCTGCCAGCACGATTGATTTATCTCTTAATTCAGGGGATGAAATTGAAATAGAAGAACGCAATGAGGCGGAAATAACCTGGATTGGTTCAGAACATGTCACCCCGGAATATACACCGGTTTATAATCCGGCATTTGATGTCACGCCCGCCGGGCTAATTACTGCCATTATTACCGAAGCAGGAATAGCCTATCCACCTTACCATGAAAGTTTGTTAGAAATGGTATCAAAAGCCAGGTTAATGCATGCCGGTTCTTAATTACCATCGAAAATCAGGGTAGGCGCCAACTCCAATTCATCTATCAATTGATTCAATTCAACAAAGGTTAAACCCCTGCCCAATCCGGCATAGGCAGTAAGGACACCTTCCATGACATTAACCCCGAAAGTACGCCCTTCATAGATGGGGGTTGTAGTTAAGAGGGTTTTTACACCACGTTGTCGCATGAGCTGGATATTCTCTGGTGTGGTTGTGTTGGTAATGACCACCTTCCCGGTTAAATTATTCGATCCATATTTACGTATATAGTGCATATCACCAGCTATCAGGTCTGCTTCCTGCCACAAGTTTTCCATCTTTGGCCGGGGTGCTTCATCCTTACTCCCCGGCGGCAAAATCCAGCCGATTGGAAAAAAACCAGCCATCGGGAGGATGGCTCGAGCGATCCGAAGAAAACTGTTTTTTCCTTTAATAACCCAGGGGATACCGAGCATAAAAACAAGATCACAGATATAAACCTCCTTACTAACGGCAGTGACTGCTTCCAGTAATCCCACCCGGTCAATTGCAGAAGGGATTAATGATTTATTGAAATGCGGGTGACCGGGAAAGAAGCGCTCTCCCAGTTCAAAAAACCTGCGTTCCAGGGCATACTTCAGGAAACGCCCATCAACCAGGGTGGTTTGTTTCACATTCTCAACCAGTTTAAGCGCCGACCGTACTGGATAATCCCTGCCATCCAAACGGACATATAGATCTATTCCACCTACTGTAAGAACATCTGCCTTACCGTCTAATTCTGTAAAAAGTTTACGGGCTCTTGCTGGATCTCCTCCAGTCCCGATGCGTTCGACCATGATTTGCTGTCCACGCAGGGTGATTTCCACTTTTTTATCCCGTGTCGGACTTCCCAGGCTTACGGAAACCACTCGTTTCATATTGATGCCCTCCAATTCTAGTATTAATAAACCATTATACAGTTCTATCAACAGGATAAATCAAAAATGGAGAATGGATACGTAGAGGTTGAATCCCCTTAGTTATTTTCCAGGCCCATTTAGAAAGCATATCAAAATCTCTCAAGAATTGTTTAAAAAGCCTCTGCACTGACCCCCTGGTCTTACGGATGGATCTGGCACTAATCCTGCACAGGAATAGAGAGCACAAAAAAAAGTAATCCAAAAGAATTAAATAGGATAAGATATGACGGGCAATAAGGTACCCTTTTTATTAAGAGCAATCCTGACGGTTATCTCTCTGATGTTAATGACCGGATGCACTTTCCCATTAAAGGAGTTCAATCTGCAAAAAGCAATTCCTGCCAGTGACGTACAGGGTGATGCGGATCCGCGCATGGAAGAAATCGATCTGGCTTTGCAGGCGGTTGTGGATAGCCGGCAGGATGTTTTGGTTTTTCAACTCTACCAAATGATCATCGACCGGGTAGATTTTTCCGAAGACGGCAACTTTGCACTGATATGGTTGGCAATGCAAGACCAGCAAACGAACCAGGTGATCGCTGCCGAACCATTCCTGGCAATTGCTTTCCGTAATATTGAAGAAGATGGCAAAGCCTCCGGCTGGGAAATCACCTTGCCAACTGATCCTTCCTGGAATGAGCTGCTCGGATCGGTTCCCGGGGATTTACTTGGGGAGGAAATGGACCAGTATTATATTAACAAAGTTCAGGCACAGCAAAAAGCCCAGGCCTTCAGCGGATACCGGCTTCCCTGGAAGGCTGGACAAAAAAAATACCTGACCGGCAGTATTGGTCATGTATTGATTTACAGATCCTGCCCGGATACCTGCCTGTACTCTTTTGATTTCGCCGATGGGTCTATGTTTCCAGTCCTGGCAGCCCGTGCAGGACGGGTAAAACTGGCAGTTTGGAAATGGCCTAATGGAGACAGCCAGCATGCCAACTTCCTCTTGCTCCAGGATGATAGCACCACGCCGGTTACCTACCAGATATATTTCCATCTCGCCCAGGACAGCATCCCGGTTGAATTTAGGAATGTCGGTGCCCAGGTATTCCAGGGGGAGTTGATCGGCCTGGCTGATGATACCGGAAACAGTACCGGGAATCATCTGCATTTTCAAGTACACACCAATGCCAGTTCTTACTGGGGCACCTCTGTAGATATCCTTTTTGATGAGGTGGAAACCAATGGCGGGCGTCCCAGGACCTGCTACGAAGCTTCTGCATACCCCGGATATGGTTCCCAGTGCATGCCGTCAAGCCTGTATATATCCGATAACATCGATGATCAGCCTCCCACAAGCGGGATTACATTCCCTGTAAATGGGGATCATATCACCTCCTCGATTTTAAAAGTTAAGGGTTGGGCACAGGACAACCACGAAGTTCTTTATTCTCAGCTGCTCATCGGCGATGGTGAACAGTGGAAACCAATTGGAGATTTGCAAAAAAACCCGGAATTTACCCAGGAATTTGACCTCTGTGAATCAGGCATACCAAGAGGGGATATCTACCTTTCTGTTCAGGCTGTTGACCAGGCAGGCAACATCAACCAGGGTTTGCAGGGCACCATTCACCTTATTAATAATGCAAATTGCGGGGATGAACCCCCCAGCTGCCTGTCTGCAGAGGATCAGGCTGCCATTTACGCCGAGCAGGAATACGCGGGTAGTTGTCAGCTCCTTGATATCGGGGACCACCCGGAATTGGGAGCCTCGGGTGAGCCGCCTATGGACCAGATTGCCTCCCTTAAAATTGGCAGTGGAGTTGTGCTGGCATTATTTGATGACCCCTGGTATGAAGGTTTCAAGGAAATATTCCAGCAGTCCGATCCGGATTTATCAAATAACAGCATTGGGGTAAACCAATCAGCTTCTATCCAGGTCAGGCAGCGTCAGGCTGTCCCTTCCGCCCCGGTACTGGATATTCCTGCAGCTGAGGACGGGTCACCTATTAATGAGGGAGAATCAGTTACACTGACCTGGAGTGGCGAGAATGGCCTGGAGTTTCGTTCCGAATTAATTGGCGCAGATGGGTTTAACGCCTCCATAGACTGGCAGGAATCCAATATTTGGGAAACCGGTCAGTTACCGGCGGATGAATACACGTGGGCAGTGTGGAGCAGAAATTTCGTAGGGGAGAATTCTGCCACCCTGCAATTTGATGTCCTGCCAGCCAGTATTGCTGTAAAAACAAGAATGAAAGAATTGCAGCCACTGTATTATTCCACTGCTGTCCCATTGGAATGGGAGGTATTGAACGGGGAAGACCAAATTGAATATTTTGAGATTGAATATATGCAGGACGGCACTGCCTGGCAGCATATAGAGGAACCTTTTTCCGGCGAGCAGCGATCAAGCGTATTCCAGGGCACACCCGGGAGCAGTTATTCCTTTCGCTTGCAGACAATTGACAAATCAAATCATTATGAAGATATAACGGAAGATCACATAAGGGATACCCGGATAGCCCCTGCTTGTGATCCTGATTCCTATGAAGCTAAATCTGGTGGGGATAACCTGCCGCAGGCAGCGAATACCCTTGAATTTGGTGAAATTCAAAATCACAATATTTGCGGATTGAATGATGAAGACTGGTATAAATTCAATGCTACACAAGGAATAAATTACAAACTATACGCCGAACCGGACCAACCATCCACTGCAATTCAGATGCAGTTGTTCCGGTCCCCGGGATCTAACCTGCTATTGGAGGGCCGGTCTGAATCGGCCGGCAATCCTGTTACACTCGGCTGGACTGCTGAAAACAATGAGGAGTTGTTCTTGCTGGTACGCTCGATGGACCCGGCAACCTATGGCACGGATGTTGCTTATAAAATTAGCATGGACCGGAAAATCGAGAGTTCGCCCCCCCCATTCCTTTGCAGTGGGATCATTCTACCCCTGGGCTGGGGTTTGAAGCGCCTGGTAAGGCAGCTCAAGGCCAGGATGACCAAATAATCCTTGTTAAATTTGGTCTAAAACGATTATAATTTATCTTATTAACCGATTCCCCTGCTTTTGTACGATTTTAGCTGAACCTGCCAGGAATAACAATTGGTAAGGTCAATTTCCATCTCCAACCGCCAGGAATTTTAACGCAAAACCCATGAAATTTTAATATAAACCTAATCGGGTTATGTTAAAATAGTTGGGAAATATACTTTACTTAGGATAATGTATAATGCATAAAATCATCTTATCAGAACCAATTGCTCCGGAAGTGCAGCGGATCCAGATCGAAGCCCCCAGGATTGCCCGCAGAAGGAAGCCCGGCCAGTTTATTGTCCTTCGCATTCGGGAAGGAGGGGAAAGGATTCCGCTTACTATCGTGGACTCAGATCCTGAACTGGGGACGATTACCCTGATTATTCAGGGAATTGGCAAAAGTACCAAGGAATTAAATTCCTTAAAAGCTGGCGAATTTATCGAGGATCTGGCCGGACCTCTTGGAAAGCCTTCCCATATCGAACTTTTTGGCACTGCCGTGGTCATCGGTGGAGGAGTGGGTACCGGGGTGGCTTTTCCGACTGCCAAGGCAATAAAACAGGCTGGTAACCACACTATCGGGATCATTGGGGCTCGTACAAAAGAGCTGCTTGTCCTGGAAGATGAAATGCGGGAGATATGTGATGAACTGTATGTCACGACAGATGATGGTTCATACGCTTTCCACGGATTTGTCACCCAGCAGCTCCAGCAGTTGATCGACAGCGGCAGAAAAATAGATTTTGTGCTTGCAGTTGGTCCTTTACCAATGATGAAAGCGGTCTCCAATTTAACTAAACCGTACGGAATTCAAACTGTAGTCAGTTTAAACCCGGTGATGATTGATGGCATCGGCATGTGCGGAGGCTGCCGGGCAACCGTTGGAGACAAGACTGTTTTTGTCTGTGTGGATGGTCCGGAATTTGATGCCCACCAGGTCGATTTTAATGAATTGGTTAAACGCAACCGGGCTTATCTGGAGGATGAGAAAAAATCCCTGGAAGCCCACCAATGCCGGAGGGATCAAGCCATCCAGCAGCTTGAAGCCGAGGAAATCCTTATCCAGAAAACATCATGAAGGAAAAACATGCAACCTAATGAAATCCCCCTCAAAGAACGGATGAAAATTTCCCGCCAGAAAATGCCGGAACAAGATCCTCGGGAACGGATTACCAATTTCCAGGAAGTTAACCTTGGGTATGATGAAGAGACTGCCCGCCTGGAAGCCATGCGCTGCCTGAAATGCAAGAATATGCCCTGTGTTGCCGGCTGTCCTGTAGCCATTAAAATCCCCCAGTTCATTGAAAAAATTGTACAGGGCGATTACTCCGCTGCCGCTGATATCATCAGCGAAGACAACCTGCTGCCCGCCATTTGCGGTCGGGTTTGCCCCCAGGAAGAGCAATGTGAGGCAGTATGCGTCCTCAGCAAGAAAGGGGAATCGGTCTCCATCGGAAGGCTTGAACGCTTCGTCGCAGACTATGACCGCACCCATCCCCGGGAGAGAGTCTCCTCCACCCCCCCCAATGGAACCGGAAAAAAGATTGCCATCATTGGGTCGGGTCCGGCTGGTTTGACCTGTGCAGGCGATCTTATCCGGGAAGGTCATGAGGTTACCCTTTTCGAAGCGCTGCATGAATACGGTGGCGTACTGGTTTACGGCATACCCGAGTTCCGGCTTCCAAAAGCGATTGTAAAAGGAGAAGTTGGAAAGCTTAACGAACTGGGAGTGGATTTCCAGAAGAACTTCATTGTTGGCATAACAGAAACCATTGATGAGTTGTTTGAAGAAGGATACCATGCAGTTTTCATAGGCGTTGGAGCCGGTTTACCCCACATGCTGAACATCCCTGGAGAAAACCTGATTGGAATTTATTCATCCAACGAGTTCCTTACCCGGGTAAATCTGATGAAAGCCTACCGTTTCCCGGAATATGATACACCTGTGCTGGACTGTAAAGATAAGGATGTGGGAGTTTTTGGAGGCGGCAATACTGCCATGGATTCGGTCAGGACCGCCCGAAGGCTGGGTGCACGCAATGCCTATATCATTTACCGGCGATCGGAAGCGGAACTCCCCGCCCGACTGGAAGAGTACCACCATGCCTTGGAGGAAGGAATTCAATTTCTCTTTCTTAACAATCCTCTTGAATTCACCGGGGATGAAAACGGGGTGCTAAATAGTGTCCGGCTTCAGCGTATGGAGCTTGGCGAACCGGATGCATCTGGCAGGCGCCGCCCCGTTCCAATACCTGGCTCGGAGTATACCCTCGATCTTCAGCTGGCAGTGATTGCCATTGGTAACAAATCCAATCCGATCATCCAGCAGACAACCGAAGATCTTGGATTCAACAAATGGGGCAATGTCATCGTCAACGAAGAAACCATGGAGACCAATAAAAAGGGTGTCTTTGCAGGTGGTGATATTGTGAGCGGCGGCGCAACGGTTATCCTGGCCATGGGAGCCGGTCGAAAAGCTGCCCAGTCCATTAATCAATATTTGAAAACTCTCAATTAATCGACAGATCTTAAACTTAGATAGGTGAACGGATCACCGTTCACCTATCTTTTATTCCTTTGGAAGGTTTCCAATCCAGGTTACCAGCAGGTTTGATCTCTCCTAATCGTACAAGGGGACAATGTGAGATAGAATTAAAGGATGAAACCCATCTACCTTGATTACAACGCCACTACACCGGTTGACGAACGTGTAGCTTCAGCAATGCTCCCATATCTCCATACTCATTTTGGCAATCCATCAAGCCTGCACCGCTACGGGACAATCGCTAGGCAGGCAGTGGAAACCGCCCGAAGACAGGTGGCTGGCTTGATAGGCTGCCAGCCGGGTGAAATTTTCTTCACCAGCGGAGGAACTGAAAGCAACAATCTTGCCATCCGCGGCGCCGCCTTCTCGCTTCATCATCGCGGCAGCCACATCATTACTTCGGCCGTGGAACACCCTGCCGTTATCAATGTGTTCCGCTGGCTGGAAACACAGGGTTTCCGCCTGACAATTCTAGCGGTGGACGCCTACGGAATGATCGATCTTCACGAATTGGATAACGCAATTTTGCCGGATACCATTTTGATTTCCATTATGCACGCTAACAACGAGGTTGGTACCCTTCAGCCGGTCCGCCAGGTCTCCGAAATCGCCCACAAACACCAGATTCTGGTGCATACGGACGCCGCCCAATCCGTTGGTAAAATCCCTGTAAAGATAAACCACCTGGGGGTCGACTTTCTTTCCATCGCCGGGCATAAATTGTATGCCCCTAAGGGAGTTGGCGCACTTTACATCCGGCAGGGCATCTCGATCCCTCCCCTGGTAATGGGGGCCTCCCAGGAGAGTGGTCTTCGCCCTGGCACAGAAAATGTCCTGGAAATTGTCGGTCTTGGTGCTGCATGTGAAGTTGCAGGTGAAATATTAGAGCAGGAAGCCAACCGCCTGCTGCAATTATCCCTTCAATTCCGGAAGGAGTTGGAGGACTTCCTGGGAAATGTGGGTGTGCGGATAAATGGACACCCCCTTCATAGGCTCCCCAACACCCTCAGCGTCAGCTTTTTGGGGGTAAAAGCCAACGCACTTCTGGAGGAACTGGATGAGGAAATAGCCGCCTCGGCCGGAGCAGCCTGTCATGCTGACAGCGTGGATATTTCCCCTGTATTAAAAGCCATGAATATCCAGGAGGATTGGGCAAAGGGTACTATCAGGCTCTCTCTTGGGCGTAACACAACACCGGCAGATATCCATCAGGCTGCCCGGGCCATCTCCACCGCTGTAATAAAATTACGCCAAAATTAGTTTTTAGTCAAATTCCAAGGACCTGGTAGCGTTGATAATCTCAGGCTGACCGTTGCGGCTGGCGGACCGCAAGAGGGCTTTGATAACCCGCATATTTGCAGCCGCATCCTCCGCCCCATATCTCACCGGTTTGTCATTCAGAATACAATCAGAAAAGTGCTCCACCATCAATTGGTATTCATCGGCGCCAGGTATTTTAAGGTCAATAGGCTGCCCTTTTTTCTGACCTTGAAGATGGATATCCCTGCTTCCGGATAAGAATGCTCCCATGTTAAGGGAGATAGTCCCGTCCGTCCCCATAACCTGGTAGTATTGCGACCTGTCCAGAACAAAACCGCAGGTGAATTGAGCCAGCACCCCGTCTGGAAAGACAAGGTTGGCAATCATCAATTCATCCACTCCAGTTGGTGCCCAGTTGGCATATGCATATACTGTCGCCGGCTCCGATCCGGTAATGGTCCGGCAGATGCTCACACAGTAGCAGCCCACATCCATCAAGCTTCCTCCGCCCAGCTTCGGATTGTAACGGATATCATCCCAGTTGCTCAGTCGGAATGCAAAAGCAGCTTGAATGGCGCGCAGCTTTCCGATCTCCCCATCTCGTACCATTTGGATAATTTTCTCGGTCTGGGGGTGGAAGCGGTACATGAACGCCTCCATGATTTTTACATCGCTTGCCCTGGCTGCCGCATCCATGCTTTTCACTTCATCTGGGTCAAGGCCCATTGGTTTTTCACACAAAACGTGTTTCCCGGCTTCAGCAGCCTTGACTGTCCATTCCTTGTGCAGGCTATTGGGCAGCGGTATATAAACCGCATCTACATCCTTGGATGCCAGCAGTTCTTCATAACTTCCCATGGCATGGGGGATACCCATTTCACGAGCAAACCCTTTCGCTTTACCTTTGTCACGGCTGGCAATACTGGTTACCACTGCATTCTTCGATTTTTGGATGGCTGGTATTAATCTTTTTTGCCCGATTCGGGCTGTGCTGAGTATTCCCCATCTCACTTTATTATCCGGCATAGACATTCTCCAATCATTTATCCGTCTGGAACAAATATTTCCTGATTCTTTCCATCGCCTTTTTAATTTCATCTTCCGGGGTACAAAGCGAAATCCTTAAATACCCCTCCCCGTACTCACCAAATACAATGCCTGGGGTTGTGCTGACCCCTGTTGCTTCAAGAATTGCATCGCAGAAAGCCATGCTTCCCTGGATGTTTTCTGGTAATTTCGCCCAGACATAAAGAGCGGCCTGTGGCATATTCGTTTTAAATCCCAATGCCCGCAACTCCCGGACAACAAGATCCCGGCGTGACTGGTAAATTCCGTTCCGCTCTAACAGCCAGTCCTGGTCCCCGGTTAATGCAGTAACACCTGCGGAAAATAGCGGTAGGAAACTGGAAGAATCTACCAGTGTTTTATAGAGGTTAAGATGTCGGATAATTTCCGGATTTCCGGTTACCATCCCCAATCGCCAGCCGGCCATATTATAGGTTTTCGAGAGCGAGTTGAATTCTACGGCTATCTCGCTGGCTCCCTTGATTTGTAGAATGCTGGCAGGTTGGTACCCCTCATAGCAGACATCCATGTAGGGCGCATCATGGGCAATAAGGATCCCATTCTCCCTTCCAAAATCAATAATTCGAGTCAGATCAGCCAGGGAGGCTGTCGCTCCAGTCGGATTGTTTGGATAATTAATCCACATCACGCGAGCGGATTTTATAACCGCGGCAGAGATTGCATCCAGATCCGGCAGGAAACCGTTCTCCTCCAGCAGCGGCATGAAATATACATTCGCCCCGGCAATTTCGCTGCTGGCCTGGTAAGTTGGGTATCCCGGATTTGGTACCAGCACCCAATCCCCTGGGTTAACAATAGCCTGGCTTAGATTAAAAATACCCTCCCTGGAACCAATCAAACCGAGAACCTCCCGGGATGGGTCGAGGTCTACATCAAAACGGCTGCGGTAATAGGATGCCACTGCCTGTTTGAAAGCTGTCGTACCCCCATAGGGTGCATATCCATGTGTATCATCGCGCCTTGCCCCTTCTATCAGCGCATCAACAATGAAGGGCGCCGGCGGCATATCCGGGGAACCCATATCCAAACGGATTATTTCCATCCCGTTTGCCCGCAAATTGGCAATTTTCTGGTTGAGGGTATGGAAAAAATACGGCCTTAGGGATTCTACTCGCCGGGCTGGGTTGTAAATGGCTGGGTTGGCTGGCATGATTGCAATCCTGAAATCCTATTATGCATATCTATTTCCGGTTATCTTCGAAGTAATCCAGCAACGCGGTTAGGCCCAGAACATAGCTGCGCCAGCCAAATCCGCATATTTGTCCAATACACACCGGAACAATTACAGAATGGCTTCTGAACGGTTCACGGCTGTAAATATTGGACATATGAACCTCCACTGTCGGCAGCTTCACAGAGGATAGGCAGTCTCGGATAGCTATGCTCGTGTAAGTATATCCTGCCGGATTGATCAGGATACCTTGAGCCCAATTTCTTGCTTCCTGGATTGCGTCCACAAGCACCCCTTCATGGTTGGATTGGATGATCTGCAATCTTGCGCTGGGGAAAAATTCAACCAGCTTCCGGTTGATTTCTTCCAGTGTCACCGATCCATAAATCTCAGGTTCTCGTTCTCCCAGGAGATTCATGTTTGGTCCGTGTAAAACTAGTATTTGATATTTTTGTGTTAATTCCATTTTACTCCCCACCCATTTCAAAAATTGTATTAATTACCTGGTCAAGAGGGATATCCGCATGAATTCTGACATCTCCAATATCATGGGGTAAAATCCAGCGCAGCGTAGTTCCCTGTTTTTTCTTGTCATGGGACATGGCTTGAACGATATCATCCACCGAATAATTTGGAATGCGAACTGGAAGGTCCCAGCTTCTCAATATTTTTTCCAATCTCTCAACCAGGTCCGGGGTACAAAAATTCATTTTAGCAGAGATTCTGGCGGCTGCCATCATCCCGACGCTGACACCTTCTCCATGGCGTATCCGGTAGCCGCTCAGCATTTCAAGTGCATGGCCAAGTGTATGACCAAAGTTCAGCAAAGCTCTTTTATCCGACTCAAAAGGATCTGCCTCCACAATCGTCTTTTTTACCCGGATGGCTTTGGCGATGATTGCCTCTGCCCCCCTGCTATCCCGAAGGTATTCCCAATCCCCGGGTCTGCTTTCAACCGCATTTAATAATTCGGGGTCTCCAATTAATCCGTGTTTGATGACTTCTGCCATTCCAGAGCGCAGTTCCTCCAGGGGCAGGGTTCTTAATACTCCGGGGTCAATTAACACCAGGGAAGGCTGCTTAAATGCCCCAACAAGGTTTTTCCCCTGCGGTAAATCAACCCCGGTTTTTCCTCCAACGCTTGAATCAACCATTGCCAGGAGGGTTGTTGGTATTTGTACAAATCCCAAACCACGCAGGTAGGTGGCTGCCGCGAAACCAGCCGCATCCCCGGTCACTCCGCCGCCCAGAGCCAGGATTGTATCCTGCCGCTGCAAACCTGCCCTCAGGAATTGGTCGTATAAAGAGGAAATGCTGTGCAGTGTTTTATTCTCTTCCCCATCCGGCATCAGACAAATCGTGCAGTTTATGCCCCTGCCGTTCAGGCTTTGTTTTACCCTGGCCGCATAGTAAGGTTCCACAACAGGGTTTGTCACAATGGCAGTATGGGTGTTGGCATTAATACCAGCCTTAAGCAGTACGTCTCCGCAATGGCTTAAGAATCCTTTACCTATCAGAATTGGATATTGACCTCCCGGGTATTCTACATTGATCTGGACAGCCTGGCAGATGGATAGAATCCTGTCAACCACTTGATCCACGCTAAGATGAGTGGTATGGATATGCCAGGGTATGGATTGATAAGACTTCTCCCGGATATTCATCAAACGCTCGATCCTGGACCGTAGATCGGAAGTGTTCAATAGAGGACGTCCGGACTCGTACCCTTTTCCTAAGCGCTGGACGATTGTATCAACTTCTGCTGTCAGACAAATGAGCGTCCCGTTCTTTTCCATCATGTTCCGGTTGGCTGAATCCACCAGGGTACCCCCTCCGGTAGCGATCACCAGGTTGCTTTGCATGCATAATTCGCTACAAAGTTGGGACTCAAGCGTACGAAAGGCATCTTCTCCCTCCTCCTGAAAAATTTTTTTGATGGATTTACCGGTTCGTTCTTCAATTACTGCGTCCATGTCCACATAGGCGCGTTTGAGCTGCCGCGCCAGCGTTTTCCCGACGGTTGTTTTCCCGGTTGCCATGAATCCGGTCAGGATGATGTTTTCCGGCATCGTAATTTCTCCGCTAGGCTGTCGCCGCCAAATTTTTCATCCAGTGCCTCTGCGAGCGTCCAGGATACCATCGCTTCCCCGATTACGGCAGCAGCAGGTACAGCGCAGATGTCCGAGCGCTGGTATTCCGGGGCAGCTGCCTCTCCGCTAAAAAGGTCGACAGACTGGTGGGCCAAACCTGTTGTGGAAATCGGTTTCATCGCAGCGCGAACAAGAAGCGGTTCACCGTTGGTCATACCCCCTTCCAGGCCTCCGGCACGGTTGGTATAACGCACTACTTTTCCCTTTATCCCCGGAAATAGATCATCGTGGACACTTGTACCAGACATGCGGGCATTTTCAAATGCCGGGCCAATCTCAACACCCTTGACTGCATGGATTGACATTACTGCCGCTGCCAGGCGGGCATCCAGCCTTCGGTCCCATTGAACATATGTGCCCAGCCCTACCGGTAATCCAACTGCAGATACAGTAAATATCCCTCCCAGGGTGTCCTTGGCCCGCCGGGCTTCGTCTATCGCTGCCCGCATTCTCTCGGATGCATCCACAAGCGGACAGCGGACATTGCTGTTTTCAGCCATCTCCCACAATTCGGGTTGAGATAAAGCAGGAATATCAGCTTCGACCTTCCCTATAGATGTTACATAACTCCCCACCAGGATATCAAATTTGGCCAGGAGCTGTTTTGCCAGTGCACCAACAGCCACCCTGGCAGCCGTCTCCCTGGCGCTTGCCCTTTCAAGTACCAGCCTGGCGTCCTGAAGGTTGTACTTTTTCATCCCGGCATAATCTGCGTGGCCCGGGCGGGGGACACGTAAAACGGGTAGTTCTCCTGAACTCCAGCGCTCCCGCCAGTTAGCCCAATCGCGATTGTTGATTCGCAGGGAAATCGGCGCCCCGGTCGTTTGTCCATATAAAATACCACCCAGGATCTCTATCTCATCCCTTTCAATATTCTGGCGGTGGCTTCGGCCGTAACCACCCTGGCGGCGGGATAATTCATAATTGATTTCATTAAGATTTACAGCCAATCCAGAGGGAAAACCATCAATGATTGCAGTCAGACAGGGTCCGTGGGATTCACCAGCGGTCATAAATCGAATCATTTTTATTCTCCTATTATCATCTTGCAGGTTTTTCGCATCACCTCAAGTGGTGCGGGTAATCCTGTCCATATCTGGAAAGCCTGTCCTCCTTGCTGCACCAGCATCTCCAATCCACTGATGGTCACTGCATGCGATCTCTCTGCCTGGCGGAGCAGCTTTGTCACAAGGGGGTTGTAAACAAGGTCAAATACAGTTAGCCTGGAAGGTATGGGGATATCTTGCGGCCAGATTGACATTTCCATCTCAGGCCATGTCCCCAACGGCGTTGTATTAACCATCAAGTCGGACTGTTCAGCATTGAGTACGAGGTGATGTTTATCCAATGGGTATAAAGTCAGTTTGTGGCACAAACCGGCGAAATCTTTGACCAGCTCCTGGGCTTTATCGGTGGAACGGTTGATTATCGCAATTTCCTGGATCCCCTCATTTATCAGTCCATAAACAACTGCCCGGGCAGCGCCTCCGGATCCAATTACCAGGGCCCGCTTTCCTTTGAAATCGTTGAAACCACCTTGCTTCAGTGTGTTAATAAAGCCGGTTAAGTCTGTATTGGTGCCGTGTAATACCGGGTCCCTTCCGGATTGGAGATGGATCATCACGGTATTAACCGCCCCCAGCTTTTTTGCGATGGGATCAATTGTATTCAGGTAGGGTAGAATCGCCTGTTTGTATGGGATGGTCACATTCACACCATGAATCCCCAGGGCAGGCAGACCTGCCAGAGCCTGTTCTAATAACGCCGGGGCAACCGGGAAAGGCAGGTAGCGCCAGTTCAAACCAAGTGCATCAAAGGCAGCGTTATGCATCTGCGGGGATAAGCTGTGCACTACCGGCCAACCCACCAAACCAACTAACTTCGTTCGTGCATCAAGCATAATTCGCTCCCAGGCTTTGCATCCGTTCAATAAAACCGGGAAAGGAATCACTGATACACTCGGCCGATTGTATCTGCACCTCCCCGTCTGATACCAGGCCGGCGACAGCCAGCGACATTGCCAGGCGGTGGTCACCATGGCTATCCAGAATAGCTCCATGAAGACGGTTTGGACCTTCAATGGTAAAACCGTCCGGCAGAGATTCGATCCTGGCGCCCATCTTTTTTAACTCGGTAGTAATGGTAAGAATCCGGTCTGTCTCTTTCACCCGCAGCTCGCTGGCATCCGAAACCGTGGTAATTCCCTCGGCCTGGGAGGCCAGCACAGCCAGCAGCGGAAATTCATCGATCATCCGTACCACAGTGTCTCCAGCCACCCGTACCCCCTTGAGAGAACTGGATTTCACCAACAAATCCGCTACCGGTTCATTTCCTTCAAGCCGCTCATTTCCAAGTGTTATCGAGGCTCCCATCTCCTTTAGAACATCCAGAAGCCCGGTCCGTGTCGCATTGATGCCAACATCCCGTATAAGCACTTCGCTATCGTTAACCAGCAAGACCGCCGCCATAATAAATGCTGCAGAGGAGAAATCCCCGGGAATTTTGATCGAAAAAGGGTTAAGACGGCTTGCCGGATTTATGCTTACCGAAAGCTTGTTTGTTTCCAAATTTACGCCCATTGCAATGAGCATTCGCTCGGTATGGTCTCGTGAGGGTCCGGGAGACACAACCCTGGTTTGACCCTGGGCATATAGTCCCGCCAACAGCAAAGCACTCTTAACCTGGGCGCTGGCAATGGCAAGAGTTTGCTGCTGCCCCCTCAATTGCGCTCCATTAATCGCAAGTGGTCCATGCCCATCGGTTGTTGTGATTTTCGCCCCCATTTCCTTCAACGGTTGAGCTACCCTGTTCATCGGCCGGCGCAATAGCTGGTTATCCCCGTCTAAAATACTGTCAAATTCCTGTCCGGCGAGAAGTCCGGCAAGCAGGCGCATCGTCGTTCCAGAACGTACACAGTCAAGGGCATTATTACATTCCTTCAACCCATGCAGACCTTTTCCATGAACTCGCAGGATTGTAGGACTCTCCTCAAGGATAGCAATACCCAGGGAACGCATGCAGCCTTTTGTAGCCAGGCAGTCTCCGCCGGTTAGAAAATTTCGTATTTCACACATGCCGTCTGCCAGCGCACCCAGCATCATTGCCCGGTGCGAAATAGACTTATCCCCTGGAAGATCCAGGATCCCGTTTAATCTTTTTGTGTTAGTGATTCTCAAGGTTGTCATAAAAATAAATTTTCCCTGCGGGCATGGACTTTCTCCAGGATTTGTCGGACAAGTTCTTCTTCTTCAGCGGCAATCAGGTGCTCCAGTTTGTCAAGCTGGCTTTTAAATTGATTGACAGAATTTAGGATTGCTTTGCGGTTGGTTAACAGGATATCCAGCATCATGGTAATATCGCTGGCTGCCAGACGGGATGTATCGCGGAATCCGCTGGCAGCAACTTCCCAAACAAGGTCACTCTCTTCCTGGGCAGTTGCTTCTGCTGTACCAACCAGTCCACAGGATATCAGGTAAGGTAAATGGCTGATTGTTGCCACGATCCGATCGTGCTGTTTTGGCTCCATCATCACGGCACGTGATCCGATGGATAGCACGACCTGTTGAGCAAAAACGATTGTCTCTTCCGTTGTTTTCGAATGAGGCACAAGGATAAAGGGCTGGTGTTGGTAAAGCAGTCCATCCGCTTGCTGGATTCCAGATACCTCCCGACCGCACATCGGGTGTCCCCCAATGGATTGCAGGTTTTCCGGAAGCCGTTCCATCCGGGATACAATCTCCCGTTTCGTGCTGCCCATATCCATCACCAGGCATGCGCCGGTGACCTGCCTGGCAACCGTATCCAATTGTCTGAGAATTGCGCGCACCGGAGTAGCCAGGATGACTGCATCTACTGTATTTAAGCTGATTTCAATTTGATCTGCACCGTGATTAATCCAACCCCTTTCTCTGGCATAATGGACCGATTCAGGATTGCAGTCAATCCCGGTGATGCACCCGCAGTGCCCGCTCAATGCCGCAGCCAGGGATCCCCCCATTAATCCTAAACCAATGATGGCAACATGTGCTTCTGAAAGATTTTTCACAGCACTCTTCCAACCGCACTGGCAATCGGCCTTAGACCCTTCATCATTTCGGAAAAACGCGCTGGCTTGAGAGATTGTGCCCCGTCTGATAAGGCTTCCTCAGGCCGGGGGTGGACTTCAATTTCCAGTCCGTCTGCACCCGCTGCAATGGATGCCCGGGATACCGCTTCAACCAGGTCCCATTTCCCTGTAGCATGGCTGGGATCAACAATCACCGGCAGATGGCTTAGTTGTTTTAATACCGGAACGGCATTGATATCCAGGGTGAAGCGTGTGTAGGACTCAAAGGTCCGGATTCCGCGCTCACAAAGGATCACATTCTGGTTGCCGTGCGAAAGGATGTACTCGGCTGCCATCAAAAGCTCTTCGATGGTTGACATCATGCCCCTTTTAAGCAGAACCGGGCGGTGTGCTTCACCAACTGCATGCAGTAATGCATAATTTTGCATGTTGCGAGCCCCAATTTGCAGGATATCGGCATAAACGGTCACCAGGGGAACCATCTGGGGTTCCATTACTTCTGTGACAATCGGCATGCCAGTTTCCTGTTTGGCAAGCGCAAGCAGCTCCAGTCCTTCCTCCCCCAATCCCTGGAAGCTGTACGGCGACGTTCGCGGTTTATACGCTCCACCACGCAGTATCTTTGCACCAGCTGCTTTGACCTGCCTGGCTGTTTCCAGTATTTGCTCCTGGCTCTCGACAGAGCAGGGACCTGCCATGACCACCACCGCATTACCGCCGATCTGCACATCACCAACGCTTACAATGGTATTGGCAGGGTGAAAATCACGGCTGGCTAGCTTAAACGGCTTTAAAATTGGGACCGTGTGGCTCACACCATCCCAGCGGGAAATTTGTTCGCGGTCCAGCGGGCGCCCGTTGCCAATCACCCCGATAATGGTGCGTTCCTCCCCCCTGGATAAGTCCACCCGGCAGCCAAGTTGTTCAATACGGGCTATGACATGTTCTATCTGGCCATTACTGGCCTCTTTGTTCATAACAATAATCATCATTACACCTCTCTTCAAATACCAGGGTTAATCAATTAGTTTTCACTGCCCGTAAATGGCGTTGTTGCCGCCTGGTACGAACCGAGCAGTTTCACAAAGGAAGAGCGCCGCAGTAATCCAAGAATGGCAGCCTCCGCTTTTGGCTCCTGAGAATGACCTTCAAAATCCAGGTAAAAGATATACTGCCAGGGTTTGTTCAATCTCGGACGTGATTCAATTTTGGTCAGGTTTATATTGCGCCTGGCGAACTCCCCCAGGCATTCATATAAAACACCAGGTTTATGGGGTGTGGTGAATACCAGGGAGGTTTTGTTGCGCTGGGCATGCGGGGCCCCTTCCTTGGAAATCAGGAAAAACCTGGTGAAATTAAATTGGAAATCCTCAATTTCTTGATCGAGGATTTCCAGACCGTACAGTTCTCCGGCCAGAGCACTGGCAATTACCGCTGTAGATGTGTCTGGTGTTGCAGCCAGCTCACGTGCGCTTCCGGCAGTATCGGGAGCAGGATCCTGGTCAAGACCGCGGCGGGCGATGTATCGCTGGCACTGAGCCAGGGCTTGAGGGTGAGATCGCACCTTTTTCAAATCGGAAACCTGTGTACCCGGATTTGCCAGCAGCATGTGGTGCACCCTAAAAATTACTTCAGCGGATATCATCAGATCATGGTCCATCAAAAGCTCGTATGAGCCTGCAACCGACCCGGCCACGGCGTTTTCGATGGGTACCATACCCATATTTGCTTCTCCGCTTTCCACTTTGGCGAATACATCTGCTAATGTCTTACAGGGGATGCTTTCTGCATCCTTTCCAAAATACTCCCGGATTGCCTCTTCCGAGTACGCTCCAGATACCCCTTGAAATGAGACTTTAATCATGAATCCTCCATCCATAAAATTAATTATTTTCCATCGATAAGATCGGGGCGCAGTTTCATTGCACCTTTTAAATAAATATGTTTGATCTGGTCTTGCTCAAGATTCGTATTGATGAGAACAACTACCCGGATGCAGTAATCCAGGCTGCCTTTAACCTTCATTTCCTGGTAACACATCAGCGGGGTGAGAGTCCAGCCCATCTCCCGGACTGCTTCAGCAGGATACGCCGCATCAAGATCCCCGGTAGCAGTGAATAAGATAGCAGCTACGTCTTCCTGCTGCAGCCTGTTCGCTGTAATGATTTGTCCCATCAATTCTTGCGTGGCAGTTAGAATTTCCTGTTTTGCGTTTTTATTGACGGTAATCGCCCCGCGAATGCCTCTGGTTTTCATGGCTGTCCCTTTCAAAAAAAAAGACATGGAGTTGTTCTGCTCCATGTCCTGATCTTTTTTTTCTGTCTTTCGTTATACTTACCTGGTTCGTCTCAGCCAACATGAAGCAGCCATCATTCTCGGGATGGTAAAGTAATAATAAAAGGAGAAGGAAGTGCTTTTTTTCATGGTCGGCTAAATTGCAGAGAGATTAATTCAATACATAATACCCATTAACCCACGATTTGTCAATATTTTTCACAGGTCATTTTGAGCAGATTATTTCACAGGTTGGGTTCTCAGGTTTTTTAAGATAAATCGATTGACAATTATTAAAACACAGGCGTTTTTACCAGAATATTGGGGCATCCACAATCCTAATTGGCAATTTACCAGCATTGTTTCATCATAAGTGACGCTGTGAAGACTGGTTATTGTAACGGAAAAAATTGATAACTTGTCTCACTTTAGTTTGACTCGTGAGCTTTTTCCAGCACTAACCAGTTTCACTTTGCTATTTCTTGGCATTTTTTGTTTACCAAAACTGATTGCAGCTGGTATCAGAAGCAGCAGCAGTAAGAATCCCAATAACAAAAAAAACATTTTCCAGGGAGCCTCACCCCCCAATTCAGGAACCAGACCGCCCGGATTGTAACTGCTTTCTCCCAGGCCATAATTACTTGCCGAACTTTCTTCTCCCAGCGTAACAATCAGGTCCCGGCGCAATCCATCCCGCAATGCCGATGGAGAGGTGTAACTGATAATATATTCACTCCTCATCATACGGTTATATTTCTCATAGATTTTCTTCAATGAGATTTCATCATCTGCAAAGCCATACTCCCCGCCAGCTTCTTTCGCCAGGTGAACCAATGCCTTTTCATCAAGGGCGGTCACATTCCCTGTTCCTTGGTTTGGATCACCAAATCCAATTGTGGATATGGATAATCCTTTTTGGCCAATAGCCATCATTACTTTTTCTGGTGTGTTTTTACTGCGATTATCCATTCCATCCGTTAATAAAATGATTGCCTTGCGACCAGGAAGCGGATTCAATATCTCTACTGCTTGCATTGCTCCATCGTACATGGCGGTATCACCGGTTGCCTGGATTTTCTTGATTGAATTTTCAAGGGTGTTCTTATCCCCGGTAATTTCTTGAACATAACGAACATTGTCGCTGAAAGCAACGATGCCGGCCTGGTCATTTTCTCCCATCCTACTTACATAGTCAGCCGCCACGATTTTTGCAATTTTCAGTTTACTTCCGCTGAGCATGCTTCCAGAAGTGTCAATGGCTAAAATGGTGGTCAGTGGACCCACCTCCCCTTTTCCCAGGATCTTATCTGGCTGAATTATCTGCTCATTCTCTGTGATCACCAGACCATCGGGGTCTATTGCAAGAGGCTCACCAGCCGAATTGGTTATGGAGATGTATGCGGTGACCACAGGAAATAGGGAGGTGTCCAATTGAGTAATCTTGATGATAGGATCCTCATCAGGAATTTGCTGAATTTCCTGAGGTGAAAGCAATCCTGTCGTAAGGACAAAGAATACTGGGATTAGGAATAATAATAAAATCCGGTTATTTCTCGACATAATTACCTCTTCTCATGATAGACAAGCTCTGTATTTCCGACAAGAATGGATTGCTTGTTTTTTAATTGGGCTATCTCAATTCGTTTCTTATCGATGAATGTCCCTGATAGGCTCATATCCTTAATTTTGAAATGAGAACCGTAACCCTTGATCATGGCATGCTGGGGGGCAATATCCGGATCCGGTAAAACCAACTCGGCTTTGAAAGCATCGCTGCCGATAAATACGCTGGGACTCTGCGGTTTCAGAAACTTATCAAGGATGAATTCCATCCCTTTTAATTTTCCGCTTTTTACCTCCAGCCAGGCACGCGAGAGCAAAAACACCATCAAAGCAGTGCAGACTCCAACCGATGCGCCGAGTAAGATCATCCCGGCGGCTTTCCCCAGGAGCGGGTCATCCAATAACTCCCGGGCAGCAGAAAGTAGCAGCCCACCCAGTACACCTCCAATCAAACCACCCAGCCCTCCTTTCCATAGTTGCGTTCCCCCGGTGATACCAGCCGCCAGGCCAATCATAAGGCCGAAAATTCCCCAACCAATTAATCGTTCCAATTCCCCCCCACCAAGCACCTGGAATAAACCCTCAGCAATTGGAAGCCCAATGGCGCCTCCAGCCAGTCCTAGCAGCCCGGTTGAGAGGCAGGAACGCAAGCCAAGAACCGGATTTCTGTTGAGGATTCCATCAGCAAGGCCAATAAATACGCCAATGCTTAATCCTATCAATCCGCCAACTACAATTTCAGCAAGGTACAGGTTTGAGAAAAATGAAAGGCCAAGGATGTTACTGATTTGCCAGCCTATCAACCCCCCTATCGCTCCCAGGACACCATAATAAAATAAGCGCATCAACCTACTCATATATATCTCCTTGTGCTTGCAGGTAATTATGGGTTACCATATTCTTCCAGTGAACTACACTGCGGTCTTTTCCGTTTGTAAGCTCGTAAAAGCCATAATAATTTCGGGGATCAAGCAGGTTGCCCTTTTGGCGGATAAAAAATCCTCCGCTGCTTGAGAAAGGCTCAATTACAAGGGCAACCTGCCATAATTCCGGGAAAAAATTTTCGTGCAGCCAGGTATCATATTCTGATAAGAAAACTCCCATCCGGGGGTGTGTATGGAACCAACCCAATACATCTTTGGTAGATAAGTGATCATAGACATAATTGAGTAAAGTAACCTGGCTATCTTGCGTGAAGGTAAGAAAGGCGTTCCCATGTATGATTTGCTGGGCGGGTAGGATTGTATCCACAACGATGAATTGATCCCCGCTGGATCTATCGATACGGTATTTTCCCAGCAACCATCCTCCAACTTCATTATTTAGATCTGTCCCTGAATGTGCGCAAAAACGGATGTACGCTTTCTGTGTCACAAAGATTGATACCGCCGGTTCATTTTGGGTGATCAATGTTTTAATTGGCTGCCATTTCAGTGCACGTTTATAAGGAATTTGTGAACTGCGGTATAGACTTGTTTCATCCGTAATGATCCGTATCGGTGATGTCATTTAAGTGCACCTGGTTAAATTTTTTTTACCTTAGAACTGGACAGATATCATATTCTTGTTGAACAAGGAACCTACCCGGCCGTGATATCAGCAGTGATCATCAACCTGTCACCCTCCGGTACATTTGCCGAGGAGAGTGTCTCGGTTTCCTGTAATTCTCTGCCCAGGGCCTTACTGTCCAGGCGATAGTTGATCGGTCGTCCATCTGGTCCAGTGGTAGGTAGTTCAAGTGTAGTGGCAAGCTCGGGAATTAATTCTTTCACTGGAATGTCATCCGGGACTTCGGCCGTTCGGCTGCCACCGGAGGGAAGTACTAAGGTAATATTTTTGTCAGCCATTTTGATCTCCTTTGATTGTCTTGTTAGAATAATAAATTGTGGAAATAACCTGTCCTACTTTAGTTTCACCCGGGATGTTTTTTTAACCTCTGCCGGTTTCTTGATTTTTATTCGCTCCGGTCTTAGCAATTCCCGCTTGTCCACAGGAAAGGCACCCGGGTTTTTCTGCCTGTACGAACGGCACCAGCGTGCCGCTTCCGGGTCCCACGGAAAAGGAGGTTGGGTTGGGTCATCATGAAAATTTTTGTATTGCAACATTTCTCCCAACATGATCAGCAGCCGGTCTAACGATCGGCTGGCAGACCACCAGGCTGAATCAATGCACACACTTCCATTGAGATGGTTGATATTGGGATGCCAGATTGGGGTTAACCATTTCATCCCCGGCCAGCGTTGGGGATATTGTCCATGCAGGTAAATCTCAACCTGATGATGTTCTCCAAATTTCGGTTTTCCCTTGCTATCCACTCCTATGATGCTCTTGCACCGGAAAGTAGCCACATAACGCTCCGGGGGAATCCCGGGGCGTACATCCAGAGGTTTTACAGAAATCAGATCGCTTTGGGCTGCCAATTTCTCTATAAGCGAATAATCTGCTTTCAAACGTCGCATTCTCGGGCTTTGGTCAATGGGGGAGGATCCTGCAGTAATGTCCGCAGAAATCATCAGGCGATCCCCGCCTGGAACCCCGGCATTTGTCAGAGTCTCCTTTTCATCCAATTCCCTTCCCAGGGCTTTGCTGTCCAAACGGTAACCCATCGGGCGTCCATCCGGTCCAACTGTCGGCAGATTCAGGAGGGAGGTTAATTCAGCCACAAGCTCCCCTGCGGAAATATCATCTGGAATTTCTGCCCGGCGTGCTCCTCCATTTGGTAATACGACAGTCACTGAAATATCTGGCATCCTATCCTCCGGAAAAATTGCAAAACATCATGCGTGTAAATGAGGAACCTGGCAGGTACCTGTCACTTCCCAGCAGCTTTTATGGTGGCAGCTGTGACAAATCGGGCAAATAACAACACCTTGAGGGTCATTAATTTCAACCATTTCCAGGCAGTACGGACAGCGGTGTTCAACTTTACCTACCAGACGTATCCCTGGTTTTTTCTTCCCCGTCTTCCGCAGAAAAGCTGCCGGCAAGATTGCCCGAAACCCATTTTTTTTATTTGTTTCGCTTCTTTGGATTTTCAAGGCAGGGAGCGCCTCTTTCGCGATTATCAGTTTCCCGGGGGCAGGATTCTTGGAAATTTTTCCGGAATTTTCAGGGAATAATCCTTTGTAGGCATCTTCCTGCTTCTTATTGGCTGTTTTCGGTTTGTTTTGTCCACCCCTGTTGTCCATTGGACCAGGGTTTCCTGAATAATCAATGAAATCAGATTGAATGGGCAGTTTTATTTTTTGTGGTTCCTGAGATTTGGTATCTTTTCTTTCGGGCTCACCTTTTAGGCGTTGGCTGATCACCCTCCAAATCAACATGGTTGACAGGATGGTCAATCCGCCCAACAATATCTGCCAAAGCCCGTCCCAATTTATCGTATTGGACGGAGAATAATGGAAGCCGGTTTTCCCACCTGAAAAATAATCAAGAAATAATAAACTGATCATCAGGCATAACCATGCACTGAGCCATGCCAACAAACCGGTTTGTTTCCGAAGGATCCACCTTGTAAATAGCGCTGCACCAACCCCTATTCCAGTTACAGCAGCAATCTTCATCGCAATACCAGGAACTACCTGGGTCCAATCCATAAATTGTCCCAATCCCCAGGCAATTGCCAGTATCACCACGCAAATTAGAATAAGTTTTCCTAGCAGGAAAAACAGCTGCCCAAAGCCCCCCTTTACCCAACTTGTAAACCGTGCCAGGATTTGCATGATTTAATTATCCAGCAGTGAGATTCTGGACTTGCTGGACTGCCTCGGAGGATCATCTTCAACAAGTTCCTCGCTCAGCCGAATCTTGGGGTCTGCCAGGCTGCTTTCATTCAGTTCGGTTTTTTTGAAATGATTAAAGTGGAGAGTCTCAGATAGTGTGCCTGATAATTCATAAAAGCGGTATTCCTCTGCATTATATGCCTTCATAATGTGAAGCGGCGGAATGCCGATACTGGCCAAAGTACGTTGCAGAAATGATTCACTTCCGGTAATAGAATGAGTCATTTGAATTACCCGCAGATTTCCACAAACCGGGCAATGTGCTCCCTGATAGCTCACATGGGAGATCGGTTTTAATACATGATCGATTGTTTTACATTGCTGGCATTCCAGGGTCAGGATTAGTTCCTGATCCAATTCCAATACAGCATCCGGACCGAGATCCTGGCGGACAATCTCGTAAATTTTCTCCAGGGTGGTTTGATTTACATCCAGGGGTAGTTCCAGGATATCTCCATAATTCCAATGGCTTTCACAATCCTCACGTGCCTGGTACGAGCTGGTATACATTTCATTCGTCATACCATTAAACCGGACAACTTTGCCGGCTTCCACGGGCATATTGTGAATGATTTTTAATGCCTCCTGGGCTTGCATTGCCCCGATGATGGAGGCAATTGTTGGTGTCGTTGGGACTTTTCCCAGGAGAATATTTTCACGTGCCAGTAATGGGCATGAGTAACGCAGCGACAGGTCACGCCTGGCTTGCTCGGTAAGCGTACATTCGAAGCACGCTCCCTTACCCGGAATAAATACACGTACCAATCCTAAAAACTCCTGGATTGCTCCATCGACCCAGGGCTTGTTCATCCAGTAGCAAAAGCGGTTGACTGCCAACCTGGCTTCCCGATTATCCAGGCACCCAATCACAACATCCATTCGTCGGATGACGCCCAATCCCAATTCGGAGGTGATATCGCCATGAAAATACTGGATGTTCACCGCCGGATTCAGTTCCTTGACACGCGCTGCAGCAACCTCAGCTTTTTGACGTCCTTCATCGGATTCCCGGAACAGCACTGAACGGCTGAGATTTGCCATCTCAATGGTATCAAAGTCGACAACAAAGATATTGCCAACCCCCATCAATGCCAGGTTTTTGAGAACTTCGTTGCCGAGGGCACCGGCTCCTACCACCAGGACCCTGGCAGATTCAACTTTTTCACGCTCCCACCATGAGATTAATTTAAATGTCCCCAGTCGATCTTTTCGTAAATTCGGGATTATTAGCGGTTTATCGAATTCTACAGGCAGGCGCCTGGGGCCGCTGACTGGTTCGGCATTTTTTGTTTGAATCCGTATCGGCTGTGAATCCGAATCACCATATGCCAGCTTCCTGGATTCAGTCAGGTTTTTCGTACTTATCTGGCCGACAAACCAGCCTACGCCATGCCGGCTTTCGATCAGGTCGTGTTCAGCCAGAATTTTTAATGCCTCCCTCAACGTTGACCGGCTTATTCCAAATTCTCTGATCAATTCCCGTTCGGTGGGCAGTTGGGTTCTGGCTGGATAGGTACCATCCAGGATAAATGTAGCAATTTTTCCAGCAACATCATCCGTAAGGGATCTTCGAGGTCCAATTTTGATCGTCAAATTATCCGCCTGGTATTGTGGTCTGACATCTATACCACATTATAGGGTACTTTTCTGTTCATGTCAACAATTTTTAAGGTTGCCGTGAACAAACAACTTCTCAGGCATTTACTAAAAGTGCAAAACCCCTGTCAATCAATTCGCTTGACAGATATTTCTATTATGGTATACTCCCCTATACTATATACGATGAGGTATTAATGATGCCCCTTTATGAATATCAATGCCATTCATGCGATAACAAATTTGAGAAAATGGTTTCCTTTTCAGCTATCCAGCAAAACCCGGAATGTCCAAACTGCCATAGCAAGGAGACACAAAAGATGATTTCCATCTTTGCCACTGGCGGCTCATCACAATACGGCACCATATCCTCATCCGGTAACTGTTCATCAACTGGTCGATTCACCTGAGGATAGAATTTTGTGAGCTGCGGGTCAGTTCAGATTAAAAATATTAGGGAGATGAATAAGGCGGTATCAAATGAATTTTGATAACCAAAAATCCAGGGACAGCATTCTGCAGAGATTGCGAAGAATTGAAGGCCAGGTGCGCGGTGTCCAGAATATGATCCAGGAAGATCGCAGTTGTGAGGACATTATCCAGCAGATGACATCAATCCGTGCTGCTGTTACCAGCGCCAGTATTTACCTGCTGCAGGAACATGCGGTTGAGTGCCTGCTGAATAAAGAATCCGATCGTAAGGATCGCCAGGAATTTGTCCATAGTCTTTCAGCCCTTTTCGGAAAAATTCCCTGATATTTACGAGATCAGGAATATATTAATATGGAAAAATTGATGGAACAGGCCAGTGTGAAATGGATCCAGAACCAAACCTTTTTAGGGACGGATTCGACCAATCACTCCATTGTATTGTCCAGCGTGGCTGACGGGCAAGGGGTGAAACCATCTGATATGCTGCTGGTGAGCCTTGCCGCCTGTACGGCAATAGATGTGGTTGAGATTTTGCGAAAGAAAAAAACACCGCTCAGCAATCTTGAAATCAAGGTCACAGGGAAACAAGACGCCAATCCACCCTGGGCTTTTCGGAATATTCACATGAAATTTCTGGTATCAGGAAGGGACTTGACCGAGAAAAATCTCAGCCAGGCAATTGAACTGTCTGAAGGTAAGTATTGTTCTGTAGCAGCCACGATTCGCGGTGTCGCAAAAATTACCTGGGATTTTGAGATCCTCCCGGATTTCTTATCTTCTGATAAGATTCAGCTGTAGACCATTTTGACCGGTACATTTTCGCTGCAGCTCAAGCCAATAAATCCTTAATTGAAACGATTCATCCCGATTTTCCATTATTGATATAATCAAAACCAGAGGTTAATAACCTCTCTTCTTGATTAATATTTGGAGATGATAATGACGAATCCGGGGATCATCGGTCGCTACGGCACTTTACTCAATTTGCCGGATTACAGCCGGGTTGTGACATTGTTTGAGGGGGATACTCCCTTAATACCTTTACCGTCAGTGGCAAAAGATTTTGGGGGAAATTTGAAGCTGTATGTAAAATACGAAGGACTAAATCCAACTGGTTCATTTAAAGACCGGGGTATGACTGCTGCCATCAGCGAAGCCTTTGGCCGGGAAGTGAAAACCATTATCTGCGCATCCACCGGTAATACTGCCGCATCGGCGGCTGCTTACGCAGCCTATGCTGGAATGAAAGCGATTGTAATCATCCCGCAGGGCAAGGTCGCTGCCGGGAAACTGGCAGGGGCAGTTGCATATGGAGCCAGGGTAATCCAGATTGAAGGATCATTTGATAATGCCCTCGACCTTGTCCTGGAGATAAGCAGGCGACATCCCATTGCCCTTGTAAATTCACTGAATCCTTATCGTTTGGAAGGGCAGAAAACAGCTGCCTTCGAGATTTGTGATTCATTAGGCAGTGCTCCAGATTGGTTGTGCCTGCCAGTGGGCAATGCCGGGAATATCACTGCCTACTGGATGGGTTTTCGCCAGTACAATAAGCTTCACCAGACAGGGTTGCCCAGAATTCTCGGAGTGCAGGCTGCTGGCTCGGCTCCGCTGGTTGTTGGACATACCATTGCAAATCCGGACACTGTTGCAACCGCCATCCGAATTGGCAAACCAGCCCGTGGGGAAGAAGCACTTCTGGCAGCAGAGCAGTCTGATGGACGCATTATCGCAGTGACAGATGAGCAAATACTCAGCGCCCAAAGTCTTCTTTCCAACAATGGCGTTTGGGTGGAACCGGCGTCGGCTGCCGGTCTGGCAGGTTTGATCAAGGAATTTGAGGCAGGCAGGCTTAATCTGCGTGATCGATGTATCGTTTTAGTGTGTACAGGACACGGCATGAAAGACCCGGATATTGTCATAAAAAAGGGATTTGCACCAATAATCTTGCCTGCCAATCTTACCGTAATAGAAGAAGCGCTCCTGGGGGAGGCATGAGTCCGCATTTTTTTCAAGTAAATGTGCCGGCAACTTCTGCCAACCTTGGCCCCGGTTTTGACTGCCTGGCCTTAGCCCTTGATCTTTGGAACAACACGACCTTTCAAGTGACAGGCAAAAAATTTCTCATAGAGATCCAGGGTGAAGGTGAATCATTTTTGCCGGTAGATGAAAAAAACTTGATCGTCCATTCCTTTATTCATTGCCTGGATTACCTCGGATTCCCTATCCCTGCAGGTATTGAGATATTATGCCGGAATAATATTCCGACAAGCTCAGGTCTGGGTTCAAGTGCTGCTGCAGTTCTCACTGGATTACTTGCTGCGAACTGTTTTGCCAATTATCCCTTATCCAATACAGATGTTCTGGGTATCGCCCTTGATTTAGAAGGACACCCCGATAATATTAGTGCGGCTTTGCTGGGAGGGCTGGTCGCTGTAACGCTGGATGAGGGTAAATGTATTACCCACAAATATGAAATTTCGCAGTTCCATGTAGCCGTGGTCCTTCCCCATGTAGAAATCTCAACCACGGTTGCTCGTGCAATACTTCCGCAGCATTATACACGCCAGGATATCGTCTATAACCTTGGGAGGGTGGCATTAATTATTGAAGCCCTGTGCAGCGGAAATATGAGTCTCTTACAAAAAACCATGCGGGATAGGCTGCACCAGCCCTATCGACTGCCTTACATTCCGGGCGGACAATCCGCTTTGCAGGCTGCCGGAGTGTTCGATTGCGCTGTTTCACTCTCAGGAGCTGGACCGGGGTTAATCTGCTTTACAAAGGGAGATC
>Ga0209254_10000194_pt1 | contig 43680 bp, 38 predicted proteins | sample FrelakmetDIP11DI_FD_187148 | JGI IMG/M metagenome (GOLD analysis project Ga0209254, IMG submission 187148) | Freshwater lake sediment microbial communities from the University of Notre Dame, USA, for methane emissions studies - DIP11 DI (SPAdes)... | ecosystem: Environmental > Aquatic >... | reverse complement strand
CCGCGCGGTCTGAGGTGGAGCTAGTTCCAGGTTTTGGATTTCGAATTTCTGGATTATCTGCGAAGTTTATAGTACTGCCTTGGTGGGCGCCGAACGGGTTCTGCGTCCAAAGGCCCGAGCTTGGCTGGCCCTACCATGCTGTATACGAGTGCATACAACACCATCAACCCGGCATAACAGATAAGAATTAGAACTCCAGTCGCCACCAGGTTGGCATATAAATGAGGAACAGGGACATCCAAGATAGGAATCGCAACTGTTTGCATTAATACGGCCGGCGAAGGCACCCAGCTTTCTACAATATTCATATCAACCAATATTACTGATCCAATGTACGAGAGAATTGGAACGAGAATGATCATTATGCATCCGATGCCACGCCATATCGGATGCACTTTCCAAGGGCGCTTCTTCATCTGAGGCCTGGTCAGGTACTCACGAGTGTACCCCATCCTCCACCTCTCGCTGGCTGGCGCTTTCAATGGCCTGAACGATCTTGTAATACCCTGTGCAGCGGCACAAATTGCCCGTTATAGCCTGCTGGATATCCATCCGGCTGGGACTCCTTCTTTCTTCAAGCAGCTTTACAGCTGACATTATAAATCCAGGAGTGCAGTAACCGCATTGAACTGCACCTTCATTTATGAAAGCTTGCTGAACTGGGTGTAATTCTCCGTTCTCTGCCAATCCTTCCACCGTCACGATCTGTGCTCCATGCGCGCGCGCGGCAGGAACCAGACAGCTCATCACTGCAGCCCCGTCCAGGAAAACGGTGCAGGCTCCACATTCGCCTTCCGCACAGCCTTCTTTGGTGCCGATCAACCCGGCATCCTCCCGTAGGATGCGCAAGAGCGTCTTGTGTATGTTTCCCGGAAGTTTATAGCTCTTACCGTTTATCGTCGTCTCGATCGGTGTGCCTTGCACGTGCAACAAGCTGCTGTCAAGACCCTGCGAGTTATTATCAGATCCTGCCAGCAGGACGGGATTCGACGGGTAGTTCGCCCGCTCCCCCTGGCTCCTTATGTCCTGCAGCAACCGTTTGACGCATACCCGTACCATTTCGCTGCGATAAGCCAGGGAGCTGCGCACATCATCGATCGGATTCGCATCCTTGCATGCCAGCTCACCTGCTTCCCTTATACTCTCGTCACTCAGAATTTGACCTTGCAGGAATGTCTCTGCACTGCGGGCATGAATGACTGTCGGTGCAACGGAACCTAAAGTAATGACTGCCTGCAAAATCCTGGCTGTCGCAAAATTTTCCGGAGCCAGATCTTCGAAAGTCAGAAGGACTGCTACATTCACAACCGATATCGCCTGGGCTCGCCTCAACCCTAATTTGATGAACGCACCGCGCTGGTTTGGCCGAAGAGCGGAAAATTCGATATCGATTAACATTTCCTCGGGCTGCATCACGGTTTTCCGCACACCAGTATAAAACTCGGACAAAGGCACGGTTCTTTCTCCGTGCAGCGAGACCAGTTTTATGCTTGCACCCAATGCCATTAACGGTGTGATCGTGTCATTTGCTGGTGACGCGGTAATCAAGTTTCCCGCCACTGTACCCCGGTTGCGAATCTGCGGTGCCCCAACTTCCCACGCGGCCTGGGCCAGCGGGAAGGCATACTCTACTACCAACTTCGAAGAAGCACATTGATTATGCGTCACCAGCGGACCGAGGTGAATCTGGCTGTCCTCATCCAGGCAGATTTCGTCCAGGCCTGGGATACGGGTGATATCCACCAGGCCTGAGATGTCCTTGCGCACCCCTCTCTCGATCTCCAGCAGCAGGTCGGTAGCCCCAGCCACAATCCGGGTTCGGGCACCATATTTGGCCAGAATCTGCAATGCTTCATCAATCGTGGTTACGTTGTGATAATGCTGCCACATAGTGTTCTCCAAGTGATTCAGCAGACGGGTTATTTTCCGCCTGGCTGACTCGCCATGCTCCTGCCATCCCCTCCGTTGCGTATCATGATTATCTCAGCCAATATGCTGACAGCAATCTCTTCCGGTGTCTCAGCTTTCAATTCCAGCCCTATTGGCGAGCGGATTCGGTCCAGGTTCTCTGCATCCATCCCGAGCTCCAGCAGTTTCTTTCGAGTTGACTGCCAGCGGCGTTTCGAACCGATCAGGCCTATATAGGCTGGCTGAAATTTGAGCAGCTCCGGCAAACCCTCAACATCCACATTCATACCGCGCGTGGTCAACACCAGATACGTCCACGGATTTATCTCGATTTTCTCTGGCAGTTGAGCCATCGGGATGGGATAATATTCATCCGCCCCTGGCACCACTTCCGGCGTGCAAAAACCCGGGCGGTCATCGTTGACCACCACCCGGAAACCAATCCAGCTAGCTAGGTGGGCAACAGCCTTTCCGACATGACCGGCTCCGATGAGCACCAGAGTAGGTTTGGGAAGAATCGGTTCCACATACACCTCCACCTGCCCGCCGCACACTCCTGGATCGCCGCGCTCTGGGTCAGCCATCTGGTAGCTTAATCTCCGGGCCTGGCCATCTTTTATCGACTGGAGAGCTTCAGCAATCACCCGGTTCTCCAGCTCTCCCCCACCGACGGTACCTATAATCCTGCCATCTGGATATACCAGCATTTTGCTACCGGTGTGCCGGGGAGTTGAGCCCTGGCTTTCAATGACCGTGCACAACGCCGCGGCCTTATTCTCCTCCTCAAGCGTGCGGAGAGCTAAGAATATCGACATGCATCAATCCTCCAATAAACCCAATACGATTGGCAAAAGCTGCTTCTTGCGTGAAACCACACCCTGGGCGAGACGTGTTCCATCTGGCTGCCGTGGGTAAGGCAGGTCTTCCAGTACCGGTGGGGCATTCACCAATACCAGCCGGCTCGAATTATTGACCACGTCTGTCACCATTAGCATAGCAAAATTCAGGCCGCGCCGTATTCGCATCTCATCCAGTGCCTGGCTGAGATGTTCCAGATGCTCATCGAGCTGGAGCAGGTCGGTCACTTCCGCCTGGGCAATGGCGAAGGTAAAACCGCCAGCTTCGTATATCTTAAGGTCGGTGCCTACGATTTCCGAAGCTGCCCTCGTTTCTAAACCAGAGCCGGCATTCAATACCTGCTTGCCATAGGCAGGAATGCTCTCACCTGCCAGTGGGCTGTTTCGTACGAAAGCCCAACGAGAGAGGCGCTCCGCCGCCCGGTGGTCACGATCTGTGGTGGTCGGAGAGCTAAGGATTAAGGTATCTGACAGCAGCCCTGCTAGCAAGAGTCCTGCTACTGGCGGCGGCGCGCTCAAACCTGCATCTTCCATCCGTTCGGATACCAGGGTGCTGGTGCTACCAACCACATCGACGGAGAAGCGAATTGGCATGTGGGTGGACATATTTCCCAGGCGGTGGTGATCTAAAATCTCAACCAGCTCAGCTTCAGATATCGAGCCCAAAGCCTGGCCTGGTTCGTTGTGATCCACCAGGATAATTCTCAATCGCGGCGGATTGAGCACATCGCTCTGCCGACTTACACCCAGGTACAATCCAGATTCATCAACAATCAGGAATTCATTATGCTCTTCACGGTAAATCCGGTTGATCACGTCTCGAATGCGCGTAGTGACCTGGAAACGCGGTACGCTTTCATCGCATGCTTCATGGCAGGGAAGTTCCAGGATTTCCGCCAGCCGCATTTCCTGCCGCCGTGGGTGAGAGCCTACATAACGGGAAAAGAAATTAAACAGGCTCAATCCGGTAATTAATCCCGACGGCTTCCCATCTTCTGGGCTCACGATGGGAGCGATGCCCCCGGTGCGGTTCAATATTGACCACGCTTCCTGGAGGCGGTCTGGCGGAGCAGCGGTATCCAGCCGGCGAGTAACGGTGTCAAAGCGCGGTGAAGCATCTGTGAGCAGCAAGGGGGCATCCAAACCCAGGCGTTTTAATACCCAGGTGGTTTGAGGGTTGGTCGCTCCGGCGCGCGCCGCAACGGCATCCGTGCCGTCTCGCTCCCGCAGGAGCCAGGCGTATCCAACCGCTGCGGCGATCGAGTCCGTGTCTGGATTGACGTGCCCGATGACATAGATACGGCTCATCGCTTACCTAATCCTTGCCACACCCTTTCGGGTGTGATCGGATTCACATCCACCTGCACACCCGCAGCATCCAGAACCGCATTCCCGACCGCGGGGGCAACCCCATCCATGGGGATTTCAGCCACTGCTTTCACACCAAACGGGTGCGACGGCTCGAATGTTTCCACAAATATCGTCTCCAATTCGGGCATCTCATGAGCCTGGAAGATATGGTAATCTTTAAAATCGACCTCGCGTGCTTTGCCGGAATCATCATACAGCATCTCTTCGCAGACCGCATACCCCAATGCCTGGGTCATGCCTCCCTCGATCTGCCCGGAAGCCGTCAGCGGGTTGACAATCACACCAGAATCAACCGCCATGACCAGGTTGTTAACCGTCACCTGTCCTGTCTCAATATCCACCGTGACTTCGGCAAACTGGGCGCCGAACGGCGGTGGGGAGACTGGCGACATATAGGATGCCACACCCATGATCTGTTCCTGGTCTTCTTTATGGAGGGCGTTCAATGCGACTTGCGCCAAGGTAACCGCGCGACCGTCTGGTGCAACAGCCATCCCAGCCACCAGGCGGATATTTTCGGTTTCAGCTGGAATCTCCAGCATCCGGGCAGCACGCTGGCGAATCTTTTCAGCCACAATCCGCGCAGCGCGCACGACGGCACCTCCAGAGACATAGGTGGTGCTGGAAGCATAAGCACCTTTATCAAAAGGTGTGAAATCAGTGTCCGATGAATAGACGAGTATATCTTCGGTCGGTACGCCCAGCACTTCCGCTGCCAGCTGAGCCAGCACCGTGTCAGAACCTGTTCCCAGGTCGGTGGCTCCCACCAACAAATTGAATGACCCGTCGTCATTGATCTTGATGCTGGCACCGCCCATATCCAGGTAAGGGATTGCTGTGCCCTGCATTACCAGTGCCACGCCGATTCCCCGTCTTAAAAATGGCTTCCCGGGAATCCGGTGCCAGTTCTCATTATTGAATTTTTGATCCCACCCGATGATGGCCTTGCCCTGTTGGACGCACTGTTCAAGTCCGCAGGTCTCGATGGTTTCAGGCTTTGGCTCTCGCCCTTCACTCCAGGCAGTGCTGAATGGCTGCAGCTCTCCAGCGCGCAGGGCATTCTTAAGCCGAAATTCCAATGGATCCAGGTTCAAATCTCTTCCGATTTTCTCCATGTGGCGCTCTACCGGCCAATACCCTTGGGGAACACCGTAGCCGCGAAAAGCCCCGGCTGGTGGGTGATTGGTATACACGATGTCTGCATAAAAGCGGATATTGGGCGACTTGCGGTATGCTCCATCTCCGACATAAAGAGCCATCGCTTTGTGCCCGGTATTGCCAGTAACCGTGAGAGCGTGGCAGCCGTACGCCCCTGTATCGGTCAAGACATGCATGGCATTGGCGGTGATAGTCCCGTCCTCTTTCACCCCTGTTTTCATGTGAATTCTCATCGGGTGACGTGAGCGGGCGGCGATAAATTCTTCCTTGCGTGTGTACTCGTAGATCACCGGACGCCCGGTCGCAATAGTCAGGTGTGCTGCCACGTCTTCGATCATGACCTCTTGTTTACCGCCAAAACCGCCGCCAATGCGTGGCTTGATCACTCGAATGCGTTTGACCGGTAAACCCAGCACCGGAGCCAGGATTCGCCGGGCATGGAATGGGACCTGGGTGCTGGTGCGGATCACCAGGCGATCGTCTTCATCCCAAAAAGTGATCACCACGTGTGGCTCAATGTGTGCTTGCTGAACCTTGGGTACTTCATAATCCGCCTCGTAGATGCGGTCTGCTTCAGCAAAACCTTTTTCGACATCCCCGATTTCGATCCGAATTTCTGCAGCCAGGTTGCGCGAAGGATCCGACTCTCCAAAATTCACGTATTCTGGCTCATCGTGCAAAACAGGAGCTCCTGGCTGCATCGCAGTTTTCGGATCGAGCAAAATTGGTAATGGTTCATACTCAACATCTATTAATGCCAGCGCCTGGTTTGCGATTTCTTCGCTTTCGGCCGCGACCATTGCCACGCGATCGCCGATAAAACGCACTTTGTTGTCGAGTGAAAATGTATCCAGCGGGCCGGGAATTGGATCCGATTGCCCGGCAGTTGAGAAAACCACTCGCGGTAACTCCTTCCAGGTCAGGACTGCGGCCACACCCGGCAGCTCGCGCGCCCGGCTGGCGTCGATTCGCCTGATTCGAGCGTGTGCAACCGGGCTGTGCAGCACTTTTGCCACCAGCAAACCACGTTTCTCAAAATCGGCGGTAAAGGCTGGCTTCCCCTGAACCAGCTTAATCGCGTCAACCTTCGGTTCAGGTTTCCCCACTGCGCTCCAGGTCGCAGTCTGTGGAGTGCTCTGGATGCGCGGCATAACTCTTTGTTGAGTCAAAATTTCTGTGGGTGTTTCCGGGGCTGGTAATCCTTCTCCACCTGGCAGAGTTCCTCCAGGTTCAACCCAATCCGCTGGTGCTGGGATTGGTCCTTCAACCGGAGAATCTCCATCGATAGGTGAAACTTCTTCCCCGCGCAGGATCGCGGCAGCACGCAAGACCGCCTGTACCGGCTTTTTATAACCTGTACAGCGGCACAGCACACCTGACAGCGCATTGCGAATATCCTTTTCATCCGGGTGGAGATTGAGATCGAGCAGATGCCTGGCAGCCAGCACCTGCGCCGGCGTACAGTAACCGCATTGAATCGCACCGCTTTCCACAAAAGTCCGTTGAATAGGATGCAGTCCTGCCGTGGTTTTCCAGCCTTGCTCAGGGTGCTGCCCAAGCGCCTCGATCGTCTCGATGGTATGTCCTTCCGCCTGGGCTGTTAATAATACACAGGAGTTGACCGGCTTTCCATCCAACAGCACTGTACAGGCTCCGCATTCTCCGCTCTCGCAGCCGTGTTTCGCGCCAAAGTAACCTAACCCGCGTAAAGTAGTCAGGAGTGTTTCACCCGGAGAGGCGTTTACTTCGGCTTCGGTATCATTAATCCGCAGATGTATCTCCATTCCATATCCTTTACCTGGGTTGTGTTTTAACCAACTCAGCTCAACGTCAAATAATCTTCCTGACTTGTTTCCATCCAGGGAATTGAACACGTGCCTTCTCAATCGCATCCGAGGCACCCATCGCCACAACCCTGCCTGACTGGTTTAATTTCTCCAGTACTTCACCGAAGCGGTGGAAATCATCCGCTGAAGTGGAAAGAATCTGCTCGCGCCACTGCTGGCGGCTCTCAAGAGTATCCCCTGCCAGATACCGTGCCATCGCAGAATATCCCTTGGCGTCCGGGAGCTGGTACGCATCCATGTCTCCAATCGCGCCGATGATGCTCTTGGTCAGTTCATCCGGATGAAGCTCCAGATGTCGTAGGAATTCTGAGGTACTGTCATAGTTCTCTAAAGTGCCAGCCAGGTTCGGATCACGGTATGAGAGGTAGCTGTAGACACCCGACCGTGGGTTAAACTGGCAGAATCCACCGTATGCTCCCCCCTGCACCCGCACCTTTTCCCACAGCCACGTGGTACTCAGGTAATTATTGATCACATCGACCGAGCCATCCGCCTGGTAATCCAGCTCGAACAGGTTTGCTCCCTTGCCAACATAATTTACCGGGCTGGGAACTACCAGGCCTTCATATGCCTCCGCTGCGGCTGGCTGCCAGCGGTGAGATTGTGGGGAAAAGGACGGCAAGCTGGCCAGAAATCCTTCGATCCCGGGCTGCAATGCGTGCCAGTTCTGCGCATCCAGGGTGATATTGCAGATCATGGTCTCGCGATTCACCAGCAACTGCCTGATGCCTTCCAGTTTGTCGACCACACTCTGCCAATCCTGCTCCACAACCTGGACCAACTGGCGGATAAAGAACAGGTATTCGATCCCTCCCATTATTTCTTGCGCCCAATCGGCCTCCGTGAATGCGGACCGCAGGCGTAGATTGACCACCCGATGTCCCGATGGGATCATCCCGGCTTCCAGCCCAGCCTTTTCTTCCAGCAGCATCTGTTGAAAGCGTTCCCTGTTATCCAGCTTTACGGTCAACAGGATGTCATTAAGGATTTCCAACAACTCCCCGGCCTGGGCAACAGTAGACTTACCGCGCAAGTACAGCCAGGCAGTGCTGTGCGTTGTGTTGCGTATCGTGGAGATGAATGAGGCTGGTGAGATGCCACCAGTTGACCGGCCGATTCGCTGCGACAGCCTGACAAAATCTTCTTTCTCCGTTCCAATTTCCAACAGTGACCGGCTGAAGAGGGACACAAACGGCAGGTATTCGACTGGCAGTGCATGCAGGTCAAATCCCAGGTCCAGGTACAGGATGCCGTTTGTAAATAGGTCGTGGAAAAGCAGCCTGCTCCCTGCCATCTCGGATATTTCCGATGGGATGGTTTTGTTCTCTCTTTCCAGGTCGCTCAGCTTTAAAACCGGGATTGTCGCCAGCGCCTCAGGCGCATCGGGCTTCTCCTGGATCCTTTTTAGCTCGAGAGTTCCCTCAAGAATGGACTGCAGTTCGCTGTCACTCAGTGACGCGCGAATCTGTGCCAGCCGCTCTGCCTCTTCTTGATCCATTTTGGCGACCAGTCCCGGTTCGGGCTGCATGATCACAGTTGTACGGTGGTCGTTTTCAAGAAAATGTCTCTTTATCAGCCCTTCGAAGGGCTTTTCTCCAGCCAATATTTGATTCTTGATCGCCGATAAGGGGGCTTCAAATGCCAGGCGGACAATCGGATCTCGATCATACAACCAGCCCGAGAGTGCTCGCAGCATCAGCGAGATGCCTCTCGGGAAGGAGCCGGTGTTATTCTCTCTCAAGCTGAATTCAACGGTGTTGAGCGAAGCGGCGACCGTGTCGTGGTCGATGCCTTTGTTCGCTAATTCACCCAGAGTATCCCAGATCAGGCTTTGAAGCGCCTCTTCATCCTTCAGAGTCAGGTTTTCATCAACCGCCATCCCTTTTAAGCCAGTTGAGAAAAACCTCTGGCGCAAATCACCTTCCAATCCTACACCGGCCAGGTCTTCTCCCATTCCCGAATCGATTAAAGCCTTGCGTAGTGGTGAAGCCGAGGTGCCAATCAAGATATACGCCAGGATGCCCAGTTCCAAGTTTTCGCGAGGGTCAAGCGCCTCCGGCAGCAGCCAGTTCACTGTCAGCATGCCTTTTTGTGCTTCCGGTGCTTCGCCAGGATCGAAGGGCACTACCACCCGCCGGGGTTTTTGGAATGGCACCTGTAATGGGGGAAAAGAATCAATTTCGATCCTTTGATAGGTGCGGAGACAGTTCTCTATTAGTTCCAGCCGCCTTCCCGGATCATCATCTCCATAAAAGAAGAAACGTGCGTTGGTCGGATGGTAATACTTCATGTGAAAGGCTTTGAACTGCTCGTAGGTTAAGTGTGGAATGTGGCGCGGGTCGCCGCCGTAATCCAGGGCGTACGGGGTATCTGGATAGAGTGACATGCGCACCTGGTCCTGGAGCAGGTCATCCGGGTTGGAATAGGCGCCTTTCATCTCATTGAACACAACACCCTTGTAACTTAAAGGTGAGTCAAGCGCCTCCAGCTCGTAATGCCAGCCTTCCTGTTGCAGGGTATGTTCGGGGATCAACGGGTGAAACACTGCATCCAGGTAAACATCCACCAGGTTGTAGAAATCGCTGGCGTTCTGGCTGGCAACTGGATAGCAGGTCTTGTCGGGAAAGGTGAAGGCGTTCAGGAAAGTATTCAGGGAACCTTTCAGCAGCTGGACAAACGGTTCCTTAACCGGGTACTTCTCGGAGCCGCACAGGACGGAGTGCTCCATGATGTGCGGCAATCCGGTAGAATCCTCTGGGGGTGTGCGAAATGTGACACCGAAGACCTTATTTTCGTCTTCATTAACCATCGACAGCATCTCAGCTCCGGTTTGATTATGCTGGTAGAGCCTCGCCAGCGTCTTGATTTCTGGAATTTCTTTCTCAACCAATAAAGTAAAACCATTATTCTCTGACATAAATTCCCTCAGTTTTCAAGATTTATCGCCTGTTTGAGTGCATGCAGGCAGCGTCGGGAAAGCACCCCGGCAATTTCCTGGCGGTATCCGGCGGAGGCCCATTCATCTCCCGCCTGGCTGCAGGCGTTCTGGGCTGCTAAATCAAGCCCAATATCATCCATCCCATCGAAAGCCAGGGTCGGTGCAGCATCAAAGCCTCCCAAAGCCAATCGCATCCTGCCGGAAGGCCAGGTGGCCAGAGCTGCACACAGGATTGGCCGGTCCGCAGGAGTGCGCGCCACGTACTCGTATGCCAGGCGTGCGGCTAGCGGAATGCTCACCCTACTGATCAGGCGTCCGCGCAGTCGTTCTCCCCGGAACGGTAGAAGATTGCCCAGGCTGACCTGCTCATCACCAGGTAAGATATTTAACATCGCATCCAGAGCCAGCATGGCGGTTGTGAAAGGCGATCGACCGTCTGCCGCCACCAGCGTCCCGGCCACACTGGCGACCTGGCGCAGGTTATAGGTCGCCTCGAGCTCGATGGCCTGCAGGAGTGATGCTGGAATGTTTAAGGGACCGGCAGAATTGCACTGCTCTTGCAAACCTTGCAAGGTTAGTGTCGCCCCAAGATGGAGGAAATTACCTTTACGTTCACAGGCGTTCAACCCGAGAGCCTGCAAATCGACGACTGCAATTTTGCGGGTTGAAGGCTGATTGATCACCGAGCCGCCTGCTAAAGGCAGGGTCTCCGGTTGCTGGCGGTTGAGCAGCTGCAGCGCTTCTTCCACTGTCACAGGGCGATGGTATTCAATGATCATCTGCTTCTCGCTCACTTTCATTGTATGTTCTCCAGCCCAGGGCTGCCAGATCGACGGACTGGACGACATCGGTCGGTATATTGACCAGCAGGACATCTGCCTCCGCCAGCAAGCTGCCGCCTGGATCGTAGATCGCGCTCTTCGCGGTTGCTGTGCGCTGCTTTGCTGAGAGGGCCGTTCCCACCAGGCGCAGTGGCTGACCAACCGGCACATTCTTACGGTAGCGAATTTCCAACCGGGCTGTGTACATGAACCTGGGCGAATCCCCACCCATCAGGGAACGTCCCGCCAGCTCATCCAGCATAGCTGCCACCACCCCACCGTGCACCACGCCCGGATAACCCTGGTATTCTGCTGAGATTGTGCAGTCTGCAGTTACTTCACCCGGAGAAGTCTCGAAGAACTTGAGCTTCAATCCAAAAGGGTTGGAGACTCCGCAGACGAAGCAGTGTTGGGAATTGGGTTGAAGTGTCTTCAATCCAGATTATCTCCTGAGTTCGTTTGCATAATTTTAATTATTATACTATCCCGGTAAATCCGGATCTCCGGCAGAGTTATATGCCTATTCACCTTATGATTTTTCTGCCAGGTCCTCCCGATCAAGTCTCTACTCCTAATGCTCCACGAATTTTTACAAACTATGCAGACGTTATTGTTCGCTCAAAATGAATAAACCAAAATTGCTTCATCGTCCTGAATTGACAACGGGGTAAACGACCCTTTTCGTGGATGTTCTAATCTCTGAAACAATTCAATTAATTCGGATTTTTCATTCATTGGTTCGTACCGAAATAATCCATCTCTGGTGATGTCCTTCTTTTCAGCCGGGTCAGACACCAGTTTACTTGATTTATTGCTTAATCAAATATATCATTCTCGTGATATCAAGAAATTGGGTCATAGTATAATTTGGTTTGGAATAAAATTAAGCCGATAAGGAGGATTGCATCGCATAGATTATTTCAGGGAAAGATAGCGCATGGGCTGGAAAATGAGGGTACGAGTTTCCCAGACATTCAGACAACCAGGAATTATTGTTCTTCCTGATCACCTGATTGACTAAGTGACTGATTACCTTTTCTTCCAGCTGACGAGGATGAGGGTTCCTGCCGTCGCAGGCAGGCTTACCGGTGTAGAGCCGGGAAAATCGAATGATCAGCGGAAGCCCTCCGGGTGAGCCACCCCCCGATCTCTTTCCCTCCAAATTACAGCTTCACACCAACGCGCACCGGAGGACCGGTGCGACAATCCTGTGAAGAGTGGCAACCACTGCTGACTGGTATGTACGCTGGCACTATCTGTCACCAAACACGCCAGCAAGGTTAGCAGAAAACTCGAACTTGATTTCGGAGGGAACTCAACATGTGTGGAATTGTAGGCTATATCGGACCGCGGGACGCAACCCCGTTGATCCTGAACGGTCTAAAGCGCCTGGAGTACCGCGGCTATGATTCGGCTGGCCTGGCTGTGCTGAATAAAGGCCAGATCGAAATCCGCCGGGATGCTGGCAAGCTCTCACGCCTGGAGACACTGGTCAGCCAGGACCCCATCTCCGGCCAATTAGGGATCGGTCATACTCGCTGGGCAACACACGGCGAGCCGAACGCGCGCAATGCTCACCCCCACATGGGGATGACTGGAAATGTCGTGGTAGTTCACAATGGCATCGTCGAGAATTTCATCGAGCTGCGGGAGGAATTGAGCACCGAAGGTGCCGTATTTAAATCCGATACCGACACCGAGGTCATCGTTCACCTGATCGAGCGCTACCTGTCAGCCGAGATCAACCTGGAAAGTGCCGCCCGGCATGCATTCGCCCTCCTCAAAGGTGCTCACGCCATCGTCACATTTTCGTCCAGGGAACCTGATAAGCTGGTAGCAGCCAGGCTGGGAAATGCGGGAGGGGTTGTATTGGGCATCGGCGAAGGGGAAATGTTCATCGCTTCTGATCTGCCGGCGATATTGGAGCACACCCGCAAGGTGATTTTCCTGGAATCCCGCCAGATGGCGGTGGTAACTCGTCTGGGAGTCCAGGTGCTGGACCTGGATGGGAACATCGTGAAGCATCAAATCCAGCAAGTGGCCTGGGATCCGGTATCGGCAGAGAAAGGGGAGTTCCGCCACTTCATGGAGAAAGAAATCCACGAACAGGTGCGATCATTAACGGATACGATTGCCGGCCGGGTGGATTTCGATAACGGTCATGGCATCCGCTTACCAGAACTAAACCTCACGCCTGACCTGGCCCGGAACATCAATAAAATCTTCATCACCGCCTGCGGGACTGCTTCACACGCCGGGATGGTTGGCAAGATCCTGATCGAGCGCATCGCCCGCATCCCGGTCGAGATGGACATCGCCTCCGAATTTCGCTATCGCGACCCAATCATCGATCCTGGTTCGGTCGTATTATCTATCAGCCAGTCGGGTGAAACCGCCGACACCCTGGCTGCCATGGAAGAAGGTCGTCGTAAAGGGGCGATTTTGTGGTCGATTGTTAATGCCATCGGCTCGCAGGCTATGCGCCTGTCAGATGGTTATATATCGATGCAGAGTGGGCCGGAAATCGGCGTCGCCTCCACCAAAGCCTACACTGCACCCCTGGTGGACCTTTACATGCTGGCGATTCTTCTCGCCGACCTGCGCGGCACGCTCGATCGCAAAACTCGACACAACCTGATCAACGACCTGCGCCGTGTGCCAGACCTCGCCAGCCGCTGCCTGGAGGGCGAGGGTCAGGTCGAAAAGATCGCCCGGTCATTAATGAACACCAATCACTGCCTGTACCTGGGACGCGGCATCAACATGCCCACCGCCTATGAGGGTGCTCTGAAATTAAAGGAAATCTCGTACATCCATGCCGAGGGCTACCCGGCGGGTGAAATGAAGCACGGTCCAATCGCCTTGATCGACCGGGAAATGCCTGTGGTGGTGATTGCCATGCGCGATCCCTGGTATGAGAAGATGTTCAGCCAGGTCACCCAGGCCAGGGCGCGCGGCGGCATCGTGGTTGCGGTGGCTACCGAGGGAGATGAACAAATCACCAGTGAAGCAGACTACGTCATCTGGGTGCCTGAAACACCCTGGATGCTCAGCCCGGTGACAGCCGTCATCCCCCTGCAGCTGCTGGCTTACCATATCGCCTCGCTGCGCGGCCTGGACGTCGACCAGCCGCGCAATTTGGCCAAAAGCGTTACCGTGGAATGAGGAAGTGTTACTGGCCTGCTTCGAATTGCACTTCGGCGCTCATGCCCTCACGCAGACCCTCCGGGAGTGATTCCAGCTCAACGATGGTTTTATAAACCACATCGCCGCCAATCGAATTGGCCAGCGGCCAGATCTGGATCACCTGGCCGTTGATTTCCTTTCCCAGCGCTTTGATGACTACTACTGCCTGTTGTCCGATCTTGATGTCCGGGATATCCAGCTCGCTTAAATCGGTGGTTTCGACGCGCAGGTGTGCCAGGTCGACCAGGCTCAGAATAGCTTGACCTGGTATCACCCATTCGCCCGAGTGGATTTTCACGTCACCGACTGTACCGGCAAATGGAGCAGTGAGAGTTAACTGCCTCAGCGCAGCCTGTGCGGCTGCCAGCTGGTTCTGGGCGTTCGAGAGTCGCGCTTCAGCCAACTTCAATTCACCAGGATTTGGACCAGCCGAAAGAATCTCGTAATCTTCCAACGCGCTTCGCAGTTGGGCTTCAACCACCTCCAGGTCATATTCATACTGCAGTCGCCGGACTGCCGCATTATAGGCAGCCTGGGCCTCATCCAGCGCATCTTTCAAGTCTTCCCGGGTTGGATCGCTGAAGGGGCGAAATTTATACGGTTCAAAGGCAGTGCGCGCATTATCTAACCGCTCTTTCATCAAATTGAGCGCCGCGACTGTATTCAGGTCTGCCTGGTTGGTGGGCACGGTGAAGTTATCGAGAGCATATTGGGCATCTCGGACTGCTTTCTCAAAGGAGATGATATCTTTCATCGCCTGGATGCGGCGAGTCTCAGCTTCTGCTGTCAGGTCATCGATCGCCTGTTGCGCCTTATCCAGCTCATATTGTGCGCTGCTAACTGCGGCTTCCAGCTGCTCCTGGCCTTCCATTTCCACCAGCACCTGCCCGGCCTCCACCAGGTCACCGACTGAGATATTCACCGTTTTTATCTTACCTCCCAGGGAAAACACCAGCTGGGCTTCCTGGGCTGGCGATACTACCCCCGAGGCTGTCACACCAACAGTTGGGAGTCCTTGAGCCGGTGAATTCGGGGCGTTTCCCTGATCCAATACCACTGTAGGTAATGCAGGTGGGGTGCCAGTGCTGAAGGTGCCACATGCTGTAAGTGCAATCAACAGGAAAGTTGTGATTAAGAGTTTTTTCTTCATATCATAAATCCGGGTCGCTCCTGCCTATATCATGCAGGCTGTTATCCACCACGCGACCATCCTGCAGGGTCACCACCCGGCGCGCATAATGAATCACGCGTGGATCGTGAGTCGCGAATATGAAGGTGATTCCGGTTTCCTGGTTGAGCCGGGTCATCGTCTCCATGATTTGCTTGCCGTTGGTAGTGTCCAGGTTAGCGGTCGGCTCATCTGCCAGGATCATTGCAGGCCGGGTAGCTAACGCCCTTGCTATGGCCACTCGCTGCTGCTCCCCACCGCTCAGCTGGTCTGGCCGGTGATGGGCACGGTCGCTCAATCCCACCGATTCCAACAATTGATTCACCCGCCCTCGGCGCTCGGACGGACTTTTCCCCGCCAACAGCAGCGGCATCTCGACATTCTCGTAGGCTGATAATGTTGGGATCAGCGCGAAGAATTGAAAGATAAAACCGATCGTCCCCCGGCGTATGTCCGCCCGCTGGTTCCGATTTAACTTGCTCACATCCTTTCCATTCACGAAGACCTGGCCGCTTGATGGCTGGTCAAGACAACCGATAATTTGTAATAGCGTAGTCTTTCCCGAACCGGATGGTCCAACCAGAGCAGTAAATTCACCGTTCTCGATTGATAGATCGACACCCCGCAGGGCTTGAGTCTCGATTTTGCCGATAATAAAACTTCGAGTGACGTTTTCGACCTTGGTGACTTCCATTAGTTTTCCTTTAAAGAATTGGCAATCCCAAAAAGAGGAGCAGAGGACGGTCAATCCTGGTTGATCAGCCTATTTCTCAGCGCGCAAAGCTTCCACGGGTTCCATCCGGGCTGCCAGAATTGCCGGGTAAAGCCCGGCCAGCATGGTCACAATAAATGCCATAATGCTCAAGTTGATAGTGGCATCCAGGCTGAATTTGGCGTAGACGGTATCCCGAATGAGGAAGCCGCCTCCACCGACGGCCATATTGCCGATATAAAAACCATTCCGTTCCAGGTAAGACACCACCACCAATCCCAACACCAGTCCAAGCAGGATACCGCCCACGGCCAATGTGGACGATTCTGCCAGGAACATGGCCATTATGCGGCGGCTTTTCATACCGATGGCGGAGAATATGCCTATCTCGCGTGTGCGCTCGAAGACGGCCATGATGAGGGTATTGATAATGACCGTTGCTGTTACAGCGAGCACAATCAGATAAAACAAGCTCATATAAGAGTTGGCCAAATTTTCTGTCTGAATAATGATCTCGTTCATCTTTGTCCAGGGTAAAATCTTGTAGCTCACAGATTGGAGCACATTTGCTACTGCATCTGTCTGGGATTTATCTTTTAACAAGACAAAGATCGTGCTGGCATGGTTCTCCGTGCCGGTCATCGATTGTGCTTTTTGCAGCGGCAGGAAAACGATTGCGCTGTCGAACACCCGAGTCTCCGTGGAGTAGATGCCGCGGATTGTGAAAAGCTGTTCGCTCACATCGCCGTTGGAGGTGTTTGCGGTCAGCATAATCTGGTCGCCCACTCCCAGGTCCATGGTCTCGGCCAGTGGGCGACCTATCAGGATGCCCTCGCGGTCAGCCGGTGTTAGAAACTCACCGCTTACCAGACCTTCGCGGTAAGGATCATTGGTTGCCGATGCCGGATCGATGCCGATGATCTGTACGCCTGCAGACTGATCGGGTGACATCACGATCCCACTGGCAAACAACCGGGGTGAAGCGGCACTCACCGGCTCGAGAGAAGTGATCTTTTCAACCACCTGAAGGGGATTTTCGATCAGGTTCTCCCACTTCAGGCTGATCTTCCTTTCATCGTAATTTTCAGCTCGGAGCTGCAGGTGACCGCTCTGAAGCCGGATAGTAGTATCCATGGCGGTTTCCATCTCGCCATTGATAAAAGACGACATCGTAATCAAAAGGGCTACTCCGATCGCCAGCGCCAGAATTGAGAAAAAGGTACGCCGCCGGTTGCGGCTCAGATCGCGAAAAGCCATTCGGAAGAGTTGGATCATCGCTCACCTCACACGTGATGCAGGGCTGCAGCCGGTTCGCGGCGGGAAGCCTCAAAAGCCGGGATTAAAGCCGCTAGCGCTGCGATGATAGCCACTGTCAGGGCACGGGAGAGTAATTTTTCGAGACCCCAGGTGGGGTAAATCCGCCCACTGATCAGCGCCATGTATTCAACGGCAGACGACATGGCGCCGAAATCCAGGCCTACCTGGCGAAGCAGTCCATTGATGAGCAGACCGACCAGAATCCCGGCTGCTACCCCCACAAAGCCCATCAGGGTCCCTTCGATTATAAACAGCAGCCAGATTTGGAAAGGCTTTAATCCCATCGCGCCGAGCAAACCGATCTCTCGCGTCCGCTCGTAAACGGCCATCAGGAGCAGGTTCAGGATACCAATCCCGGCAATCAGCAGTATTATCACGCTGAAAATGTTCATCACTCCGTTTTTTGTCGTTATCGTCGCAAGCAGCTCTGGATAGTTGTTTCTCCAGGTGTCGATCTCGTAACCGGGCAACAGCGGTTCAATTGCCGCCATGACCTTGGGCTCAGTGCCCAATTGCTTTAAAACAATCGCCACCTCGGTGGACTGGCCAGCCAGGTCGAACAATGCTTGCGCCTCGCCTAATGAAATGTACACGGTGCTCTTTTCGTATTCCGGCATGCCAAGGTCGTAGATACCAGCTACAGTCATGGTCCGCTGGCGCATCTGCTCATGGGTAGAGCGTCCAACCATGGTAATCCGGTCACCCACACCGACATCCATCGCATCTGCCAGGCCTTTTCCGATCAGGAGCAAATCTTCATCTTCCTGGTTGAGATAGCGTCCTGAGGCGATATTCTGCGCAGCCAGGTTGACCTCCTGCTCCTTTTCTGGCTCGATCCCAATGATACTTACACCGAAAGCACCCTCGCGACTGGTGACCATCCCGACGGTATTGATGCGCCGCGAGGCATTTTCCACCAGCGGTTGAGCCAGAGCGGCCTGCACCGCTGCCTGGTCATCCGCCAGCGGCTGGAGCGGATTCTGCCCGGTTTCCGTATTGTAACCTTGTGCGTGGATCTGGATGTTTCCGCCCAGGATCTTGATGGCGTTGCCGTAAATGGCCTGGTCGAATCCGAACATCAGCCCGTCATAAAACATCATCAAACCCAGCCCTAAGGCCATGGCCACGGTGACGATGATGGTGCGGCGGCGATGCCGCCAGAGATTACGCCAGGCCAGGCGTATATACAATTTCATGCTCAGTTCTCCTTCTGTTCTACGATCAACTGAACCATTGCTCTAGAGTATCTTCATCCATAAGCCGGATGGATCCATTTGGTGCACCCAGAATTCGTTCCAGGGCGTCGGTGTATGCCTCCAGGATCTGCTTTGCCTTTCTCACTTGAGACTCACCGGAATTGTCAATCAGGAGGAACTCGATAAAACCATCGCTTAATCCCTGCAGCAGGTAAACATTCATCCGGCAGATATATTCGGGGTATTTTGTATCGAAAACACCCTCCGCAATTCCTTGCTGGATGATCATTGTCAACCAGGGTGTAATCCTCTTCAGGGTCGAATTAAAGACCTTTTGTCGAACAATGGCGTTCTCATCGGCATACCAGACTTTTAACAGAGAGAGCATCAAAGATTTTCGAGCGGATTTCCATCTATTGGCAGTCTCAAAGTAGTCCTGGAGTTTTTCTAAAGCTGATCGCTGAGGATCTTTTACGATCGAAATTAATACTGGCTCGATTTCATCGACAATACGCTCTACCAGCGCTTCCAAAACCCCGCTTTTGGAGTTGAAATAATGGTAAAACGCGCCTTTTGATATTCTCAGGTCGTCGATGATATCCTGGACAGTCATCTGGTCAAAGCCCTTGGTGTACACCAACCGGTAAGACGCATCCAGTATTTCACTGCGTCGGGCAACATAATCTTCTTCCTTAACTGTCCTGGCCAATCTACGATCCTTATAATAAACCGACGGTCGGTTTATTATAAACACAGTATAATCCCGCCCTCACCCGGATGTCAAGAGGATAGAAACCTGTCGATGAGTCTATACCTATTTGTCCCGGTCTTTCCGTCTGCGCAATAGTCAAAAACCAGTACAATTTGAGAGGATAAATTGTTTCAGGGGACTGGGTGCCGCATAAGCGAAAGACCGATGGCAAGAGCATCCAGGAAGGCACCTATGATTGTGAAAAATACGCTGATTTCCATGTTTTCATTGCGGGTGATCAGGTAAATAGGCAGGTCATCGAACACTTCGGTCAGCTCATCAGCTCTCTGTGCAGAATAATATTCCCCACCAGTCAGAGTAGCGACCTGTTTCAGAGTCTCTTCATCGATCCCGCGCCTGAATCCGCCTCCATACCAGGCATTCCCCCACTGCGGCTGGCTGCCGCCGAAGGAGCCTCTGCCCTGGAATGTCCAACCACAATTCGAGACAGCCCCGGTTTCCGTGCCAAATCCGATAGTGTAGACGCGCACCCCACGGTCAGCTGCTTGCTGTGCAGCTTCCAGGGGCCAGATACCGGTATTGCTGGCTCCATCAGTCAAAAGTACGATGATATCTGGTGCGTATTCTCCCTCTGGCACAGGCGTCGGCTGGATGGACTCGCTGCCGGTGATGCTCGGCGCAACAGCCTGGTTATTTTCTGAGATTGCATCCAAAGATTCCAGGATTGCAGTGCCAATCGCAGTGCGCCGGGCGGTGTACAGGTTTTGGATAGCAGCGATCAGGTCTTCCTGGTCGATGGTCGGAGGCTGGACCAGAGCCGCGAATCCGGCAAAAGCCACAATCCCCAGCTGGGTATGAGCGCTCTGCCTCTGTACATATTCAAGTGCTGCTGCCTGGGCAGCTTTCAAGCGGTTGGGGGGAATATCCGTCGAGCACATGCTCATCGAAACATCCAGCGCCAGCATGATCGTCGCCTTCCCGGCCGGCACTTTTATCACCGCGACCGGTCGAGTTAATGCCAGCACCAGGCTGCACAGGGAAAGCAAGAAAAGCGCAATCGGGAGATACCGCTTGAGCAGTGATGGTTTGGGGATTGCGTCTCGTATCAGGACCAGGCTGGAATATCGGACCACAAAACGTTTGCGGCGGCGTTGAATCACGAAGTAAACAAGGAGAATTAATGGGATCAACCCCAACAGCCCCAGGAATCCAGGCCAAATCTTTCCCATGATCCACCTCCGAACGGTGCCGGAAGGGCAACCCACGCTGGAAAAAGCGAACACTGAAATGTGAGCATCATTTTGTATGTAAACATCGTAATGATTAAGGCAGGCGGTGAAACTACATCAAAGAGAATAGACCGCCAATCAAAAGAATAAAAATGCTGGCACCTGCCAGAACAGGCGTGACTTCCATCTTTTCAGATTTCACGACCAGTTGCGGCGAAATGCCTTTATGAATCTCGACCAGGTCCTCTTCGTTTTCTGGATTAAAAAATTCTCCGCCGGTAAGCTGGGATATTTCCTTTAAAAATGCTTCGTCCAGTTGTGTATGCACATTGAACCCGTTGATCTCAAGTGTTGTGCCGGCTGCACTGCCGATCCCAATGGTATGGATGCGAATGCCGCGATCAGCGGCTATTTGAGCCGCAGGAAACGGATCAGGAGGTGCAGTATTCTCCCCGTCCGTAAGCAGCACGATAACTGCCGGGGTAAGAATTCCATCCGGCATAGGGGTGGCAGTGGGCACCGGGGAGTCTGAGAGGTCGGTGTCCACCAGAGGCGGCTGGCTGAAGCCCACTGCATCGCATTCAGGGAGGCGATAATACCGGCGGAAAGAGACGTGCTGCGCTGGGGGGACAACCGCTCAATCGAGGAGAGGATGGCTTGATGATCGTTGGTTGGAGGCTGGACGGCGAATCCGCTTTCGCTAAAAGCCACCACCCCGATCTGCAGGCTGGCAGGCTGAGACTGTATGAATTCACGTGCCGCAGCTTTGGCCGCTTCCATGCGCGTCGTTTGTAAATCATCGGCTGCCATGCTGCCGGATACGTCAAACGCCAGTATTACCGTGCCTTCCTGCCTGGGAAGGCTGACTTCCGCCGCAGGCCGCGCCATCGAGAACAATAATAGCGTCAGACCAACCAGGAAAATAAACGGTGGGAAATGGCGGCGCTTACCCAATTTGCTTTCAGTTATTCCGTCTACCAGCCTCATACTCCCGATATTCGCCGCTCGAGACCTCCTCCGCTGGTTGAGCCACAGGTAAACCAGGACGGCCAGGGGAACCAGTATCAAAGCAACCAGCAACACAGGCCAGATAAAAGTCATGCTATGCACTCTTTCCTGAATCATCGCCGCCGCTGCCGCCGCATGCCTGCGAATCTCACGATAGACCTCACCAGCTCATCTTCTGTCGAAAGTGATAAGACATCTACCCCGGCGTGTTGGAACGCAGCATCCAATTCAGCCTGACGGAGCTGCGCCGCTTCAGCAAATCGCCGCTGGAATTTTTTATCATGCGTGTCGAGGTATAGCTGCTCGCCGATTTCAGCATCGTGCAAATACACCGGACCGATATCCGGCAATTGTTTTTCATAAGGGTGCCACAACTGCACTGCCAGCACTTCATGACGCTGGTTAAGCAGGTTCAGAGGGCGCTCCCACCCGGGTGAGCTGATAAAATCCGAAACCAGGAAAATCAAAGATCGTCTTTTTATCGCGTTCAAGGCTCCATTGAGCAGGATGGATAGATCGGTGAAACCTGAACCTGGAGGCCGGGAATAAGACATTAACATATGAATGAGCTGCAGGACCTGCTTACTCCCACTTTTCGCCGGGATCATGCGTTCTATTCGGCCGCCAAAGATAACCGCACCTACCCGATTACCATTGCGGGTCAGAATCCTTGCCATGGTGCTCACAAAATCGATCAACTTTTTCCGTTTATGGTTCTCAGAAGCGCCAAAATCAACAGACGGGCTGATATCCAATAAAAACCAGGCTGTGAATTCCCGGTCCTCAACATACTGCCGGACATATGGCGTATTCAACCGGGCGGTGACGTTCCAGTCGATATACCGGATGTCGTCTTCTGGCTGGTATTTGCGTAAATCGGCGAAATCCACACCGTACCCATAAAAAAGGTTGCGGTAATCACCTTGCAGTAAGCCGTCCAGTCGGCGGATTACCTGCCAGTCGAGACGCAGCAGGACGCGCTCAGGAGTGGAGGCGGAGGCTGGTGTATTCACATAAAGGCACCACTGGAATCGGTATGCGCTCCAGGATCTGGTTCAACAGGTCATCACTGGAGACGTTATCTGAAAGGGCTTCATACGAGAGCACCAGCCGGTGGCGCATAACATCGAGAGCCATGTTCAGCACATCTAGCGGCAGGGCATAATTCCGCCCGCGTACGAATGCCAGTGCCCGCCCGGTCAGTATCAGGTTGATCGATGCCCTGGGGCTGGCTCCAAAGGTGATATATCTTTCGAGCTCCGGTAATCCGATATTCGATGGCCTGCGCGTCGCGGTTACCATGCACACTGCATACTCGATTAATGCAGGATCGACATACACGGAATCTGCCTCGCGCTGCAGCTGAACCAACTGGTCGGAAGTGAGCACCTTCTGAATGCCCTGAAGGGTCCCGGTCATTCGTTCCACGATGACGAATTCCTCGGTCGTGCCCGGGTAGCCGACCAGCACTTTGAGCATGAACCGGTCGACCTGCGCTTCGAGTAAGGCATAAGTGCCTTCAGTTTCGATGGGATTCTGTGTGGCAAGCACCAGGAAAGGATCAGGCACTTTATAGGTTTCTCGACCGATTGTTACCTGCCGTTCCTGCATAACTTCGAGTAAAGCGCTCTGCACCTTTGCCGGCGCACGGTTGATTTCGTCAGCCAGCAGGAGGTTGGTGAATACCGGGCCGAGCGAAGTGTTGAATTCACCGCCTATCGCTTCAGCCAGCGTTTTGATCGCCATGGTTTTCGCCAGACCAGGCACACCTTCAACCAGGATGTGACCGCGCGCCAGCACAGCGACCACCAGCCGCTCCAGCAAATGGTCCTGTCCGACGATTACTTTCTTTACCTCATAGAGCACCTGCTCCATCGGTTTCGTACCAGCCGCAAAATTACCTTGATCCATACCGGTCTCCTTCAATCTATTTGCTCAATTTCAGAAAATCCCTGGGGATGTCACCTGATGCACTAATCCCGGGACAGATATCTCGAATATGACAATCAATAGGGGGGCAGTCCTGCTGACGAAGCAGCTACGTTTATCGGTACAGCAAATCCAATTCCGATGAAAACTTCCTGTTCGGTGGGGTTCCCGATGCCGACTACAATTCCTACTACCTGGCCGTAACGGTTGAGCAAAGGCCCTCCAGCCGGGGTTTCTCATTGGCTGGTTGGAATGTGCGATCAAAGCCTGAAATCACGCGTGCACTCATCGAGCCGTTCAGGCCAAATGGGTTGCCTACCGCATAAGCCTCATCACCGACACGCATGGTCTTCGGATTTCTTAAAACCGCCGGTTAGATGATGGAAGGTGGTTGGTCAGCCTTTAAGACCGCAATATCATTTTCCGCCTGGGCCACCAGGATTTCTGCTGTGGATTGGCTGCCATCCGCGAAGGTTAATTCGACCTCCTGGGCATCAATCACAACGTGTAAACTGGTCAAAAAATCGCCGACATCAGAGATGACCACTCCGCTGCCCAGGCCATTTTCCTCTTTTCCATTGTCGTCCTTTGAGCTGGTTTGTATCAGCACCAGCGAAGGTTGAACCGCCTGGTAAACACGCGCTGAAAAGGCCGGGGCGAGGGTGGCTGAAGCCAGTGCCTGTGCGACGGCATCATTGACTTCACCTGTAGAGAGGGGTTTGGGCTGTGGATTGATGAGGCTTTACAGCAGCAGCGCACAGAAAGACGCCAGAATACCCAGTTGAAATGGAATCCAACTGCGGACACGCGCTCGGAGGCGCTGAATTGGTCCTCGCCGATCTCCCCCTTGTGCAGTAATCAACGGTTTGTTCATTCTCCTTTCCAATCATAAGGGAAACCTCATTCTTAGTTTGGAGCTGCCAGTCACCGGATATTCACATACTTATTGAATCACTTTTCGATCCAACAACTATAGAATAGTTTACTGAGATAAGTATGAATTCAGGTTGAAGGATTTTTGAGAATAGGGATCGGGATTGTCTAATAAAACCGCTCATTCAGGGAACAAATCCAGGGGATTCACATTCACGCCAGAACGCTTATCGAAGATATTGATATGGGTGTGATAACCGCAATCTCGCCCCCTGCATGAGCGACCCTGCAGGTCGACCGTGTTTCCCTGGTTGCTTTCAATGCCAATAACCTGGCCCTTTCGCACAAAATCTCCAACCGATGCAGAAAAAATGCCGTGTACCAGTGTGATCTGCCAGCGTTCATTTTCGATCATGATGATGGTACTACCCACAGGATCGGTAAAATTCGCGGATATTTCACCATTTATCAGTGATTGGATTTCAACCCCCTTCCCGGCCGTAATGTCAATCGCCAGGTGACCGTATTCATAGCCATGCACTCCCTGAGTTACTGCATAGTCAGCATATGGCATCTGGATAGAATCATGGTCAAACAGCGATGATTCGATTGGCTGCGAAATGACGAAAATATTCGAAGTCAATTTTTCCGCCACTGGCGGGCTCTCAGGGATTGGATTCTGCAAGGATAAGATTTCCCGGTCACTTTGTTCGTCGTCAGAAATGGGTCCTCCGCTGGACCAATCTCGATAAATGCCGGAAAGCATGAATGATGCGAAAAGAACCGCAACCACAGCCAACCCGTCGACCTTCATCCGACCCATGTTTCCTCCAATATCAGAACTTATGTTCTAATATAACATACAGTCGACTGTGGATCAAGGGGATTATTAACTGGGTAAACGACCGTTCAAGTACGCGAAAACGCGATATCCAGGATTTGGATAGTGTGGAAAACCGGGAGCAATTTACCCAACGCAGACAGTTGAGCGCGGATCTGCACCATGCAGCCGATATTCCCCATCGCGACTGCTTCAGCGCCGCTTGCCAGGATGTGTTCAGCTTTTCGCCTGCCTAATTCCTTCGCAATTTCAGGCTGTTCGAGATTATAGGTGCCCGCCGAACCGCAGCACATGCTGCTCTCCTCGATTTCGATGAGAGTTAAGTTGGTGATCGCTGAAAGCAGGCGGCGCGGGGAATCAGTGATCCCCTGCGCATGCGCCAGGTGGCAGGCGTCATGATACGCCACTCGCATCGGTTGGGGGAGTTCTGGTGCATAAACCAGACCCAGCTGGTCCAGGAAACGAGACACATCGACAGCCTTGTCGGAAATTACTTCAGCCTGCTGCTCCTGTTCCAGGACCTGGAAAAGCTGCCGGTATTCGTGCAGACCCGAGCCGCAACCCGCAGCATTGGTCAGGATCGCATCGACCTCGATAGAAAAAGCGCTAAAATTTTTCTGAGCCAGTTCTTGAGCCTGCTCAATTTCACCTGTATGCATCAGGATCGCCCCACAGCACACCTGGCTGGGCGGGATGATCACATCCACCCCATTAATCGCCAGGACCCGCAGTGTGGCCCAGTTGATTTCAGGATCCAATGCCTGTTGAACGCAGCCAGCCAACAGCGCCACCCGCGCCCGGCGAACACCCTGCGCTGGTGTGAATTCCGGCAGCGGTGATACAGGCAACCTGCGAGCCGGCAAAAAATTGATCATTTCTCGTAACCCAGCCGGCAACAGCCTGCGGAAAGGACGTGCGCTGATGCCTAAAGAGACGGCTCTGCGGAAGCGTCCTGGATCTGGGAAAGTTGAATTTATCAGGTTTTGGCGAAATCTCTCAACTGTCGAAAAGCGCGTTTGATTGCGAGCGTACGCACGGAATGGCATCAGCAGCTCACCGTACTGCACTCCCGAAGGACAGGCAGTCACACAGGCCTGGCATCCCAGACAGCGATCGATGAATGGTATCGCTTCGTCAATATTTAATTCCCTTTCCAGGACTGATTTCATCAGCACAATCCGGCCGCGCGGAGAATCCATCTCTTCACCGAGTACCTGGTACGTAGGGCAGGTTGGCAGGCAGAAACCACAATGTACGCAAGCCTCAACCGCTTTCGCCATGCCGTTGACCTGTGGTCCCAGGCTGTTTTTCAGCTGGTCAATCGGGATAGCGTGCTGCATTCACACCTCGGTAAAGCGGAAAGCAGGATCCAGGGATTCTTTCACCCGCCGAAGAAAGCTTGTTCCCCGGAGCTCACCCAGGCGCGGGAAACCTGGAGGACCCCAAATTACCAGGCCAGACAATCCCCGGTCTTTCAACACAGGTTCCAACACGCGTGGAGAATCGTCCAGTGCAATCCACGCCGCCTGGCCCCCGGCTACGTAGCGTCTCAATACCGGTTTGCCATCCAGGAATGACTCCAGTGAAGAGATGCTCCTGGGTGTGAGTGCAACCTTGATCAAAGAATGACCTTCAGGTACCCATGAAAATTCTCGCACCTGGTCCCAACATTGTTCATCATCCTTTTCTTTCAGCATTTGACCTTCACCAATTATTTCCACCATCCGGCTGACGCGAGAAGGAAGTACAGCAGATATTCCACCAATGCGCAGCCAGAGTGTATAACCCGGATTCTGCGCGTGCAGATCCAGCGCCTCCAATGGGATTTGCGCCATCGAGGCTCGTTTCATCAATTGAAGTGCTTCCTCAAGTCGCTCATATGACCTGAGCCAGGTTGCATAAGCCTGTGGTCGGGGAAAAACTTTAAATGACAATTCCACAAGTAACCCCAGCCCGCCGAGACTTCCAACCATCAGCTTGGGAAAATCATAACCAGCCACGTTCTTGACCACCTTCCCCCCTGCACTGATCAGCTCACCTCGACCATCAATAAAACGCACGCCGAGAATAAAATCCCTCACCCCTCCGAAGCGGTAACGGCCTGAGCCGCTCAGACCCGAGGCAACCGTGCCCCCCAGGGTCGCGCCTCGCTCCACCAGCGGAGGATCGAAGGGGAGGTATTGCCCGTGTTCGAATAAAATCTGGACAATCTCCGAAAGAGGCGTCCCGGCAAAGGCAGTGAAGGTGAATTCTTCAGGTATATACTCGATCATCCCCGAGAAACCGGTCATGTCCAGGGGCTTTTCATCCCTTGCTGGCGTCGAAAGGGCAGATTTTGTCCCCCCACCGCGCGGCAGCACGCGCACGTTGCTCTCGAGCAGTTTCTGGATACGCTCGATTCTGCCGTTCTGCATGCTCATGCTGATAAAAACACCTTTCCACGATTGGCAATTTCCTGCGGATCAAATGCCTTTCGCAGGCGCTGCATCACTTCGATATCCCGTTTAGTAAACATGGCAGGCAGGTATTGCCGTTTTTCCACACCAATACCATGCTCCCCGGTGATCGAACCCCCATGCCGGATGCACATCATCAAAATTTCTCCAGCCAGTTTCTCAGCCAATTCAAGCTCACCTGGACTGCGACCATTAAATAGAATCAGCGGGTGGAGATTGCCATCACCGGCATGGAACACATTTGCCACCCTTAAGCCATATTTCAGGCTTAGCTGACCGATCTCTTCCAGTGCTTCACCTAAACGCCCGCGCGGCACGACTCCATCCTGCACCAGGTAATCGGGACTCAAACGGCCTACAGCCGAAAAAGCGCTCTTACGACCTTTCCAAATCTTTATACGCTCGCCATCATCCTGGGCAACCCGGATTTCCTGTGCCTGTGATGTATCGATCACCTGCCTCAGGATATCAAACTCAGCATCCACCTGATGACGGTCACCCTCCAGCTCGACAATTAACACGGCTGCTGCATCGGGCGGGTATCCGGCATGCACCGAGGCTTCTGCAGCCTGTATCGCGAGACGATCCATGATTTCTAAGGCACCAGGCAGCAAACCAGCTGCCACGACCCTGGCGACTGTATCCCCCGCACTTCTCAAGCTGTTATATGATGCCAGCACGGTGATGAAGGCTTCCGGACGGTTCATTAGCCGCAATGTGACTTCGAGGGCTATACCAAGTTGTCCTTCGGAACCAACAAACAATCCAATTAGATCTGGACCGTTGCCTTCCAACGAATCACTGCCCAGCTGGACCAGCTCCCCATCAGGCAAAACTGCCTTGATGCTCAGCACATGGTTGCTGGTGGTTCCATATTTCAAGCAATGTGCGCCTCCTGAGTTGGAGGCAATATTGCCGCCAATTGTACAGATCGGCTGGCTGGAAGGATCAGGCGCATAATATAAGCCGTATGGCGCAGCCGCCTTGCTGACATCCTGGTTGATCACACCCGCTTCCACAACAGCGGTTCTTTCTTCCGCATCCACTTTCAAGATGCGGTTCAGGCGGTTCATCGTGATCACGATGCCGTCAGCTGCAGGTAAAGACCCTCCAGACAGGCCTGTACCACTTCCGCGCGCCACGAATGGCACTTTGAACTTCGCACAAATCCGGACAGTATTTACTACTTCGTCCTGTCGTTCCGGGATCACCACAGCAAAGGGCCGAACCCGGTAGGCAGTCAGGGCATCTGATTCATATGCCATCAGCTCGGCGGTCTTTGTCAGCAGGCGCCCTGCCGGAAAAATACTGGCGAGCTCATTTAAGAATGCGTCAGGCGGCCTGGATTCCATGCTACATGCACCTTACTATCAGCACCTTTTACGATCTGTCAAACAATCAAATTACATCTGAGCAAAAGTATCTATCAGCAGTCTTACATCTCCACCAACCGGGTAAAGAATTGGGCAGGTGCAGCCATGCCGTCGGTATTCTTCAACTTTAGCTTTTGCTTCCTGCGGCGTTCCGGAAGCGGTGATGCGGCGGATTAAATCCTCGGGCACGAAATGCTTTGCTTTGCGAATCTGCTCCTTGGTCGCAGGCCAACCCAGGATAGATTGGATCTCTTGCACTACAGTTTCTGAAACGCCAGAGGCTTTCGCAATGTGCGGCTGCTGAGCCAGGTATTGTGTGAGCAGCTCGCGCGTGGTATCGATGGCACGCTCGCTATCATAATCTACTGAACATACCACGAGCTGAGGCCGGTCCAGGTCTTCCATTTTCCGACCCGCCCTTTCCACCCCGGCTTGCAGGAATTCCAGTGCGTTGTCATTATATTCTGGCGGGACACAGTAATTTAACACCACGCCATCAGAAATCTCACCTGCCAGTTCCATCATCTTGTCGCCAGTCGCGCCGATCATGATCGGGACATTGCGCGGTTCTCGCTTCCCGTGAACTACATCCAACTCAATCCCATCTACGTGGTGAAATTCTCCGTGGAATGTAACTCGCTCCAAGTTTAATAAACGCCGCAGCAAATCGACGGTCTCTTTCATTGCTGTCAGTGGCTTCCTGCGGTCGATCCCAACATTGCGCGCCAGCGGATCCCACCAGGCACCAATTCCGCAGATCACCCTGTTGGGTGCCAGGTCGTCAAGTGTCAGAAATGTCGCTGCCAGTAATCCAATATTGCGAGTCCAATTATTAATTACGCCCGAACCGACTTTCAAGCGTTCCGTTACCGCAGCATAGGCAGCCATAGGCACGATTGCATCACGCACCAGGCGCGACTCAGCCTGCCACACGGCTTCGAACCCTCTTTGCTCAGCATAACGAACGTATTCCAATCCATCTCGCAGGTCATGCGCATCCTGCAGGTATAAAGCGACCCTTTCAGCCATCGTACCTCCTCATTAATGTTTAGGACCAGAAGTATATTTCCAAGGCTCCAGCTTGCTCTCCAAAGAAATTGAATTATCGATCGAGCTCCTCAACAAGATAGGGAATAGCATCTTCTTGACCCAGCTCAGCCATATATTTTTCAAGCGTTTCACTAACCATCTGCAAATCCTCTGGCAGATCCATATCTAATGCCAGGGAGGACAATTCACAGATTTCCAATCGAGCTCCCGCCTCCACGGCTCGTTTAGAATGACAGTGAAAAGAGTCAGGCCCAAATTCAAAATCGATCAAACCCACCGGGCTAATTAACAACGCATTTGTGCCCTGTCTGCGGCGGTCTGGAGCAACCACAACCACAGGAGGCTGCGTAGCTAGTGCCAGGATGGCGCCAACGTCTTCGGATGAAAGCAGTGGCAAATCTGCTGGCACTACCAATACTCCCCGGGCAGAGAAATTTTTTGCCACAGCAGTGGCTCGCGCCAGTGCAATATTCAAGTGAGGAGCGCCATTCTCTTGAACAGTGCGCGCGCCAAAACTCCTTGCCAGCGCCAGGGCAGTATGGTCACGGCTGATCACCAGGATCTGTTCTATCTCCCTGATAGTCGTCAGGGTCGACAGTGTGTGGATCAGCAGGCGGCGGTTTAGATCCGCCCGTTCGTCTGGAGTCAGCACCCCAGCCAGGCGAGATTTGCCGCGCATTAATGGTTTTACCGGGACAATCGCCCAAAAAGTCACGATATGTTTCCTCTCAGGTTTGAGACAGGTTTGCTCAAGCTACTCTTCCTGCCACCATTTTGCCGAATTCCAGCACGCTGCTCGCCAATCTGCGGCGGTCAGGCCGGTCTTTCATAATAATGTTATCAACAGCCACTTCGATACCGTGTGTTTCGATCTCCCCCGCCTGCTCCGCGTCCTGAAGATCGATCATGAAACCGCTTAATATTCCAGAATAATGCATGGCAACAGCAGAAGCGCTCGGTTTGATACCTAATTCTGCAAACATCTTTGCTGCTGGCCCTTTGAGGGTTTTACCGGCAACAATCGGGGAAACAGCTATCACCCTCTTGGATGCGACTTCCCGAGAAATCCCCTCAATCGCCAGGATGGGATCAATGCTCACCCACGGATTGGATGGGCAAATTACGACCAGCTCGGCATGGCGTATGGCATCCAATACCCCTGCAGAGGGTTGAGCATTCTCACGCCCATCAAATCGGAAACCGTTCACTATCGGTTGACACTGGTGCTGGACAAAATATTCCTGGAACGGCATTTCGCCTTCGGAAGTATACACCCGAGTGGCCAGAGGATCATCACTCATTGGCAGCACCCTGGCTTGGATCCCTAGAATATGGCATAAATCGGCGGTAATTTGGCCCAGTGTCTGTCCGGCGGCGATTCGCCGGGTGCGCTCTAAATGCCAGCCCAGGTCGCGATCCCCCAGGCGAAACCAGGTCGGCGCTCCAAGCATTTCCAGTGTCTGCATGGCTGACCAGGTTTCATTCGCCCGCCCCCAACCGGTATTGGAATTCGCCAGCCCTGCCAGCGTGTAGCACACGGTGTCCAGGTCAGGACAGATCAGCAGGTTGAAGTGGCGAAAATCGTCTCCGGTGTTGACCACCACCGTCAGGTGCCGCGCATCCATAGACTGGGCAAGTCCGTCGGCCAGTTTTGCACCCCCGACTCCACCCGCCAGAGCAACTACATTCATGGATGAATTTTCCATACAGGTTGTTTGACCAGCATCGCCCGATTACCGTAAGAGTTCAGGAAAACCATCACATTCTTAGTTTCAGCTTGATACCAGGAAATTCACCTGAACATGTCCTCATCTTCAGGCCGCAAAAGCTCCCCCATTTTGCCCTCGCGCAGTGGGTATGGGAAACCGCGCACATGCACCACCGGAGTCCCTTCCGCCGCCTGCCCCATCACCAGCGAAGCTGCCGCAGCCAACTCATCGGCTGCCCCAACCTGCGTAATTTGCAGTTGAAAGCCAAACAGGTCGGGCTGACCGCGTAAATCCACCAGCCCGGGTATGCCGGACAATCCAATCGCCACCCCGGAAGTACCTAACCGCCACGCTCGCCCGTGAGAATCGATAATCAGCACGCCTATGCGCACCCCGCCTGCCGTTTCAACTCCCCTGCGCACTTTGAGAGCAGAAGCGTCTGGATCCACGGGGAGCAGCAGCACCACCTCCTTGCCCCCGTATTCCTCTGCCAATACGTTCGAATGGTCGATCCCCGCACTGGCGCAAATGAATCCCAGGCGGTGTTCCACGATAATCGTCCCGGAACGCACTCTCAGCACCCGTCGGCTATCGCACAGGATCAATTCCACCAGGCGCGGGTCTTTGTTGGATTCCACCGCCAGGGTATAGGCTTCCTTAGAGGGGGTTATCTCCGATAGATTGGCAAACCTGCTTTCAGATTTCGAGACAATTTTTTGAGCCAATACCAGGATATCGTTATCCACCAGCCGCAATCCCTGGCGTCTTATCGCCTTTAATATAACCTTTGCCAGGTCGTCTCCCGGTCGGATCAGCGGTATACCTTGAAGTGGTGTCAGCTCCAGGACCATAGGAAATACGCTGACTAAACGTGGAATTCCAGACCTGTGACGCCGATGGATGCGGTTTTCACTTTGTAATGTTTGTTGATGCTGATCAAAAGCGCGGTCAGACCTTCAACAACAACGGCGTTATCCAGACCCCCGGCATAATACCCGCGCATGCCAATCGCTTCGGCCAGCGTAATGACTTCCTCCGCAGCCTTTGGGTCATCCGCACAAACCAGAACGTCGGTGTCGAGTGAACCACCCAGGTTTTTTTTGAGCACATGAGACGGCACATTTTGAAATGCTGCTACCACACGCACATCATTACCCAGAATCTGCTGCGCAAGGCGCGCAGCGGATGGCGGTTGGGGCGGCCGCGGATCACGGAAATCTACCCTGGCGGTCGCATCCACCAGGATTTTACCTTTCAAATCGTTTTTTAAAGATTCCAGGGCTGCCTGATGAGCCGTCTGCACCACGGTAAGCACGCAGATCTCAGCCTGGCGAGCAGCCTGAGCGTTTTCCAGTCCAGAAATATCTCCGCCACCCAGTTCCAGGTTGATTTCTGTCGCAGCCGCCTGCGCTTTCTCCAGTTGTCGGGAGCCGATAATCACACGGTATCCCGCCCGGGCCCAGCGCAAAGCCAAACCAGGTCCCTCTTTTCCAGTTCCCCCCAGGATGGCGATCACTGGAAGAGAGATTTTGGCCGATGAATTCTCCATGTATATTAATCTCCTGAAATTCCTTCGGATTTGCAATTCATGAGAATTGTTGGTTGTAACGCTCCCATACCGCCGGAGCTTGCTCTCGTGCAAGTGCAGTGATTTCAGCTTCATTCAGCGTGAGCAGCTTGCGATCGTGCATCAATACTTTCCCGGCGACAATCGTGGTGGTAACCATGCTTTCATTAAATCCAAACAGGATCTGCCAGGGCAGGTTGCCGGCGTTGAGAGGTGTATGCGGGTGGTAATCGACAAAAATTAGATCGGCAACAGCACCCGGCTTTAAAACACCCATGGCAGCCTGGGGGAAGAAACTGCCAGCCAGCCTGGCATTATTATAGACTGCAATCTTAACTATATCCTGACCCGGCATCCGCCTTGGATCTCGGTTCCAAACTTTCTGGAGTAAATACGCGAATTTCATCTCTTCCCACATTGTGGAAGAAAAACCATCCGTGCCCAAACACACCTTGACTCCGGCTCTTAACATGCTTTCCACTGCTGAAACACCGACCCCATTGTTCATGTTAGAACGCGGTTGGTGAGTGAGCCAGGTACCAGATTCTGCCAGCAGGTGAATCTCTCTGGCATCGATGTGCACTCCATGTACCACGATGGAATTCGGTCCAAGCAGTTCGTGTTGCTTCAGCCGGTCCACCACACGCATTCCTGATTTTTCCAGGCTGTCATACTCATCAACCTCGTGTTCGGCAAGGTGGATATGGAAGCCGACCTCCTCTGGCGCTGCCTGGCGGCAGGCGTCCAGGGTTTCTGCTGAGAGCGTCAGGCTGGCATGCAATCCAAATGTGGCTGCTAACCTGCCTCCCGCAAAATCCTCACGCTTGAGCCGCTCAATAAAGCGCATGTTTTCATCGATTCCCGCTTTAGCTTTAGACTGTCCGTCTCTATCTGTTACTTCATAACAGAGTACTGCACGCAAACCAGACCTCTCAACTTCTTCGGCTATCACATCCAGGGAACCCATAATAGCGTTCGGGGAAGCGTGATGGTCGATCAGGGTTGTGGTGCCGTGTCTGATGGCATCGACCAGCATCACCAGTGCAGAAGAACGCACATCTTCGAGGGTTAGCGAACGATCCAGAGGCCACCACAGCTTATTAAGGATTTCCGGAAAATCCTTCGGCGGCGTTCCAGGGATTGCCATTCCGCGGGCGAAAGCGCCGTAAAAATGTGTGTGTGCACAAATGTTGCCTGGCATGACGTACTGTCCGCCAGCGTCCAGGATTTCTTCTCCTGGATATTGTTCGAAAATTTCCCCTTGCGGACCAATCACCTCGATCTGTCCATTTTTTACATACAGCGCCTGACCTTCGAGGACCTGGTTTGGATCATCCCAGGTGATCAGGGTGCCATTTGTGATAATCATATTTATGCTCCGCGATAATCTCCCACACGTGAAAATTAGAAATCGATTTCTATAAGCTTCTAGTCTGCCCTCCCCGAAAGTGTCTTTGGTGGACCCGATCACTTCATCGATAATTGCCTGATAATCTCAGCCTGGTCTACCGGCAGCCGGTCAACGCGTACACCGACGGCATTATAGATGGCGTTTGTAATCGCAGGAGTGGTTGGAATGCTGACGATTTCTCCCACTCCTTTTGCTCCATACGGGCCGTCATGGGTGGGATGCTCGACAATCATCGAAATTATCTCCGGCGTGTGAACGATCGACGGCATGCGGTAACGGGCTAATCGATCCGTCACCACCATCCCCTCTTCGACGATGAACTGCTCTGTCAGGGCATTTCCCAAACCCATCATAATCCCACCCTCTACCTGTCCCTGCAGTCCCAACGGATTAATCGCTTTGCCAACATCATTAGCAGCTACAATCCGCAGAACCCTTACTTCACCGGTCCGGATATCCACTTCCACTTCTGCAGCCTGGGCAGCGAAGGAGAAAGCGAAATGCATGTCGCCTCCCTCCCCAAGCGGCTGCGTCGCTGGCGCCCAGTACTCATACAGCGCGCGTGGTTCACGACCTTCTGCGCGCATCATCTCGACCACTTCTCCCAGGGGAACTTTATGGCCGTTCACCTGCGCCAGACCTTCCACAAAACGAATGTTCTCAGGCGGATGGTCAAATCGCTCTGCCAGGGTGGTGGTTATTGCTTCACGCAGCGTGCGAGCAGCATAGAGGGCGGCATTCCCGGTGACATAAGTCTGCCGTGAAGCAGTCGTCGGCCCGCCATCTGGAGTTAGATCGGTATCCATCACCAGTACCCGTACATCAGACAGAGTGGTATTAAATTCTTCTGCCACAATCATTTGCAGTACGGTTACAAGACCCTGACCCAGCTCTGCTGATGACGTCCTCACTTCCAGGCTGCCATCCTGATACAACTCGACTTCCGCTCCAGCCTTATCGGGTGCACCTCCCCCCAGCCCGGTGTTCTTGTATCCTGCGGCAATACCCCAGGCTCTACGCGCATGCGGGGCATCCGCAGGTATCCATGACTTATAAGGATTTTCCCCACCCAAAAGCGTGACCTGTTCGGATACTTTCTCCAGGCATTCGGTCAAACCTGTGCTTTCACGCAGCAGCTGTCCAGTATTTGTGGTGCTTCCAACCCGTAAAGCATTCATCAGGCGTATGCCTACCGGATCCAGGCCGAGTTTCTCAGCCAGCATGTCCATCATTGATTCAATAGCAAATGCCGATTGGGTTACTCCGAAACCGCGGAAGGCGCCGGCGGGTGGATTATTGGTGTACATGGCATAGCAATCCGCGCGAGCATGGGGGACATCGTAGGGACCTGATGAATGGGTGGTGGCACGGGTCATCACTTTATCCCCTAATGAAGCATAAGCCCCGGTATCACCATACAACTCGGTTTCGATGGCGGTCATTCGCCCATCGTGCATGGCGCCTATTTTGACCCGGATTTGCGTGGCGTGGCGTTTGGGGTGAACGAGCAGGCTTTCATGCCGGTCGAAGAGCAGCTTCACAGGCCGCTTGGTTGCATAGGCCAACAAGGCAGCGTGGATCTGGCCGGTAATATCTTCTTTACCCCCAAAACCTCCGCCCACCAGCTGGCCGATCACATGCACCCGTTCCTCAGGCCAATCCAATGCCCGGGCGACCTGATTCCGGTCAGAATAAGGGATTTGCGATCCGACGTACACTTCCATGCGCCCATCGGCGGTCAGCCGGGCCACGCTGCATTCTGGCTCCAGGAACGCATGATCAGTTATCGCCGTGTGGAATGTATGCTCCATCAGGATATCAGCTTCCGAAAATCCAGCCGAGATTTCCCCTTTTCTGACCTTGATGTGTTTGAGCAGGTTGCCGGACGGATGGAGCTGAGTTGTTTCCGGCTGGCGAGCCTGTACGGGATCGCTGATCACCGGCTGGAGATCGTAAGCTGCATCGATCAAATCGAGGGCGTGTGAAGCGATCTCACGCGTCTCGGCAGCGACGATCGCAACCGCATCCCCTACATAGCGTACCCGTTCTCCAACACCCACCAGAACAGGCCAGTCGTAGACGACCAGGCCGTGGTTATTTTCACCTGGAATGTCCTGTGCAGTGAGCACGGCTGCTACGCCGCTCAATTGGCGTGCCTTACTGACGTCCAGGCTGTGTAAAAACGCGTGTGGCACGCCTGCCCGTTTTACGCGTGCGTGCAGCATGCCTGGGAATTTAATATCATCCGAGTACACTGCCGCACCCGTCACTTTTGCTTCTGAATCGGGACGAACCTGCGGACGGCCAACCACCTTTCCAGGATCTGAAGAGGGAACAGTTTGTGGACCGACCACCTCATTTCCTTCACGAATGCTTTTCGCAGCAGCCATTATCGAGCTCACGATGGCGGGATAACCTGCACAGCGGCAGAGCGTGTCTTTAAGCGCCCCACGGATTTCTTCCTCACCCGGATCAGGTGCCCGCAGCAGCAAAGCGTAAGCGGTCATGATTTGCCCTGGGATGCAGAAACCGCATTGCACAGCTCCGTGCTGAATGAAAGCTTCCTGAAGTGGGTGTAGTTTTCTGCTCGTGCCTGTAGAAGGTTTTTCAGATGAAACCAGACCAGTAAGACCTTCGATCGTAATAATCTGTTTTCCTGCTGCTTTCGCGGATGGGAAATTACAGGATAAAACCGGTTCGCCATTAACCATAACCGTACATGCGCCGCATTCTGCCTCATTGCAGCCGATCTTAGTCCCGGTTAATCCCAACCTCTCACGCAGCAAGTCAGACAACATTTCGCCAGGTCTGGCTTCAAGCTCCAGTCGATTTCCATTGACGAGAATTTCCAATTTTACACCGGTAATTTATCCTGAGAATATTGCCCTTGATTCAAATCCATGACGGTCTCGATCGATTTTTCCATCGAAACATCCCAGGCAGCTAATAAAGTTTCTTCCAGCAGTGGAGCTACCAGGTGGCGGCGGTATTCAGCGGTGGACCTGTGTGGGCTGGTGCGGAATTTCGCTTCTAAAAGAACGGCCTCTACGGCTTCTGGTAAATTCTTTTTCTGCACAGTTTTCCCGCGTAATGACGCTTCTGCAGCCCGTGCTCTGAAAGGTGTGGGTCCTGCAGGACCAATGGAGATGCGGATGTCCTGGATGACGACTCCCACTCGTTTGATCCAGATACCCATATTCAAAATCGCTATAGCCACGCCTTGAGGCCGCATCACACGGCGAAAAGCCGATCCATCGCCCTTCTCGATGGCAGGCAGGTGGAACCCTACCAACAATTCATTTCTTGGTTTTAAAATTGATTTTCCCGGACCTGTAAACAATTCTTCTACCGGCAGCCGCCTGCGCCCCTCCAAGCTGGCGATCTCAGCTTCTGCTGCCAGTGCCAGTAACGCGATCGTACCATCACCTGCCGGCAGCGCGTGCCCTACATTTCCTCCCAGTGTCGCGGTGTTGCGGACCTGGGGACCACCTATTAAAGCGGCAGCTTCAGCCAGGGCTCTGGCATGCCATTGAACTTCGGGTGCATTTTTAATTCTATTGAGGGGAACCGCCGCGCCGATGTACAGGTTCTGATCCCGTACTTCCAGCTGGCACAGCTCGGGTATTTGGGTTACATCAATCAGGGTGTGTACGGGGGGATGGCGTCCTTGCTGGATATCAAGGAGCAAATCAGTTCCACCGGCAATAAAGCTGGCTTCGCCGGGAGCATCTGCCAGGGTGTGGAGAGCGTCAGTTATATCGTTCGCCAGGTGGTAATTCTGCCAAAAGGTCATGGATCGGCGTATGAAACAACACACGAATTTAGAACGGAGGCGCTTTTCGACGGGAAGTGCCCGCTTTCTACGCACCTTCCCGACGCCGCTGCAGGCTGCATCCCACAACGACCACCGATCCAGGGGTTTTATTGTAACATGAAATCGCATATAATCAGCCCGCGAGGTGCCCTTGCTCCTTTCTCTACGTAACTTACACCGCTTCCTGACCAACCAGTCTTTCTATCCGATCCTGCTTTCCAGCCTGTTTGCCGTAGCCTTGTATGCCGCCAGGGGAGCTTACAGCGGCTCCTGGCTTATCTATCGAAATCTGTTGTGGAACCTGGTCCTGGCCTGGGTACCTTACGCATTCAGTATGCTGGCAGCGGGTTTATTTCTCTCATTTCCAAGGCAATGGTGGATGATGATCCCGCCTGCTGCAGTGTGGCTCGCTTTTTTTCCCAATGCGCCTTATATCATTACCGATTTCTTCCACCTCGCTGCCCGGCCTGGTGTGCCTCTATGGTATGATGTGCTTCTCCTGGCAGCTTTTTCATGGACAGGCGTGTTCCTGGCAATTGCATCCTTGAGAACGATGCAAATCATCACAGCCGCATACCTGGGAAAAATCGCCAGCTGGTTTTTTGTTTTCCTGGCTTTAAGCTTAAGCGGGCTTGGAATCTATTTGGGTCGTTTCGGGCGTTGGAACAGTTGGGACTTGCTTCTGAATCCAACGAACATCATGGCAGATGTTGCTGGAAGCCTGCTTGAACCTTTGGAGAACTTGCGGTTTTTCGGATTCACTTTGCTATTCACAATTTTCCTTTTCATTTGCTACCTGACTTTCATCTCCATGCGCCGCCTTGAAGTGACGGAAATATAATCAAAGTATATCTAGGAGCTGAAGATGCACCCGGGAAAAGTGATCTCAATTCATATCTCTTCGGAAGCCAGCCAGCCGATGCAATCCCTGAGCCAGGTGAATGCAGCTGCCGGAAAAGGCCTGGAAGGCGACCGCTATTATCGGGCTACTGGAACTTATTCCAATAAACCCGATCCAGCCCGACAGGTGACATTGATCGAATTTGAGTCGATTGAAGCCTTGGAGAGCGAGCATGGCATTCGCCTGCTGCCGGGCGATATACGAAGAAACCTGGTCACCAGGGATGTTGCACTGAACCACCTGGTTGGAAAGGAGTTTAAGGTCGGTGAGACATTACTGCGGGGTATCCGCTTGTGCGAACCCTGCACCCACCTTGAATCACTGACGCAGGAGGGAGTCATGTCCGGATTGGTACACCGCGGCGGTCTGCGCGCAGAAATCCTCTCAGGTGGTTTTATTAAGGTTGGCGACGAGGTCAGTGAAATTTAATATTTCAATAAATCAAAATTCTGTGGAGAATTTTTATGTCCGACATAATCGAAAAGGCTTTGCAGTTCAAAAAGGATCACAGCACACGATTCCTTGATGAATTAATCACATTTGTCAGCATTCCGTCAATTTCGACTGATATTTCGGTGAAACCCGATATGCATCGGGCCGCAGAATGGGTGGCAGGGCAGTTGCAGAACCTGGGCTTGTCCCGAGTTCGAGTCATGCCCACGGCAGGTCATCCCGTTGTTTTTGGCGAATCGCTGGAGGCAGGAAAAGATAAACCAGTTGTTCTGGTTTACGGGCATTATGATGTACAGCCTGCAGAGCCGCTGGGATTGTGGCATACTCCACCTTTTGAGCCAACGCAGTCAGGAGAGAACCTTTTCGGACGCGGCGCATCTGACATGAAAGGCCAGGTTGTAGCCTGCCTTAAAGCGATTGAATCCCTCTCAATTTCTGGAAACCTGCCCGTCAATGTGAAATTCTTTATTGAAGGTGAAGAGGAGATTGGATCCCCAAACCTGTCGGCCTTCATCCTTGAAAACAAGGAATTGCTTGCCAGCGATTTTGCGCTCAATCCCGATGCCGGGATGCTCAACCCGGACTTACCCACCATCACATATGGCCTTCGGGGACTGGCTTATTTCGAAGTGCGTGTGAGTGGACCAACGCAGGATTTGCATTCCGGGCTGTTCGGCGGCGCAGTACACAACCCTGCACAGGTTCTGTGCGAGCTGATCGCAGGCATGCACGACCAGCAAGGACGAGTCACACTGCCGGGCTTCTACAATCGCGTTCGCGCCCTCGATCCAAAAGAGCGTGCTGAATTGACCCGCTTGCCGATTGGGGAGGACTTTTACCTGAAACAAACGGGTGTCCCGGCGTTATTTGGGGAACAGGGGTATACCTCTCTCGAACGGGTTGGCGGCCGTCCTACCCTGGAAGTGAATGGTATGTCTTCTGGCTACACTGGAGAAGGTCAGAAAACGGTGCTGCCAGCCAGGGCATTCGCCAAAATATCCATGCGGCTGGTCCCCGACCAGGTTCCCGAGGAAGTCTACCAACAATTAATTTCATACATGAAAGAGAACGCTCCCAAAACCATAAAGTGGGAGGTAATTAAAATGGCTTCAAGTCGCGCGTCGATCACCGACCGGAATCACCCGGCGGTGGTGACGCTTACCAGGGCTATGGAAGATACCTGGGGAGTCAAACCGGTTTTCAAGCGTGAGGGCGGAAGCGTGCCGGTGGTTGGCCAGTTATATGACATCCTGGGAATCGATTCCGTGCTCACTGGATTTGGCCTGCCGGATGATAATTTACACGCCCCAAATGAAAAACTGCATTTGCCGACTTTCTATCGAGGGATCGAAGCATTAATCCGGTTTTTCGGTTACCTGTGATCCTCAGAATGACCGTCAATCTGACTGCTTGGATTGCCTTTAGATCTGGAAAACCAATTACTCACATGGGGTTGACTATTAAATCACCTCCCCTTACAATCCGGACATGACTGATAGATTACCTAGCTACGGCGGCCAGGCAGTGATCGAAGGCGTGATGATGCGCGGAGCGCAAAGCGTAGCGATCGCCATGCGCGCGCCGAATAAAGAAATTGTGATTCATACCGAGTCTCTAACGGGCATCTACAAAAGCAACATCACGAAAATTCCGTTTCTTAGGGGATTGGTTGGCCTGTGGGATGCCCTGGGATTAGGCGTACGCGCACTGACCATATCGGCCAATACACAAACCGGAGAAGATGAAAAACTTGAAGGTCCGGGGTTATACCTGGCCCTGTTCATCTCGCTGGGATTCGGAATCGGGTTATTCTTCCTGGCTCCCGCCGTTCTCGGTCAGGCAGCAGAGCACTACCTGAGTATAAATTCCTGGTGGAGCAATGTATTAGAGGGAATCGTACGACTGCTCCTGGCGATCGGTTATATCTGGGCTATAGGATTTGCACCGGATATCAGGCGCATATTTGCCTATCACGGCGCAGAACACAAAACGATCAACGCTTTCGAGAGTGGAGCCGAGTTGATCCCTGAAGTGGTGGCAACACATTCCCTGGAACACACCCGCTGCGGCACTGCCTTTCTGCTGACGCTCATGCTGCTCTCAATCCTGGTTTTCAGCTTGCTGGGTCCCATGCCCATGTTCTGGCGCCTCGCCAGCCGTATTCTCCTGCTTCCTGTGCTGGCTGGGATCGCATATGAATATATCCGCTGGACATCCAGGCATCTCGATTCGCAGATCGTGCAATGGATGGTCAAGCCGAATTTGGCCTTGCAGCACCTGACCACTCGCGAGCCGTCCCTGGAAATGCTGGAAGTCTCCATCGCAGCTTTTAATGCCATGCGCGTCCAGGAAAAAACTGTAAGCCTATAAACTCGGGATATAGCGAGAACAACACCTGAATTAATCTGCGGTAGACCACTGCCACCTTCGGATAACAACTCCATGGCCGGTCTGGATACCCGCAATCGCTTTCATAGCCACAAAATTATTGCGCTGTTTTTCTGCCTGGTGCTGGTTCCTACATCAGGCTGTCGCGGCAAGCTCGATACTATTTCCACTTCCACACCAACTCAAGCATTGGTAACTAATACGCTGGCGTCATTGCCTGATTTGCTGGCCGGCAGCGTGAGCGCTCAGGTGCAGCCGCCCGATGACTGCCCTTCCGAAAATGGAACCTACCAGTTCGCTGTCCAAATCATTAACCAGGGCAGCGCATTCGCAGGTCCGTTCGTCGTAAGGTTCAACCAACTTCACCAAGAGGTCTCTCAAGGGCTGCTGCCCGGGGATTCAATATCCGTATTCTTCATTGGAAAAACCCTGCTTCCCACCATCGAAGTTGATTCGGAAAACAGAGTGTACGAAAGCGATGAAACCAACAACCGCTGGGAAGCGGAAATTATCCCCCCAACTCCTACCCCTCACTGCCTACGCACTCCAACCCCCGAAGTCGAGCTCGTCGATCCAATAGCAGTTCTGCAAGGGCATACTGCCAAAGTTTCCGTGGTCGATTTTTCACCAGATGGGGATTTAATCGCTTCCGGCTCAGTCGACAATACATTGCGGCTGTGGCGAACAAATGAAGGCACTTTGCTGCGCACGATGCAAGGTCATCCTTTCCCGGTCCTCCAGCTTGCGTTTTCTCCGGACGGCAGCCTCCTGGCGACCGGCTCTACTGATGGGATCATTCGACTTTGGCGAGTGTCCAACAGCCAGCTTATTAAGAATCTGCAGGGACATGCCGGATGGATTACCAGCCTGGGTTATTCTGCGGATGGAAAATACCTGCTCTCCAGCGCACAGGATTTTACCGTGCGTATCTGGCGAGCTTCCGACTCCAGGCTTGTTCAAACCATAGATGAGGGCATGTCAATTGTCAACCAGGCTGTCTTTTCCCCGACTGGCACAGAGCTGGCATGGGGGGAAGCGGATGGGACCGTTCGAGTTCGCTCACTGGGTGGCAGCTGGATCCATGTTTTTCACCCAAATGTTGAACAAGCGACCAGTGTGGCATACTCCCCGGATGCCGGAATGCTGGCTGCAGGTTTTGAAAATGGCACCATTCTGATCTGGAGCATGCCAGGTGGGACATTATTTCAAACTATCGAAGCGCATGGATCGGAAATTTCGCAATTAGACTTTTCCCCGGATGGACATTGGCTCGCAGCCGGCTCTTATGATGGGTTGATCAGCCTGTGGTGGAAAGGTGAAATCGATACTCCATTCCAAATCCACTTGATCTATGAAGGGCATGAGGGAGCAGTCAACGGGATTGCCTTTTCTCCAGATGGTAAACTCATCGCCAGCGGCGGAGATGACGCAACCGTCCGGTTGTGGCCTGTTCCTGAAGAGTGACCTTCACTCTCCTAATATCTGAA
>Ga0209254_10000193_pt1 | contig 43695 bp, 43 predicted proteins | sample FrelakmetDIP11DI_FD_187148 | JGI IMG/M metagenome (GOLD analysis project Ga0209254, IMG submission 187148) | Freshwater lake sediment microbial communities from the University of Notre Dame, USA, for methane emissions studies - DIP11 DI (SPAdes)... | ecosystem: Environmental > Aquatic >... | reverse complement strand
AGCCGTTCATCTGGACCAAGAGCGCACGCGACATCCTGCAGAAGGTCATTCGCGCCAATCGCCGCTTAAGTTCCAGACAGAACGAAACACTGCACTAGCCCGGCTTTTCGTGCAGGGGTGGGGCGGTTTCTGGCCCGGCCCCGGTCGGTATCCGGGCTTCGGCTGAGGGGCTGCGGAGGGGAGCGCGACGCTCCGTCGTCTCGGTTCTCGCACGTCGACACCGCAACCGACCGTCGCCAACCGTGAGCGTTGACCGACTTTTTCTCATCGGCATGATGGGTGCCGGCAAGTCGACCGTCGGTCGACTGCTTGCGCGCCGGTGCGGCTTCGACTTCATCGACTGCGACCGCGAACTGGAAGCGCGTAGCGGGGTGACGATCGCGACGATCTTCGAACTCGAAGGCGAGGAGAGCTTTCGCCGTCGTGAGGCCGCGCTGATCGATGAACTGACGCAGCGCCCGCGAACAGTGCTCGCCACCGGCGGCGGCGCGATCCTGAGCGAAGAGAACCGCCGGCACCTGCACGGCCGCGGGCTGGTGATCTACCTGCGCGCATCGATCGACGAAATCCTGCGTCGCACGCAGAAGGATCGCGCCCGGCCGCTGCTGCAGACGACGGACCGGCGCGGCCGCATTTCGCAACTGCTCGCCGAGCGCGAAGCCTTGTACGAAGGGATCGCGCACGTGACGGTGCAATCCAGTTCCGGCAATCCGAACCGGCTCGTGGCGAAGCTGCTCCAGGACGAGCGGGTCTCGGCAGCGCTGCAAGGCGACTGAGCGGCACGCCCGGGGGCGGCGCAAAGCTCAATAGAATCGGGGCCCATGCGCTGCCTTTCGGTCGGCCTTGCGGGCCGACCCTATGACATCCACATCGGTTCCGGGCTGCTCGACCGGCTGGGCGAGTTCGTCCGCCCGCTGCGTCCGACACGGCTGCTGATCGTTACCGATGCGCGCGTCGGGCCGCTCTACGCGGCGCGGGCGCTGGCGGCGTTGCAGCCGGTGGCTCCCGCAGCGGTCTTCGAGCTTTCCGGTGGCGAAACGGGAAAGGACATGCGCGCGGTCGAGGCGGCACTCGATGCGCTGCTCGCTGCCGGCGCCGACCGCAAGAGCGCGGTGATCGCGCTCGGCGGGGGCGTGGTCGGCGACGTTGCCGGCTTTGCCGCCGCGATCTACATGCGCGGCATTCGCTTCGTACAGGTGCCGACGACCCTGCTGGCCCAGGTCGATTCCTCAGTCGGCGGCAAAACCGGCGTCAACCACGCCCGCGGCAAGAACCTGATCGGTGCCTTCCACCAGCCCGAAGCAGTGGTCGCCGACACGGGCACGCTGCGCACGCTGCCGGAGCGCGAACTGTCTGCGGGGCTGGCCGAAGTGCTCAAGCACGGACTGCTGGCCGACGCCGAGTACTTCGCGCAGGTCACGCGCGAGCTGCCGCGGCTGCTTGCCTGCGAGGGCCAAGCCCTGACCGCGGCAATCGCCCGCTCGTGCGAGATCAAGGCGACGATCGTCGCCCGCGACGAGAAGGAGTCGGGAGAGCGCGCGCTGCTCAACCTGGGCCATACCTTTGGGCACGCGATCGAGGCGCTGACCGGCTATGGCCGCTGGCTGCATGGCGAGGCGGTCGGCTGCGGCATGTGCCTGGCGGCCGACCTGTCGCAGCGACTGGGGCTGATCTCAGCCGCCGACGTGACGACGATCGCCAGGGCAGTCACGGCGGCAAGGCTGCCGGCGCGGATCGACGGACTGAGCCGGGAGGAGGCGCTCGAAACGATGCGCGGCGACAAGAAGGCGGAGGCCGGCGAGATTCGCTTCATCGTGCTCGAGCGCATCGGCCGTGCAATCCAGCGCACGGTCCCATCGGCCGCGCTCGACGCGACGCTGGCAGCGGGCGGCTACCGGTGAACGGGTTCGAGACCGGGCTGGCGCCGTACGCGGCCCGGGCGGCCGCCACCCGCGGCCGCGTACATGCCGAGCCTGCGGCGGCAACACGCAGCGATTTTCAGCGCGATCGCGACCGCATCGTGCACAGCACGGCGTTTCGCCGGCTCGAGTACAAGACGCAGGTGTTCGTCAACCACGAGGGTGATCTGTTTCGCACGCGGCTGACGCACTCGCTGGAGGTGGCGCAGATCGCCCGTGCGCTGGCGCGCGCGCTGGCCGCCAACGAAGACCTGGTCGAGGCGATCGCGCTCGCCCACGACCTCGGCCATACGCCGTTCGGCCACGCCGGCCAGGATGCGCTGAACGACTGCATGCGCCCCTATGGCGGCTTCGAGCACAACCTTCAGTCGCTTCGCGTGGTCGACGAGTTGGAGGAGCGCTACGCCGCCTTCGACGGACTGAATCTGTGCTTCGAAACGCGCGAGGGGATCCTGAAGCACTGCTCGCCGGACAACGCGCGCCGGCTGGGCGAACTCGGCGAGCGCTTCCTGCGGAGGCGGCAGCCGTCCGTCGAGGCGCAGATCACCAACCTCGCGGACGAGATCGCCTACAACAACCACGACATAGACGACGGGCTGCGTTCGGGACTGCTTGCCCTGTCGCAACTGGACGAAGTGCCGCTGTTTGCCCGCCACGCGCAGGCGGTGCGCGCCGGGCATCCGGGCATCGGCGAGCGGCGAATGATCCACGAGACGGTGCGGCGGATGATCAATACCCTGGTGGTGGACCTGATCGCGGAGTCGCGACGCCGCATCGTCGAGGTGGCGCCGACGACGATCGACGAGGTCCGCACCGCGCCGCCGCTGGTCGCGTTCTCCGAACCGCTGCGGGCCGACGCCGATCTGCTGAAGCAGTTCCTGCACGACCATCTGTACCGCCATTACCAGGTGATGCGGATGACCGAGAAGGCGCGGCGCATCGTGCGCGAGTTGTTCGAGGCCTTTCTCAATGAGCCGCGGCTGCTGCCGCCCGATCATCGCCAGCGCGCCGAGCATGACCGCCCCCGTGCGATCGCCGACTACGTGGCCGGCATGACCGATCGCTACGCGATGAAGGAACATCGACGGCTGTTCGCGGTCGGCGAGATATGAACTTCGACCGTTTCGACGCATGAACCACCGTGATCCGGGAAGCAAGCCAGCGCTGACGGTGGCGCAAACGACGGCAACGGCGCGCCGCCGGCTGCTTGGCTGTGCCTGCTGTGCCGCCGGTAGCCTGGTCCTGCCCGCCTTATCGCGGGCGACAGCGTCGGCGGATCGTGCCGCTCCCGCCGCAATTGGCGACTGGCGGGCGAGCCTGCTGCAGGGCACTCGCTCGCTGTGGCTGGTCCGCGGCGAGGCGCAGGTCCGCAGCACCTACTGGAGGCCGGAGTCCGGTTATGACGGCGACGCCTACAGGGAGATCTGCTGGCTGCTGCGTGACGTGCAGGCGAACAAGAGCTTCACCATGTCGCCGCGGCTGCTCGACCTGCTTTGCGGGCTGCAGAACTGGCTCGCCTTCAACGGGCTTCGGCAACCGATCCATGTGAACTCCGGCTACCGCACCTTCGCCACCAACTGGGGCACCGAGGGCGCAGCACTGAACTCCCGCCATATCCTGGGCAAGGCGGTGGACATCACCGTTCCAGGCGTGTCGCTGGCCCGGCTTGCCGGCATGGCCAGCTTGTTCGGCAAGGGCGGCGTCGGCATGTACCTGAGCAAGGGCTTCGTCCACGTCGACACGGGCGAGGAACGCGTCTGGATCAAGTGAGAGAATCGGCGTCAGAGTCCGATTTCTGGCGCCGTCCGCGGCGTGATCGCCGATGTCTCGCCTGCCGCGCCTGACCGCCCCGGGACTGCCGCACCATCTGATCCAGCGCGGCAACAATCGGCAGACGGTTTTCGCCGACGAGTTCGATTGCGCCCTCTTTCTGCGCGAGCTCGCCGAACTCGCCGACGCGCATGGCCTGGCGATTCACGCCTACGTGCTGATGCCGAACCACGTGCATCTGCTGGCGACGCCGGCAGAGCGCGAGACCCTCGCCCGGCTCATGCAGGCGCTCGGCCGCCGTTATGTACGCCAATTCAACAACCGGCACCGACGCACGGGCACGCTTTGGGAGGGCCGTTATCGGTCGGCGGTGGTCGAAACCGATCAGTACCTTCTGGCGTGCATGCGGTATGTCGAGCTGAACCCCGTGCGGGCAGGGCTGGTCAGCGAGCCGACGATGTACCGCTGGTCCAGCCATGCCCATTACGCCGGGTTGCGCGTCGATCCGTTGGTGACCGAACACGCGGTCTACTGGGCGCTCGGCAACACGCCGTTCGAGCGCCAGCTTGCCTACCGACGGCTGTTCGAGCACGGTCAAGCAGACGGCGAGATCGAGAGCATCCGCTACGCGACGCAACACGGCTGGGCGCTTGGGCAGCGCGCTTTCGTCGAGACCCTCGCGCAGAATGCGGGTCGACGGGCAGCGCCGTCCCGTCCCGGACGGCCGAGGAAGGCGACGGGCTGACTGCTTGCGCCAAGACAAGCGAGCACTCTGTCCCCGATTCTTTGCGAAAATCGTTCAAGTCAGAAAAATCGGACTCTGACCCTGTTTTTTTTGGTTGTAGCGCGTATTGCGGCGCAGTAGAGTGCGGGGCTGCAGCTTGGAGTTCGCCATGGCCACTCAGCATCTCGACCGGATTCTCGATGACGCCGCGCGGCGGGGCATGTATTCGCCCGCCGCGGAGCACGACGCCTGCGGGGTAGGCTTTCTTGCCCAAATCAAGGGCAAGGCCAGCCATTCGCTGATCGAGCAGGCGCTGCTGATCCTGCAGAACCTCGACCACCGCGGGGCGGTGGGGGCGGACCCGCTGTGCGGCGATGGCGCCGGGATCCTGATCCAGATTCCCGACGCCCTGTACCGCGAGGAACTGGCCAGGGCCGACATCACCCTGCCGCCGTCGGGGGAGTATGGCGTCGGCATGGTCTTCCTGCCGCAGGAGCACGCCTCGCGGCTGGCCTGCGAGCAGGAACTCGAGCGCACGGTGCGCGAGGAAGGCCAGGTGGTACTCGGCTGGCGCGACGTGCCAGTGGACCACACGATGCCGATGTCGCCGCTGGTGAAGAACCGCGAGCCCAGGATCCGGCAGATCCTCATCGGCCGCGGCCCCGACGTGATGGTGCCGGACGCCTTCGAGCGGAAGCTGTACGTCATCCGCAAGCGCGCCAGCCACAAGATCCAGCGCCTGAACCTGAAGCACGGCAAGGAGTACTTCGTGCCGTCGATGTCCGGCCGCACGGTGGTCTACAAGGGTCTGCTGCTGGCCGACCAGGTCGGCCGCTACTACCCGGACCTGCGCGACCCGCGCGCCGTGACCGCCATCGCGCTGGTGCACCAGCGCTTCTCGACCAACACCTTCCCGAGCTGGGAACTGGCGCACCCCTACCGGATGATCGCCCACAACGGCGAGATCAACACCGTCAAGGGCAACTTCAACTGGATGCGCGCCCGCGAGGGCGTGATGAGCTCGCCCGTGCTCGGCGACGATCTGAAGAAGCTGTGGCCGCTGATCTACGAAGGGCAGTCGGACACCGCCTGCTTCGACAACGCGCTCGAGCTGCTGGTGATGGGCGGCTACCCGCTGGCGCAGGCGGTGATGATGATGATCCCGGAGGCGTGGGAGCAGCACACGCTGATGGACGAGGGCCGCCGCGCCTTCTACGAGTACCACGCGGCGATGCTCGAGCCTTGGGACGGCCCGGCGGCGATTGCCTTCACCGACGGCGTGCGCATCGGCGCCACGCTCGACCGCAACGGCCTGCGCCCGGCCCGCTACATCGTCACCGACGACGACCTGGTGGTGATGGCCTCCGAGATGGGCGTGCTGCCGATCCCGGACGCGCGCATCGTCAAGAAGTGGCGGCTGCAGCCGGGCAAGATGTTTCTGATCGACACCGAGCAGGGCCGGATCATCGACGACACGGAACTGAAGGCGCAGCTGGCTGCCGCCAAGCCGTACAAGGAGTGGATCCGTCGCATCCGCGTCAGGCTCGACGACCTGCCGCCGCCGGCGATCGGCCTGGGCTCGGCGGCGCGCGTCGAGGTGCCGCTGCTCGACCGCCAGCAGGCCTTCGGCTACACGCAGGAGGACGTCAAGCTGCTGATGGAGCCGATGGCCACGCAGGGCGAGGAGGCGATCGGCTCGATGGGCAACGACAGCGCGCTGCCGGTGCTGTCGGATCGCAACAAGCCGCTGTACGGCTATTTCAAGCAGCTGTTCGCGCAGGTGACCAACCCGCCGATCGACCCGATCCGCGAGCAGCTGGTGATGTCGCTGGTCAGCTTCATCGGCCCCAAGCCCAATATTCTCGACATCAACAACATCAATCCGCCGATGCGCCTCGAGGTCAGCCAGCCGGTGCTCGACTTCAAGGACATGGCCAAGATCCGCTCGATCGAGCGCTACGCCTCCGGCAAGTTCCGCAGCTACGAGCTGCACATCTGCTACCCGGCGATCTGGGGCAACGTGGGCGTGGAGGCGCGGCTGGCGTCGCTGTGCGCGCAGGCGGTCGACGCGGTCAAGGCCGGCTTCAACGTGCTTATCGTCACCGACCGCAGCATGGATGCCGAGCACGTCGCGATTCCCGCGCTGCTCGCCACCAGCGCCATCCACCAGCACCTGATCAGCGCCGGGTTGCGCACCTCGACCGGCCTGGTGGTCGAGACCGGCAGCGCGCGCGAGGTGCACCACTTCGCGCTGCTGGCCGGTTACGGCGCGGAGGCGATCCATCCGTACCTGGCGATGGAGACGCTGCGCGCGCTGCATGGCGCCAAGGAGGGCGATGCCGACAAGGCGATCGCTAACTACATCAAGGCGGTCGGCAAGGGGCTTAACAAGGTGATGTCCAAGATGGGCATCTCCACCTACATGTCGTACTGCGGCGCGCAGATCTTCGAGGCTGTGGGGCTGGCCGCGGACCTGGTCGCGAAGTACTTCCGCGGCACGGCGAGCAACGTCGGCGGCATTGGCCTGTTCGAGGTGATGGAAGAGGCGGTGCGCACGCATCGCGTCGCGTTCTCCAACGATCCGGTGCTGGCGCACATGCTCGATGCCGGCGGCGACTACCACTGGCGGGTCCGCGGCGAGGAGCACATGTGGACGCCGGATGCGATCGCCCGTCTGCAGCACTCCACGCGCGCCAACTCGTACCCGACGTACAAGGAGTACGCGCAGATCATCAACGACCAGAGCCGCCGCCACCTGACGCTGCGCGGCCTGTTCGAGTTCCGCGTCGATCCACGCAAGGCGATCCCGATCGACGAGGTCGAGCCGGCCAAGGAGATCGTCAAGCGCTTCGCCACCGGCGCCATGTCGCTCGGCTCGATCTCGACCGAGGCGCACTCGACGCTGGCGATCGCGATGAACCGCATCGGCGGCAAGAGCAACACCGGCGAGGGCGGCGAGGATCCGGCCCGCTACCTGCAGGAACTGCGCGGCATCCCGGTGCGCCAGGGCGACACGGTGGCCAGCGTGCTCGGCCGCGACCGCGTCGAGGTCGACATCCCGCTGCGCGACGGCGACTCGCTGCGCTCGCGCATCAAGCAGGTCGCCTCGGGCCGCTTCGGCGTCACCGCCGAGTACCTGACGAGCGCCGACCAGATCCAGATCAAGATGGCGCAGGGTGCGAAGCCCGGCGAAGGCGGCCAGCTTCCGGGCCACAAGGTCAGCGAGTACATCGCCAAGCTGCGCTTCTCGGTGCCCGGCGTCGGCCTGATCTCGCCGCCGCCGCACCACGACATCTACTCGATCGAGGACCTGGCGCAGCTGATCCACGACCTGAAGAACGCCAACCCGCAGGCGTCGATCAGCGTCAAGCTCGTCTCCGAGGGCGGCGTCGGCACGGTTGCCGCCGGCGTGGCCAAGGCCAAGTCCGACCACGTGACGATCTCGGGTCACGACGGCGGCACCGGCGCCTCGCCGTTGTCGTCGATCAAGCACGCCGGCACGCCGTGGGAACTGGGCCTGGCCGAGACGCAGCAGACGCTGGTGCTCAACCGCCTGCGCGGCCGCATCGCCGTGCAGGTCGACGGCCAGATGAAGACCGGCCGCGACGTGGTGATCGGCGCGCTCCTCGGCGCCGACGAATTCGGCTTCGCCACCGCGCCGCTGGTGGTCGAGGGCTGCATCATGATGCGCAAGTGCCACCTGAACACCTGCCCGGTCGGCGTCGCGACGCAGGACCCGGTGCTGCGCAGGCGCTTCAAGGGCCAGCCCGAGCACGTCGTCAACTACTTCTTCTTCGTCGCCGAGGAGGCGCGCGAGATCATGGCGCAGCTGGGGCTGCGCAGCTTCGACGAGCTGATCGGCCGCAGCGACCTGCTCGACATGCGCAAGGGGATCGACCACTGGAAGGCGAAGGGGCTCGATTTCTCGCGCATCTTCTACCAGCCGCCGATGCCGGCCGACGTCGCCCGCCATCACTGCGAGACGCAGGACCACGGCCTGGACCGGGCCCTCGATCACAAGCTGATCGCGGTGGCGGCGCCGGCGCTCGAGCGGCAGGAACGGGTCAGCTTCATCAGCCCGATCCGCAACGTCAACCGCACGGTCGGCACCATGCTGTCGGCACAGGTGGCACGTCGCTACGGCCACGAGGGCCTGCCGGACGACACCATCCACATCCAGTTCCAGGGCACGGCCGGACAGAGCTTCGGCGCCTTCCTGGCGCGCGGCATCACGCTCGATCTCGTCGGCGACGCCAACGACTACACCGGCAAGGGGCTGTCGGGCGGGCGAGTGATCGTGCGCAGCCCCAACGACTTCCGCGGCTTCGGCCCGGAACACATCATCGTCGGCAACACCGTGCTGTACGGCGCGATCGCCGGCGAGGCCTACTTCAATGGCGTCGCCGGCGAGCGCTTCGCGGTTCGGCTGTCCGGCGCCAGCGCAGTGGTCGAGGGCACCGGCGACCACGGCTGCGAGTACATGACCAAGGGCACCGTGGTCGTGCTCGGGCAGACGGGCCGCAACTTCGCCGCCGGCATGAGCGGCGGCATCGCCTACGTGTACGACCCCGACGGCGACTTCGCCCGGCGCTGCAACACCTCGATGGTCGCGCTCGAGCAGGTAGCGACGACGCAGGAACAGCAGGAGAAGGTCGACGAGGCGATATGGCACCTCGGCGAGACCGACGAATTCGTGCTGCGCGACCTGATCGAGAAGCACTTCCGCCACACCGGCAGCTTCCGCGCCCGCGAGATCCTGCACGACTGGTCGAACAAGCGGCCCAGGTTCGTCAAGGTCTTCCCGCACGAGTACCGGCGCGCGCTGAAGGAACTGCACGAGGCGCAGCGCAAGGCCGAGCCGCGCAAGCTCGCCGCGTAAGGAACCAGAATGGGCAAGATCACCGGATTCCTCGAGTACCAGCGGCTGGAAGAAGCAGCCGAGCCGCCCGAGAACCGCACGAGGCACTGGCGCGAGTTCGTCGGCCACCTGACCGACGAGCAGGCGGCGGTGCAGGGCGCGCGGTGCATGGACTGCGGTATTCCCTTCTGCAACAGCGGCTGCCCGGTCAATAACGTCATCCCGGACTTCAACGACCTCGTCTACCGGCAGGACTGGCGGGCCGCGCTCGACGTGCTGCATTCGACCAACAACTTCCCCGAGTTCACCGGCCGCGTCTGCCCGGCGCCGTGCGAGGCTGCCTGCACGCTGAACATCAACAATGATCCCGTTGGCATCAAGTCGATCGAGCACGCGATCATCGACAAGGGGTGGGCCGAGGGCTGGGTGGTGCCGCAGCCGGCGGCGCGCCGGACCGGCAAGAAGGTGGCGATCGTCGGCAGCGGGCCGGCAGGGCTCGCCGCCGCGCAGCAGCTGGCGCGGGCAGGCCACGATGTCACGGTGTTCGAGAAGAGCGATCGCATCGGCGGACTGCTGCGTTACGGCATACCCGACTTCAAGATGGAGAAGTCGCACATCGACCGGCGCGTCGAGCAGATGCAGGCCGAGGGGGTGACCTTCCGCGCCGGCGTGCGCGTCGGCAAGCTGGACGGCACGAAGATCAACGACTTCAGCAAGGAGTCGGTCGGCGCCGAGCAACTGAAGGCGGAGTTCGACGCGGTGGTGCTGGCGGGCGGCGCCGAAATGCCGCGCGACCTGCATGTGCCCGGGCGCGATTTGCGCGGCGTGCATTTTGCGATGGAGTTCCTGCCGCAGCAGAACAAGGTGGTCGCCGGCGACAAGGTCGAAGGCCAGATCCTCGCCGCCGGCAAGCATGTGGTGGTGATCGGCGGCGGCGACACCGGTTCGGACTGCGTCGGCACCAGCAACCGTCACGGCGCCAGGAGCGTCACCCAGTTCGAACTGCTGCCGCAGCCGCCGGCGCAGGAAAACAGGGAACTGACCTGGCCTTACTGGCCGGTGAAGCTGCGCACCTCGAGCAGCCACGAGGAAGGTGTCGAGCGCGACTGGGCGGTGACGACCAAGCGCTTCAACGACGATGGCGGGGGCAGCGTCAAGTCGCTGACCGCCGCGCGCGTCGAGTGGCAGAAGGACCCGATGACCGGCCAGATGAAGATGGTCGAGGTGCCGGGCTCCGAGTTCGAAGTGCCCGCCGATCTCGTGCTGTTCGCGATGGGCTTCGTCGCGCCCGTGGCGCCGGTGCTGGAGGCCTTCGGCGTCGAGAAGGACCCGCGCGGCAACGTCCGCGCCGCGACCGACGGCCCGGGGGGCTACCGGACCAACGTCGACAAGGTCTTCGCCGCCGGCGACATGCGGCGCGGGCAGTCGCTGGTCGTCTGGGCGATCCGCGAGGGCCGCCAGTGCGCGCGCGCCGTCGACCAATACCTGATGGGGTCGAGCACGCTGCCGCGCTGAACACGGTCCCCGGCCGGGCGCGCGCGGGCGACCCGGCGGCGACGCCCGGACCGGAGGGCGATCATCATCCGCGCTGCCGCTGCAACCGACAACGAGTCCCGCATGGAACGCACCGCGACGACCGAACCCCGGCGGGAACTCGCCCGCATCACGCTGGCCGTGCTGACCCTCGGCGCGCTGATCCTCGGCTCGCTCTGGATCCTGCGCCCGTTCCTCGGCGCCGTGATCTGGGCAACGATGGTGGTCGTCGCCACCTGGCCGCTGCTGCTGTGGCTGCAGCGCCGCCTGTGGAACCGCCGCGCGCTGGCGACCACGGTGATGACCTCGGCGCTGCTGCTGGTGTTCGTCGTGCCGCTGTCGCTGGCCATCGTCACCATCGTCAGCGAGGCAGACCGGCTGACCGGCTGGGTCAAGTCCCTTGGCGACCTGCGGCTGCTGGCGCCGCCCGAATTCATTGCCAAGCTGCCGATCGTCGGCGCGAAGATCACCGCCACGTGGGAGCAGACGGTGGCTTCCGGCGCCGAGGGTCTGATGGCGAAGGTGGCGCCCTATGCCAACGACATCGTCCGCTGGTTCGTTGCCGAGGTCGGCAGCCTCGGCTTCCTCGTCGTGCAGTTCCTGCTCACCGTGATACTCGCCGCGGTGATGTATTCCGGGGGCGAAGGCGCGGCCGCCACGGTCAGGCGCTTCGGTCGGCGGCTGGCCGGCGAGCGCGGTGACAACGCGGTGGTACTCGCCGGCCAGGCGATCCGCGCCGTGGCGCTGGGGGTCGGCGTCACCGCCATCGTGCAGTCGGTCGCCGGTGGGGTCGCGCTGGGAATCGCCGGCGTGCCGTTCGCGGGGCTGCTGACCGCGGTCATGTTCATGCTGTGCATCGCCCAGCTCGGGCCGACGCTGGTGCTGGTGCCGGCGGTGATCTGGACGTTCTGGAGCGGCGCCACCGGCTGGGGCGTCTTCCTGCTGATCTGCACGGTGATCATCGGCACGATGGACAACTTCCTGCGGCCGATCCTGATCAAGCGCGGCGCCGACCTGCCGCTGCTGCTGATCCTCGCCGGCGTGATCGGCGGCCTGCTGGCGTTCGGTCTCGTCGGCATCTTCGTCGGACCGGTGCTGCTGGCGGTCAGCTACACGCTGCTGCGCGAGTGGATCGCCGAGGCCGAATTGCCGGAGGAGGAGGGTGTTGCGCTGCCGACGCCGCGTCCGGCGTCGTAGGCGGGCGCCGCGCGTCCAGCGCATGACCTGGCACACCACCTGATCGAGGCGGCCGACGGCGCCGCCTTGACCGCGAAATCGTTGCGCCGGCTCGCCGGATCACGGCGTGCCAAGGAAGAAGTAGGCGTTCCACGTGCCGCTGGTCGAATAGGCGTAGCCGAGGTACAGCGGCCAGATCGGCGTCTCGCCCCCACGTACAGCGTGGTCGAATGCAGCACCCCGGTGCGCTTCGTTTCCGTGGACGCCTCGCTCCGGCAGGCGGCCTCCCGTGCCAGGCCGAGCCGGATGTCGCCGCGCAGGCCGATCGGGCACGAGCCCGACCCGTGAACGCGACGCCGCCTCGGCAGCGTGGGCGGCGGTCGCGAGGGCGAGGAGACCCGCGGCGATCAGCCGCGCGCAGCTATCGACGACGCGCTTCGTCATGTCGTCTGCTGCCCGGACATGGCGATGCTCTGCCGGCGCCCGGGCTGCCGGGGAATCAAGGCGGGACTATCCGCCGGCGTCGTTGCCGATCGGACGAAGACGGAGCCGGGCCGACGATTGCACCGACCGCAGCGTCGACAACCTGAATCGGCCGCGACGCGGTGCGCGCGTCGCGGCCAACGGCATCGCTAACCTGCGTTCAGCTTTGGCGGTTTCCCGGCCTGCGGCAGCTGTGGCCGGTCGCGCGTCTTGCCGACCAGGCAGAGAAAGCCGAGTGCCGAATCAGGCGCTGCATGGAACTGGTGCCAGGTCAGCGGATCGATCGTCACCAGGTCGTGCACGGCGACCGGCTGCTCGTCGTCGCCCAGTCGGACCGTGCCGCGGCCGCGCAGGACAAGCACTGCATGCGTGTGCTGGTGCCGCTCCAGCGTCGAATACCCGCCGGGGGCGAGCTCGAAGTACCGCAGTTCGCAATCCTGGTCCGGCTGGGCGAACAGCACCTGCCGCGTGATGTCGCGAAACGGCGCGCTGCCTTCTTCCTTGTAGCGCAGCCGCTCGACGCCGGCCCAGCCGAAGTCGCCGGAGGCGGCCGGGCTGAAGCGGCGAACGCCGCTCACGCAAGCACCTCGTCGGCCGCCGCCACGGCGTCGACGAAGGCCCGGCTGCGCTCGGCGAGCCGCTCGCGCGCAATCAGCAGCGAACCGCCGATCAGCAGCATCGTATCGACTCCGTATTCCCGCCTGATCTCCGGCACACGCTCGACCGACATGCCTCCGGCTGGAACAGGCAGCGCCGCACGCAAGCTGTGCCACGGGGCGCGACTGTTGCGGGCGATGTCCTGGCAGACCTCGGCCGGGTAGGCGAAGCGGCCGCCGTGATTGGGAAAGATCGTTGCGTCGGCGCCGAACAGCCGGAACAGCTTGCCGAGCAGCAGCGGCGGCGCGATGCGGCCGGCGCCGCCGAAAGCGGGATGCGCGATGAAGGCCAGGTCGGGATGTTCGCGCTTGACCGCGTTGAAGGTCGCCACGCCGCAGATCAGCGGCGCGACCAGGAACGCGCCGACGCCGTGCGTCCGCGCCAGTTCGATCTGCCGTTGCATCTGAACGAGCGTGCCGTACAGGCTCGGTGCATAGACCGTGCGGCGGCCGCTGGCGGCGTTTGCCTCGCGCACCTCGCGCTGGCAGGCGGCGACCCGCTCGGCAAAGGGTGCGCTGCGCTGGTTGGCCCAGCCATGGTCGTCCTTGACGACGTCGATCCCCGCCTGCGCAAAGGTCCGGCACAGGCCGGCCATCTGAGCCACGGTCGAGCCGATCGGCTTCAGGGCCGAGCAGGTCAGCGGTCGGCCGAAGACGCCGGTCAGGCGTCGCATCCCCTCGCTGCCGAGGTTCGGTCCGCCGAAGGCCTGCGCCAGCGATGGCGGCACGTCGATGTCTACCAGTTCAACGTCCGGCTGCAGCGAGCAGTTGCCGAACAGCATATTCATCAGCTGCCCGGCGTCGTCGCAGACCGTCTCGCAGGCGAGCTGCAGGCGAGCGAGGCTGGTGCCGTCGGCGAGCGACTCGACACGCTCGACGCGCGCGAGCACCTCGTCGATCACCCGGGCGTCGCCGACCGCCTCGGGCGGCATCTCGATGCTTTGCTCGACGGCGAGAAGCTGCGCCCGCTGGGCGGACTGCTCCGGCGCGACGCGCAGCCGGTAAACGAGGTCGATCCGGGGCCCAGTCATGATTCGCATTTTACGTAGCGGCGTCGTTCCACCCGGGGCGGCAGCCGGCTCGGTCACCGGCGGTCGCTATGATCCGCGCTGGGCGGGAGTCCCTTACCTGGCCATCACGGGCCGACATGGCGCGGCCCTGACGGGAGAGGAAATGGCAGCGCTGGACGGGTCCTGGCCGAACCCCGGGAGGTCAATGTGATCGACGCGAACGCATGAACCTGGCGCACCTGATGTTCGAGCGAACTGGACGGCCGGCCGCCTTCCTGCTCGCGCTGCTCGTGCTGATGACCGGCGCCGCCGGGGCGGTATCGACGGCGCTAGAGCCGGCGACACTGACCTTCATGAACCGCGAAGTGATCACCATGCGCGGCGTGGTCGCCGGCGCGACGCCGGCAAGACGGGTCGAACTGGCGCGGGCGCGCATTCGCGACATACCGCCGGCCGCCGTCGACGATCCGTTAAACGTCGTCGCCGTCCAGCTCGGCGAGACCCGGGGCATGCAGTTCTTCCTCGGACCGCGGCTGCTGTTCTCGGCGATCGAAGACGACGTCGATCCGGAGTCGCAGCAGAGCTTCGACGCGCTCGTCAGGCAGACGAGGGAACGGCTGGAGGCAGCGCGCTCGGCCTGGCATCAGTCGCAGGATCGTCCGCTGCTGTTGCGAGGTCTCCTGGTCTCCGCGATCGGCACGGCAGTGTTCCTGCTGCTGGTCTGGACGGCTTACCGCGGTGGACTCTGGGTGCTGAAGTGGCTGCAGCAGTGGCGCGACCACATGGCGGCCAGGCACGAGCATGTCGATCTGGGCGAGTTCGTCGCCCGGGTCGTGGTGGGCAGCCTGCAGGTGGTGCAATGGCTGGTCATCGCCGCGCTGAGTTACGCGTGGATACGCTTTCTCCTCGCCAGGTTCGTGGTGACGGCGCCGGTGGCCGATGGGCTCGACCGCTGGCTCTGGGAGAAGCTGGTCTGGCTCGTCGAAGGTTTCCTCCACGGCCTGCCCGGGCTAGTCACGATCGTCATCATCCTGGCGATCACGCGGGCCGTCGCCGATGCGGTCGGCTACCTCCTCGATGCGGTCCACAAGGGCCGGCTCAAGCTGCCGATGGTGCATCCGGAAACGACCACCGCGACGCGCCGCATCCTCGGCCTCCTGGTCTGGGGACTCGGCATTGCCGTGGCCTACCCTTACCTGCCGGGCTCCGGAAGCGACGCATTCAAGGGCCTGTCGGTGCTGTTCGGCGTCATGCTGACGCTCGGGTCGACGAGTCTGGTTGCGCAGGCGATGAGCGGGCTGGTGATCGTCTACTCGCGGGCACTGCGCAAGGGTGACTTCGTCGAGGTCGGCGATGTGCAGGGCGTCGTCACCGAGGTCGCCTCGCTGGCGACCAAGATCGTCAACGTGCGCAACGAGGAGATCACCATGCCGAACTCGGTGGTGATTTCGAGCCCGATCCGCAACTACTCCAAGCTGGCCGGAACCCAGGGCACGCTGCTGACGGCCAAGGTGACGATCGGCTACGACGCGGCTTGGCGGCAGGTGCAGGCAATGCTGATCGAGGCGGCGACCAGAACTGCTCATGTTCGTGCCACGCCGACGCCGTACGTGTACCAGCGGGCGCTGTCGGACTTCTACGTCGAGTACGAGCTCTACGTGAGCATCGACCGGCCGCTCGAACGCATCCCGATCCTGTCGGCGCTGCACGCCAACATCCAGGACGCCTTCAACGAGCAGGGCGTGCAGATCATGTCGCCGCACTTCTTCGCCCAGCCGGCGAGTGCCGTGGTGGTGCCGAAGGAGCAGTGGTACGCGCCACCGGCCCAGCCGCCGTCATGAGCGGGCTGAAATCGTGCTTTTTGTCGGCGGCCGTGCTAGGCGCCGTCCATTAACGAGAAGAGGAATCAATGAACATGAACTGGGCACAGATCTCCGAGACCGTCACCACGCAGCTGACGGCCTTCGGGATGAAGGCGGCGGGCGCGGTCGCCGTCTGGATCGTCGGCCGCTACCTGATCGGCCTGGCGGTACGGCTGGTCTCTGCGGCGCTGACGCGGCAGCAGGTCGACCCGACCATCCTGCGCTACGTCGGCAACATCGTTACCGTCACGCTCAACGTCATCCTGGTCATCGCGATCCTCGGCTACTTCGGAGTCGAGACGACGTCGTTCGCGGCGCTGATCGCCGCCGCGGGCATCGCGATCGGCGCGGCCTGGGCGGGATTGCTCGCCAATTTCGCGGCCGGGGCGTTCCTCATCATCCTGCGCCCGTTCAAGGTCGGCGATTACGTCAAGGCGGGCGGTGTCGAAGGCACGGTCAAGGAGATCGGCTTGTTCGCCAGCACCATCCTGACGCCGGACAACGTCAGCACCTTCGTCGGCAACAACAAGATCTTCGGCGACACGATCTTCAACTACTCAGCGAGCTCTTACCGGCGTGTCGACCGGCTGGCGCAACTGGCACACTCGGTCAACCCGCAGGACGCGATCGCACGCCTGAGGACGGCGCTCGCCGCCATCGCCAACGTCGAGAAGACGCCGGCCCCGGATGTCGAGATCGTCGACTTCAACGAGCGCGGCCCGGTGCTGGCGGTGCGCCCGTACACGCACACCAACCACTACTGGCAGGTCTATTTCGACACCAACCGCGTGATCACCGAGACCTTCGGCGCCGCCGGATATCCGGTGCCGGAGTCGCACATCAATGTCCGCCACAAGGCCGCCTGAGCGGTCGGGCGCATCGACCATCCAGGGGGAAAGTTCGATGAAGATCAGGTGGTTAATGGCAGCCGTCACGGCCGCTGCGATCGCCGCGCCGGCCCTCGCGCAGCCGGCCGGCACGCTGAAGAAGATCGCCGATGCCCGCAGCATCTCGCTCGGCTATCGCCTCGACGCGCCGCCGTTTTCCTACCGGGGAGCCAACGGCGAACCGACCGGCTACACGGTCGACATCTGCCGGCGCGTGGTGGCGGCGGTCGAGCGGGCGCTGAACGTGTCGAACCTCGAGGTCAGGTGGGTGCCGGTAACGCCCGAGAACCGGATCCCGCACGTTCTCGGCGGCACAGTCGACTTGGAATGCGGCGTGACGACGGTGACGCTGGGCCGGCAGGAGCAGGTCGACTTCTCGAACCTGATCTTTGCCGAGGGCGGCAGCCTGCTCGTCCGCGCCGAGGACGGGCCGCTGCGGCTTGCCGATCTCGCCGGAAAGTCGGTCGGCGTGATGGCCGGCACGACCACCGAGACGCGGCTGCGCGCGGCGCTGAAGGAACGCCGGATCGACGCGCGGGTGGTCAACGTCAAGGACGAGAACGACGGCGCGGCGGCGGTGATCGACAGGCGCATCGATGCGTTTGCCGGCGACCGCGTCGTGCTGCTCGGCGTCGGCTTGCGCGCGGGCGGCGGCGCGGTGCTCTCGCTGGGACAGGAAGACTTCTCCTTCGAGCCCTATGGCTTGATGATGCGGCGCGACCCGGCCTTCCGGCTGGTGGTCAACCGCGCCCTGGCGCAGCTGTACGCCGGTCAGGGGATCATCGAGATCTACGACCGCTGGTTCGGCAAGCTGGGCCGGCCCGGAGCGCTGCTGACCGCGATGTACTACCTGAACGCGCTGGCGGATTGACGCGTTGCCCGTGACGACGCGGTTGCCGGCAGTTCTGCTCGCAGCCTGCGCGCGGGGCTGGGGCGGGCGCAACGGACGCAGCGGTGTCCGTGTCGCTGCGGCCGAACGACCGGCAAGGCGGTAAAGCGCGTGTCGAGGGTTGCTGCCCTTGCGCCCGCATCGAACCGGCGCGCACGGCGCGCCATTCGCCTCTCGGTAGACTGCGGCCGCTTGGCGCCGGAGGTCGGCTCCTCGAAGCGGAGGGTGATATGAGACGCAGCTTGCTTGGATTCACCGTCGCCGCCGGATTGCTGACCGGCAGCGGCATGGCGGCGGCCGCCGGTTTCGGTTTTCTCGCCGAGACACCGATGGGCAGGTTCAACGCGGACGACCTGAAGCTGATGAACGGCGCCATCGACCAGGCCTTGGCGGCCGCGGAGCCAGGCACGCCGGTCCGCTGGGCCAACGAGCAGACCGCTTCCTCGGGCGAAGTCACGCTGCAGAGGGCGTTCGAGAACTCGGGGCGGCCATGTCGCGACCTGAGGGTCGTCAATCGCCACCGGAGGCTCGAGGCTGCGGGCGTCTACACGATGTGCCGCGAAGACGGGCAGTGGACGCTGGCGCAGTAGCAGACGTCGGCAGCGGCGCCGACGGCCGCAACCTCCGCGATCGGGCGGCTCGATGCGTGCGACGCATCCGCTGACGGCGCCGCACGGCGCGGCCCGCCTGCGCCGGTCGGCGGCACGGCTGTGCTGGGCGTTCGCGCTCGGTGCGCTCGCCGCCGTCGCTTCGCCGGCCGTCCGCGGCCAGATTCCTGGCCTGACGGGAGCCGCGAAGCCAGCGGCTGCCGATGCCGCGACCGCACCGCAGCCGCCCGAGCCGGATGAACAGCGGCGCGCGCGGCTGGTCACGCAACTGGAACAGGTGAACGCCCAGCGCGAGCGCTTCGCCGGCGACCTGCCGCCGCCCGGAACGCCACCGGGTCTGGACCCGGAAGAGCTGTCCGCCGCGCGCAACGTGCTGGGTCAACTCGCGGTGGCAATCGAGGGGCAGTTGCGCACCATCGACGAGCAGCAGGGCGCGCTTGCGGCGCGGCAGGAGGCGGAGAAGGGCAATCGGGAATGGACCGGCTTCGCCACCGCGCCGCCGTACTCGATGCTGCTGGTCGATGACCTGAACGATTCGATCGAGGCGACCCAGACCAGGCTCGGTGCGTTGGCGGCCCAGCGCGAGATCGCCGGGCGCGAGGCGGAGCGGCTGCTCGAGGAGGCACAGCGCAGCGAGGCGGCACTGCGGCGGGCGCGTGAATCGGCGGCGCTGGCCGGGGCCGACGACCAGGCGCCGCGCCGCTGGCGCGCCCAGGTCGCGGAGTGGTCGTCTGCCGCCGCCGCGGCCAAGGCCGGTCTGGTGCAGCGCGGACTGGCGCTGATCGACGAGCAGATCGTCGCCGAGCGCGAGCGGTTGAAGCTGGCCGAACGCAAGCTGGAAATCGCCTCGGGCAACGCGCGCTTCTCGGCCGAAGATCTGGCGCAGGTTCGCCGCGGCCAGGAAGTCCGGCTCGGGCGCCTGCGCGGCGAGCGCGCCAAGGCGGCGGAGCAGGTGGGCAGGTGGGAGCGCGAGCTGGCTTCGGCCGCGGATGCGCTGCGGCTGCTCGAAGCGGATTCGTCGGCGCAGGCTCCGGCGCTGGCGATTGCTCGCGCCCGCCTGCGGTCGGCGCAGACCTCGGTCGACTCGGCCAAGTTCGAAGTCGAGATGCTCGACAGCCTGGCGTCCGTCATTCGCGTTTCCGAGGAACTGTACGTCGCGCGGCAGCAGGCGTTGACCGAAGGCGACGCCGAGCGGCGGCGCGAGGCGACGTTGCGACTGCGTCAGGCAGGGGCGCGCGTCAGGCCCTGGCGCGCCTATGCGCAGAGCCAGCTCGACCTGCTGCGCGCCAGCGAGCGTGAGAGCGGCGCTCTGCCCGAACGACCGGACGATCCGCCGCAGCTGCGCGCCTACGAAGCCGTGGCGCGCGATGCGCTGCGCCAGCGCGCGGCCAGCGCACAGCGGCTGCTCGACGCGGCTGAACGGTCCGTCCGAACCGTCAACCGATGGCTGGCCGAGATCGAGGACGCGCAGGGGGCGCGGCCGCTCGGCGAGCGCCTGGCGAGCGCGTGGGCGACCGCTCGCGACTGGGCGAAGACCGCCTGGAACTTCGAGCTCTTCGCGGTCGAGGACACGCTCGAGGTCGGCGGCCAGAAGATCACCTCATCACGCGGCGTGACGGTCGGCAAGAGCGTCGGCGCGCTGCTGCTGTTCGTCGTCGGCTACTGGCTGGCGGCGCGCCTGGCGCGCTATTTCGAGCGCCTGCTGATCTCCCGCTTCGCGATGGAGCCGGCGCAGGCGCGTACGGTGCGGCGCTGGGTGCTGGCATTGTGGTCCTTCGTGCTGCTGGCGCTGACGCTGAACCTGGCCCGCATCCCGCTGACGGTGTTCGCCTTCCTCGGCGGCGCGCTGGCCATCGGTGTCGGCTTCGGCACGCAGACCATCATCAGGAACTTCATCAGCGGCCTGATCGTGCTGATGGAGCGCCAGGTGAAGGTGGGCGACATCATCGACGTCGACGGCGTCACCGGCACGGTGACCGAGGTCAATCTGCGCTCGTCGACCGTGCGCGGCTTCGACGGCGTCGAGGCGATCATCCCCAACTCGAACCTGCTCGAGAACAGGGTCACCAACTGGACGCACGCCGACAATCGCGTGCGCCGCGTGGTCAAGGTCGGCGTGGCCTACGGCTCGCCGGTGCGCAAGGTGTCCGACCTGCTGCTCGAGTGCCTGCACCGTCACGGGCAGGTTCTGAAGGAGCCGGAGCCGCAGGTCCTGTTCGAGGACTTCGGCGACAGTGCGCTCGTCTTCGGCATGTACTTCTGGCTCGAGATGAGGCCCGGCATCGCCGCGACGGTCGTGATGAGCGACCTGCGCTTCATGGCGCTCAAGGCCCTGGACGAGGCGGGTGTCGGGGTGCCGTTCCCGCAGCGCGACGTGCATCTCGATGTGGTGCGGCCGCTGCAGGTCGAAGTCCTGCCGGGCCGGCCGGCGGCGAGCGGCTGACTCGGCAGCGGGGCCGGGGGAAATGGCTGCCGACGAAGCGCAGCGGCTGGCCGATGCGGGACTGACGCGGGCGCTGTCGGCGTTCGAGTCCCCGGAGGCGGACCCGGTCGCCGCCTTCGTTCGGCTGTTCGACCTGATCCGCCCGCGCCGCGGCGAGGACGCGATCGCCGCGGCGGCGCGCTACGACGCCGTGCTGACCCGGCTGGAAGCTGATCCGCTGCGCGCCGCGCAGGTGCGCCATCACATGCTGAGCCTGCTGGGCTCGCGCCGCCTGGTCAGCTCTTTCGCCGACAGCGGCATCCTGCCGGCGACCGGCTTCTTCACCGAACTCGGCCGCATCGTCAGTCAGCGGCTGTTGCCGGAACTGCCCGACGACCGGGAATTGCGTGCCGCGATGCGCCAGGTCTTTCACCGCGGCGACGACTGGGCCTGGCTGCAGGCGCTGCCGCCGGAACTGGCGCAGCGCTTCTGGCGCATCGTCGGCGGCGACGCCGCCGCACTCGCGCCGCTGCTCGCGCCGGTGCTCGATCAGATGCTGGAGGCGCTGCTGGTGGTCGCCTATCGTGTCGGCGGCCTCGGCGTGGAGGAGGAGTTCGGCCGCCTCGGCGGCGAGTTCGCCGGCTATGCGCCGCGCTTTCGCGGCCTGGCCGGCGCGGCGCAGCGTTTCGTCGACGCCTTCCGCGCCAGGCTGGAAGACCCGGCGGTGCCGTTTCAGGACGAGGCCGAACTGCTGGTGATGGTCGACCAGTGCGAGGAAGTGCTCGAGCGCGCCCGGCGCGCGGCGATGCGCCTGGGCACCAGCCTGCACCTCACTTACCTGATGCGTCGCACGGTGCAGAGCCTGCGACGCATCGCCACGCTGGCCCGGCTGCTTGCCTCGCGCTTCAACCGGGAAAGCACGGCCGAGGGCCGTGAAGCCGCATTGCTGGGCTGGTCGGAACTCGCCGGCGATTCGCTGTGCGCGGAGAACCAGCGCAACAGCGTGCGCGAGCACCTGTCCAAGGGGCTGGCGCTGCTCGCGCTGCGCGTGACCGACAACGCGGCGAAGACCGGCGAGCACTACGTCGCCGACACGCGCGACGAGTACTTCGCCATGTGGCGGGCGGCGGCCGGCGCGGGTCTGATCATCGCCGCGCTGGCCCTGCTGAAGATCTTCTCTTCCAAGCTGGACCTGCCGCTGCTCGGTTACGCGACGCTGTACAGCCTGAACTACGGGCTCGGCTTCGTGCTGATCTACATGCTGCACCTGACCATCGCCACCAAGCAGCCGGCGATGACCGCGCAGACGATCGCCGGTTACCTCGGCGGCGTCGGGCAGGGCGCGTCGTCGCTGCGCGTGGCGGAACTCGAGCGGGTCGTCGATCTGATCGTCGCCGTGGCGCGCAGCCAGTTCGCGGCGATCGTCGGCAACGTGATGGTGGCGGCGCCGACGGCGATGCTGCTTTCGCTCGGCCTGGCGCAGCTCAAGGGCGCGCCGATCATCGACGTCGGCAAGGCGGCGCACCTGCTCGACGAACTCAGCCCGCTCGGCTGGGCGATCCCGCACGCGGCGGTGGCCGGGGTGTTCCTCTTCCTGTCCGGCCTGATCTCCGGCTACTTCGACAACAAGGCGAGCTACGCGCGGATCGGTGAGCGGGTGACCCGCCTGCGCTGGCTCGGCGCGCTGGCCGGGGGCGGGCGTGCGGCACGCATCGGCGCCTACGTCGAGGAGAACCTGGGCGGCCTGATGGGCAATTTCCTGTTCGGCTGCATGCTCGGCACCGCCGGGATCGTCGGCGTCATCAGCGGCCTGCCGATCGACATCCGGCACATCGCCTTCGCGTCGGCCAACCTCGGCTACGCGCTGGTGGCATTCGACTTCGCGCTGCCGTGGCGGACGCTGCTGTGCGCGGCCTCCGGCGTGGCGCTGATCGGCCTGACCAACCTGGCGGTCAGCTTCGCGCTGGCGCTGTGGGTGGCGCTGAAGGCGCGCGGCGTGGTCTTCACGCAGAGGCGCGAGCTGCTGCGCCGCCTGTGGGCGCGGTTTCGCGCCGCGCCGCAGACCTTCTTCGTCGCGCCGCATCGCACTTAGGCGGGCAATCACGCCGCGATGCACCTCGATGGCGCACGGCGAGTCGCCGCGGATCGCCGGGGGCCTATGCGACAATCGCCCGCTGCATTGCCCCGGCGCGGCACCATCGCCGACCCGCCGATCGGTGACGCCGTTCAGCAACAGCCATCGCCCGCGCCTGGCGCGGCGCCACCAGCCGTGACATCGGACGCCCTCATCACCGTCGATCGCGTGACTTTCGGCTACGACGCCAGCCGCACGATCCTCGAGGACGTGTCGCTGCAGTTCGTGCGCGGCAAGATCACGGCGATCATGGGCGGCTCCGGCTGCGGCAAGACCACGCTGCTGCGGCTGATCGGCGGCGTGCACGCACCGAACAAGGGGACGGTGACGTTCGACGGCGAAATCATCGACTCGCGCAACCGGGAGCAGGTCTACCGGCTGCGCCGGCGGCTCGGCATGCTGTTCCAGTTCGGCGCGCTGTTCACCGATCTGACGGTGTTCGAGAACGTGGCCTTCCCGCTGCGCGAGCACACGAAGCTGCCGGAGCCGATGATCCGCGACATCGTGCTGATGAAACTGAACGCCGTCGGCCTGCGCGGCGCGGCGCAACTGCGCATCGCGGAAGTCTCCGGCGGCATGGCGCGGCGTATCGCGCTGGCGCGCGCCATCGCGCTCGACCCGGAGCTCATCATGTACGACGAGCCGTTCGCCGGGCTCGACCCGATCAGCATGGGCGTGGCGGCCAACCTCATCCGCCGGCTGAACGACGCCACAGGCGCCACTTCGCTGATCGTCTCGCACGACGTGCAGGAGTGCTTCCTGATCAGCGACTACGCCTACCTGATCTCGTCGGGGCGCATCGTCGGTTACGGCACGCCGGCGGAACTGAAGGCCTCCGCCGATCCGGAGGTGCGCCAGTTCATCCGCGGCGAGCCGGACGGGCCGGTCCCGTTCCACTACCCGGCGCCGCCGGTGGCCGAGGGCTTCGGGCTCGGCCGATGAACTTCGCCGATTTCCTGCCGCGGCTCGGCCGCTGGGCGCTCGGCTACCTGTACCGCCTCGGCCATGGCGCGTTCTTCTTCCTCGACCTGCTGAAGAACGTGCCCGCATCGCTGCGCCGCTTCTACCTGGTGGTGGCGCAGATCCATGCGATCGGCAACTACTCGGTGGTGATCATCGCCGCCTCCGGGCTGGCGGTTGGTTTCGTGCTCGGCCTGCAGGGCTACTACACGCTGTCACGCTACGGGGCCGCCGAAAGCCTCGGCCTGCTGGTGGCGCTGTCGCTGGTGCGCGAACTCGGGCCGGTGGTCACGGCGCTGCTGTTCGCCGGCCGCGCCGGCACCTCGCTGACGGCGGAGATCGGCCTGATGAAGGCCGGCGAACAGCTCGCGGCGATGGAAATGATGGCGATCGACCCGCGCCAGCGGGTGCTCGCGCCGCGGCTGCTCGGCGGCATCATCGCCATGCCGCTGCTGGCGGCGATGTTCTCGGCGGTGGGCATCTTCGGCGGCTACGTGGTCGGCGTGCTGATGATCGGCATCGATCCGGGCCAGTTCTGGTCGCAGATGCAGGCCGGGGTGGACGTCTGGGACGACGTCGGCAACGGCATCATCAAGAGCTTCGTGTTCGGCGTGACCTGCACCTTCGTCGCGCTGCTCGAAGGCTTCGAGGCCGACGCCACGCCGGAGGGCGTGGCGCAGGCCACCACGCGCACCGTGGTGATCTCGTCGCTGGCCGTGCTGCTGCTCGATTTCGTGTTGACCGCGGTGATGTTCTCGACACCGCGCTAGTGCAAGAGGCGAACCATGACACGCAGGGGAATCGAATCGCTCGTCGGCCTGTTCGTGCTGGCCGGCTTCGTCGCCATCGGCTATCTGGCGCTGAAGGCGGCCAACCTGGCGGCGATGACCGTCGGCGAGACCTACGTGGTCAGCGCAAGATTCGACAACATCGGCGGGCTGAAACCGCGCGCGCCGGTGAAGAGCGCCGGCGTGACCGTCGGCCGCGTCGCGGCGATCGCGCTCGACGGCAAGACCTTCCAGGGCGTGGTGACGATGGAACTGGAGAAGCGCTTCGCGTTTCCGCGCGACACCTCGGCGTCGATTCTGACCGCCGGCCTGCTGGGCGATCAGTATGTCGGGCTGAATCCGGGCGGCGAGGACGACAACCTCGCCGCCGGCGACACGATCAGGATGACGCAGTCGGCGGTGGTGCTGGAGAACTTCATCGGCCAGCTGCTGTACAACCGCGCCGCCGAAGGCGGCAGCGAAGCGAAGAAGTGAGGCGACGGTGAGGGTGCTCGGTGCTCTGTTTCGTCTGGCGGCGGCGCTCGTCCTCGCCGGCGCGCTGGCCGCCTGCGCGTCGATTCCGCCGGGGGCGGGCGCCAATCCGGTCGACCCCTGGGAGGTCTACAACCGGCACATGTTCGACTTCAACGACCGCGTCGACCGCGCGCTGCTCAAGCCGGTGGCGCAGGCCTACGAGGCGGTGCTGCCGGAGCCCGTGCGCGTGTGCATCAACACGGCGTTCCTGAACCTCGGCGAGCCGGTCAACGCGATCAACAACCTGCTGCAGGGCAAGCCGAGCGAGGCAATGACCGACATCTGCCGCTTCGCCGTCAACAGTACGGTCGGCCTGCTCGGCTGCTTCGACGTCGCGGCGAAGGCGGGGGCGCCGCGCAGCAACGAGGATTTCGGCCAGACGCTCGGCCGCTGGGGGCTGGCGGCGGGGCCGTACTTCGTGCTGCCGCTGCTCGGGCCGAGTTCGGTCCGCGACACGTTCGGCCGGCTGCTCGACTTCCTCGACACCGATCCGCTCTGGTACATCGATCACATCCCGACCCGCAACATTCTGGTCGGCACGCGCCTCGTCGATACCCGCGCCAGCCTGCTGCAGGCGGAGAAGGTGCTCGCGGCCGCCGCGCTGGACACGTATCAGTTCGTGCGCGACGGCTACCTGCAGCTGCGGCGAAATCTCGTGTACGACGGCAACCCGCCGCGCCTGCTCGACCCCGACGAAGACGACACGCCGCCGCCGGAACCGAACTCCGGCACGCCGGGGGCTGCCGATCAACCCGCTCCGGTGCCGGCGCGTTAGAGGCCGTGCGTGCCTGCCCGGCAGGACCTGAACAGGAAGATGCAACGATGAGTTACCGAACCTTGCTTACGTCACTGGCGTTCGCCGCGCTGATCGGCGCCGGCCTGGCGCCCGGGCAGGCCGTGCAGGCGCAGGGCACCGCCAATGCCGCCTTGAGCGCTCCCGACGCGCTGGTCAAGTCGCTCTCCGAAGACGTGCTGGCATCGATCCGCAAGGATCCGAGCCTGCAGTCGGGCGACGTCGCGCGGCTGAATGCGCTGATCGACGAGAAGATCCTTCCGCACGTGAACTTCGAGAAAATGACCCGGCTCGCCGTCGGCCGCGGCTGGCGCGACGCCACGGCCGAGCAGCGGCAGGCGCTGACGCGCGAGTTCCGCACCCTGCTCGTGCGCACCTACGCTGGCGCCGTCTCGGCGGCCAGGGACTACCAGGTGCAGATGAAGCCGTTCCGCACCGAGCCCACGGAGACCGACGTGACGGTCCGCACGCAGGCGATGCCGGCGCGCGGCGAGCCGATCCAGCTCGACTACCGGCTGGAGAAGACCGCCGCCGGCTGGAAGATCTACGACGTCAACGTGCTCGGCGTCTGGCTGGTCGAGAACTACCGCAATACGTTCACCGCCGAGGTCAGCCGCGGCGGCATCGACGGTCTGATCAAGTCGCTGGCCGACCGCAACAAGGCGCTCGAAGGCAAGGCCTCCTCCTGATCCCGCGCGGGTCCGTGTGCCGATGAAACTCGAAGCGACATCGATCACCAACGCCACCGCCGGCGAGCTTCTCGCCGAGGGCGCCGCCGCGATCGCGCGCGGCGATTTCGCCTTCGACCTGGCGGCGGTGGCCGAGGTCGATACGGCGGCGGTCGCGCTGCTGCTCGAGTGGCAGCGGCAGGCGGCCGCGCGCGGCGGCCGGCTGCTGCTGTCCGGCGTGCCGGCCGACATCGCCAGCCTGGCCAGGCTGTACGGCGTGGGCGAACTGCTCGACCTCGGCGAGCAGCGGGGACCCTGAGCCGCCGGCGCCGGGCTGGCGGAGCTCTTACAATTCGCCGGCCGCCGTCCTGGAGCCCAGGGCGGCGGCCTTTTCGTTTCTGTATGCCCGAGATCGCCGCCATCGAAGTGACCGCGCTGTTCAAGCGCTACCCGCGCGTGACCGCGCTCGACGGGGTCAGCCTGCGCGTTGAGCAGGGCGAATTCTTCGGCCTGCTCGGCCCGAACGGCGCCGGCAAGACGACGCTGATCTCGATCGTCGCCGGCCTGGCGCGGGCGAGCAGCGGCCGCGCGCTGGTCATGGGCCACGACGTCGTCGACGACTATCGCGCCGCGCGCAGCCGGATCGGCGTGGTGCCCCAGGAGCTGGTCTTCGACCCGTTCTTCACCGTGCGCGAGACGCTGCGCTTCCAGTCCGGCTACTTCGGCCTGCGCAGGAACGACGAGTGGATCGACGAGGTGATGGCCAACCTCGACCTCGCCGCGAAGGCCGACGCCAACATGCGCACGCTGTCGGGCGGCATGAAGCGGCGCGTGCTGGTGGCGCAGGCGCTGGTGCATCGGCCGTCGGTGATCGTGCTCGACGAGCCCACCGCCGGCGTCGACGTCGAGCTGCGCCAGGGGCTGTGGGCGTTCATCCGCCGGCTGAACCGCGAGGGGCACACGATCGTGCTGACCACGCACTACCTGGAAGAGGCGCAGCAGCTGTGCGGGCGAGTCGGCATGCTCGAGGGGGGCCGCCTGATCGCGCTGGACCGCACGCAGGCGCTGCTGCACAGGCTGGCCGACGTGCAGGTGCGGCTTCGCCTGCGCGGCGATCTGCCGCCGGCGCTGCGGGCGCAGGCGGTCGAGCAGGGTGACGGCCGCGTGCGGCTGCGCGTGGGCAGCGCCGCCGACGTCGAAGGCGTGCTGGCCGCGTGTCGCGAGGCAGGCAGCGGGATCGAGGAGGTCGAGGTCGGCCACGCCGACCTGGAGGATGTGTTCATGCAGTTGATCGCCGGGGATCGGGAAAGGCGCGCGGCGTGAGCGGCGTCGACGTCACTGCAGGCGCAGGCAAGGACCCGGGGTCCCCGCCTTCGCGGGGACGGCCGCGGATTTCGCCGGCGGCGACGTCGGCGGCCGGCTTCCGCACGCTGCTGGCCAAGGAGGTGCTGCGCTTCTGGAAGGTGAGCTTTCAGACCGTCGCAGCGCCGGTGCTCACCGGCGTGCTGTACCTGCTGGTGTTCGGCCACGTGCTCGAGGACCGCGTCGAGGTCTTTCCTGGCGTCGGCTACACCGCCTTCCTGATCCCGGGACTGGTGATGATGTCGCTGCTGCAGAACGCCTTCGCCAATTCGTCGTCGTCGCTGATCCAGAGCAAGATCACCGGCAATCTGGTGTTCGTCCTGCTGCCGCCGATCTCCAACCGCGAGTTCTTCCTCGCCTACGTGGCGGCCGCGGTGACCCGGGGGCTCGTCGTCGGCGCCGGCGTGCTGGCGGTCACCGTGTGGTTCGCGCCGCCTCCGCTGAGGGCGCCGCTGTGGATCGTCGTCTTCGCCCTGGCAGGCAGCGCGCTGCTCGGCGTGCTCGGGATGATCGCGGGCATCGTGTCGGAGAAGTTCGACCAGCTCGCCGCGTTCCAGAACTTCGTCATCATGCCGGCCACCTTCCTGTCCGGCGTCTTCTACTCGGTGAACGGCCTGCCGCCTTTCTGGCAGGCGGTGTCGCACCTGAACCCGTTCTTCTACATGATCGACGGCTTCCGCTACGGTTTCTTCGCCGTGGCCGACACCTCCCCCTGGCTCAGCCTGGCGATCGTGCTGGCGGCGCTGGCGGTGGCCTCCGCGATCGCGCTGTCGATGCTGGCGCGTGGCTACAAGCTCCGCTCGTGACCGGTGACACCCATGGAACCTTCTGCCGACGACGTCCGCCGCTACATCGCCGAGGGCCTGGCCTGCGAGGAACTGCGGGTCGACGGCGACGGCCGCCACTTCGACGCGCTGGTCGTCTGCGCGGCGTTCGAAGGCAGGTCGCGCGTGCAGCGGCACCAGCTCGTCTACGCGGCGCTGGGCGAGCGGATGCGCGAGGAGGTCCACGCGCTGTCGATCAAGGCGCTGACCCCGGCCGAATGGCGGGCGCTGCAGCCGTGACTTCGCCGGCGGTTCACGTTCCGTTCCGGCCCGCTTCACGGGCGGCTGGCATCAATCGTTCCGTCCGTCCGCGCCGTGCGGGCGGCTCACGGAGCCCCCGATGCCTGACTCCCGCCGCTACTTCGACACCCGCCCGGTCCGGGCGATACGCGTCGACGCCGCCGATGCCCTGCCGATGGACCAGCTGAAGATCAGCGGCGGCGCGCGCCTGTCCGGCGAGGTCGCGGTGGCCGGCGCCAAGAACGCCGCGCTGCCGATCCTGGCCGCCGCCCTGCTGACGGCCGACGAACTGGTGCTCGAGAACGTGCCGCAGCTGGCCGACATCACGACGATGGGGCGGCTGCTCGCGGGCATGGGCGCGCGGCTGTCGCGCGACGGCAGCCGGGTCGTCGCGCGCGCCGACGCCATCGGCGCCGCCGAGGCGCCGTACGAACTGGTCAAGACGATGCGCGCCTCAATCCTGGTCCTCGGGCCGCTGCTGGCCCGGTTCGGCCAGGCACGGGTGAGCCTGCCCGGCGGCTGCGCGATCGGCGCGCGCCCGGTCGACCAGCACATCAGGGGACTGCGCGCGCTTGGCGCGCGTCTGGAAATCGAGCACGGCTACATCGTCGCCGAGGCACGGCGGCTCTCGGGCGCGCGCATCGTGACCGACATGGTCACCGTGACCGGCACCGAGAACCTGATGATGGCCGCGGCGCTCGCCGACGGTGAAACGGTGATCGACAACGCCGCCCGCGAGCCGGAAGTGGTCGACCTGGCGCGCTGCCTGAACGCGATGGGGGCGCGCGTGCGTGGCGCCGGCACCGACCGCATCGTGATCGACGGCGTCGAGCGGCTGCACGGCGCGCAGCACCGCGTGCTGCCCGACCGCATCGAAACCGGCACCTTTCTGGTCGCCGCGACGGCCTGCGGCGGCGACGTGCGCCTGACCGGGGCCGCGCCCGGCACCCTCGACGCGGTGCTCGAAAAGCTGCGCGAGGCGGGCGCCCAGGTGGACGCCGGCGAGGACTGGATCCGCGTCCGCGCCGGCGGGCGACCCCGGGCGGTCAGCCTGCGCACCGCCCCGCATCCGGGTTTTCCGACGGACATGCAGGCGCAGTTCATGGCGATGGACTGCGTGGCCGACGGCGTCGGCCGGATCACCGAGACGATCTTCGAGAACCGTTTCATGCACGTGCTCGAACTGCAGCGGCTCGGCGCGCAGATCGACATCGAGGGCCCCACGGCGATCGTGCGCGGCGTGCCGAGGCTCTCCGGCGCGCGCGTGATGGCCACCGACCTGCGCGCCTCGGCCAGCCTGGTGATCGCCGGGCTGGTGGCCGAGGGCGAGACCGTCGTCGACCGCATATACCATCTCGATCGCGGCTACGACCGCATGGAACAGCGTCTCGCGGCGCTGGGCGCGAGGATCGAACGAGTGAAGTGACGGATGACGGATGATGCCGCCTGCGGCGGCGATGAGGCTTCGCCACCGGCCGTCGTTGCCCGCGCCGACGGGCATCATTCGTCAGCGGCGGCCCAGCCGCCATCATTGCTGAAGAAATGATCACGCTCGCGCTTTCCAAGGGACGGATCTTCGACGAGACGGTGCCGCTGCTGGCGCGCGCCGGCATCGCGCCGCTGGAGGACCCGGAAACGTCGCGCAAGCTGATCATCGGCACCACCGACGCGGGCCTGCGCATCGTCGTCGTGCGCAGCACCGACGTGCCGACCTACGTGCAGTACGGCGCCGCCGACCTCGGCGTGGCCGGCAAGGACGTGCTGATCGAGCACGGCGGCAACGGGCTGTATCAGCCGCTCGACCTCGGCATCGCCCGTTGCCGGCTGTGCGTCGCCGTGCCGGCCGGCTTCGACTACGCGGCCGCGGTGCGGCGCGGCGCCCGGCTGCGCGTGGCGACCAAGTACCTGGCGGCCAGCCGCGAGCACTTTGCCGCCAAGGGCGTGCACGTCGACCTGATCAAGCTGTACGGCTCGATGGAACTGGCGCCGCTGGCGGGGCTGGCCGATGCGATCGTCGACCTGGTGTCCAGCGGCGGCACGCTGCGCGCCAACAACCTGGTCGAGGTCGAGGAGATCGCGGCGATCAGCTCGCGGCTGATCGTCAACCAGGCGGCGCTGAAGACCAAGCGCGACGAACTGATGCCCCTCATCGGGCGGCTGGAAGCGGCGGTCGCATGAAGGTTCGGGTGCTCTCCACGCGCGCGGCCGGCTTCGATGCCGAATTCGCGCGGCTGGTGGCGGTCGACAGCGCCGCCGACCGGCGCATCGACGCGGCTGCCGCGGCGATCGTCGATGACGTGCGCGGCCGTGGCGACGCGGCGCTGCTCGAGTACACCAACCGCTTCGACCGGATGAACGCGCCGTCGGTGGCGGCGCTGGAGATTCCGGCGGCGGACATGCGAGCCGCGCTCGAGGCGCTGCCGGTCGAGGACCGTGCCGCGCTGGAGGCGGCGGCGCGGCGCATCGAGGCTTTTCACGAGAGGCAGCGCGCCGAGAGCTGGTCGGTCACCGAAGACGACGGCACCGTGCTCGGCCAGCGTGTCACGCCGCTGGACCGCGTCGGCGTGTACGTGCCCGGGGGGCTGGCCGCCTATCCATCGTCGGTGCTGATGAACGTGATCCCGGCGCAAGTCGCCGGCGTCGGCGAGATCGTCATGGTCTCGCCCACTCCCGACGGCGCCCGCAACCCGCTGGTGCTGGCGGCGGCGGCGCTGGCCGGCGTCACCCGCGCCTTCGCCATCGGCGGCGCGCAGGCCGTGGCCGCGCTGGCCCACGGCACCGAAACGGTGCTCGCGGTCGACAAGATCGTCGGCCCCGGCAACGCCTATGTCGCCGCGGCCAAGCGGCACGTTTTCGGCTTGGTCGGCATCGACATGATCGCCGGTCCGAGCGAGATCCTGGTGATCTGCGACGGCGGCACCGACCCGGACTGGATCGCGATGGACCTGTTCTCGCAGGCCGAGCACGATGAACTGGCGCAGGCGATCCTGCTCACCCCCGACGCGGCGTTCGTCGACCGGGTGCAGGCCTCGATCGATCGGCTGCTGCCGACCATGCCGCGGCGGGCGATCATCGAGAAGAGCCTCGCCGGGCGCGGCGCGCTGATCGTCACGGCGAGCCTGGACGAGGCCTGCGCGGTGGCCAACCGGATCGCGCCCGAGCATCTGGAGATCTCCACCGACGAGCCGGAGCGCTGGGCGGCGCTGGTCCGCCATGCCGGCGCGATCTTCCTCGGCCGTCACTCCAGCGAATCGCTGGGCGATTACTGCGCCGGCCCCAACCACGTGCTGCCGACCGCGCGCACGGCGCGCTTCTCGTCGCCGCTCGGCGTGTACGACTTCCAGAAACGCACCAGCCTGATCCGCGTCTCGCCGGCCGGCGCGCGCACGCTCGGCCAGGTCGCCGCGCGACTGGCCGACGGCGAGCAGCTGCCGGCCCATGCGGCCAGCGCGCGCTACCGCATCGCGCGATGAGCGATCTGCCGCGCCCCGACCTGTCGGTGATCCGCGACGACGTGCGCGCGATCAAGGCGTATGCCGTCCCCGATTCGACCGGGCTCACCAAGCTCGACGCGATGGAGAACCCCTTCGCGCTGCCGGCCGGGATCGCGCGCGAACTCGGCGATCGGCTGGCGCAGGTGCCGCTGAACCGCTACCCGCCGGCCGATCCGCGTGCCTTCAAGGAGAAGCTGGCGCACTCGATCGGCCTGCCGGCCGGCATGGCGCTGCTGCTCGGCAACGGCTCGGACGAGCTGATCCACCTCGTGATCCAGGCCTGCTCCCGGCCGGGCGCGGCGGTGCTGTCGCCGTGGCCGAGCTTCGAGATGTACGACCTGTCGAGCCGTTTCGACGGCTGCCGCTTCGTCGGCGTGCCGCTGGCGGCGGACTTCTCGCTGCCGCGCGACACGCTGCTGGCGGCGATCGCCGCGCATCGGCCCGCGGTCGTCTTCATCAGCTGGCCGAACAATCCGACCGGCAACCTGTTCGACCGCGCCACCGTCGAGGCGGTGCTCGACACCGCGCCCGGGCTGGTGGTCCTCGACGAGGCCTACCTGCCGTTTGCGCAGGACACCTGGCTGGCGCAGCTTCCGGCCCGGCCCAATCTGCTCGTCCTGCGCACTTTCTCCAAGATGGGGCTGGCCGGCATCCGGCTCGGCTACCTGTGCGGCGATCCGGCGTGGATCGGCGAGTTCAACAAAGTGCGCCCGCCGTACAACGTCAACGTGCTGAGCCTGGCCGCCGCCGACTTCATGCTCGACCGCCGCGCGCTGCTCGACGAACAGGCGGCGCTTCTGCGCGCCGAGCGCGGGCGGCTGCTCGCTCGGCTGCGCTCGATCGACGGGGTGACGGCCTTCGACTCGGCCGCCAATTTCGTCCTGTTCCGCCTGGTCGGCGGGACGGCCGCCGCCGACCGGGTGTTTGCGGCGTTGAAGGCGCGCGGCATACTGATCAAGAACCGTGCGCACGTGCATCCGCTGCTGGCCGGCTGCCTGCGCGTGACGGTGGGCACGCCTGCGGAGAACGACGCCTTCGTCGCCGCACTGACCGCCAGCCTGTGAAACGTCGATGAGCAATCGCACCGCCGAGATCGTCCGCAACACCAAGGAGACGCAGATCCGCGTGATCGTCGACCTCGACGGCAGCGGCCGCTCGACGCTCGCCACCGGCGTCGGCTTCTTCGACCACATGCTCGACCAGATTGCCCGCCACGGCGCGCTCGACCTCACCGTCGAGGCCAAGGGCGACCTGCACATCGACGGCCATCACACGGTCGAGGATGTCGGCATCGCGCTTGGCCAGGCGGTGGCGCGCGCCGTCGGCGAGAAGAAGGGGATCCGCCGCTACGGCCACGCCTACGTGCCGCTGGACGAGGCGCTGTCGCGCGTGGTGATCGACTTCTCCGGCCGGCCCGGGCTCGAGTGGAACGTGCCGTTCACGCGGGCGATGATCGGTGGCTTCGACGCCGACCTCGCGCACGAGTTCTTCCAGGGATTCGCCAACCACGCGCTGGTCACCCTGCACGTCGACAACCTGCGCGGCGACAATGCGCACCACCAGTGCGAAACGGTCTTCAAGGCCTTCGCCCGCGCCCTGCGCATGGCGCTCGAACCGGATCCGCGCGCCGCCGGCGTCGTGCCATCGACGAAGGGAAGCCTTTAGCGAGGGGATGGTCTTGCGTGGCCTTTGTGAATGGGCGAGCGCGCGGCCGCTCCGGAGCGAGCCCACTGATCTTCCCGCTTCGCGTGCACGTGCGCCGCGCGGCGGCGCGTACACGCGAAGCGAATGATCGCCGTCGTTGACTATGGAATGGGCAACCTGCGCTCGGTGGCGAAGGCGCTGCAGCACGTCGCCCCGACGGCCACGGTGCGCGTCAGTTCGGATCCCGTCGAGATCCGCGCCGCCGAGCGGATCGTCTTTCCCGGCCAGGGCGCGATGCCCGACTGCATGCGCTACCTGCGCGAGTCCGGCCTCGAGGACGCGGTGCGCGCCGCCGCGGCCACCAAGCCGGTGCTGGCGGTGTGCATCGGCGAGCAGATGCTGTTCGAGCGTTCGGAGGAAGGCGACACCCCCGGACTCGGCCTGTTCGACGGCAACGTGGTGCGCTTCCGCGACGAGGCGATGCGCACGGCGGATGGCGCGCGGCTGAAGGTGCCGCACATGGGCTGGAACCGCGTGCAGCAGACGATGCGCCACCGGCTGTGGGACGGCATCGCCGATGAAAGTTGGTTCTATTTCGTGCACAGTTACTACGTCGTGCCGCGCGATGCCGCGCTCGTCGCCGGCACCAGCGACTACGGCCACAGCTTTACCTGCGTGGTGGCACGGGATAATATTTTCGCGACGCAGTTCCACCCCGAAAAGAGCGCCGCCGCCGGACTTAAGCTGTACGAGAACTTCACGCGCTGGAATCCCTGACCGACGCGCTGGACCGGCTGCAGCTCACTTCATCCCCGCCTCCCGAGCCCCTGCGCAACACTCGGCGTCGTGCCGGCCCCGCCATGCTGCTGATTCCCGCGATCGACCTGAAAGACGGCCAGTGCGTCCGCCTGCGCCAGGGCGACATGTCCGATGCGACCGTCTTTTCCGAGGACCCGGTGGCGATGGCGCGGCACTGGGTCGCGCAGGGCGCGCGCCGCCTGCATGTCGTCGACCTGAACGGCGCCCGCTCGGGCCGGCCGGTCAACGAAGCGGTGATCAGGCGGATCATCGGCGCGGTCGGCGCGGACATTCCGGTGCAGCTCGGCGGCGGCATCCGCGATCTCGACACCATCGAACGCTACATCGACGACGGTGTCGCCTACGTGGTGATCGGCACGGCGGCGGTCAAGAGCCCCGGCTTCCTGCAGGATGCCTGCAGCGCCTTCGGCGGCCACGTGATCGTCTCGCTCGACGCGCGTGACGGCAAAGTCGCCACCGACGGCTGGAGCAAGCTCACCGGCCACGACGTGATCGACCTGGCGAAGAAGTTCGAGGACTATGGCGTCGACGCCATCCTTTACACCGACATCGGCCGCGACGGCATGATGACCGGCGTGAACATCGAGGCCACGGTGGGGCTCGCCCGCGCGGTCAAGATCCCGGTGATCGCCAGCGGCGGCGTTTGCAGCATGACGGACATCGACCGGCTTTGCGCAGTCGAGGCCGACGGGATCGAGGCGGCGATTCTCGGCCGCTCGCTGTACGAAGGCGCGATCGACTTCAAGGCGGCGCAGGAGCGCGCCGACGAACTGGGCCGCGGCTGAAGCCGGCCGGGGCGCGGCCGGCGGGCCCTTCGCCGCCCGTCGGTCATACTTGCGGCATGCTCGCCAAGCGGATCATTCCCTGCCTGGACGTGACCGCCGGCCGCGTGGTCAAGGGGGTCAATTTCGTCCAGCTGCGCGACGCCGGCGACCCGGTCGAGATCGCGCGCCGCTACGACGGCGAGGGCGCCGACGAGCTGACCTTCCTCGACATCACGGCCTCGTCGGACGCGCGCGACATCCTGCTGCACGTGATCGAGGCGGTGGCCGAGTGCGTGTTCATCCCGCTGACGGTCGGCGGCGGCGTGCGCAAGGTCGACGACGTGCGCCGGCTGCTGAACGCGGGCGCCGACAAGATCTCGATCAACACCGCCGCCGTGCAGAACCCGCAGCTGGTGGCGGACACGAGCGGGCGCTTCGGCGCGCAGTGCATCGTCGTCGCCATCGACGCCCGGCGGCGCGCGGCCGGCGACGCGGCGCAAGGCTGGGAGGTCTTCACCCACGGCGGCCGGAAGGCCACCGGCCTGGACGCGATCGACTGGGCGCGCCGGGTGACCGAGCTCGGCGCCGGTGAGATTCTGCTCACCAGCATGGACCGCGACGGCACCAAGGCGGGCTTCGACCTCGAATTGACGCGCACCGTGTCGGATGCGGTCGGCGTGCCGGTGATCGCCTCCGGCGGCGTCGGCAACCTGCAGCATCTGGCCGACGGCATCCGGATCGGCCGTGCCGATGCCGTACTGGCGGCGTCGATCTTCCACTATGGCGAGTACACAGTCCGCGAGGCCAAGGCCTATCTCGCGCAGCAGGGCATCGCGATGAGGCAGACATGAGGTGCGCGCCGTGAATTGGCTCGACGAGGTGCGCTTCGACGAGCGGGGGCTGGTGACGGTGATCGTGCAGGACGCCGCCAGCGACCGCGTGCTGATGGTCGCCTGGGCCGATGCCGCCGCGCTGGCCGAAACGGCGGCGACCGGACAGGCGGTGTACTTTTCGCGTTCGCGTGGGCGGCTGTGGCGCAAGGGCGAGGAATCGGGGCACCGGCAGCGCGTGCAGGAGGTGCGGCTGGACTGCGACGGCGACGTGGTGCTGTACCGGGTGGAACAGGCGGGCGGGATCGCCTGTCATACCGGGCGCGAGAGCTGTTTTTTCCGCCTGCTGCGCGGCGGGCAGTGGCAGAGCGTCGATCCGGTGCTCAAGGATCCCGAACTGATCTACCGAAAATGACCAACGACGACGTGCTGGCCGCTCTGGCGGCCGTGATCGAGGCTCGGCGCGGCGGCGATCCCGACGCCTCTTACGTGGCGCGGCTGCTCAGCCGCGGCGAGGACGCAATCCTGAAGAAGATCGGCGAAGAGGCGACCGAGACCGTGCTCGCCGCCAAGGACGCCGGTCGCGGCGCGCCGAAGGAGCGCATCGTCGCCGAGACCGCCGACCTGTGGTTCCACTGCCTGGTGATGCTGGCGCACTACGGGCTGCGCCCGGAGCAGGTGCTCGAGGAACTGCAGCGCCGCGCAGGTACGTCGGGGCTCGAAGAGAAGGCCGCGCGCAGGGCGCAGGCGCGCGACGCAGCAGGTGAGTGACGCAGCGGGTGAGTGACGCAGCGGGTGAGTGACGAGGAAACGGACATGAGTTCGAACTGCATCTTCTGCAAGATCGTCAACGGCGAGATCCCCAGCCGCAGGGTCTTCGAGGACGACGATGTCATCGTCATCCACGACATCCATCCGGCGGCGCCGATCCACCTGCTGATGGTGCCGCGGGAGCACTTCGACAATCTGGACGTCGCCGAGCCTCGGCACGAACGGCTGTTGGGTAAAATGCAGCTCCTCGCACCGCGGCTGGCACGAGAACAGGGCGCCACGAATGGATACCGTGTCGTCACCAACAATGGCCCGGACGGCGGGCAAGAGGTCTATCACTTGCACGTGCACGTGCTGGGGGGCCCCCGGCCGTGGAAGCGTCTGTAGTCGTCACCGGAGTTCATCATGGGTTCGTTCTCGATCTGGCACTGGCTCGTCGTCCTGCTCGTCATCATCCTGGTCTTCGGCACCAGCAAGCTGAAGAACATGGGCAAGGATCTCGGCGGCGCCATCAAGGGCTTCAAGGAAGGAATGAAGGAAGGCACCGACGAGGTCGACGCCGCGGCGAAGAAGGTCGAGGAGAAGAAGCAGGTGGCCGGCCAGACCATCGACGTCCAGGCCAAAGAGAAGTCCTGATCGCCTCGTCCCGCCGGCGGCTGGACTGCGGCGCCGGCGGTTCCCGGCCGGCGCGACCCTGACCGCCCGGACATCGGCCGCACCATGTTCGACTTCAGTTTCGGCGAACTGGCCGTCATCGGCACGGTGGCCCTGGTCGTGCTCGGTCCCGAGCGCCTGCCCAAGGTGGCGCGCACCGTCGGCGAGTGGGTCGGCAAGGCGCAGCGCTACGTCAGCCAGGTCAAGAGCGACATCAAGCGCGAGATGGAGCTGGCCGAACTGACGAAACTGCAGGAAGAGGCGCGCCAGGCCGCGCAGTCGGTGCAGTCGTCGCTCAGCGAGGTCGGCAAGGACCTCACGTCGCTCGAATCGGAACTCGGCAAGTCGGCCGGCCCGGCGGACCCGTCGGCCGAGGCCGCGCCGACCGACTACGCCTGGGAAGGGGCGGGCGAGACCTGGCAGAGCAGCGTGTTCCCCAAGCGCTACAAGCCGGGCCCGTCGGTCGACGAGCTGGCCGAGGAACTGGCGCGGCTGAAGCGGACGATGGCGCTGCCGGCCGCGCACTCCGGCACGCACCGCAAGTACGCGCCGCGGGCGCGGGTGAACCGGCCGCGGATCCGCCGCTGACGGAGGCGAGCGGACGATGAGCAGCGAGCCCCCCGCCGGCGGCGCCGAGCCGGCCGAAGAGCAGAGTTTCCTGTCGCACCTGATCGAGCTGCGCCAGCGGCTGGTGCGCTCGGCGATCGCCGTCGTCGTCGTCTTCCTGGCGCTGTCGCCGTTCATGCGCGACATCTTCAGCATCCTGTCGGCGCCGCTGATGAACGTGCTGCCCGAGGGCACCAAGCTGATCGCCACCGGCGTGATCACGCCCTTCATGGTGCCGCTGAAGCTGACGCTGTTCGTCGCCTTCCTGCTCGCGCTGCCCTATGTGCTGTACCAGGCCTGGGCGTTCGTCGCGCCGGGGCTGTACCTGCACGAGAGGCGGCTGGCCGCGCCGATCATCGCCTCGAGCATGGCGATGTTCGCGCTCGGCATGGCGTACTGCTACTACTTCGTCTTCGGCATCGTGTTCCGCTTCATCGCCGGGTTTGCCCCGAGCTCGGTGAACGTCGCCCCGGACATCGAGGCGTACTTCAGCTTCGTGCTCGGCCTGTTCCTGGCCTTCGGACTGACTTTCGAGGTGCCGATCGTGGTCGTGCTGCTGGCCCGCTTCGGCATCGCCGACGTGGAGCGGCTGCGCGCCGCGCGGCCGTACGTGATCGTCGGCGCCTTCATCCTTGCGGCGATCTTCACGCCGCCGGACGTGATCTCGCAGCTGATGCTGGCGGTGCCGCTGTGCCTGCTCTACGAGGTCGGCATCCAGATCGCGCGCTTCGTCGGCAAGCGTGCCGACCCCGAGGCGGCCGGTTCGGCGACCGGCGGCGGCTGAGCGGACGGCGGTCGATGCGTTCTCATCGTTCGGCTTCGGGCGCTGCGCTGGCCTTCGTGCTGGCAGCCTGCATCGCCCTGGCCACCGACGCCCTGGCGCAGTTGCAGGTCGTCCCGGACGACGATCCGGACCTGGCGCGCGGCTGGGCCGCCTATCAGGCGCGCGACCCGCACGGCGCGCTGGCCCACTTTCGCAAGGCGGCGGAGCGCAACGAACGCGTGGCCCAGTTCAACCTGGCGGTGATGCTGCTCAGCGGTGACGGCGTCGTCGCCGACCCGCAGCAGGGCCTCGACTGGCTGCGCCGGGCGGCCGACAACGGGCTGGCGCGGGCACAGTTTTCGCTCGCTGCGCTGCTCGAGCAGGGGCGCGTGCTGCGGCGCTCGCTCGCCGAGGCCACGGCGTGGTACGAGAAGGCCGCCAGCCAGGGCTGGCGCGACGCGCAACTCGCTGTGGCGACCCAGTACTACCTCGGCCGCGGCGTGGCGCGTGACTATTCAGCGGCGGCCTACTGGTACGAGCGCGCGGCCGAGCAGGGCGACACCGGGGCAGCCTACATCCTGGCCAGCATGTACGAGAACGGCGATGGCGTGCCGCAGGACTTCGGCCGGGCGCTGCGCTGGTACGTCGAGGCGTCGGCCAGCGGCGAGCCGGCGGCGCGGATCAAGGCGGAGGAACTGCGCGCGCGGCAGGGCGGGTGAACCGCCGCCGGCGCGTCAGCGGCGCTCGGAGGGGACCGGCCGCTCGCCGACGGTGACCGCGAGGTCGAGCTCGCGGCTGTTGCGCTCGACGCGCACCCGCGCCACCGAGCCCGGCGCCAGTTGCGCGATCTGGTTCAGCATGCCCGGCGTGTCGCGCACCGGCATGTCGTTGATCGCCAGCAGCACGTCGCCCGGCTCCATGCCGGCGCTGCCCGCGGGCGCGTTGCGCTGCACGCCGCGCACCACCACGCCCTGCTCGCGGCGCAGCTTCAGGGCGGACACGAGCTCCGGCGTGATGTCGACCGGCTCGATGCCGAAGTAGCCGCGCGTGACGCGTCCCTTGGCGATCAGCTCCTTCATCACCGCGGTGACGATCGTCGTCGGGATGGCGAAGCCGATGCCGATCGAGCCGCCCGTGCGCGAGTAGATCGCCGTGTTGATGCCGACGAGGTTGCCGGTGGTATCGATCAGCGCGCCCCCCGAGTTGCCCTGGTTGATTGCCGCGTCGGTCTGGATGAAGTTCTCGTAGCGGTTGATGCCGAGGTTGTTGCGGCCGATCGCCGAAACGATGCCCATGGTCACCGTCTGGCCGACGTCGAACGGGTTGCCGATCGCCAGCACCACGTCGCCGACGGTCAGCGCGTCCGAGGAACCGAGCGTGATCACCGGCAGGTCGCGCGCGTCGATGCGCAGCACCGCCACGTCGGTCTCCGGGTCGGCGCCGACCAGCGTGGCGGCGACCCTGCGGCCGTCGGCCAGTGCCACCGCGATCTCGTCGGCCGCCTCCACCACGTGATGGTTGGTGAGCACGTAACCCTCGGGGGCGGCGATGACCCCCGAGCCGAGGCCGGTCACGCGCCCCGGGTGGCCCGGGAAGCGGTCGCCGAAGAACCGGTCGAACAACGGGTCCTCGGCCGCCTGACTGCGGCGGATCTCCTTCGTCGTATAGACGCTGACCACAGCCGGCATGGCCCGGCGCGCCGCCTCGGCATACGACTTCAGCGCCAGGCCGCGCGCCGCCTCGGGCGCGGCGGCCTGCTGGATCGTCACCTGCTGCGCCGGCGCGAGCATCGGCACGTCGCGCAGCCATTGCGGCTTCAGGGTGGCGACGATGAACAGGAGCGCGAGCCCGATCGTGGCGGCCTGCGCGAACAGCAGCCACAGGCGTGACAGCATCGGTTCCGGTTGCGGCGTGTCGAGGGAAGCGAAAGTGTAGAACCTATCGCAGAATCCCCGACGGCCGCGGCGGATCTTGAGATAGGTTCCAAACAGGGGCGCGCTGCAGTTCAGCGCGCGCCACGGGTCCGGGCGGATCCGTGGCGCCCCGTTGTCGGTCGCGCGCGCCTGCGGCCGGCGCTGACCGGCCTCAGCGCTTCAGCGCGTCGCGGATCTCGCGCAGCAGTACCACGTCCTCCGGCGGCGCAGCCGGTGCAGCGGGGGGTGCCTCCCGCTTCATCTTGTTCATCGACTTGACCATCCAGAAGATGATGAAGGCGAGGATGACGAAGTTGATCGACACGGTGACGAAACTGCCCCACGCGAAGACCGTGCCGGCTTTCTGCGCCTCGGCCAGCGGTGCGCTCGGCGGCACGTTGCCGGCGAGCACGACGTACTTGTTGGAGAAATCGATCTGGCCGCCGGCGATGAAATTCACCAGCGGCATGATCACGTCTTTGACGATCGAGTCGACGATCTTGCCGAACGCGCCGCCAATGATCACGCCCACCGCGAGGTCCATCACGTTGCCCTTGAGGGCGAATTCCCTGAACTCCTGCATCATTCCCATCGTCGGTTCTCCGTTTCGTTGATCGCCGCGGCCGCAGGCGCAGCGCTGCGGCCGCACTGCGATTATCGGCGCTGCGCGCGGCGCGGCCCGCATCACGGCTGGGGACGATCGACCCCGGGCCCGGGACAGCGAGGCCGCTGAAGCCGGAAGCCGCGGCGACGACCGGGCACTCGGGTAAAATCCACGGTTGTCGCGATCGCGACCCCTTCCGCACCTCCTTTTCACTGCGTTTCCACGAGATTCCCATGTCTTCCCTTCCTGACGCTCAAGACGCCGTCGATCCCGGCCGACGCGCCGCGCTCATCACGACCGGCGTGGTCGGCGGAGCAGGGGCACTGGCCGCCGCGGCGCCCTTCGTGGCCTCCTTCACGCCGTCCGAGCGCGCCAAGGCGGCGGGCGCCCCGGTCGAGGTCGACCTGTCCGGCATCGCGCCCGGCGCGATGAAGACCGTCGAATGGCGCGGCAAGCCGGTGTGGATCCTGCGCCGCACGCCGGAGATGATCGCCGCGGTGAAGAAGACCAGCGACCGGGTTGCCGACCCCGAGTCGAAGCGCACCGCCTACCCGACTCCCGCTTATGCGCGCAACGAGCTGCGCTCGATCAAGCCCGAGTACCTGATCGCGATCGGCATCTGCACCCACCTGGGCTGCTCGCCGGTCGGCCCGCTCGCCGCCGGATCGAACCCGACGCTCGGCGACGACCTCGGCTTCCTGTGCCCCTGCCACGGCTCGACGTTCGACCTCGCCGGGCGCGTGTTCGCCAACAAGCCGGCGCCCGACAACCTCGAGGTGCCGCCGCACAAGTACCTGTCCGACATGCGGGTGCTGGTCGGCGACGACAGCAAGGCGTAGACGGGACCGACCTGCACCGCGGCGCAGCCGCCGGCGCCGAACCACTCTGCATCTCCGAAACGCGAACTGCCGCCAAAGGAAAGCGATATGCCTTTGCACAAGACTGAATACAAGGGCCTTCTCGGCTGGATCGACCAGCGCATGCCGACGATCATGGTCGAGTACAAGAAGCACATGGCGGAGTACTACGCGCCGAAGAACCTCAACTTCTGGTACTTCTTCGGCGTGCTGGCCACCGTCGTGCTGGTGATCCAGATCGTCACCGGCATCTTCCTGACCATGCACTACAAGGCCGATGCGCGCCACGCGTTCGAGTCGGTCGAGTACATCATGCGCGACGTTTCCGGCGGCTGGTTCATCCGTTACATGCATTCCACCGGCGCCTCGTTCTTCTTCATCGTCGTCTACCTGCACATGTTCCGGGCGCTGCTGTACGGCAGCTACCGCACGCCGCGCGAGGTCATCTGGATCTTCGGCTGCCTGATCTTCCTCTGCCTGATGGGCGAGGCCTTCTTCGGCTACCTGCTGCCCTGGGGCCAGATGAGCTACTGGGGCGCGCAGGTGATCGTCAACCTGTTCTCGGCGATCCCGGTGATCGGCCCGGACCTCTCCGTGCTGATCCGCGGCGACTACGTGGTCTCCGATGCGACGCTGAACCGCTTCTTCGCCTTCCACGTTATCGCCATCCCGCTGATCCTGGTCGGCCTGGTGGCCGCGCACATCCTGGCCCTGCACGACGTCGGCTCGAACAACCCGGACGGCGTCGAGATCAAGGAAGCGCTTGATTCGAAGACCGGCAAGCCGCTCGACGGCATTCCGTTCCACCCCTACTACACGGTGCACGACATCATGGGGCTCGGGGTGTTCCTGATCATCTTCTTCAGCGTGCTGTTCTTCATGCCGGAGATGGGCGGC
>Ga0209254_10000192_pt1 | contig 43697 bp, 40 predicted proteins | sample FrelakmetDIP11DI_FD_187148 | JGI IMG/M metagenome (GOLD analysis project Ga0209254, IMG submission 187148) | Freshwater lake sediment microbial communities from the University of Notre Dame, USA, for methane emissions studies - DIP11 DI (SPAdes)... | ecosystem: Environmental > Aquatic >... | reverse complement strand
CTCGAGGGAATGTCTATTGGCTCCAGACGTTTTAGAATGGTTCGAGATCCTGCCTCCGGGAACGCAATTGGAACTCCCAGGATGAATGAAACCGCAACATACGACGAAGGTCTCCACTCTCCGACGCCTCTTGAAGGTCTTAACCATCCAATCCCGCAATTCTTTGACTCGTCTGAAAACCCTGCCTCTTCCCCCAGGATTATCGACAGAAAACTGGATAAAAAACCTGTCACGACAGAATTCAAATTTTCTTCTGCCGTTGACCTTCCATCGCCCGAAGAAATGGAACGTCGCGAAAAGGAGCAACTCGTAGTCTCGGGATTTGTAAAAGGTCTTGACAGCAAAGGTATTTCTTCGGCGCTCATATACTTGACCGACTTAGATGATAATCGCGTGGGCCAATCTTTCAGAAGCGATCCGGACACGGGTGAATTTAGAGTAATCGCTCACGAGCCGGGAAAATACATATTGAAAGCTTACAAGCGAGACTTTGTCATGGAGGAAAGCCATCCTCCTGTTTTGCCTATTGAATCAGGTAAGATCGAGGGATACAACTTGCGCATGCTTCCAGAAGGATGCGTCTTACAGGGGAAAGTTGCCTTCGACAAAGGTAATGATTCTGTTGCCGGCCTTGAAGTTAAATGTGTTTGTCGGAGTGACGACTTTTCTCGCACTACCCACACTGACCTCGAGGGACACTTTGTTATTTCGAGTGTGCCGCCTAATTCAGAGTGCTTCCTGGAAGTCCTCACACACCAAGGGGACCTTCTACTACGTTCGGAACCTTTTGAGACTGTACAAAAGAAGGAAATTTACCGGGAAGTCAAAATTGTTTCCAACTTGGGGAATCATGATTCAGCCACTGCAGAGGCCATGAATTCAGGCATCCAGGACACTGCTGAGCCCTAAATTCCAAGATAGTCTTAAGATTTATCCTTCAAATTCCCATCAGTGCCGAAGGGCTCGTTAATAAACTTTTTTCCTGAAAAGTCTTTTCTAGCTAGGCTGCCTGCTACCACACACTTTATCCTACTTCCGATTTGGCCGATGATGGATTTTGCAGTCTCCTTTGTAGAACCGACATCTACTATCTGGTCCTCTTTGTTAAGAAAAACTATAAAATCTGCCGCAGCGGGAACACCCTTCAGGCCCCCGTCGGGATGACCCAATAGTGCGCCAATGGCGTGGGGAGTTATGATTTTGCCTCTTCTAAGGCCCGTGATTGCAGTGAATCGTTCCATTCTGAACACCCATTCGTCCTCGACAGGCTTTCCCAAGCAATCCATGCCCACAACGGCAATGACTAGGTTTGTTTGCCTTGGGATTACAGGTTCCCACTTCTCCGGTGCCTTGATCGAACGCCCTGCAGCACCATCTGCCTCAACTACAACATGTTGAGCTGCAGCCAGACATCGGTCAACCGTGTCTTGATCAATACCATCGAGCTTACCGGTAGACGGAAGGATATCGCGTCCGACTGTTACGTGTCCGAACTTGGATAGGCAACAAGAAAGGCTTTGTAGTTCCGGATCTTCACTTAACTTGATGAGGCATTCAGACTGCTGCAAAGCGGGTGGAAAAATCTTGGTTGTTGTCGTACTTACCACTGTGCGTCCTTGGCCTAGAACCTCACGAGCCAAAAAATACATCAGGGAGGTCTTTCCGCCGGCTCCCACAATTGCAATAGTACGGGTTCCGGAATCTATCCCAAAAAAATACTTTAGAATATTAATCGTCACCAAAGGAAAAAGATTTACCTTTTTGATTATACTGAATTGAATAACTTTTCAGGTATGTCTCTGAAAATGATTCTCTGTGCTCAAATCCAAGGAGGTACCAGACTGTACCGAACACGAAAAGAGGCGGCGTTTCCTGAGACGATCATGGGACCTTTGTTGTGTTCGTACTTGTAGAATTTCAAGAGATAGTTGCCATGATTTCCAATGTCATAACAAGCAGTCTTCCTGTCCCAGGTTACCCATATTTTGAATCGATCCAAGAGTTCGTACGGCGGATTGCAACTGATATCGTACACCTGGACGTAAACCGGACCTATGTGACCGTACGGCCACGTTATGAAATATCTGGTTCCTTTAGCCATCGACATAGTGGGAAGAATTATCACTATCAAGGCCGCAAGTATCAAACATCGACTCCATTTATTCATGGCCATTTATCTCACTGTTCATATAGCTTTGCAACAATATGCATTAACAATATATCATAATTAACTGTAATTTACGATTCTTTTATAATGTCATGTTTCTAATTTTTAGAGAGCTTGCTGCATTCATTGGTTAAAAAGACTCAGACTTTGCTCTTTCCGGACATAAGCTGTTCCAGTTGTCCAACTACTTCTTGATTGCCGTGGAAATTCTCATACTTGATATTAGATCTGAACGAACTCAATCGTGACTCAAAAGAATCAAAAAGTGCCCTTGTTGGGGATGAGGAAGTTGAATAGGCTCCGTATCCTCTCTTATCAAGAAAATATGCATTGAGAAACTGCTCATAAGCTTTGCTGATCGGAAACGAAAGAATGGGTTTTCCTAGATACAGGGCCTCGCATATCACATTGTGTCCGCCGTTTGTAATAACATACTTACAAGAAGCCATGTCTTGAAGAAACTCGTCCTTCAAAGCAGGCTTAAAAATAAGATTGTTCCTTGGCGAACGTTTTCCCAAGCCGTATATGATAAATTGGTCTTTTAACTGCTCTAATACCGGCAGAAGACGGTGGAATGTGGGAGACGTCTGATACACAAGGACATGGTCCTGAATTTCAGGCTTGAGAATCTTGACTCCGTTCCTAATGAGTGGGGGCATTACTAGGGTGGTTTCAGAATTGACCGTCGGCAGTGGAAAAAAAGACATTATTATGAATTTGGACGAATTGCTGTAGAGCAGTCGGACAGAAAATAGCGTCATGATTCGACTCAGGCGCTGCTGTGCCGGTGGTTCATATACGCAATGGGTCATTATGTGCTGGTGATCGAGACTAACACAGGGACGGCCGAGACTTCGAGCTGCCAGCGGTGTAAAATATTCATAATCAGTCAGGATCAGGTCTGGATCAAATTCAGCTATGACCCCGGCTATTCTCCGCTGCACCTTTCGGGGGTTCAGAAAAACCTTCGCTGCGTTTGTGACTGTGGATGGAATATCGACAGAATTGTTGCGGTACATTGTGGATCCCATAGGAACGTTTTCCACGTAGTACCCTTCTGCCTTGAGATCGTGCACCTTGCCTCCCCCTACGAAAAGAAACTCGTGTTTCGGCATTTCCTGAGCAATGGTGAGCGCCTCGCTAACATGACCTCGTGCATCACCCATTACTCCAAAAAGAACGCGACCCATAGTGAGTGAACTCCTTTCGTCCTCTTTGAGACTCTAGGCAAAGTCTTGCAACAATGTCAATTGATCGTGAGTGTACATTTGATTGACCCGGTCGAACTATCCGGAGATAATGCGATCGGTTCCGAATTGCTCAAGAGAACGACATGACCCAAACCAAGTTGGCATACATTCTATTATGGTTCCCCAAGCCATCAGAAACCTTCATATTTCGTGAAGTAATGAATCTTTGGAAAATGGATGCTTCCATTACCGTGTACACGCTCTACGGAGAACTCAACAAGTGGCTTTCGCCGGAAATGGCTTCAGTTTCCCATCGAGTGAAAAGGCTTGGGATACCGTTTCTGAAACGTTTTCCGAGCGATTTGATCTACTGGAAAAAACGCTGTCCGGAAGTCACCAAATGGCTCTTTCAGACCATTCCTTTGAGGAGGTGGAGATCCTTGGAAGTGGGGGGTGAAAATATATGGGCTTTTTTTTGTGGCTTCACCTTGGCAAGGCAGTTTATAGAAGACGGGATAGACCACATACACGCCCCCTGGGCCAATGGTCCTGCTACAGCGGCGTGGACCGCGTCTAGGTTAACGGGAATACCTTTTAGTTTCATGGGCAGGGCGGTTGACATTTACCCACCGGACGGAGCACTGAAAGAAAAAATACTCGACAGCGCTTTTGTCCTGACAAATCCCAAAGTAAATGTTGATTACCTGAAGTCCTTCGCAGGGACTGCTGCTGAAAAGATCTTTCTGACTTACGACCCCTATCCTCTTTCCAACTATCGCATGGCGCCGGTCGAAATGCAGGCGCCTTTTCAGATTTTGGCATTGGGCAGATTCGCCAGGTTCAAAGGGTTCGATGTGCTTCTTAGAGCGGCCAGAATACTCGTTGACGCCGGACTCGATTTCCATCTAACCTTGGCTGGAGCCGGCGCAAAGGGTCTTCAACTGAAGTATCTTCATAAAAGACTTGGGCTTGGTGACCGAGTTTCCTTCCCGGGTTTTATAACTTATGACCGAGTTTCAGACCTTTTTTGTACCGCAGACGTCTTTGTCATGCCAAGCGTGATACATTCCACCGGTGAGCGCGACGGCATTCCAAACGTTCTTGTAGAAGCTCTACTCCACCGGCTTCCGGTGGTAGCCACAGACGTGGCCGGGTTAGGGGAGGTAGTGCGAAACGGCGAAACAGGTTATCTGATTCCGCAAAGCGACCCGGCAGCATTGGCACAGGCAATTATGAAAATAACGAGCGACAGAAAATCCGCTCTTGAGATGGCAGAGAACGGACGTAAACTCATCCTTAAAGAATTCGATCCCGAACGATGTCACGGCGAACTCTTGCAACTCTTCAATAAATTGTGTACTCCGGAAAATCCTGGAACTCAGGCCTAATTTTTGGTGAACTATATACTGCCGGAAGTGGATGAATCTTGAACTAATTTCTCTTGATTCCGGAGGTCCTATTTTGAAGGATTCATCGAATGAATCTTTACCCTATATCTCAAAGCCTATCGAAATAGTCCTTCTCCTCCAAGATTTGGAGTATGGGGGAACACAGCGTTATGCTGTACACCTGTTGAAAAACTTGGATAGGAGTAAATTCTCACCTCACATTTGGGTTTTGCGTGGTGGGACAGACATGGTTCCATTCTTAGGAGACTCACGGGATCGTGTGCTCTGGCTCTCTCACTCTACTTGGGTTGACCCTGTAGCTCTCACCAACCTGGCATGGAGACTTGTGCGCCGCAGACCGCAGATCCTCTACACTCTGACCGTGGTTCCAAACATTTGGGGACGTATTTTGGGTAATCTTGCACGCGTCCCTGTGATCGTATCGAGCTGGCGGGATCTCTACCCCAAGCAGTATGAGAGTTGGATGTGGCGTTTGAGCACAAGAATTATCACCAACGCTGCTGCTTTGAAAGAGCTACACACCCAGAGATATCATGTAGATCCTCAGCGAGTTTCTGTAATCCCGAGCGGTGTGGACCACGTGTTCTTCGAGCCGGATCATTATGGGAAGGCTGCTCATCCCACTGTCCTGTATATTGGAAGACTGGCGAGAGAAAAAGACCCCTTAACTCTTGTTGAAGCATTCAGATTAACTTTGAAGCGAATTCCTGAAGCCAGGCTGCAAATCTTGGGAAATGGGCGCTTGAAGAATAAACTACAATCATTAGTAAAACGCTACAACCTTGAATCTCATATAAGCATACACCCAGGCGTAAAAGATATCCGGCCTTTCTTGAGGCAATCGTGGGTATTTGCGATGACCTCAGAAAGAGAAGCCTTTCCCAATGCCATGCTTGAAGCCATGTCGAGCGAACTGCCGGTGGTTGCAACGCGAGTAGGAGGGATTCCAGAGATGGTAGATGACGGGGAAACCGGTATCCTGGTTGATCCTCACAACCCTGAAGCTGTGGCCGATGCACTTACGAGACTGCTTACCGACAAGAATCTGCTCGAATATATGGGACAAAGAGGCCGAGAAAAAATTCTCGCTATGTACTCTATAGACAGAATGGTACGGGAAACGGAGCGTGTCTTGCTCGAGGCAGTAAATGATACCGCTCTCAGAAAGGCATCATTATGAAATTCGATCCCAAGAAATTGCCATTCTGGGTCAACCTGGTCTCCATACTGATGCCCTCGGGGCAACTTACCCCCTGAGTGACGGCTTTGGAGGCCAAACGAGCTTTGAAGAAAGCCTTGAAAGGTTCCTTCCGTTGAAGATGGGAATAGCTATTAATTGCGGAACTCTCATTCTAGGAAACATAGGTTGAGAAAAAAGGAAAAAATACGGAGCCGTCGGGACGCCTATAAATATTGCATTTCGAGTCGAGAAAGTTACGGGTGGAGGAAAAATAATCATCATTCAAGAGGTCTACAGGCGCGTGGAGGAAGTCTTTGAAACCGTTCCGGTTCCTAAAGTGAAACTCAAGGGCATTAACGACCTCATTACTCTGTATAAAGTCGAGATTTAACTTTTTTGCCCGGAATCGCATCGGCACTTGCAGGTTCCAGCCTGGAGCCCGGGATTAATGCTGTTAAAAAGAGCTATCTGTTCTCGGATTGATAGTTTAGTTCCCAAGCGTTTCAGTGACTGAGCGCGACATGCAGCGCACCGGCTCTCAGAGCATCCTTGACACATCTTGCAGTCCGGGCAGGGTATTTTGCCATTGGAAACGTTTTCTGAAAGCGATTGCATCATCATACCTCCCATGTTAGTTTAGCTCGTCCTTGATCAAAATCAAATGTCTATGAAAAAAATTGTCATCAATCAAATAAATGGGGGAAACCACTTCATGAATTTGGAAGTTGTAAAAGATACTCAATTGTCTTCCCTGATTTTTGTAGGGAGAGGAAAAGTTAGAGACATATATCAAGTTCAAGATAAGCTCCTTATCGTCTCTACGGATAGGCTCTCGGCTTTTGACGTCATCCTTCCGGACCCGATCCCGTACAAGGGAAGAGTCCTCAATAGCCTGAGCATTTTCTGGATGGACAAAACAGCCGAAATGGTGCCGAATCATTTCATTACCGCAGATGTATCCGAGTATCCAGAAGAGGCCCGGAAGTACCTGGCTCTCCTAGAAGGACGCAGCATGCTGGTCCGAAAAGCCGAAATTTTTCCCATTGAGTGTGTTGCTCGCGGATATATCATTGGAAGCGGTTGGAAAGATTATCAGGCCAGCGGGCAAATCTGCGGGATTCCCCTGCCGACGGGTCTGAAACAAGCCGAAAAGCTTCCTGAACCTATTTTTACTCCATCCACCAAAGCTGAAATTGGAGCCCATGACGAGAACATATCCTTTGACAAGGTCAAGGATCTGGTAGGGCTAGAAACCGCTTATTGGCTAAGAGACAAAACCATAGAGCTTTACCTGTACGGTTCCAGATGGGCGGAAGATCGTGGAATCATTATAGCGGATACCAAGTTTGAATTCGGCCTTGTGGATGGCACTCGAACTCTAGTAGATGAGGCCCTGACACCTGATTCGTCTCGTTTTTGGCCAATCGATCAGTATCGTACCGGAATTTCTCCCCCTTCACTGGACAAGCAGTTCGTGAGGGATTACTTGGAAATGATTGACTGGGACAAGAAGCCTCCCGCTCCTTCCCTGTCAGCCGATATCATTGCGAAGACCAAGGAAAAATACTTGAGTATTTACCGCTTACTTACCGGGAAAGATTTGTGACTCTTAGAAAGGTAACCAAGAACCTTATATCAATTTTAATCAATTTATTAAGCTAGTTAATCCGCCACAAATCACAACTTGACATTAAAACTGTTCCGTAAGAGATTAGCCCCGTCATTCGATTTATGGTAATTGCCGGAATTAAGGTCGCTCATGAACTTAATTGTGTCTTTAGGACTGAAATTTTGGCAACCTGTATACAATAGTACGTCAGTACGAGGCCCATTAAGGACGCAGTTTTTTGGGGCGTCTGACCAGGGGGAACTAGGGCCCACTTCCTAGAGAGAAATATCCGGGGTTAGCCATGCATAAGAGCACCAAATTCATATTCATAACTGGTGGAGTGCTTTCATCGTTAGGAAAGGGGCTGTCTGCAGCGAGCATCGGGGCGCTTATGGAATGCAGAGGCCTCACCGTAACTCTACTGAAGATGGACCCTTACATCAATGTTGACCCGGGAACCATGAACCCTTTCCAGCACGGAGAAGTCTTCGTGACAGACGATGGGGCAGAAACGGACCTGGATCTTGGACATTATGAGAGATTCACCCATGCAGTTCTTCGCCAAAAGAACAACTTCACAACAGGGCAAATATATGACTCTGTAATCCAGAAAGAGCGAAGAGGAGAATACCTGGGGGCGACTGTACAAGTAATTCCTCACATCACCGATGAAATTAAGCATAACATTAGGGAGTTGGGTAATGGGGTCGATGTTGCTATCGTTGAGGTAGGAGGAACCGTGGGAGATATCGAAAGCCTCCCCTTTCTCGAGGCAATACGACAACTGAGAGCCGACTTGGGTTCTCAGAATGTGCTTTATATTCATCTAACCCTTCTCCCATTTGTGAAAGCTTCGGGGGAAGTTAAGACTAAACCTACCCAGCACAGTGTCAAAGCATTACGAGAAGTGGGTATTCAGCCTGATATCCTGATATGCAGGACAGAAAAGAAAATATCTCGTGAAGTGAAGGAGAAAATTGCGCTTTTCTGCAACGTGAGACCCGAAGAAGTTATTGCGGCAGAGGATGTTGAGTGTATTTATGAAGTTCCGTTGAAATTCCATGAAGAGGGACTTGATCAAAAAATCGTCGAAATCCTCAATATCTGGACTCGTGCTCCCCGTCTGGATGAGTGGAAGGCCTTCGTAGCCGGAGTCACTTCCCTGGAGACGGAAGTGACCATCGGCATTGTAGGAAAGTATGTCGATCTTCGGGAGTCCTACAAAAGCCTCAACGAGGCTCTTTTTGCCGGTGGGGTAAGCAACAATGCCCGTGTGAATCTAAAGTTTATAGATTCGGAGCGCATCGAACAAACAGGTATCAAGGACGAATTTCATGATGTTGATGGAATCCTGGTCCCTGGAGGGTTCGGTTCAAGAGGGATTGAGGGCAAGATCAAAGCCGTCCAGTACGCTCGAGAAAACCGGATCCCATTCTTCGGTATATGTCTCGGCATGCAAATGGCCGTGGTGGAATACTCCAGAAATGTCTGTGGTATGGATGGAGCTAACTCAACCGAATTCGACCCGGAGACGGCCTACCCCGTCATTCACCTTATGGATAATCAGAAATCCATAACCGACAAGGGTGGAACTATGAGGCTCGGTACGTACGAGTGCGTCATCGCTCAGGATAGTCTCTGTCACAAGATCTACGAGAAAAATATTATAAGCGAGCGCCACAGGCACAGGTATGAATTCAACCCTGTTTATAGAAAAACATTAGAAGAAAAAGGTCTGAAAACGGGCGGTATTTCCCCGGATGGAACGCTGGTGGAGATGGTAGAGCATACTGATCATCCGTGGTTCATAGGATGCCAGTTTCATCCTGAGTTCAAGTCGCGCCCCATGAATCCACACCCCTTATTTGCTTCGTACATCAAGGCTTGTTTGGACTACAATAAAGGGTGTAAAATTTCGGATCAAGGGATGAATATTCCTGGACATAGACCATGAATGCTTCTAGTACCGGTTCTGCAGCGGAATTCGATTATTGGCGCCTGCGTAACAGCCAAGAGTTGTTTCTCATTATGGGCCCATGCGTCATCGAATCGGAGCAACTAGTCCTTGATGTCGCCGCAGAGCTAGCCGGAATATGCCGGGCCACCGGAATTCCTCTCTTATTTAAGTCATCTTTCGATAAAGCCAATCGGACTTCTGTCCAATCTTTTAGGGGTCCGGGACTGAAAAGAGGCTTAGAAATACTCGCAAGTGTGAGGGAGAAAACAGGCCTGCCTATAGTTTCGGACATTCACACCCCCGATCAGGCGCCCGTTGCAGGTGAGGTGCTGGATGTAATTCAGATTCCAGCGTTCCTCAGTCGCCAGACAGACCTGCTTGTTGCTGCGGGACGCACCGGTCGAACAGTAAACATCAAGAAAGGTCAATTTCAGTCTCCAGAGGACATGGGCCACACTATAAAAAAAGTTTCGAGCACTGGTAATGACAACATTTTTTTAACTGAGCGGGGGGCCAGTTTCGGATATGGGGACCTCGTGGCAGACATGCGATCAATAGTTCGCATGAAACGCTTCGGTTTTCCTGTAATTTTTGATGCAACCCATTCAGCTCAGTTCCCCGGAAGGGGCAACGGTTGTTCAAGCGGAGACCGTTCCTTAATCGCCCCTTTAGCTCGGGCAGCCGTTGCTGCAGGCGCTGACGGAATATTCATGGAGGTTCATCCTGATCCGGATCGAGCTTTCTGCGACGGGCCCAACTCATTGATTCTCAAAGATGTGGAAGCATTGGTGCTGAATTTGGCGGAAATAAAGCGGTTAGTACCTCCCTCAGATTCCTCCGCAATAGATCACGGCACTTTCCCCACGCATGAAACAATGATAGAAGAACGAATGGCCGCACGTCTCAAAAAAATTCGCCTGATCATTTTTGACGTCGACGGAGTGCTTACAGATGGATCAATCATTTTCGGGGGCACTGATCTGGAGATAAAATCCTTTAATGTTAGAGACGGACATGGTATAAAGATTGCAATGAGGTGTGGTTTAGAAGTTGCCATGGTGACTGGACGAACTTCTGAAGTTGTGTCCCGGCGAGCGAAGGATCTGGGAATTTCGCTTGTCTATCAGGGTATCTGGGACAAGAGACCGGTGCTGGTGGAGCTTGTTAGAGAGCTTAAACTCGAAGCTGAAGAGGTAGCAGTAATCGGAGATGACGTTGTGGACATTCCGCTCATGCGAAGAGCCGGCATTGGATTCACCGTCCCGGAAGCTCCAGAGGAGGTCCGCCGCGCTGCTGACTATGTGACCAGACATTCGGGAGGCAGGGGCGCAGCCCGTGAGATGGTCGAGATGATTCTCAAGGCTCAAGGTAAGTGGGACGGAGCTTTGGCAAGGTACTATGAATAGCTTGGTACAAAGTGCCGTTCATAAGGTTTTGCAGGGAGTTTTATGAACCACAAGGAAATAGAACGCTGGTACAGACTCAGGAACATCAAGAGAGCCTCACAGGTTCTGGTGTTAGCCTTTCTGGTCTTGTTGGTCTCCAGCTACGCGGCTTCACGTTTTCTTGGTGAGCAGCGGGAAATATTCGAGGCTTGTCAAGTTTCAAATTCTGCCATTCGTATAGAGAATTTCGTTTATTCTTCGCCGGGCACCAGACCCTGGGAACTCAAGGCATCCGATGCCGTGGTATCAAATACACTCGATAGGGTATTCCTGGGAAGTCCGATGGTGATCTACCATGGGGGAAAAGGGGGGAAGATCTATTTAAGCGCCAAATCAGGTGAACTGGACAAGAAGAACAGCAATGTTTCCGGCCGGGGGGACGTTACTCTACGCTACAAGGATTTCCAATTCACCACCGATGAAATCGATTACTCGGACGAAAAACTGCTGGCAGAAACTTCCTTACCGGTATCTCTTGAAGGTGGCGATCTGATTTTAACGGGGATAGGTATGAAGTTTTGCCTTGAAAATGAAGAAATAGTAATCGAGCAGAATGTGAAAGCTCGTCTCTACGATGTAAAATGGGTCGAACCGGGGCAAAAGCTCCCTATGTGAAGAGAGAAGACCACTTAATGAGACATTTTCGAATTGTATCGGCAGCCATTGCCATTCTTGGTATTGTTTTTTCTCTGGCAGTTGCGCAAAACGAACAAAAAAATTTGAGCCAAAATTCTGACGAGCCCCTAGACATAACCTCCAAAAAGTTTATGGCCCGAAATATTCCTGACGGATTAGAGGCCACATTCGAAGGCAACGTCAAAGTGCGTCAGGGAGAAATGACTTTAAGTTGTGACCGTCTTGTAATCGACTACGATGAAGAAAAGGCTGTGGACAATCGAGAGAACCTTATTAAGAAACTGCCCAAAGGTTTACAGACGTCGGGCAAAATAAAATCCATCACTGCTTCGGGTAACGTAAAATTTGTACAAGGAGATCGAATGGCCGTGGCCGGCAAAGCCATATACGATAATGGTAAGCGTACTATAACTCTGACCAAAGGTCCCCCTCGACTATGGCAGGGACCGGATGTAGTGGTAGCTGACACAATAGTTATCTACCTCGATGAGAATCGTACTGAATTGCTTGGGGGAGACGAAGCCGGAATCAAAGCGACAATAAATCCTGCAAAACAAAAAAGGGAGAAGTAGCGCGGGCGGAAGAGAATTGAAGGCTCTTGGCCTGGTAAAAGAATACTACGGCCGCCCTGTGGTCAATAATGTCAGTTTGACCTTTCAATCAGGTCGGGTTGTGGGATTATTGGGACCTAACGGAGCCGGAAAGACCACTACGTTTTATATGATTACCGGGCTGGTGAAACCCGACGGAGGAGAGGTCTACCTAGACGACCAGGAAATTTCTCAACTCCCGGTTTATCTGAGAGCCCGGCTGGGTATAAGTTACCTGCCTCAAGAGACCTCTGTTTTTCGTAAACTTACCGTAGGCGAAAATATCATGGCTATCCTTGAAACCGTTGAAACCGACAAAAAAAGGAGAGAAGAGAGACTCAATGAACTCTTAGCGGAACTTGATATCGCAACTCTCAGGGATCAGCGGGCCGACAGCCTTTCGGGAGGTCAGAAGAGGCGTCTGGAAATAACTCGTGCCTTGGTGACCGATCCCGTCTTCATCTTACTAGATGAGCCCTTTGCGGGACTAGATCCAATTGTGGTTTTGGAAATTCAAAAAATTATTTCAAAGCTCAAAGAAAAAGGAATAGGCGTTGTACTGACGGATCATAATACTAGAGAGACTCTAAGTGTATGTGATATAATATATCTTTTAGACAAAGGCTGTATTCTTGAACACGGCGACCCCCAGACTATAGCAGCCAGTGAAAAAGCCCGAGAGGTTTACTTGGGCAAGCAATTCAACATGTGACCGATCTCAGTTCAAATGGCCTTTGAGATAAAACAACAGTTGCGTCAGACCCAGCAATTGGTGATGACGCCACAGCTCCAGCAAGCAATAAAGCTACTCCAGTACAATCACCTTGAAATGCTTGATGTGCTGGAACTAGAATTGAGGGAAAACCCGCTCTTAGAACCTCTGTCTCACGATGAACCGTTTTCAGACCAGGATGTTCCTGGCAGGAACGACCTAGATTCACTGGAAGACATGGTTAAAGAGCCTCAGCGCTCTGAAGCGGACATATTTGACATTGATTGGGAGCATTACCTGGAAAGCTATGGTGGGGATTACTCGCCGGTGCAGAAGGACCATGCAGACCGAGCACCTGTGGAAAATTTTGCCTCGTACTCGGTGAATCTCTTTCGCCATCTACTTCAGCAACTTCGGGAGAGTCGGATCGAAGGAGACGATCGCCGAATAGCTATTGAAATTATAGGAAATATAAATGAAAACGGCTTTCTCGACCTTGATTGGGAAGAGTCGATCCGCAGCCTTCAGTTCAAATCTCATGACTTTGAAAGAGTTCTTGGTGAAATTCAGGAATTCGATCCTTGCGGGGTCGCTGCGCGGGACCTGAGAGAATGCCTTCTCATTCAGGTCAGAGCCCTTGACCCACCCAACAGCGTTGCAAAGAGAATCCTTGAAGAAACCTTCCAACTGTTCGAACAAGGAAGACTTGACGGCGTAGCCCGTAAACTCAACCTTTCCATCGATGAAATCAAGGTAGCCGCTGAGGTAATCTCGTTGCTTGATCCCAAACCTGGAAGACAGTATTCGAATTCGGAAGCCATCTACGTGGTCCCGGACATATTTATAACGAAAGTTGGAAATGAGTATGTTGTAACTCTTAACGAAGAAGGTCTTCCACGCTTGAGAATAAGTTCTTTTTATCAGAAAGAACTCCATTCTCAGGCTTGCTCATCTGTTGCCAAGAGCTATATTCAAGAAAAAATGAGAGGCGCCATGTGGCTTATCAAGAGCATTCACCAGCGCCAGAGAACCATTTACAAGGTTACCCGATCCATTATAAAATTCCAGCGAGAATTCTTTGACAAAGGGATAGATTATCTCAAACCGCTCATCTTGAAAGATGTGGCTGACGACATAGAGATGCACGAATCGACAGTAAGCCGTGTAACAACAAACAAATATGTAGATACCCCGAGAGGTATTTTAGAGTTGAAGTATTTTTTCAATTCCGGAATTCGACACGGAGCTGACTCTATTGCTTCGGAGTCGGTCAAGAACCACATCTTGCGGATGGTTAGAAGTGAAAACCATAGTAGGCCTGCAAGTGACAAACAAATAGTTGACGAGTTGGCTCGTGCCCAAATCCATATTGCACGACGAACAGTGGCTAAGTATAGGGAAATAATGGGTATCCCCCCGTCCAGTAAGAGAAAAAAGAAATTTTAAGTTCCGGGAACTTCGTCCAAGATCAACAAGGAGGTAGTGCTAATGCAACTTTCCGTCACTTTCAGACATATGGAACCTTCCGACGCATTGAAGAAATACGTCCAGGAAAGGACCTCTAAACTCACCAAGTACATTGACAAGCCGCTTGAAAGCCAGGTTACTTTAACCGTCCATAAATTCAGACAAATTGCAGACGTGATAATAACTGTGGATGGGCTTCGTATTGCAGGACAAGAGTCTCACGAGGACATGTATGCGGCCATTGATCTGGTCATGGACAAGATTGAGCGACAAGTAAAAAAGTACCGTGAGAAAATAAGAAATCACAAGCCGCTACAAGGTCGAGAAATCCGTTGGCGTAGAGACATTTATGGGCAGGATAGCTTTGAGGATGATCAAGAACCAGTGGTAGTACGCACAGAGAACTATTTTGTTAAGCCCATGTCAGTTGATGAAGCTGCCATGCAAATGGATTTGTCCCAACAGGAATTTCTTGTATTCAATAACGCCTCTACTCAAACGGTAAATGTCCTTTACCGGCGAAAGGACGGAAACTACGGTCTTATAGTTCCCCAAAACTTTTAGAGAATGAATCCAGAGCGTGTTTCTCGAGCGACTGTAGATATTGGACACAGCCGCTGTCACTGGCAGAGCACGAATTTTGTGAGCGAATCCGTGCCGAGTCAACCTTAGACGCTCGGCACGGCTGAAACAATGTAAATGGAACTTTTATAGTCTGGGAACTATAATAGGCGGTAGTACACAACTGTGGAATTTTTAGATTCTCCTTATTCTGGTCGGAGTTTTGCTGAATGAAGATCTTAGATTTTTTGAATTACGAAAGAATTATCGCTTTCCTGAGTGCCGATTCGAAAGAAGAGGTTTTGGAGGAGTTGGCACAACCCATCGCTGTAGCAAACCCGCAACTGGATAAAGCCGGCTTAGTTAAGACTCTCCTCGAAAGAGAGACCCTCGGCAGCACGGGAATAGGAGGCGGTGTGGCAATTCCTCACGGGATGTCCGATGGTCTTAACCGCCTTACTGCGAGCTTTGGTAGAAGCCTCAATGGCATTGATTTTAGTTCTATGGACAACAAGCCTGCCCATCTCTTCTTCCTTCTTGCAGCTCCTAGGAATTCTGCCGGTGATCACCTGAAGGCCCTTGCAAGGATTTCAAGGCTCCTCAAGGACCCCATGTTAAAAGACGGCCTCCAAAAGGCCAACTCTGCTGATGAAATATTTGGCATCCTGGAAGAGTACGACCACCGGCTTCCTTGACATGCTATACCCAGCCTCCGGCCTTATCACCAAAGGTCTGCGTCCATTCATGGACATTTGAATGAGAAGAGTTCATACGAATGCAAGAGTTAGATTCAGGAGTATGGAATTCAAAGATTCGTGCAGCGTTTTGGATAGTCGGAATTTTCTTTGCTGGAATTACGGCTTACACTACCCGATACTTTATTAATGGCGATGCAATTGCTTACATCGAAATGGGAGAAGCCCTAAGGACAGGGCAATGGTCCGGTCTCACAAACCTGACGTATAGTCCAGGTTACCCGGTCCTGCTGGGTATAGCACAGGCTTTGCTGGGCACGAATCCCATGAATGAGCTTCAGCTTCTCAGAACGGTTAATTTCACGTGTTTTCTCCTAGCTATGGCAGCCTGCGAGTTCCTCATGTTCTTTGTAAAGAGAGAGATAAGGCACACAACTGAAGATGGTTGGTGTCTGTTTCCCACAAACGTTTTCACTGCCCTGTGCTATTCGATGTTTCTGGTTTGCAGTTTGGTTTTCGTTAGGATTAGATTACTCAATCCAGACATGATGGTTTTCGCAATAGTGATGACTGCTGCAGCCTTATTGCTCTGGATCAGGGAAGATGCCGGGAGTTATCTGAAATTTGTGATACTCGGAGTAATCACAGGATTCGGATATCTGACAAAATCTTTCTTCTTGCCGTTCTCTCCCATTTTCTTTCTCATGTCAGGACTCTGTGTCGGTTCAGTAAAGAAATCGATTCCAAGAGTCGCCGTAGGTATATTGGCCATGCTCATTGTCGCAGCCCCTCTCATGGCCTCTTTGTCGAGTAGAGTGGGGCGTTTTTCGTACGGTGAGTTGGGACCTCACGCTTACGCCACAATCATTTCCGGTATGGGGCAACCGGTTACTCCTGAGGTCTTAAATCATTCACCCAAGGTCTCGCGTTTTGTATATGAGATTCCCTGTACACGACCTGCAGGCTTCGACATTTGCTACTGGCATGAAGGATTGAAACCTGTTTTCAATTTACGAGCCCAACTGAAAACCATCTACTACAACGTGAAAGAGATTTTCACGGATACTCCATGGCTTTTATTAATTGTCATTTGGTATTTGATTTTGATGTGGTTGGGTACAGTTCGAATAGGTCCCCTGGTGCCTGCCTCAATGGTTCTCTTGCTCATCATGCCTGCTATAGCTGGAATTGCGTTTTATTGCCTTATACTAATGGAAATGCGCTACATTGGTCCTTACCTGTTTTTGGGATTCGTTGGTTTGACCGTTTCCCTTCGTTTTCCTGAAGGTGATCTGAAGACTTATAAGAAGTCATTGAGTTTGTCTCTGGCACTAATATCATTTTTTATGGTCATGCTCGTCCATTCGGCAATAGACCAGAGCATTCGTGGTCTTATCTCAACTGACAAGCAACTGTCCTATCGGGACTCGTTTAAAGAAGAAGTCTTGGTCAAAGATTTTCTGACCCGGCAAGATATTCAGAGAGGAGACTGTGCGGCTGTTATCGGCAATCCACCCGTGCACTGGGCTCGAATGGCCGGTATAAAAATTCTGGCGGAAATACCGAGCCAAGAAGAATTTATCCATAGTTCGGAACAACAGAGAAAACGTTCCCTTGCTGCACTGGAGGTGTCAAATATCAAGGCTGTGGTAGCCAAGGGCGGTTTTTTCAATGGTCTGAACTCAGAGGGTTGGCAACCCGTTCCAGGCACTAGAGATTACTTCATATTTTTATTTGAAAGAATGGCGGAGCGGAATAGTTAACGTTTAAGGAAAAGACGCTGAATGCCTTATTATAATGTTTCAAGTCCTGTTGGACAGAAAACAGTGAGGAATCATTTAGTCCTCTTGACCTCACTTTCTATAGCCTCAGCAATGATGTCATGAGCTATCGGGTTGGGGTGTCCGTCAAGAAATCGCGGTGGGTTACCTCCCCAATTCGTGTAGAGTCGAAAAAAAATTTCGTCTGACCGAATAGGGAGCTTGGCAAGCAGGGTCTCATGAGCGTTTACAACTGATATGTCAAGCTTACCGATGAGATCGATTTCTTTCACCGGTCTGGTGTCCTCCCCAAGAACAACTACGATCAGACGACTATTAGTCATATTGCAAATTGATCTTATCTCACGGTAAACATCTTCAATTAATTTAGACCGTTGCCTTGTAGGTTGTGGACAGAGTCCAACAATATCTCTCGCGCTTACACCGACAACATTGGCGTCTTCACACAAGAACATAGGAAATGCAGAACGAGCAAAAATCATGAAATCACTCAAACAGACATGGGTCTTGCGAAAACGGGAAAAATCATCCGAAAACGCCTTTGTCAAGAAAACTGGGGGCGCAATGACAGGTTCCTGCTCCGGCGAGTCGATTATATATGGAACCGGTACTTTTCCGAATAAGCTCGGAGCATACCTTTTTTGAGCCCTGTCAACCAGCCAAGATGAGTACTGGACCACCACTAAATCGGGACTTAGCCTTGGGATGAGTTCTCTAGCGAGCATTGTCATTTGGGCCAACCCGTAGCTACAAAAACCAGCATTTACAATTTCCCAATCAAGTCTTTCGGCCAATCTGAAAGGAAAAGCCTGTTGAGCGTTACAAAATGCCCCATATGTCCAAGAGCAGCCGAGTGCTAGTATTTTAGGACGAGATACTTGAAGAGACGGAGAGTACTCCAAAGGAACACGAAATCCGTTACTGTCGTATCTTACAGGGAATTCGTAACCCATCGGAAGGTGCATCGATCCAATACTATTAGGGATTGCTTTTATTCCGAGCTGACTATCAGCTTGGTGGATCAAGCCATGCCAACCTGAAGTGTCTCCCTTTAAGTAGCGATACAATTTGAGAGTCCGCCAGGCAGCATTCGAAACATAACCAACAATGATTGCAATTATAATTAATAAAACTAATAATTTAAGCTTGTTTCTATTCAATTTTATCATTTGGATGAAATCACTCTCTGTCGTATTCGTCCTGTATCAAACCAAACCGGAACAATTCTGTGAAACGTTATGGTTTACTGCTGTTACATAATTTCTTGTATCGGAGTGAATATTCCGGTCCATCATGATGGCTGGTTTGTCAATTATTGATTCACATCATTAATGACAATTGCTACTCTGGAGATCGTAAATTGAGACAAAAACGAAGTTGTCCATGAACCACTTCACCGTTTTCGAAAATCCTTGTTCAAAAGAGTGTCGCGGTGCCCAACCCAGTTCGTCTCTTATTCTTGAGTTGTCGCAAACCCAAGTTTCAGTATCCCAAATGCGGTTGGGCATGGAGTCCCAGCATGGTTCTTCTCGTATATCCAGAGTTTTTCGCGCAATGGCTACAGCCTGCTCAATTGTAGTCTGAGTTCCAGCGCCTACATTATAAATCGGACCAGGTTCAGCCACATTAATAGTTGCAGCGAGCATGTACGCTTCAATTGCATCTTCAGTGAATACGAAATCTCTTGCCACGAGAGGGTTTACCAGAGGAGGCAGTTTTCCGGCTAGGCCCTTCAAAATCAGGGTTGGTATAAAACGGCCAGGTTCTTCGTACGGACCATAGACCGAATACAACCTCAAAGTGGGGATTCGAACTCCATGCTTTCTCGCCGTGTACCTGCAAAACATTGTGGCTGAAGCTTTTGCCGTTGCATAGTAACTGTTTGGATCAGGCAATTCCTTTTCATTTGGAGGATGGTCCTTGAGTCCGTATTCCGATGATGAACCTGTGTTGACGAAGACCTCGAACCCGGTTTCGAGGCAGGCCAACACCAGGTTGGCGGTCCCTATAACGTTGGTTTGCAATATCCTGAAAACATCGGTCTGGCTTGAATATTGACCGTGGGCCGCCATATGGAAGACCCATTCCGGACGAATCCGTTGAACCACTCGATTAATTTTTTCAAAGTCCAGGAGGTCAACCGTATGGATTGCTGCATGGTTCCGAAGGTCCCTCAGTCGCCACTCGGCATATTCTTCCTTTAGAACGAGGTGAACGGTATGTCCTTTCCTTATCAGATGTCGCGCAAGGTTGTTGCCTATAAAGCCAGCTCCGCCAGTTATAAGGACCTCTGCCACACGCGCCTCACATCAGTTATGCATTATCCCGGGAGTATTGACGTATAGGGACGCTCGTCGCCGCCAAGGCTTCTTATTCAAGGCCTTGCCCTTTCAGAAAAAAACAATTCGCATGAACCCTTCAGATATGCGTCAACAGTAATTCTGCTATTGGAAAAAGTTTTCATAACCAAAGATTTTCAAGTACGGTCCGGCCCATGTAGTAACTCTTTCAGCCTCATCCTGGGAAAGTTCCTGAGCAGTTGCCATGTTTGACTCAGGCGAAGCCTTTCTTATGGTTCCCCAGGGATAAACCTCTTCAAGAAAGTCACCATTCCAAGTTGGAAATTCAAGGCTTTTTGAGACTTCCAAGCCCAGTTTCTCGCATATCTTACCAAGTTCTAGAACCGGTCCATGCAATACATCCTCAAGACGAACAATGTGGACTCTCTGAGGAAAAAGTCGCTGGAATATAATCGCATGGAATTGATTGATCACCCAGCTTGTCATATAGCGCTCCAGAGAAAGCGGGACAGGCCGCTTCTTGGTATCAGCGTAAGCCGACCAAGGATTTCGCACCACATGAAGCACGTGCGTTTGGGGCAAATCTCTCAGGATCCTGTCTGTGTCCACTACTATTATTGGGCTGTAGCCAACATAAACTTCCTCGCGTCCGGTTCGCCTGTAGTCTTTCCATGCTTGAAAAGTTGCCTCAAAAAATGCAGCCACGTTGTTTCCGGTAGAGCGACGTGTCTTTCCTATGCACTCCATGAAAATGCCGCATCGTTCATCGTCATTGAAATCAAAGGTCATTCCACGAAATTTGCTCACCTTGGGAGTTCGCGCCCGGACCTTACATTCTTCATCTATGATTGCTTTGTAATCCTTGAAAGAGGTTGCATCAAGACTGAATGTCGGCCAGCGATATTTTACCGGAAACATTGAGGTCAAGTGATCCTGCACCAGGGCTGTGCCTAACTGGGACTCAAAGGGATAAACGAACATCTGAGGATGTCCGTCCAAAAAACGGTGGACCGTGTTGCCTCCGTTTTCGTACATGGCTGAAAGCATTAACAAACGAAATTCCATTAGTCCTCCAGTGGATCTTGCAGCTCAAATGAATAGAATAATGAATGTTCGAAAGTTTTATCCGAATCCCCACAAACACGGAAAGGCAAGCCTATAGAAAAACTTGCAGCCAGGGATTCAACGGAAAAAATTTGGCTGCCGAATGGCCATATTATACTTCCCATTGTTTGACCCGTTTCCGCATTAAGAGCGTAAACACCACAATGTCCAGACTCAATATCTAAACCCGGTGCGTAACTACGAAAACGCGGCAAGACTCGGGAAGTACCTACAAACATGACATTGCCTTTGAAGCATAAGCCTCGTGTCCATCCCGGCAAACGGCATACTGATCTAAACTTGTCTCCATCTATGAAACCCACTTCACCATAACCGCTGTTGTCAACCCATAGCCGCCCAGCATGAAAACGGGCTGAATGAGGACGAGTGAGCCCTCGGGCAACAGGCTCTCTTGTTGCACCGGAAAAAATTACACCTCTTCTGTCTACCGGGAAAGTTGGATCCCCTGGTCTTAGATCGGCTACTTGGTCTGTAGAAGCTGAGAAAAATGAAGTTTCAAGGCTTTCACCCGCTGCAATTGAATTCAGTTGCAGATGGTTTTGCTCAAATATTGTGCCTTGGGCCTTTTCAATGCATTTGGGCCACCAGGCGCGCTCGTAACCACCCGATTCTGATAGCCTCACTATCGCATTCTGGCCCACGGCATTTGCATGAAGTTCATTTCCTACCATTGCCAAGTCGTGGATGTATAAGCACCCCGGTAAGAATCTTGCCCTGATCGGAACGAGCAGGTTTCCATCTAACGGTCCATGTTTCTGAACGTCCAGGCGCCTCATCAAACCATGCACCGGCTTTAAGTCTAAGATCTGGTTGGGGTTTCTTGTGGCAGCCACGTGAACCACCCCACGTGTTGGATCAACAGCTAAACCTGAAGGGTGGGGCAATCCTAACATGGCAACAATGGGTCCTTCGGTGTTGTCTACGTAAAGGGATAAGAGAAGGTGTTCGTATTCTCGTGTTACGAGCAACGTAATTTCAAGATCATGGAGGGTTTCCCACCAGGCACCGGTTACTCGATACTCGTAAAGCCTTGGGTCAGTTTTCTCCGTTCCCCATCCAATAGCTACAACTTCAGCAGGGTCTCGATATTGCTTGTCCTGGTTTGCCCAAAGCGCTTCACGTTCGGAACAGTAAGACGACGTCGTCAATTCTGTGGTCCTCGATCCGGCCCTTTATCATTGTTGAGACGATATCTCATCAGAAACGCACCCCAATACATTTTGAATGCCGAAAACAAGTTCGTTGTAGACTCTCCCCCATGCCGCACCTCTGAAACAATCGGAATTTCAAGAAGTTGAAGACCAAGCTCCTTACAGCGCAAGATAAATTCCAAGTCTATCAAGTCTCCGTTTTCCCGTAGGTCCAATTTTTCAAAGATCTCTCGATTGAAAACCTTTGGAGTGCCGTTAACATCCCATACCGGCAGATCGAACAAAGTCCGACACTCAATATTATAAAGGACAGACCCAATCCTCCTGACCAGGGGAAGGCGAAGCCTTCGGTTAGCTTTAATGACGAGTTCCGAGTTTGTAGCAGCAAGCATGAGATGTAAAGCCAGAATATAGGGTGAGGTACGCGCGGAATTCGTGTAAGCAAGAATGCGGCCCCGTGAGGCCGACAGCCCGCTTCGGACCGCTCTTCCCCAGCCCGGTTGCTCGTTGTGCAGGACCCTGACTCGGCCGTCATTCTGTTCCAACCTGCGACAACACTCGAGGGACCCATCAAGGCTGGCATTGACGACAAGTATTATCTCCACCGAGTATTTTAGACTTTCAAGGGCTGTCACGTAACCGTTTACAATCTGCTCAATATGGTCAGCTTGTTGATAAACGGGGAGTATTACCGAGATGTGAGGCGAGTCATTCATTTTTTTGCCCACTGAGAGCTGCAAGCCCAGCCCTGTATATATCTTCCCCTGTGAGTCCCTCGGCATTTCTAAGAAATGATTCACTGCCACATGAAGACGGCATACTTTTGACTCCACATCGAACGAGTCGGCATCGTGTACCATGTTCTGCCGCAACTTCGGACACCATTGTCCCCAGTCCACCGTCTACATAATGTTCCTCAACGGTCAATGCTACTGGGAATCTTACGAGTAGCTCGTGAAGGTCTTCTTTGGGGGCCGGGCGAAGTGAGGAAACCAAAGATACGGCAGCACTAATTCCGTTGCCGGCAAATTTTTCCGCTGCTTTTACCGCTTCTTCCGAGATACTTCCCAAAGTTAAGATCAAGATGTCCGACCCCTCTGTGACGGTTTCCAAACGGCCCAGCCTGAAACGACCTTGAAGACCGGGCAATACATAGTTGTCGTTCTTACCGATACGGTAGTATATAGGCCCTGGCAAATTATATGTTGCTCGCAGGGCAGCAACCGCTTGGACGTGGTCGGCCGGCGCTATAACTGTCAGACCGGGTTGTATACGGGCAATCCCCAAATCCTCCAGAGCATGGTGTGTAAAGCCGGCATGGCCGTATTCGAATCCTCCGCCCACCCCCAGAATTCTGACCGGTAAATTATGTAAGATCGGCCCGTTGCGGATCTGTTCATAACCGCGCATAGAGGCAAAGGTAGCAATAGAGTAAACGAACGGGACATAGCCGCAAGCGGCTAAACCAGTTGCTAAGCCCATCATATTGGCCTCGGCGACCCCCACGTTAAAAAAGCGTGAGGGATAGGCCTCTGAAAATTCCTCCCACACCATGAATCCGAGGTCCGCCGTCATGAGTAAAACCCTGGGGTCTGATCCGGCAATCTCAACCAGAGTCGAGGCAACGGCTCGTCTCATTTTACGCCTGCCTCCAGTTCCTGGAGGGCCAGGAGGTACTGTTCTTCAGACATTGGCATATAATGCCATTCTACCTTACCCTCCATAAATGAGACGCCCTTTCCGCAAATGGTATGGGCCACGATGACATTGGGAGGACCAGCTTGAGTTTCCAATTGACGAAGCCTGGCTCCTAATTCTGCGGGATCGTGCCCATTGACTTCATATACGTTCCATCCGAATGCCTTCCACTTATCCCCTATCGGGTTAAGGTCGATCACATCTTGTGTCTTACCCAGTGCCTGCTGTCCGTTATCGTCAACAATGGCGATCAAATTGGAAAGCTTATGGTGAGCTGCGAACATTACGGTCTCCCATAAAGACCCTTCGTTACATTCCGCGTCGCTTACCAGAACAAAAGATCGGTAATGGGCCCCGCTGAGACGTGCGGCCAGGGCTACCCCGGCCCCGAATGAAAGGCCATGCCCTAAAGATCCTGTAGAAAAATCAACACCTGCCAAATGGTGTTCGGGGTGGACTCCAAGCAGTGACCCGTCGATGCAGTATGCAGTCACCGGCTCGTACGGTAAAATCCCTTTAAGGTGCAAGGCAGCATAGAGAGCAAGCGCGGCATGGCCCTTTGACAAGATAAAACGATCACGGTTGGGATGGTCGGTACCCGCCCTGTACATTGCGCCGCTAAAAAGAACTGCAACGATATCGGCCACAGATAAAGCAGAGCCGATGTGCCCTACGTTTGCACGCTTCGATGCGTCTAAAATGATCTTTCTGATTTTATAAGGGCTGATTTCCTTGTCGTTATTCATGAGTTAAAGTCTTGCGAAATTTTTCAAGATCTTCAATCCTTTTTCCTGACTCTTTTCAGGATGGAACTGCGTTGCGTAAACGTTGCCCCTACAAACTGCACTGGTAAAGTTTATCCCGTATTCGGTTTCCGCCGCCACATCCGTGAGGTCATCCGTTACCACATAAAATGAGTGTACGAAATAGAAATAGGAACCATCTTCAATCCCTTCAAATAATCGGCACTGATTTTGAAAAAAAACTTGGTTCCAGCCCATGTGAGGTATTTTGATGCCCATGTTACGTTCAAAAGCTTTGACTCTGCCTGGGACTATTTTAAACCCTTCGTGAATGCCGAATTCCTCAGACTCTTCGAACAGAAGCTGTAGGCCCAGACAAATGCCCAGGAAAGGACGACTTGAAAAAATAAATTCCTTAATGGGATCTACAAGATTCAGACGTGCGAGGTTTCGCATACATTCGGGAAAGGCTCCCACACCCGGCAGGACCAGATGATCCGCACCTTTAATATCCTGAACATCGCGAGAAATCCGGGCGGAACAGCCTATCTTTTCGAAACCCTTCTGAACGCTTCGCAAATTTCCCATACCGTAATCAACAATAATGATCATAAATACCTCTACCATATTTTGGACCCAAGAGGTACAGTCTAAGCCTGCGATCAAGTCTGCCTGTGTTGGAACTCTATTCTAATATCCCCTTGGTTGACGGAATGTTCTTGTCTCGTGGATCGACTTCCACCGCTGTCCTCAAGGATCTTCCAAGGGCTTTGAACACAGCTTCGGCCGCGTGATGGGGATTTTCAGCAGCATTAACTGAAGCATGCAGCGTTATACCTGCTCGATCTGCTAAAGCTTGAAGAAAGACAGGGATAAGATCCAGGGTGAATTCACCTGCGGTACGGTTGGCCAAAGGATTGGAAAACACCAACAAGGGGCGCCCTGAAAAATCAAGGGATACGTTTGCAAGGGCTTCATCCATAGGAACCGAGGCAGAACCGTAACGCCGTATTCCTCGTTTGTCACCCAGTGCGTCTCGAAAAGCAGCCCCCACGCATAGACCTACATCCTCCACCGTGTGATGATGGTCCACATAAAGATCACCTTTGGCTTTGATTTCCAGGTCGAAAAGCCCATGCTTGGACACATGGTCCAGCATGTGATCTAAGAAACCTATTCCGGTCGAAATTTTTCCGATACCGGTTCCGTCAAGAGCCAGTATTACATTCACTTCGGTTTCGGTCGTTTTACGTGAGATCTGAGCCGTTCTCATGGTATTTCTGCTTTCAAGGTATTTAAAAAGTTATCACAGCATGTCGTCTTTTTCTCGCCTGATATCCGCTCCAAGTTTAGAGAGCTTTTCTTCGATCCGCTCGTACCCTCGATCAAGGTGATAGACCCTGTGTATCTCGGTCACGTCGTCGGCAGCTAGGCCGGCCAGAATAAGAGAAGCGCTGGCCCTTAGATCAGTAGCCTGAACATGTGCGCCGGAGAGTTTTTTAACACCCTCCACCCGAGCTGTCCTCCCAGAAACTCGGATACCTGCTCCCATGCGAACTAATTCCTGAACGTGCATGAAACGATTTTCGAACACATTTTCCGTGATATCACACCTGGAATCGCCAAGGGCCATCAGTGCCATATACTGGGCTTGAAAATCCGTGGCAAAGCCTGGATAGGGGTCGGTTACTACATCACGGCTCTTTATGTTTCCGTTGGAAATTACCCTGGTTTCGGTAGCCGTGGTCTCTACTCTTAAACCTGCTTCATCTAGCTTTTCAAGGAGAGCTACCAAGTGGTTTGGATTGCATCCAACAGCCGTTACGTCACCTCGGGTAATGGCCGCTGCCAGTAAATAGGTGCCGGCTTCAATGCGATCAGGCATTATTTCATGGGCAATTCCTTCCAGCCGGTCTTTTCCATCTATAACGATAGTCGTGGTCCCCGCCCCATGCACACTTCCACCCATGCGGTTAATCACATGGGCTAGTTCGACGATTTCCGGTTCTATTGCGCACTTGCGCAGTACCGTGGTGCCTCTTGCCAGGGATGCAGCCATAATAAGGTTTTCCGTGCCCGTAACCGTCGTCAGATCGAATGAGAAATCCGCCCCTTTCAGCCTATCCACGCTAGCCTGTATGTAGCCGTTTTGGAGTTCGATGGTTGCGCCCATAGCTTCCAGCCCTTTGAGATGCTGTTCAATGGGTCGAGCCCCTATAGCGCAACCTCCAGGCAGACTCACGTCAGCTCGTCCTTCACGAGCCATAAGAGGCCCAAGAACCATAACAGACGCTCGCATGGTCTTGACTAGCTCGTACGGAGCTGTATGGTCGATAATGTCTCTCGCTTTAATTCTAAGGGTGCCAGGAGCAAAATCGTCGAGCTGGACTCCTAATTGCAGTAATAACTGTTTGGTCGTTCGAATGTCTCTTAGAGCCGGAACCCTATGGAAAGTCATCTCATCTCTGCTAAGAAGAGAAGCAAACATGAGAGGCAATGCGGCATTCTTAGAACCGCTTATTTCTACGGATCCTTTTAAGGCTCTTCCACCTCGAATAACTATCTTCTGCACGGGGCTCTATCCTTCCAGTGATAAGGCGGCCAATTGAATACTTCTAACGGAGTGGACGTTTGTTGGCAAGCCGCTCGGTCAAGCCACCATCAAGACGAAAACTCGCCTTGTCGCTGTATAGCATCTTAGCCCAAAGGGCGCAACACATTGGACCTAACACTCTACTTCAAGGATTGGAGGTTGAGGGGGATCGTTTCTCGGAGAAAGATTAACTTTGTGCTCGGACATAAAGCAGGCTGAAACACCATGTCTCTATTAATTTTGGTCTCTCAGAGGGATATGAGTTCTATGAGGTCTTCGCGGGAGAAATGTTTCAGGACGGATTTGTCGTCCTGTTTCACTACTGACTCCATCAACCGCCGTTTTCTTGAAATGATCTTGTCTATTTTCTCTTCCAAAGTGTTTTCAGTGATAAGCTTGAAGACCTGCACACCCCGCCTTTGACCAATCCTGTGAACCCGATCCGTCGCCTGCTCTTCTCGGGCTGAATTCCACCATCGGTCGTAATGGATCACTACCGACCCTCCGGTGAGGTCGATCCCTAATCCTGAGGCTCTTAGAGATGCGGTAAATACCATGCAGTTCGGGTTGTTGTTAAATCGTTTTATGGCTTCCGAACGTTTTCTGGTATGCCCTTTAATCGTTGCGAACTCGATGTTGCTATCGTAGAGAAACGACTCGATGAGTTCCAGCATCTTTACATATTGGCTGAATACAACCACCTTCTGACCTGATCCCAGACTTTCTTCCAATAGTTCCACGAAGAGATCCCATTTGCCGGAAGTGTACTTTTTGTAATCCTTTTTTTCGCCTTCCAACAGCGCAGGGTGGTTACAGATCTGCTTGAGATAGTTCAGAATTGCAAAGATGTGCATGTAGGGGACCTTCTGGGCTGGGTCTTTCAATTTCTGAATGAGGTTTCTACCCTGGTTATCCACCAGGTCTTTATAGAAGCGGATCTGGTCATCGGTCAATGTGCAGTGTCGTATATCTTCAATCTTGGGCGGTAGCTCTTTTAAGACCTGGTCTTTCTTTCGCCTTAAAACAAAAGGCTGGATAAGGCGAGACAGCTTTTCCTTGGCGGCCCCATCCGATGCTTCCTCGATGGGACAACGAAAATGGCTTTCAAAAAGAGAATCCGACAGGAGGTATCCTGGAATTACAATGTCGAACAGGGATTTCAGGTCCATTACACTGTTTTCAATGGGCGTACCAGTCAGCCCCACTGTACATACAGATTCCAGTGCTTTCACTGCAGCGTAGGTCTTTGTGGACTTGTTTTTTACTGCCTGTATCTCGTCCAGCACTATGAGTTCGAAGCGATAATCAGCCAGCATCTCTATATCCCGCAATGCGATTCCGTAAGAGGTTATTATTAGAGTATGATCTTCGAATCCTTCGTGGAACAAACGATCTGTGCCGTGGTATACGTAAGGATCTAAGAGCGGGCTGTATTCCATTACCTTGTCCTTCCAGTGACTAAGGACAGTGGTGGGACAAACCACCAAAAACTTAATATTATTATTTGTTTTACCCATTCTGTGAATTATTCCAGTCATGAGGGCCATGATTTGATGAGTCTTGCCAAGGCCCATGTCGTCGCACAGTAAGCCGGAAAATCCATTTTCGTAAAGAAACCAAAGCCACCCGTAACCATTTTTCTGATAGGTCCTCAGCTTACCTCTCATAAGGCTTATGGATGGAATTCTGCCTGGGGGCTTGAGCATCTCGAGAGCCTCGAACCAGATCTTGACCTTAGCAGAGGAAAATCTTTTTTCCAGTTGATCATGAAGAGCCAGAAAACGAAGATATTCAGCCCTCCCGATGCTCAACATATTCTGTTGGCTTAAAGTTTGATCATCAAGATCTTCCACCCATGAAAATTCTGCCGACGTGGTATCGACCCATTTATCGCCCCGGACCAAGAATTTTTTCCCGCCTCTCTTGGCTTCATAAATGTCTCTTAGGGAAAGGGAAAAATCTCCAAAATCGTAGGACACAGAAAGGTTAACTCTTTCGTGGTTGAATTCATTGTGATCCACAGTGACACGTTGATATTTTTCGACGGTCTTACGTTTCAGGAGTGTTTCATCAATAAAGATTCCTGGTTCATTCTTTAGAAGTTCGCCGGTTTCCTCCAGAAATGAAGTTATTTTGTCGGCAGGAACCAACATTGTTTTCTGAGGGGAAAAATATTCTGTAGGCAATCCTCCTATGTTGACGGCTATCCTGAAAAAACCCCACTCAGGATAATAATAATACGTGCCGTATAATTGATGCTCCAACTTCGTACGATCCAGAAATTGGTCTGCTTGGTCCGCGTCAGGATCCGGATTCTCTACCACGGGCGTTACACAAAGAGACGTTGTCTCGGTTAGATCGATACGGTAGCCTGTATGCAGCGGTTTTGGATTAATAAGCAGATCATTTCCGATGATACCTTTTTTTTCTCCCATTTCTATCACGGTGCCGACATGAGATCTCGGAGGCACAAATCTGAGAATCACAGCCCCCTCTTCATCAAGGGCCTCTATGCTGAGTTCCTCTTTATGCTCAAGAAATCTGAAGTTGAAGGCCCCTCCTCTACGGCCGGACACCAGGAAACCCACTTTGGCTATGCGATGCCAGACGCTTTCTTCTAGTTGTTGGCGGCTGGACTTGATTCCTTTCCTATTTATTTCATCTTCAGGTTCCGAGTATTGCCAGGGCCTGCGTCGCAGCGAGGGAACGTTAGGGTCCCTAAGCTTTCGTCCGTAAATGCTCCTGAACAGGGTGGCATCTATATCATGACAAATGATCTCGAAGAATTCGTGAAGAAACTCCTCTACTAGACACTCTCCTGGCATAAAAGCTAGAATTTCGTTTTGATTGCGATCGGAAAAAGTTATGCGCAGCCCCTCTCCTCCGTGGTTCACCTGTGAATGAAAACCGAAAATAGAATCACCGAAGTTCCTATAACCAAACCGGCCAATCTCGTACCAGAAACTGTCCTGAAAATCCTCACCTAGAGTTGTCAGTTTTCCAGTATCTGGATCAGGTCTGAGAATGTATCTGACAAAGGATACTATGTGATGACAGTAGGTACGAGTACATGATCGAAAACAACCGCATGTAGCCCTTGTAAGAACTTTGGACACAGGGTCCAGGACAATGTGGACGTTGACCGGCTTATCGGAAGAGTCGGAGACGAGGCCGAAGTAGGATTCTCTTCCAAAATTAATATGCGAAATTCGCGAACCTTCTGCCAGTTGCAGGCCTTTTGCCAAAACTTCTGAATCAAACTGGCGTGTTATCTCGGAAGGTAAGTCTGCCCCCTGCTTTGGATTGGAGCCATTTTTCCTAAATTGTATGACTTTTCCAAACACTTAAATCTCCTACGCCTACGCCTGCAACCTATAGTTCACGGGGCGTGGATACCACAACATTTTGTGGTTGTCAACATTAAATCATAAATTTATATATTATGGACAATTGATGTTTAAGACGACATTTATTTGGCATAAATTAACCTAAAAGTTAATAACTTGCCTCCTCTGGCCAGACCTCGCGAAAATCGCTATGATTTCTCGTCAGCATACTCGTCCATTCAGCCTTAAGTCTGACTGTCTGACAAAAGTGAAAAACTTGAGACAGTATCCATTTGCTGATACTATGGCCTTCAAGTACTCTGTCTGTTGCGCAATTATTCCAGTAAAGCAGGCGGCATGGCAGCGCCGCAGGGAAAAACCAGGCATGAAGTTAAAGATTGTGGCGGTTGTAACGGTTCTCATTCTGGCCGCAGGTGCGGCTGCCGGATGGTATTATTTCAGAGTCAAGACAGATTCGGATGGAAAGGTTTTTGTCAGCGGAAACATCGAGGCCATAGAGGTTGATTTGTCATTCAGGATTTCCGGACAGATAAAAACGCGTCCGGTGGACGAGGGAGACAGGATCAAGAAAGGCCAAGTGGTTGCGACACTCGATACGGACACTCTTGAGGCTTTCAGAGGTGCGGCCCAATCGGAAATTGCCAACGCCAGGGCTGTTCTCGATGAACTGGAGGAAGGCACGCGCAAGGAAGAGATTGAAATGGCTCGCGCCCAGGTAAAGGCTGCTGAAAGCAAACTTAAGAACGCCCGGGATGAGTACGAAAGGTATTTGCCTCTATTTAAGGAACGAGCAATTTCTCCGTCTATGTTCGATATCAGAGATACGGCCTTGAGAGTGGCTACTGAAGAACATAATAATGCTCTGCAAGGCTTGCTGAAACTCGAGACAGGCCCGAGAGAACAGCAGATTCGCGCAGCCCGATCGAGATGGGAAAAGGCCAAGTGGGAGCTTAACAGGATTGAGTTGGACATTGAACATTCTGAAATCAGGAGCCCCATCTCCGGGGTGGTGCTGGTGAAAGCCAGCGAGGTGGGCGAGGTAGTTTTGCCGGGTGCAACCGTAGTGACAGTGGCCGCAATCGATGAGGTCTGGCTCAAAGGATACGTGGGCGAGCGGGACCTTGGCAGGATTAAACTGGGTCAGAAGGGTGAGATCTCAATCGATACGTATCCGGGAAAGATTTACCCTGGCATAGTCACTTTCATTTCTTCAAGAGCCGAGTTTACACCAAAAAATGTTCAAACTAAGGAGGAGCGAGTAAAGCAGGTTTATCGCGTAAAAGTCACCATCCAGAATCCTCATCAGGACCTGAAAATAGGTATGCCCGCGGAAGGCTATATTATTACGAATGGACAGACTCCCGAACCCAAAGGAGGGCAAAATCTTGGGAAACAGTCTTCCTAATGGGGAAAGCGATGAATGTGTAATTCGGACAGAGAGGCTTTGCAGAGATTTCGGTGAGACCAAGGCGGTACACGATCTCAACCTCACGGTTATGCGTGGCGAACTCTTCGGCCTGGTAGGCCCAGATGGGGCAGGCAAAACTACCACTATAAGAATTCTTGCCGGAATACTTGAGCCGACGGGTGGCGATGCCTGGATCAATGGAATCTCTGTGGTGCATGATCCGGAAAGAATAAAAGAACATATCGCCTACATGCCCCAACGGTTCGGTCTGTATCAGGATCTGACGGTCATGGAGAACCTGATCTTCTATGCTGACCTTTTTCGGGTTCCGAAAAAAAATCGCGGTCCCAGAATCGAGCTATTGTTCGGTTTCAGCCGCCTCGGCCCCTTCAAAGATAGACTTGCCGGCGCTCTTTCAGGTGGTATGAAACAAAAATTAGGACTGGCCTGTGCACTTATTCACTCTCCTCATCTTTTGTTATTGGACGAGCCCACAAATGGAGTTGATCCAGTCTCTCGCCGTGATTTTTGGAAAATCCTCTATGACCTGCTTAAACAGGGAATCTCAATCCTGGTCTCTACGGCCTATCTTGACGAGGCTGAGCGGACCACTCGAGTTGCGTTCATGCATCAAGGTGCAATTATTCAACTCGGAGAACCTAAGACACTCAAGGACATGGTCGATGGTGTCATGATGGAACTAATCCCCGATGATTTGAGCGGAACTCGGGCTCTGTTATCAGGGATGCCCGGCATTGTGGATTTCAATGTCTTCGGTGACGGGCTTCATGTCCGTTTCAAGGACTTGCAAGAAGCCGCTTTTGTCCGCGAGAAGCTGGAGAATTCCGGGGTGAAGATTCATGGGCTCAAAAGAATCGTACCATCTATGGAAGATGCCTTTCTTTCGCTCATTCCCCGCAAAGACCTTGTAACGGGAGATCAGCCCCGCGAGTAATAGTTTGCAAAGCCAAACATGTATCGGGTTTGAGATAACGTGGATTGGAACACATGAATTCTGTATTGCATGAGGCGGAAGTAGCAGTTTTTGCCAAGGAGTTGACCAGGGTCTTTGGAGATTTTGTCGCTGTGGACCACGTTAGTTTCCAGGTGAGACGTGGTGAGATTTTCGGATTCCTCGGCCCAAATGGAGCCGGTAAGACGACCACAATAAAGATTCTGTGCGGTTTGCTTAGACCTACATCCGGTCAAGCCCGAGTCTCAGGGTGGGATGTCTCGACTCAACATGAAGAAATCAAAAAACATATCGGTTACATGTCTCAGAAATTTTCTCTTTACGAAGACCTGACCGTGAAAGAAAATATCGACTTTTTTGGCGGCGTTTACGGTCTTGAAGGCGTGAGGCAACAGGAACGGGAAAAGTGGGTCCTGGAAATGGCCGGCCTAACTGACAAGACATCGACACTCACGGGAGCCCTGCCTCTGGGGTGGAAACAGAGGCTTGCCCTTGGGTGTGCGGTGATTCATGAACCTCCCGTGCTATTTTTGGATGAACCCACATCCGGAGTCGACCCGCTTTCCAGACGCAGTTTCTGGGATCTCATTAACACCCTTGCAGGGCAGGGTGTAACAGTTTTTGTTACCACCCACTATATGGAAGAAGCTGAGTATTGTAATCGTCTCGCCTTAATGAGCAGAGGCAGGGTCATTGCTTTGGGAACACCAAGCGAATTGAAACGAGATTGGATGAAGGAATCGGTTCTGGACCTGGAGTGCGATAACGTTATGGAAGCCTCAGAATTGCTCGAAAGAGACCCGATATTCACCGAGACTGCGATATTCGGCAATCTGCTCCACTTGGTGACTCCTGAACCTGAACAGGCGATGGCACGAGCCAAACAGGTATTGGATGAGGCAGGGATATCGTTGTTGAGGATTGATATAATTACGCCAAGTCTGGAAGATGTCTTTGTTACCCTCACAGCTAAGGACGGCAATTGAGTCTCTGTTTTTCCCACGGTCTCTAAGGAAAACATGAACATATTTCGAACAGTAGCCGTGGCTCGAAAAGAGGCCAGACAGATCATAAGGGATACCCGGTCGTTGTATCTGGCATTGGGCATCCCTGTGATGTTGATGATCCTGTTCGGGTATGCCCTTTCGTTAGACGTGGACGATATCCCTATGGGAGTTTGGGACCAGGACCACAGCCCTCAATCCAGGGAATTCTTGAACCGCCTTACCAGTTCCGGATATTTTCGGATAGAGTTCGGCACTGATTCTTATGACGATATGGTCAGGGCTATAGACAAGAATCAGATCAGTTTAGGTTTAATAATACCGTATGACTTCAGCCGTAATTTAAAAAAGGGACACCCATCGAAAATACAGGCTATAGTTGACGGGTCAGACTCGACCAGGGCAGGTATTGCCATAGTATATCTCGAAACCATCGCAGCGCTTTTTGAGGATGATCTACGGAAAAGCGCCATGAACCGGCAGGCGGCACAAGATAGGATCGTCGCACCTTTGGACCCCAAAATCAGGCTGATGTACAACCCTGAACTAAAGAGCCGCAACAATATAATCCCCGGTCTTATAGCAATCATCATGATGGTTATTGCGGCTCTTCTCACGTCTTTGACCATAGTTCGTGAACGGGAAACCGGAACAATGGAGCAGCTCATTTCCACACCGTTGAAGCCCAACGAACTGATTGTGGGAAAGCTTATTCCTTATTTTGCCCTGGGATACGTGGACCTCATCATGGTTTATTTGATGGGGGAATACGTGTTCAAGGTCCCTTTCCGTGGAAGTCTACTGCTGATGTTTGTTGTCTCGAGCTTGTTTCTGGTCGGGGCTATGTCCCTAGGATTTCTAATTTCCGTAATCGCACGCAACCAGTTCTTTGCTACACAACTAGCTCTCCTCGGAACTTTTCTACCGGCTTTCATTCTTTCCGGCTTCGTGTTTCCCGTGGGAAATATGCCTTATGTGCTGCAATTGATCACATACATTATTCCTGCTCGCCATCTGATCATCATTTTGAGAGCAATATACCTCAAAGGCGCAGGATTATCGGTAATAGCCTTTCCTACGCTGATGTTGGCAATCTTCGGAATTTTAGTCACCTTTCTTGCAACCAGGAAGTTGGTGAAAAGAATCGGATGAAGAACGATTTTATGAACAATGGTTCTGGACAACTTGGGACTCATGAAATGCGATCCAGAGATCACGTAGAAGAGGGTGCTTTTCGAGCGGTTTCACCCGTTTCGACCCTGGCTGAACGAGTCAGGAGGATCAGACATCTCGTTAGGAAAGAATTCATTCACATAGTGAGAAACAGGCAGAACTTCAGACTCTTGCTTATCGCTCCCTTCATGCAACTCGTCTTATTCGGTTATGCTTGTCGCCTGGATGTGCAGGACGTGAAAACCGTGTTGGTTGATCTCGACAGGAGCGTTTTGAGCCGACAGGTGATTGATGCGTTCTCTCGGTCTGGATATTTCGTTATTGTTGACCAGTTGAAGTCTTATGATGATGTGGACGACTTTATACAGAAAGGCCTTGCGTCAGTGGCCATTCTTATTCCGCCCGATCTTGAGCGCAGGATCCAGGGAAACCGTACTGCCGAAGTAGGGATTCTGATCGACGGAGTTGACACGATTACCGCCGGGACTGTCTCCGGGTACGCTCAATCCATCCTGAATCGGTTCTCCCAGGATAAAACAAATTCCAGTATGAACAGGATGCAGGGATTGCTTTACGATTCCACCACACCTCGGCTGATCGTTCCAGAGGTTACTGACACCAGCCGCGCTTGGTTCAATCCTAACCTGACTTCCAAGAACTTCTTCGTTCCAGGAGTGGTAGTGCTGATTTTGCTTTCATTGGCCATCATAGTCACTTCAGCCGTCATTGTCCGGGAGAAAGAGACGGGCACTATAGAACAGTTAATGGTTGCTCCTATAAGCCGACTGGAACTTATACTCGGCAAGACGATTCCATGCTTCATCATCGAAATAGTTACCTTGTCAATGATTACCCCCCTTGCTTTTCTACTATTCGACATACCTTTTAGAGGATCTGTGGTATTTTTCCTGGCCACTTCTCTGCTTTTCCTATTAACTGCATCGGGTATCGGGATGACGATATCAGCCTTCTGCACCACTCAGCAGCAAGCTATACTCACTTCCTTCATGTTCTTGCAGCCGGCCGTCCTTCTCTCGGGCTATGCATTCCCTATTGAGAACATGCCTCTCGTAGTTCAGTACATAACTTATTTGAATCCACTGCGCTATTTCATAACCATTGTCCGTGGAGTGTTCCTGAAAGGTGTCGGCTGGGAAGTTTTATGGCCTGAAGTTTTGCCTATTTTTTTTATGGGGATTTTTTTCATAGGTCTTGCATCGGCACTTTTTAAGCGCAGAGCTGACTGATACCGATGTGCTTTCAAACATGTAACTTGTTTACTCTAAAGTTACCGGCTGATCACCTCAGCTTCCGATTACAGAATAACGGGTGATTCGGCCTAATTTTTTACAGATGGAGTAAGATTGTCATGCCCCTTAAACTATTCGTTGGCATTGGACTTGCGATGCTGGCTATGTTGGCGGGCGTTATGCTGTCGGCCTCCAGCGAGCGGAAGGTAGCGGTCATACGGGCTGCGCTTGAAGGTCAATTGGGGGAAGTCGAACGCCTTCTGAATGAAGGCGCCGATGTTGATGTCAAAGCCGACAGTGGCTCAACAGCTCTGATGGTTGCTTCTCACAACGGTAATGTCGAAATGGTAAGACTGCTTCTTAAAAATGGGGCCGATGTGAATGCCAAGTGTAACAAAGGTGTGACGGCTCTCATGGATGCCGCTTCAAACGGCAACCCCGGAGTGGTGAAACTTCTCATTGAAAATGGTGCCGATGTGAATTCGAAGGATAAGACAGGCTCAACGGCCTTGGCTGCTGCATGTTACCTGGGCAGTCAGGATATGGTGAGGCTGCTTCTACAGAGCGGGGCTAACGTCAATGCAAAGGCTGATAACGGCGGGACAGCTTTGATGGCATCTGCTTTGAAAGGTGATGCAGAGGTCGTGAAATTCCTGTTGGAAAAGGGGGCAGATGTAGACGCGTTAGAAAAGGAAGGCTTTAGAGCGTTGATGCACGCTTCGGTTAACGGTCACCCTGAGGTAGTGAAATTGCTTCTGCAAACAGGAGCCGACATCAATGCCCGAGACCATTCTGGTGCAACGGCTCTTATGGTAGCATCTTACGCCGGACATACCGAGGTAGTTAAGCTTCTCCTGGAAAAAGGAGCAGATGTGAATGCTAAAGAAAAGCGAGGAAAATCCTCATTGATGTTGGCTTCCCAAAAAAAGCATGAGCACATAGTTGAAATCCTTAAAGCAAATGGAGCTACACACTAATTACCATCTCTCCATTAAAAGGCTGAACGACTCAGTCGGCAATGATATGGAATAGGTTATGGTCCCTCTACCAAGTTCGTTGTGCGTAGTCAAGTTTACTCTTGTCATATCCCCAGGTATGCTTCTTTGATGTGGTCATTATTAAGGAATTCTTGGCCGGTGCCGGAAAGCGTAATGCGGCCGTTCTCAAGTACATAAGCACGATCACACATGCTAAGTGTATGCTTGACGTTTTGTTCTACAAGCAGGACGGTCACCCCTTCCTTGTTGACCATTTGCACGATTCTAAAGACCTCCGTAACCATGATGGGGGCCAAACCCAACGACGGCTCATCGAACATCAGGAGTTTCGGCAAAGACATAAGACCTCTGCCGACCGCAAGCATCTGTTGCTCACCCCCGGAAAGAGTTCCTGCCGCCTGTTTACGCCTTTCACGGAGCCTGGGAAAGAGGTCATAGATCCACGCCATGGTGTCGTTTCGTTTTAATTTGGCTTCCGCTGAAAGAGACCCCACGATCAAATTCTCTTCGACGGTCATTTCCGGAAAAAGCCGTCGGCCCTCTGGTACATGAGCCAAGCCATAATCAATTATTTTGTGAGAAGGTATCTCGTCTAGACGCGTGCCCTGGAACACGACCTTGCCGTTTGCCGGCTTCAATAGAGATGAGATCGTCTTAAGCGTAGTAGATTTGCCTGCACCGTTGGCCCCTAAAAGTACGACGATTTCTCCCGCTTGGACCTCGAAGGAAACATCCCAGAGAATCTGCAGGTCCCCGTAAAAAACGTCTATATGCTCAACTTTGAGCACTGTAATCTTCCCCCAGGTAAGCAGTGATTACTTCGTGATTGCCGGCGACTTCGGTCGGCGATCCTTCGGCAATGACCATGCCGTGGTTAATGGCCAGAATCCTATTGGAAATCGTCATGATCACTTTCATGATGTGTTCCACGATAATTATTGTAATACCAGAATCGCGCATTTTTTTTATAAGAGCGATCGCTTCGTCCAATTCTGATGGGTTCAGACCGGCTGCTGTCTCATCCAGAAGGAGCAATTTGGGCTTCGTTGCGAGCGCCCGGGCAATCTCCAGCCTTTTTCGTGAGGCTATCGGCAAGCTTTTGGCCAACTTGTCCTTGTATTGAGTCAATTCGCAAAACTCTATGGTCTTCTCAGCCAAATCCACAGCCTCGCTTTTAATTCGGGTGTGCAGGAATGCCGAAGCAATAACGTTATCCAGAACTGTCATGCGTTTAAGAGGCTTGACCACCTGAAATGTCCTGCCCACTCCTCTCTTACAAATCTGGTGGGTCTTGAGCCCGGAGATCTTTTTTCCTTCAAAATAGATTTCTCCTTTGGTGAGCGGGAAGTAAGCGTTGATACAATTGAAAATAGTTGTCTTTCCTGATCCGTTGGGTCCTATCAAGCCATAAATCTCCCCCTGCTCGACCTGGAAGTTCACATCATTGACCGCTGCCAGCCCGCCGAAGAATTTAGTTATTCCCTTCACTTCAAAATAGGCCATATCATGCCTCAAGCAGCTTTCCGTCGCCAAAAGATGAGTGCTCTTCTTATACTGGACCAGTCTCCCACGATTCCGTTGGGGAGATAAAGAATAACGGCAATAACGAGTATGCCAAAGCTCAAAACATGAGCTTCGCTAACGTATTTGGAGAGGGTCGTCATAAAGGGCCAGCCGGTAGTTTTCCCGAGAGCCGGCAGCAGCCCGAATCCTCCGGTCCGAAACACCTCCTGGACTGCGACCATTATAAAAGCCCCGATTGCTGGACCGTACACCGTGCCGACTCCGCCAACTATCCCTACCAGTATCGCCATGATGGAAATATCATGTAGAGAAAACACAACTTTGGGATCGATGAAACCCATATAGTTCGTGTATAACCCCCCTGCAAGCCCTATTAATAATGCGGACAAGCAAAGAGATACCATCTTGAAATATCGGGTGTCTATTCCCAAACTCTCAGCGGCGTCTTGGTCTTCACGTATGGAAACGAAATAATAGCCCCACCTGGATTTCATCACTACGTCCACTAACACAATGGAGAGAACCGCCAAGCCGAGGGCTATGTAATAATAGGGAATTTTTGACACAAAAGTCTGCATGACCAGAAGACCGACCATCCCCTCGGTCAAGGACTCCCAGACCGTAGCTATGTTGCGCAAGATCTCGTTCAGGGCAAGGGTTGCAAGGGCAAAATACGGACCTCTCAACCGAAAACATATCCAACCGAACGGGAAGGCCAAGAGTACGGCAGCAACGCCCCCGAGGGGCAAGCCCCACCACGCAGATATCTCAAGCTTATGCAACAGTAAAGCAGCAGTATATGCTCCGATCCCGAAGAATGAAGCGGCCCCGAAAAGAACTTGACCGGTATAGCCGGAAATGAGATTCCACCCGGATCCTATGGCCACCCACATCAATACCAGTATCATGAGATGCTGATAGTATGCATCTTTCAGCACCCAAGGGAAGACCAGCAATACAGCCAGGAGTAAAAGTGTACCGAATGATCTCTTCATTAAACCTTATACCTTGGTCAAGCTTTTCAATCCGCCGGGCAGGAATAGCAGGACCAGAACAAAAATCACCAGACCGATCATGTCCTCAAATTCCATGCCCATGTAGGTGGAGCTAAATGCCTCCGCCAGCCCTAGGGTAAGTCCTCCGAAAATGGCCCCGACAGTTGATCCAAGACCTCCTAATATAGTTATGACGAAAGCTCTGCGTGTGAAAGGTCCTCCGATATCAGGGAAGAGGTAATAAATCGGTAAAAGTAGGGTCCCCGCTGCCGCAACAAGAGCTGAACCAATACCCATGGTTACAACCTTAATACGTTCCGCGTTGATTCCCATAAGCTGCGCAGCTTCTCCATCTTGGGAAACGGCCCTGATTGAACGCCCAAGGTCGGTCTTGATCAGAAACCAAAAAAGGATCCCCGTGAGAGTGCACGCAAAAATAAAAGCAATTGTAAGAGCTACTGAGAAAGATATGCCGCCAACGAAAATCGCTGCCGATGAATACGAGGTTTTTACAGAGAGATAGTTGGACGTGAAAATGAACCTGGCTATTTCAGTGAGAACCATTCCTATTCCCACGGTCATAAGCACCTGGTTCTCAGGAAGTATACTCTCTACTTTCATGAGCGGGTTGAGAAGGTATTTTTGAATCAGGACTCCCAACAGGAAAAGAGACGGCATACTTATTAGCAAGGAGGTGTATGGATCAATCCCCAAATAATGGAAGAGCACAAAAGTGACATACATGGCAACCATCATCAATTGCCCATGAGCAAGGTTGATGATTCCCATCACCCCCATTATCAGGGTCATACCTAAACCTATGAGGGCGTACAGACCTCCCTTAAGGATACCCGCCACCAATGTCTGAAGAAAGACTTCCATCTCTTAACCGGTACGTTCCTTAATTTTTGAGAGATTTATCTCTGGGACCATTCCGAAACAGGGAACACATAGGGCTTGGTTGCCACATTTTTTGGCCAGACGGTCTCCAAAACCCCCTTCTGCCATTGAACAAGATAAGTCGGGAGAGAGTTCTGCTGTTTCTTTTTTTCGTAAGATACGAACTTTACAGGACCGAAAACGGTCATCATATCTGTCGCTGTCAAGGCCTCACGGACTCCCTCGGGAGTAAGCTCTTTGGCTCGCTTCAGCGCATCTGCTACCACATAGATAGATGAATACGCCTGGGCACCATGATACTCCGTGGGGGTGTTGAATCTTTTAAGATAATTGTCGAAGTACTCCTTTGCCCCTGTATAAGGCAGAGTCGGGCTCCAAAGATCTGCTGAGAAAACATATTCTGCCGCATCACCAGCATTACTCGCAAACTCAGGGAGAGTAAAACCTGCCCCACCGCCTACAAAAAGTTTTGGATTGAAATTCAATTCTTTGGATTGCCTCATCAGGAGCGCCGCGTCCATGATGTAGGATATCATGTAGACGAAATCGGGTTTAGCCGCCTTGACTTTGATGAGCAAGGGTTTGAAGTCTACGGCTCCCGCTTCGTAACCCTCCTTCATTAAGACTTTAATGCCCGTACTTTCACACTGCTGGGCAAATTCCTTTGAGCCTGATTGGCCGAACAACGTGTTTTCGTGCAGAATTGCAACGGTTTTCGGTTTAACCACTTCAGCCAAAAATGAGTTGAGGGCCTTGGGATACTCGCTGACCGGTGGGCCAATCCTAAATACGTAATCCCAACCCTGCTCAGTAATTTTGTCCGCGGAACCTGTCGTGACGAGAAATGGAATTTTTCTTTGCTGGGCTGCCGCACTCACTGCGTAAGTAACCGATGATGAGTAGCCTCCAGTGACCACTATGACCTTGTCCTGGGAAATCAACTTCTCGATCGCAGACCGGCCCACATCGGGTTTACCCGTATCGTCTTCCATCATAAGGTCAATGGGTCTCCCGTTGATTCCTCCACTTTTGTTGATTTCCTCGACGCCCATAACAAAAGAGTTCTTCTCGATTTCACCAAATTTGGCCTGCTCTCCTGTTAACGGAAGCACAACTCCCACTTTGATAGGGTCCCCTGCAGCCAAGACCAAACCCAAGCTCACCAGGGCCACTAGTACGGTTGTGAATAGGCAAAAGACTATTCTATTCATTTTCAGGCTCCTTAGATTATAGGAAGGGTGAGATGAGAGAGCAATATAATTAGAGGTAACCAGAGAAACATACCCATGTCAAGAGAAAAGCCGGTTCGACGATGGGACGGGGCTTTTCCGGATGTGAAAGTTGTATTGAATTCCAATTAAGATCGCATAAAAAGCGATTCAATAAAAGTCACTATGCTTAAAGGTGAGCGTAGTTGGTGACTCAAACCTTGCGCTGGGCTTTGCGTCAATGTAAGCTTACAGATTATGGGAAAACTCTTTGCGCCATGGCATTAGATTCCGGCTGGTATAATTGAAAGGATTTGATGATGACGCGTAGGTACGTATTCTTATTTCTTGTCGGTCTTGTCCTACTGGTGCCAAGCAAAATTTTTGCTCAACCACAGGAGCTGGAATACCGTATTTCAAACTGTGCACGCGTCCTCAGCGAGATGATGGAAGCCCCAGACGGAAGACTACCGGCTGATCTCCTGAAACGCAGCCGTGCAATCATCATCTTTCCTTCGGTGATCAGAGCCGGCTTGGGTGTAGGGGGGCATTATGGAAAGGGCGTGGTTCTCAGGCGTGATTCGCAGACAGGTAAATGGGGTCCACCGGCTTTTTTGACACTCATCGGGGGAAGCTTCGGTTGGCAGGTTGGCGTCCAGTCCACAAACATGGTTCTCCTCGTCATGAGCGATATCAGTCTCAAGAGCCTTTTTCGAGACAAATTTACTATTGGCGCAGACGCTTCAGTAGCCGCCGGACCGATAGGCAGAGATGCATCGGCTGCAACAGACATCGATCTGTCGGCTGCAATTCTGTCCTACTCCAGGGCAAAAGGAATCTATGCGGGTGTTTCAGTCAATGGTAGCGTCCTAGAGGCTGATTGGGGAGCAAACGAAGCGTATTATGGTTCCGATATCTCGATTATCGATATTTTTTTCAAAAACAGTGGGAAAATATCGCCTGCAACAGACAAACTTATCGAGCTATTGAATAAATACAGTTCATGATCGAGGCCTGTGACCATGCAGTTTCATTCTGATGAATTGGAGTTCTGCGGGTATTTTCCTGGAGTCGTCGGTGATATTATTAAACTCCATGCAATCTACTATAACGAGAATTGGGGTTTTGACGTGACTTTCGAGACCCAAGTCTCCAGTGAGCTTGCTAATTTCATTAGAGAATTCCAAAAGGACAGAGACGATTTCATCGTTGTAAGGTTAAACGGGAAATTCGTCGGTTCCGTTGCCATTGACGGCCGTGAGGCAGAATTTGACGGGGCCAGGCTGCGTTGGTTTCTTGTTGAGCCCGATTTTCAGAATCGCGGTATAGGAAGAGCCTTAATCAGAAAGGTTATTCGATTTTGCAGAGACGTAGGCCACGATAAGGTTTTCTTGTGGACCTTCAAAGGACTGGACGCGGCTCGTCGTATGTACGAACTTGAAGGATTCCGCTTGTCCGAGGAACACCTTGTGGAACAATGGGGAGCAACGCTTCTGGAACAGAAGTTCGTTTACTCTCTTTTACTTACAAGCGACCAATCCATCTAATATTTATCCAGCCTGGATAGCTGTTCATCCGTTGAGCTTGTATCGTCCCTCACGACTTCTCACTCTGTATCGGCTTTAGGAAGAGAGAAAGACAAGCACCAATTAAAGAAACACCTGAAGCCAAGAGAAATGGTCCGGTAAAGGAGTGGGTGATGTCCGCCAGATAGCCTCCTACGCTTGGTCCTAAAGCTTGACCGATTCCAAAAAAGAGCGTGATAAAGCCGAGTCCGGCCGGCGCTAACCTTGGTCCCACATAATCTCCTGCGGTGGCAGCCATAATCGTAGGGATGCTCCATGCGGTCATTCCGAAAACAATTGCCGACAGAAAGAACCCCAACTTTACGTGCCATAATGCCAAGAT
>Ga0209254_10000191_pt1 | contig 43755 bp, 34 predicted proteins | sample FrelakmetDIP11DI_FD_187148 | JGI IMG/M metagenome (GOLD analysis project Ga0209254, IMG submission 187148) | Freshwater lake sediment microbial communities from the University of Notre Dame, USA, for methane emissions studies - DIP11 DI (SPAdes)... | ecosystem: Environmental > Aquatic >... | reverse complement strand
GACACCACCATGCAGGATCTCCTCAAGCCGGGCGGCGGTCAGGCGCCGGCGCCCAAGCCGCCGGCGAACGAAGATCCGCTGGAGCGCATGCTGCGCGAGCAGGGGAGCAAGTAGCCGTCCAAGAAAAAACCCCGCCGCGGCGGGGCTTTTTCCAGTGCTTCGGGGGCTGCCTAGCGCTTCACCGTCGCCAGGAAGTCGTCGAAGGTGTTCTCGGTGACGCGCATCCATGGGATCGACTCGTTGCGGAAGGCCATGTAGCTGTCGTGCACCTTCTTGAACGCGGCGTTCTTGGCGGCCGTCTCCGCGTACAGGTCGTTCGCCACCTTGAAGGCGGCTTCCATCATGTCGCGCGGGAAGGCGCGCAGCTGGGTGCCAGCTGCCACCAGGCGGCGGATCGCGGCAGGGTTCTGGGCGTCGTACTTCGCGAGCATCCACTCGTTACCGCCGTGCGCAGCCGCGGTGAGCATGCCCTGGTATTCCTTGGGCAGGCTGTCCCAGGACTTCTTGTTCACCTGGAGGTGCAGGGCGGGGCCGCCTTCCCACCAGCCGGGGTAGTAGTAGTACGGCGCCACCTTGTTGAAGCCGAGCTTCTCGTCGTCGTACGGGCCGACCCACTCAGCGGCGTCGATGGTGCCGCGCTCGAGGGACTGGTAGATCTCGCCGCCGGCGATCTGCGTCGGGACGGCGCCGAGCTTGGCCATCACCTGTCCGCCCCAGCCGCCGATGCGCATCTTCACGCCGTTCAGGTCGGCGAGGGTCTTGATCTCCTTGCGGAACCAGCCGCCCATCTGGGCGCCGGTGTTGCCGCACAGCAGAGAGACCACGCCGCCGGCCTGCGAAAACTCGTTGAAGAGCTTGTCGCCGCCCGCGAACATCCACCAGGCGTTGTACTGGCGGGCATTCAGGCCGAAGGGGATCGCCGTGCCGAAGGCCCAGGTCGGATCCTTGCCGACGTAGTAGTACGGCGCCGTGTGGCCGATCTCGACCGTGCCGTTCTGCACCGCGTCGAGTACCTGCAGGCCCGGGACGATCTCGCCGCCCGCGAACACGCGGATGTTGAACTTGCCGCCGGACATCTCGGCCACGAGCTTGGATGCGTATTCGGCCGCGCCGAAGATGGTGTCGAGGCTCTTCGGGAAGCTGGACGCGAGGCGCCAGTTGATGGTGGGCTGGGCCTTGACGATCGCCGGCGCCGCGAGGGCGGTGGCGGCAGCGCCTGCGCCGGCGGCCTGCTTCAGAAACTTGCGACGTTCCATGCGGGACTCCTCCTATGGGGTAAGTGCAACCAGAGATCTTTTCTTATGCTGCTGCCGGCGGATTCTGCCGGTCGCGAGTCAGGTTGTATAGCGGATCGATGCAGTGACGCGTCCGGGTCGGGAACGGTCCTGACACGACGCAAACGCTGCGGCCGTGCCCGGCGGCGATAGCCCGGCGGCAGCAACAGGAAGCATAATTGTCCTAGACAAATAGAATTCGCTCGCATATCATCAAGTCAACTTGGTGGTGTGAGCGGGCGCTGCGATCCCTCCTCCTCCTCCCATCACGACCGAGCCGCAACGGTCGCTCAAGATCGCCAAGTTCTCCAACGCGGGCTTGATTTTCAGAAGCTTGTGGTGGCCCCAGCCGGAGGAGTCCGGCTATTTTTTTCTCTTCCGGCCGAACGTGCGAACCTGTTCTCGAGTCCCGGCTAGGCTTCTCAGGCGCTTGCCGTCCAGGGACGGCATTGGGTTTTTGTCGTGGACAACTCATGGCTGAGCGCCCGATAATCTCCGCGCGGCCGGCGGCGTCACCGCTGCCTTTCCAGCCCACTCGCGCCGCAGCGCTGGAGCGGCTCGCCACGGCCGATCCGGAGGATTACGCGCGCCGGCGGAACTTCCTGAATGGTCCGGTCACGCGCCTGTCCCCGTACCTGACGCACGGATTCATCTCGACGGAGGAGGCCATCGCGACGCTTCTGGCGCGGGGGACGCCGCTGGGCTCCAAGCTCGTGTTCGAACTCGCCTGGCGAGAATACTGGCAGCACGTCTGGGGGCATCTCGGGATCGGCATCCTGCGGGACATCCGTCGCCCCGTCTCGCGTTGCGAGTACGCGCACGTGCTGCCGCGTGATGTTCTCGAGGCTCGCACCGGCCTCCCGGTGATCGACCAGGCGGTACGCGCGCTCTACGAGACAGGGTACGTCCACAACCACGCGCGCATGTGGCTTGCGTCCTACCTGGTTCACCTGCGCAAGGTTCACTGGCGCGCGGCCGCCGACTGGATGTACGGCCACCTCCTCGACGGCGACCTCGCGTCGAATCACCTCTCGTGGCAGTGGGTGGCGGGCACTTTCAGCGCGAAGCCCTATCTCTTCAACCGCGACAACGTGGAGCGATACGCGCCCGGAGGCGCTCCGCCGGGGTGCGTGGTCGACCGCGGCTACGACGAGCTCGAGCGCATTGCACGCTCGGCGGAACGGCTCGGTCCGGAGCGGGGTGCGCCGGAGCGCGGGGTGACGCCGCCCCGCCTGCTGCAGCGCCCGCCCGAGGCGATCGCTCCGGTGGTGCCGGACGTGTCCGGTCGCGACGTGATCCTGGTGCATCCGTGGTCGCTCGCCGAGCGGGCAGGCGGCGCGATCGCCATCGGAGTGCTGCACCTGCCTTTCCACGAGTCGATGCCATGGTCGGTGCAGCGCTGGTCCTTCGTGCTGCGGCGCCTGCGCGACGTCACCGACGGGATCTGGGCGGGCGAGCTGCAGGCGTTGCTGCCGCGGTTGGCGACGGCGAGATCCGTGCGCGCCGTGGAGACGCTGAACCCCGGTTACCGGGATGCGCTGCGCCATCCCCGCGTGGCGCTTGCCTCGGCGCCGCGTCATTTCGGCGAGCCGGAGGAGCTCTGCCAGTCCTTCGCGCAGTTCTGGAAGACGGTGGCGCCCAGCGTGCCGGCCGCGGCGGAGCCCGCGTGAGCGCGGCGACCGCCCGGATTCCGGCGCCGTACGCGGTGCCGGGCGCGGCCGGTCTGCTGCCTTTCGTGGCCGGCGCGGCGGCCGCATGGCTCGGGCCGGCCGCCGACCGCAGCGTGGTGCTCTACTGGCTCGCCGCGTACGCAGCGGTGATCCTCGCCTTCGTCGGCGCGCTGCACTGGGGCGCCGCGATGATGGCTGCGGCGGCGCCGCGCCGGGACCAGTGGCTCGCCTCGCTGTGGAGCGTGACGCCGGCGCTGGTCGCATGGACCGCACTGCAGCTGCCCACGCGCACCGGACTGGCCGTGATGGCCGGTACCTTCGTGTTGCAGTATGCGATGGACCGCCGGCTGGCGCGCCGCCACGCCGTTCCGGAGTGGTTTCTGCCGCTGCGGCTGCGCCTCACTGCCGTGGTGGTGCTTTGCCTCGGCGTCGCGGCGGCCGCCTAGACGATCCCGCAAAGCCTTGCAGAAGCCTTCCCCCGCCTAGCCGCCGAGCAGGCGCACCGGAGTGGAGAAAATGCGGTCCATGTCCTCGGCGGGCAGCGGCGGGCACACGAGGTGGCCCTGGACCGCATCGCACCCCCGCCCGGCGAAGAACTCGAGCTGCGCCTCGGTCTCCACGCCTTCGGCCACCGAGCGCAGCTTCAGGCTGGCGGAGAGCGAGATGATGGCCGCGGCGATGGCCGCGTCGTCCGGGTCGCCGGGGATGTCGCGCACGAACGACTGGTCGATCTTCAGCTTGTCCACGGGGAAGCGCTTGAGGTAGGACAGGCTCGAATAGCCCATGCCGAAGTCGTCGACGGCGAGCTCGATCCCCATGTCGTTCAGCTCCTGCAGGATCGCGAGCGTTGACTCGGAGTTGTGCATCAGGGTTGTCTCGGTGATCTCGAGCTCGAGGTACTCGGGCGCGAGGCCGGTCTCCTGCAGCACGCGGCGGACGTGGCCGACGAGGTGGTGATCGCGGAACTGTCGCGCGGACAGGTTGACGCACACCGGCACCTTCGGGGCGCCGAAGGCCTGCCACGCACGGTTCTGCGCGCACGCCTCGGCAAGCGCCCAGCTGCCGATCTGGAGTATGAGACCGCTCTCCTCGGCGACGCCGATGAACTCGCCCGGCAGGATCAGCCCGTGCTCGGGGTGGTTCCAGCGCACCAGCGCCTCGACCGCGCGCACCCGGCGCGTCGCGAGCTCGATCTGCGGCTGGTAGTGCAGCACCAGCTCGCCGCGGCGGATCGCCTGGCGCAGCTGCGTCTCGATGGTGAGCCGGCGCGTCGCCGCAGCGTTCATGGTGGCGGCGAAGAACTGGTAGCCGTTCCGGCCACCGTCCTTGACGTGATACATCGCGACGTCGGCGGCCCGCATCAGCGCCTCCACGTCGGTGCCGTCGTCGGGGTAGAGGCTGATGCCGACGGAGGCCGAGACGTGCAGCTCCGCGCCCTCCAGCATCACGGGCGGGCTCACCGCGTCGAGCAGGTTCTGCGCCACCAGCGCGGCATCGGCGCCCGCGCGCACCCCCTGCAGCACCACGACGAACTCGTCGCCGCCGAGGCGCGCCACGGTGTCGCCGGCACGCACCGCGCCGGTGAGACGCCCGGCGATCTCCTGCAGCAGGCGGTCGCCGACGAGGTGACCCAGCGAATCGTTGATGGTCTTGAAACGGTCCAGGTCGAGGAACATCAGCGCGACCTTCGCCTGGCTGCGCTGCGCGATCGCCAGCGACTGGCGCAACCGGTCCTGCAGCAGGTTGCGGTTGGGCAGGCCCGTGAGCGCGTCGAAGTGCGCGAGATGGACCAGCTTCTCCTCGGCCTGCTTGCGCTGAGAAGCCTCGATGGAAAGCGCGATCATGGTCGCGACGCCCTGCGCGAAGTCGACGTCCTCGGGCTTCCAGAAGCGGCGCGCGCCGATCTTCTCCAGGCACAGCATCCCCACGACGCGGCCGTCCAGCCACACGGGCACGTCGAGCGTCGAGGCGATGCCTAGCGGCACGAGATAGTCGGCGGCGAGCGAGCGCGTCGCCGGATGCGTGATGGCATCGCTCGCGACGATGATCTCCTTCGCCTGGATTGCGGCGAAGTAGGCAGGGTGAGCCTCCGCGGTGAGCACGTCGATCGCCCGCGGCGGCGCTTCGCGGCGCGGCCGCGCCCAGTGGATCAGCTCGCAGCAGATGCCGGTGCCCTCGGGAAGCATCAGCCACAGGCTGGTGCGTCCCACCTTCAGCGTCGAGGTGGCCACCTGGGCGATGCGCGCGAAGGCGCCGCGCATGTCGGACTTGTCGAGCTGGGCGAGCTCCATGAGCCGGTTGCGGTGGTACAGCAGCCGCTCGCTGCGCTCGCGCAGCGCGGCCTCGGCCAGCTTGCGTTCGGTGACTTCGGCCTCGAGCTCGGCGTTCTTGCGGCGCAGGTCACGCGTGCGCTCGGCGACGCGCCGCTCCAGGTCGTCGCGCGTCGCGAGCAGCATCGCCTGGGCGGCACGCTGCGTGGTGATGTTCTCGATGATCCAGATGAGGCCGGCCTCCGGGTCGTTCACGTTCACCGCGCGCCCGGAGATGCGGCACCACACCGGCGCCCCGTCCTTGCGCCGGTACTGGCGCTCCTCCTCGTAGTACTCGCCGCGTGCGAGCTGGGGCAGGGCGGCGTCGAGAAAGCCGCGGTACTCGTCGGACGAGGCGAACAGCGGCCGGGCCCGCTGCATGAGGAGCTCGCCGGGGCCGTAGCCGAAGATCTCCTCGAGCTTGCGGTTGCAGCGCTGGATCGACCCGCCGCGCGTGTGCGCGACGCCGATGGTGGCGTTCTCGAAGACCGCCTCCAGCTCGCGGAGCGATCGCTGCAGCTCGGCGGCGGCGCGGCGCTGCTGGCTCACGTCCTCGGCGATCCAGATGGTCCCCTGATGGGTGGCCGCGCTGTCGACCGCCTTTGCGATCAGCCGGGCCCAGAAACGCGCGCCGTTGCGGCGGCATAGCTCCATCTCCGCCTGAAACATCCCGCCGGCGGCAAGAACCGGACCGGCCTCCCGGCCCATGGCCGAGTAGGTGTCGTCGTCGGGATAGAAGATCCGGCCGGGCTGTCCGACCAGGTCGTCCTCGGCGCAGCCGAAGATCTCGCATGCCTTGGCGTTGGCGCGCTCGACCCGCTGGTCGCGCGTGAAGACGATGCCCACCGAGGCGTTGTCCAGGATCGCGCGCTGGTCCAGCAGGGCGCGCGCCAGCGCCTCCCGGGAGCGCCGCTCGGCGGTGATATCGCGGGCGCACCAGACCGTCTCGGGCGCACCGCCGCGGGCATTCACCGGTTGGCCATCCAGCTCGCACCACAGGGCGGAACCGTCCTTGCGCGCGAGGCGGATCTCGCCGTGATAGCGGCGGCCCGCGGAAAGCGCCGCGGCCGCCTCGCGGGCGAAGCGGTCGTACTCGTCGGGGGAGGCGAAGCCGATCGCGCTGGGGCGGCCTATCAGCGAAGCCGGGGACCGGCCGATCATTTCGCCGAACGCGGGATTGCAGGCGAGCACGATGCCCGCGCGCGTCACCAGCAACCCGACCGGGGCGAGGTCGAAGATCGCCCGGCTTTCCGCGAGCAGCTCGCGCAGCCGCGACTGCACCTCGGCGGTGCGCATGCCGTCGGCGTCCCCTTCGCCGGCAATGCGGCGGTTCGCTGCGCTCGTCATGCGAGTTATGGTCCTTGCTGCCGCACGCGCTGGAAGGGAAAACCCATTATATGGGCAGCACTCCCGCCCGCGACCGACCCCGGGCACGCCGCATGGAAAATCCGTCACGAACGGACTACCATGACCGCAGCAGCATGCCCGGAGAGGCTTGCGCCCACCCAAGGAGGCAGGATGATCACACTTACCGTCAATGGACGGCCAGTCGACCTCGACGTCCCGGCCGACACGCCGCTCCTGTGGGCGCTCCGCGACCACCTCGGCCTGACCGGCACCAAGTTCGGGTGCGGCATTGCCCAGTGCGGCGCGTGCACCATCCACGTCAACGGGCAGCCGGTGCGCTCCTGCGTGACGCCGGCATCCGCGGTCGCCGGCAAGCGGGTCGTCACCATCGAGGGGCTTTCCGAACGGGGCGACCACCCGCTGCAGAAGGCGTGGGTCGCGGAGCAGGTGCCGCAGTGCGGCTACTGCCAGTCCGGCCAGATCATGCAGGCTGCGGCGCTGCTTGCGAAGACGAAGCGGCCTACGCGCCAGCAGATCGTCCAGCACATGGACGGCAACCTCTGCCGCTGCGGCACCTACGGCCGGATCGTGCGCGCTATCGAGCGCGCGGCGCAGGAGGGCTGAGCCATGGCCCAGGACCGGGACGATCTCCCGCTCGGCGTCGAAGTTTCCCGCCGCACCTTTCTGGGGGCCTCCGCAGGGCTCGCCTTCGCGTTCACCGTCGGGCTGCCCGTGCTGGGTGCGGCGACCGGGGCGCGCGCCGACAACGGCCGCGGCGTCCTGAACGCGTACGTGTCCATCGCTCCGGACGGCACGATCACCATCCAGGCGCCGGCGCCGGAGATGGGCCAGGGCATCATGACCGGCCTGCCGCTGATCGTGGCCGAAGAACTGGACGCGGACTGGTCGAAGGTCGTGGTGCAGCAGTCGCCGATCTCGGCCGCTTACCATCACCCGATCTTCAAGGCCCAGTACGTTGTGGCGAGCATTTCGACACTCGGATACTGGACACCCCTGCGCGTCGCCGGTGCGCAGGCGCGGAAGGTGCTGGTCGACGCCGCCGCGGCGCGCTGGGGCGTGCCGGCGGCCGAACTCACCACCGAGCCGAGCACGGTGGTGCACGCCGCTTCGGGGCGGCGCATGAGCTATGGCGAGATCGCCTCGTTCGCGACGGTGCCTGCCGACCTGCCGAAGATCGATCCGGCCAAGGATCTCAAGCCGGTCGATCGGTTCCGCCTGGTCGGAAAAGGCGTTCCCCGCGTCGACGTTCCCCCGAAGACGACCGGCGCGGCGCGCTACGGCATCGACGCGCGCCATCCCGGCATGCTCTATGCGACGCTGGCGCGCGCGCCGGTGCGCGGCAGCGGACCGGTCTCGTCGAACGCGGCGGCGGTCCGGCAGATGGCCGGCATTGTCGATGTGGTTACGCTCGACCACGGTGTCGCGGTGGTGGGCAGGAGCTTTCCGGCGGTGCTCGCCGCGCGGCGCAGGCTGCAGATCGAGTGGCGCGGCGGCGTGCCGGGCGAATCCGTCAACCCGACGCGGGATTTCGAGACCTACCTCGCGCACGCGCGCGACGCGAGCCGCGCGGCGGTCGAATGGAAGTCCAGGGGCAAGCCGGTTCCCGCGTTGCAGGGCGCCGCTCGCGTCCTGTCGCGCGAGTACCTCGGCGAGTTCGTCTATCACGCGCAGATGGAGCCGATGAACGCGCTGGCGTATGTCACCGCGGAGGGAGTCGACGTCTGGGTCGGCACGCAGGCGCCCACGCGCACGACGCTCGATGTCGCCAAGGCGGTCGGCATCGCGCCCGACAAGGTGCGCGTGCACCAGCAACTGATGGGCGGCGGCTTCGGGCGCCGTGCCACGGTCGAGGCTTCGGTGGACGCGGCCCTTATCTCGAAGGCGGTGAACGAGCCGGTCAAGCTGGTGCTGAGCCGGGAGGACGACCTGCGCGCGGGCACGTTCCGTCCGATGACGGCGCAGCGCATCGAGGCTGGCCTGGACAAGGATGGCCGCATCGCCGGGTGGCGCCACCGCGTGGTGGGCGAGCTCGTCGGCGATTTCGTCTACCAGCCCGGATACGTGAAGGCCGCCAAGGACCGCGACGTGATCTTCATGAGCGGGGCGGAGCTGCCCTACTACGACAAGGTGGAGCACTGGATCGGCGAGCACGTCGTCGAGCCCGAACGCACCCGCGTCGCGGCCTGGCGGGGAATCGGCTCCGGCTACACCAAGTTCGCCATCGAGTCGATGATCGACGAGATTGCCCACGAGCTGAAGCGCGATCCCCTGGAGTACCGCCTGGATCTCACCGACGATCCGCGGGCGCGCCGCGTCCTGGAGAAGGTGGCGGAGATGTCGGACTGGAAGCGCAAGCGCAACGGTACCGCGCTCGGCGTCGCATTCGCCGAATACGGCATCTTCGCGCCCAAGGTCGGCTCGCTGACCGCCGCCGTCGCCGAGGTCTCGGTGGATCGCAGGTCGGGTCGCATCCGCGTGCACAACTACTGGGTGGCGGCCGACGCCGGCCTGCCGGTGAATCCGGACGCTTTCGTCGCGCAGGTCGAGAGCGGCGTCGTCTGGGGCCTTTCCGCGGCGCTGAAGGAGGGCGTGAGAATCGTCGATGGCGTGGTGCAGCAGTCCAACTTCGGCGACTACCAGATCCTGCGGATGTCCGAGACGCCGGAAATCCGCGTGGAAATCCTGCGGGGCGGGGCCTCCCCCACCATGGTCGGCGAGCTGGGTGTGCCGGGCTGCGCACCGGCGGTCGCCAACGCAGTGTTCGCGCTGACCGGCAAGCGGCTTCGCCACCTGCCGTTCACGCCGGATCGCGTCGCGGCCGCGCTGAAGGCCTGATACGCCTGCCGGTCCGGGAACGCTCCCGGGCCGGCAGTGCGGGTTGGGCGCCGGGTTATCATTCTGGCGGCTGTATCGGCCTTCCCCCTCTCAAGGAGCTGTAGATGATGCTGTCTTTCCCGGCGCGCCTCGCCGTCGCCGTCAGCGCGTCGCTCGCGCTCGCGGCCGGCGCCCTGGCGCAAGCCCCCGCCAAGAAGGAAGAGTTCGTCCCGCAGGTCGGCCAGGCGGGCAAGGACGTGATCTGGGTGCCGACCCCCGACGAGCTGGTCGAGCGCATGCTGCGCATGGCGCAGGTGACCGACAAGGACTTCGTGATCGACCTTGGCTCGGGCGACGGGCGCATCGCCATCGCCGCGGCGAAGAAGTTCGGTGCGCGCGCTCAGGGCATCGAGTACAACCCCGACATGGTCGAGATCTCCAACAAGTCGGCCCAGTCGCAGGGCTTGGGCAACCGCGTGAAGTTCATGAAGGCGGACATCTTCGAGTCCGACTTCAACCAGGCGAGCGTGATCACCATGTACCTGCTCCCGGGCCTGAACCTCAAGCTGCGTCCCAAGCTGCTCGACATGAAGCCGGGCACGCGCATCACCTCGCACCAGTTCACCATGGACGACTGGGAGGCCGACGAGACCACCATGATGGACGGTCGCCGCGCCTACCTGTGGATCGTTCCCGCGAAGGTCCAGGGCACGTGGCGGCTCAACGCCGGCCCGGACCAGTGGGACCTCACGCTCGAGCAGAAGTACCAGAAGCTGGACGGCAACGTCCGCCTCGGGCCGCTGAACGCCGGCCTGCGCGAGACGCGGCTGGTGGGCGAGCGTATCCAGTTCGCCCTGGTGGATGGGAACGGCGCGCGCCGCGATTTCACCGGCCGGGTCACCGGGCCCAATGCGATGGAAGGCACCATGCGCATGGAGAACGGCGCGGAGTCGCGCTGGAGCGCGACGCGCCGCTAGGCGGAGGAGCGATGCACTCGCTGCTGCGCCGCTGGATCGTCGCAGGCGTCGCCGCGTTCGCGGTGGGCGCCGGCGGCTGTGCGGCCATCGACGTCAAGCAGCGCGAGCTGATCTTCCGCCCGGTCAAGGACGCCAGCGGCTCGCCGGCCGACTACGGGCTCGCCTTCGAGGACCTGTGGCTGTCCGTGCCTAAGGCGGAGGGCGCGGGCGTCGAGCGCGTCCACGGCTGGTGGATCCCCGCCGCCGAGCCCGCCGCGCCCAGCGTGCTGTACCTGCACGGCGCGCGCTGGAGCCTCGGCGGCAACCTCTTTCGCATCGAACGCTGGCACCGCATGGGGTTCAACGTGCTGGCGATCGACTACCGCGGCTTCGGCCGCTCCGACGGCGACCTGCCGTCGGAGGCGCAGTCGTACGCCGACGCGATGGCCGCCTGGGACGAACTCAAGCGCCGCGCGCCGGACCCGGCGCGGCGGTTCGTCTTCGGCCATTCGCTCGGCGGCGCGGTGGCCATCGATCTCGCCGCGCGCTCCACCGAGCCGGCGGGGCTCATCGTGGAATCGTCGTTCACGTCCATCCGCGACATGGCCGAGACCACGAAGTACGGCTACCTGCCGGTCGGCCTGATCCTCACCCAGCGGTTCGACTCGCTCGCCAAGGTGCCCAAGCTAGGCGTGCCGGTGATGTTCGTGCACGGCACGGAAGACCGCTGGGTGCCGCCTGCGATGAGCGAGCGCCTGCACGCCGCGGCGCCGGAGCCGAAGCGCCTGCTGCTGGTCCCGGGCGGCAACCACAGCAACGTCTCGCGTGTCGCGTTCGATGCGTACCGCGACGCGGTGCTCGACTTCGTGGCGAGCGCCGGGCGCATGGCTTTCGCGGGCGCGCCGGCGCCCGCCCGGGTCGACTGAGCTCGCCCGCCATCCTCGGCGTCGATTTCACCGCGGCCCCGTCGCGCCGCAAGCCCATCGTCGCCGCGCTCGGGCGGATCGCGCGCCGGCGTCTGGTGATCGAGCGCATCGAGCCGCTGGCCGACTTCGCCGCCTTCGAGCGGCTGCTGGCGACGCGCGGGCCGTGGCACGGCGGGTTCGATTTCCCGTTCGGGCAGCCGCGCGCATTCGTGGAAGCCTGCGGCTGGCCCACTCGCTGGCCGGCCTTCGCGCGGCACGTTGCGAGCATGGCGCGCAGCGCGTTCGAGGCCTCGATCTACGCGTTCATGCGGCCGCGGCCGGCCGGGGCGAAGCTCGTGCATCGCGCGACCGATCGTCCGGCCGGATCGTCGAGCCCGATGCAGCTCGCCTATGTCCCGGTCGGCAAGATGTTCTACGAGGGCGCCTTGCGCCTGCATCACGCGCGCGTCACGCTGCCGCGGATGCAGCGCGGGGCCGCGACGCGCGTCGCGGTCGAGGCATATCCCGGCCTCGCCGCGCGCAAGGTGCTCGGCCGCGAGAGCTACAAGAACGATCCGCCCGGGGCCTCGCGCGCCCCGGCGCGCGGACGGCTGGTCGACGCCCTGCGCGACGGCTCGCTGCGCGACGCGTACGGCTTTACCGTCGAGCTTCCGCGTGCGGACGGCCTGGCGCTGGTCGAGTCGCGCGACGCCGACGGACTCGACGCAGTACTGGCGGCGCTGCAGGCCGCCTGGAGCGCTTCGATGCCGGGGTACGGCCTGCCGCGGCGTTTCGACGCCCTCGAAGGCTGGATCGCCGACCCGGAGACGCTGCTATGAGCCACGAGCCATTGGAAGCCGCCCTTGCGCGCATGGGCCTGGTGGCGCCGGGCGTACCGGTGTCGGTCACGCCGCTCGCGGGCGGCGTGTCCTCGGACATCGTGCGTGTCGATGCCGGCGGCGCGACGTTCTGCGTCAAGCGTGCGCTTGAAAAGCTAAAGGTCGCGGCGGACTGGCGCGCGCCGGTCGCGCGCAACCACAGCGAAGCGGAGTGGCTGCGCGTCGCCGGGGAGATCGTGCCCGAGGCGGCGCCGCGCCTGCTGGCCGAGGACGAAGCCGCGGGCCTGTTCGCCATGGAGTGGCTGCCGCCGGAGGCGTTTCCCGTGTGGAAGGCCGAGTTGCGCGACGGCCGCGTGGACCTCCCCTTCGCGCAGGAGGTGGGGCGGCGGCTCGCCCGCATCCACGCGGCCACCGCGAACCGCGCGGATCTCGCCGCGCGCTTTGCCAACGACGCGATCTTCCATCCGATCCGCCTGGAGCCTTACCTGCTCGCGACCGCAGCCCGCCACCCGCGCTGCGCCGCGCCGCTCGCGCGGCTCGCGGCGACCACTGCCGCCAACCGGCTTGCACTGGTGCACGGCGACGTGAGTCCGAAGAACATTCTCACCGGGCCGCGCGGGCCGGTCTTCCTCGACGCGGAGTGCGCCTGGTACGGCGACCCCGCGTTCGACCTCGCGTTCTGCCTCAATCACCTGCTGCTGAAGTGCATCTGGCGGCCGCGCTGGCGCGTCGCCTACCTGCGCGCCTTCCGGTCCCTGGCCGGCGAGTATTTCGGCGGCGTCGACTGGGAGCCGCGCGCTGCCCTCGAGGCGCGTGCGGCGGCCCTGCTGCCGGGCCTGCTGCTCGCGCGGGTCGACGGCAAGTCGCCGGTGGAGTACATCGAACTGGAGACGGAGCGCGACAGGGTGCGCGGATTCGCCATTCCGCTGCTGCTCGCCCCGACGCGAATGCTCGGCGACATCGCCGACCGCTGGTCACGCGTCTAGCGACTTACTGCCACCCCTCGCGCGCGACGCGGTCGAGCAGGGCGCGGTCGCGCTGCATGGACGCCTCGAACTCCTCGCGCCCGGCGCGCGCCGCGCCGACCATCCTCTCCTCGTCGCCGTAGTGCTCGTACATGGCGTCCAGCGTCCCGAGGTTGTGGCGCCGGAAGCGCTCCGTGGCGAGCCGGGCATCGTACGGCGCCGTACCCAGCGCCTCCAGCGTGTCGCGCGCCAGCCGCAGCGAGGCGTCGAAGGTCTCGCGCTCCAGCAGCGTCACGCCCCGCTTGCGCAACTCGAAGGCGTGGCGCACGTTGCGCGCGCGCGCCACGACGGTGAGTCGCGGAAACGCCTGGCGCACGGCGTCGACCAGCTCCAGGCTCGCGTCGACGTCGTCGATGGCGTTCACCAGCACGCGTGCCTCGCCCGCCCCGGCGGCGTGAAGGAGATCGAGCCGCGTGGCGTCACCGTAGAACACCTTGTAGCCGAAGCGGCGCAGCAGCTCGATCTGCTGCGGATCGCGGTCCAGCACCGTGGCGCCGATGCCGTGCGCGAAGAGGACCCGCCCGACGATCTGTCCGACGCGTCCGAAGCCGGCGATGATCACGGGAGCCTGCTGGGGCGGCACCGTCTCCTGCGCGGGCGCTGCGGACTGCCGGCGGATCGCGAGGCGGTCGGCTGCCGCGAGCGCGAGCGGACTGAACAGCATCGACAGCACGATCGCCGGCGCGAGCACGCTCGCCTGCACGGCGGTCACCAGGCCCGCTGCATGCGCGGCGGCGATGACGACGATGCCGAACTCGCTGCCCTGGGCCAGCACCGCGACGAAGGCAAGGCGCCCCTCGCGCGGCACGCCCGCGAGCGGCGCCATGGCGAGGAGGATTACCGCCTTCGCCGCCACCATTCCGGCCGCGATGCCCACCACCAGCGGCCAGCGCGACGCGATGGCCGGCAGGTCCAGCGATGCGCCGACGGTGAGGAAAAAGAGCCCGAGCAGCAGCCCCTTGAACGGCTCGATGTCGGTTTCCAGCGCCTTGCGATACTCCGAGTCGGCGAGCAGCATGCCGGCGAGGAATGCGCCGAGCGCCAGCGAGTAGCCGGCCCAATGGAGCAGCGCGGCCATCCCCAGGACGAGCAGCAGCGAGGCTGCGGTGAACACCTCGCGCAGGCCGCTGCCGGCGATGAGGCGGAAGGCCGGACGCAGCACGAGCCGGCCGACTGCGACCGCCCCCACCAGCACGAGGGCCATCAGCCACGCGGGCTTCGCCTCGGCAGCGGCGGCGGATTGCCCCAGCACCGCCACCAGCGCGATCAGCGGCAGCGCGAAGAGGTCCTGGAAGAGGTGCACGCCGAACGCGACGCGCCCGGTCGGCGTGGCGATGATGTTGCGCTCCGTCATCAGCTGCATTGCGATGGCGGTCGAGGACTGCGCCAGCGCGAGTCCCACCAGCAGCGCCGGCTGCCACGGCAGTCCGGCGGCAAGGGCCGCCGCGAACAGCGCCGCGCCGCACAGGGCCACCTGCGCCACGCCCGCCCCGAACACGCTCCTGCGCATTTCCCAGACCCGCGGCGGCTCGAGGCCGAGGCCGATCACGAACAGCAGCATCGCGATGCCGAGTTCGGAAACCCCGGCCAGCGCTGCCGCGTCGGGCACGACTCCGAGGAGGTGCGGCCCGACGAGCACGCCCGCCGCCAGATACCCGACGATGGCGCCGGCGCCGAGCCGGTGGGCGAGCGGCACCAGGATGACCGCGGCGGCGAGCAGGGCGACGGCGGTATGGAGCATCAAGCGTGCTCCGCGAGGGTGGCCACCTGCGCTCGGTAGGCGGCCGCGCGCGCGCGCAGCGCGGCCTCGTCGACGCGGTGCGCGCCATGCAGCACGAACGGCGTCTCCCAGCTCATGCCGCAATAGCGGGCGAACTGGGCCACTGGCGGAACGAAGGCCTCGAACGGATGGTCGTGCACCGCGCCGGGCTGGTAGTCGGCGTCGCCGCCTCCCGTGGTCACCGCCCAGAGGAAGCGCTTGCCGGCGACCGCGCGGCCACCGTCGCCATACGCCCAGCCGTGCACGAACACGCTTTCCAGCCAGAGCTTGGCGAGTGCCGGCATCGCGTACCAGTACAGCGGGTGCTGAAGCACCACGGCATCCGCCGCGGCGACGGCGGCCTGCTCGGCCGCGACGTCGATATCGAAGTCCGGATAGAGGTCGTAGAGGGCGCGCACCGTGACGGCGGGGAGACTTTCCAGCGCGCGCAGCATCTCCCGGTTGGCGCGCGCCCGCGGATGGTGGGGATGGGCGTACACGACGAGCGTCATGGCGGGTGAGGGTATCACCGCGCCGTGACAGCGCGGCTCCGCAGTGATTCAATCGCGCCTCTGGCAGGGAGAGAGCGGCATGAGCGAGACGGCAATCGTCCGGGTGCAGGGGCGCAGGGTGTGGGATTCGCGCGGGCGGCCCACCGTGGAGGCGGAAGTGACGCTGGCCGACGGCTCCGCCGGGCGCGCGATGGCGCCCGCAGGGGCATCGCGCGGCTCCCGGGAGGCGACCGATCTCCGCGACGGCGGCGCGGCGCTCGGCGGCCTCGACGTGACGCGCGCCGTGGCGCACGTGCGCCACGAGCTCGCGTTCGCGCTCGCGGGGCTGGACGCGCTCGACCAGGCCGCGGTGGACGGCGCCATCGCCGCCGCCGACGGCACGCCGGACAAGTCCCGGCTCGGCGGCAACGCCTGCATCGCGGTCTCGCTGGCCGTGCTGCACGCGGCCGCGGCGGCGCACCGCGAGCCGCTCTGGCGTCACCTCGCCGCGGGCGGGCCGGTGACGCTGCCGCTGCCCGAGATCCAGATCTTCGGCGGCGGCGCGCATGCCGGCCGGCGGGTCGATGTGCAGGACTTCATGGTGATGCCGGTCGGCGCACGCACCTTTGCCGAAGCGCTGACCATGACCGCCGAGGTGTATCGTGCCGCGGGACTCCTCATGCAGGAGGCAGGCCGCCTCGCCGGGGTGGCCGACGAGGGCGGCTACTGGCCGCAGTTCGCCACCAACGAGGAGGCGCTCGACTGGATGATGCGCGCGATCGAGCGCGCCGGTTTCGCGCCCGGTGACGACATCGCCATCTCGCTGGACATCGCCGCGAGCGAACTCGGCCGCGGGGGGCGCTATCGCCTCGGGCTGGAGGGTCGCGAGCTGGACGCGGACGGCATGTCCGAGATGCTGTGCAACTGGCTCGAGCGTTATCCGATCGCATCCATCGAGGACCCGCTCGCCGAGGACGATCCCGCCGGCCTCGCCCGCTTCACCCGCGCCGTCGGCGATCGCGTGCAGATCATCGGCGACGATTTCCTGGTGACCAGCGCCGCGCGCGTGCGCGAGGCCGCGGCGATCGGCGCGTGCAACGCGCTGCTGGTCAAGCCCAACCAGGCGGGAACGGTCACCGAGACGCGCGCGGCGCTGGACGCCGCGCACGCGGCCGGCTGGCGCACCATCGTGTCCGCACGCTCGGGCGAGACCGAGGATGTCTCGATCGCGCACCTCGCGGTGGGCTGGAACGCGGGCCAGCTCAAGGTGGGCTCGTTCGCGCGGTCGGAAAGAATGGCGAAATGGAATGAGGTGCTGCGCATCGAGGAGGCGTTGGGCGGCGAGGCGCGCTTCGCAGGCGCGGCCGCGCTCGCGCATCGATGCGTGAGCGGCTGACGGGATGATTGCTGGCAGGCCCGGGCGATCTTGACGGCCGTCAATGTCGCTGCGGCGCACGCTTTTCTATAGTGCCGTCCACTTTCGGGGCATCCGGCCCCGCGACCAGGACTGATCCAGGAGATACCAGACATGGCGTCGGACATCGAAATCGCCCAGCAAGCCAAGATGCAGCGGATCTCCAGGGTGGCACAGGAGAAGCTGGGCATCCCCGACGACCACCTGGAGCCCTATGGCCACTACAAGGCGAAGGTGTCGCTGGAGTACGTGGACAGCCTGAAGAACCGCAAGAACGGCAAGCTGATCCTGGTGACCGCGATCAGCCCTACCCCGGCAGGGGAGGGCAAGACCACCACCACCGTCGGCCTGGGCGACGCGCTGAACTACATCGGGAAGAAGGCGGTCATCTGCCTGCGCGAGCCTTCTCTCGGCCCCGTGTTCGGGGTGAAGGGCGGCGCCGCCGGGGGCGGCTACGCGCAGGTGGTGCCGATGGAGGACATCAATCTGCACTTCACCGGCGACTTCGGCGCGATCCAGCTCGCGAACAACCTGCTCGCGGCGATGATCGACAACCACATCAACCACGGCAACGAGCTTGGCATCGACGTCCGGCGCGTCACCTGGAAGCGCGTGCTGGACATGAACGACCGGTCCTTGCGCGACATCACCATCGCGCTCGGCGGCACTGCCAATGGGTATCCCCGGCAGGACGGCTTCGACATCGTGGTGGCCTCCGAGGTGATGGCGATCTTCTGCCTGTCCACCTCGCTGGAGGACCTCAAGAACCGTCTCGGCAACATCGTGATCGGCTACACCAAGGACCAGAAGCCGGTCACCGCGCGGGATCTCCAGGCGCACGGCGCCATGACCGTGCTCCTCAAGGACGCCCTCAAGCCCAACCTGGTGCAGACGCTGGAGAACAACCCCGCGTTCATCCACGGCGGCCCGTTCGCCAACATCGCCCACGGCTGCAACTCGGTGATCGCCACGCAGAGCGCGCTGAAGCTGGCCGACTACGTGGTGACCGAGGCCGGCTTCGGTGCCGACCTGGGGGCGGAGAAGTTCCTGGACATCAAGTGCCGCAAGTCCGGGCTGCGGCCGAGCGCCGCGGTGATCGTCGCCACGGTGCGTGCCATGAAGTACCACGGCGGGCAGGATCTGAAGACCATCACCACCGAGAACGTGGATGCGCTGGCCAAGGGCATCGTCAACCTGGAGCGCCACGTCGAGAACGTGCAGAAGAACTACGGCATCCCGTGCGTGGTGTCGATCAACAAGTTCAACACCGACACCCAGGCAGAGATCGACCTGCTCAAGGGCCGCATGGCGAAGATGGGCGTTCCGGTGGTGCTGGCCACCCACTGGGGCGAGGGCGGCAAGGGCGCGGCGGAGCTGGCGAAGATCGTGGTCGACCTGTGCGAGCAGCCCTCCCAGGTCAAGTTCGTGTACGAGGACGCCGATACCCTCTGGGACAAGATCAACAAGGTGGCGAAGAAGATCTACCGCGCCAGCGAGGTCGCGGCCGATTCCAAGGTGCGGGCGCAGATCAAGAAGCTGCAGGAGGACGGCTACGGGCACTACCCGGTGTGCGTCGCCAAGACCCAGTACAGCTTCTCCACCGATGCGCAGCTGCGCGGGGCGCCGGAGAACCACACGGTCAACATCCGGGAGGTGCGCCTGGCCGCCGGGGCGGAGTTCGTCGTCATGGTCTGCGGCGACGTCATGACCATGCCGGGGTTGCCCAAGGTGCCCTCGGCGGTGAAGATCGATCTCGTCGATGGAAAGGTGGTCGGGCTGTTCTAGCCGCTGCATCGGCCGTCCGCGGCGCGGACGGCCCGCCGGGCGGCTATAATCCGGTCCCCGGTGGCGCTGTGGGGCGCCCAACTGTCGCAGGAGACACCGTAAAGTGGAGTTCGGCAGCCCCCAGTTCTGGGTCGCGGTGCTTCAGATCATCGCGATCGACATCCTCCTCGGCGGGGATAACGCGATCGTCATCGCGCTTGCCTGCCGCAACCTTCCCGACAAGCAGCGCAAGCTGGGCATCTTCTGGGGCGTCTTCGGGGCGGTCGGGCTGCGGGTGGTGCTCACGGTTTTCGCCGTGTCGCTGCTGTCGATCCCCTTCCTCAAGATCATCGGCGGCCTGCTGCTGTTCTGGATCGGCATCAAGCTGATCCTGCCCGACGACGTCGACGACGGCCACCAGGTCGACGCGAGCGATTCGCTCGCGGGCGCGATCAAGACCATCATCGTGGCCGACTTCGTCATGAGCCTGGACAATGTCATCGCCGTCGCGGCCGCGGCCAAGGACAGCTGGCTGCTGATCATCTTCGGCCTGGTGGTGTCCATCCCCATCATCGTCTGGTGCAGCCAGATCATCCTGAAGCTCATGGAGCGCTATCCCTTCATCATCACGGCGGGCGGCGCGCTGCTCGGCTACATCGCCGGAAGCATGATCATCCGGGATCCGGCGCTGGCCGGGCTGTGGCAGCCGCCGGCGTTCGAGGTGGGCGAGTCCCACGTGTATTACGGCGGCGTCGCGATCGACTACCTGGCGGGCGCGGTTGGGGCGGTCCTGGTGGTCGTGGTCGGCAAGGCCCTGGCCCGTCGCAAGGCAGCGGCGGGCACCGCGACGGCGGGCGAGGTGGCGGATCGCTGACCGCGGCGCGATCGTTGACCGTGATCATTTCGTTTGGCCAGAATGGCGTTTCAGAATGCCGTCTACGGCCGGTGCACAACGGCTGGAGGCGACGGCTTCCCGATCCCGTCCGAACAGGTTTGATTCCGTTTCACTCGTTAGGAGGAGCAATGACGATTTCCCGCCTCTCCGGGCTGCGCGCAGCAGCCCTTTCCGCCAGCCTCGCGGCCGCGGTGGCTTTCGCGCCCGCGGCCCAAGCCCAGGGCACCTGGAAGCCCACCAAGACGGTGGAGTTCATCGTCCCGGCGGGCACCGGCGGCGGCGCCGACCAGATGGCCCGGTTCATCGACGCGCTGATCAAGAAACACAAGCTCATGGACCAGCCGCTGGTCGTGCTGAACAAGGGCGGCGGCGCCGGCGCCGAGGGCTTCCTCGAAGTCAAGAATTCCAAGGGCGATCCGCACAAGATCATCATCACCCTGTCCAACCTGTTCACGACGCCGCTCGCGACGGGCGTGCCGTTCAACTGGAAGGACCTCACGCCCGTATCCATGATGGCGCTCGACCAGTTCATCCTTTGGGTGAATGCCGAGGCCCCTTTCAAGACCGCCAAGGACTACATCGAGTTCTGCAAGAAGGAGGGCCCGGGCAAGTGCAAGATGGCGGGCACCGGCTCGCGCCAGGAAGACCAGATCATCACGGTGGCCCTGGAGAAGCAGACTGGCACCAAGTTCACCTACGTTCCGTTCAAGGGCGGCGGCGACGTCGCGGTCCAGCTCGTGGGCAAGCACGTCAACTCCACGGTGAACAATCCCATCGAGGCGGTCGCGCAGTGGCGCGGCGGACAGCTCCGCCCGCTGTGCGTCTTCGACGACAACCGGCTGCCCTACCGCGGCAAGGTGACCGAGACCATGGCGTGGAGCGACATTCCCACCTGCAAGGAGTCGGGGGTGGATGTCGACTATCTCATGCTGCGCGGCATCTTCATGGCTGGCGGCGTGACCGAAGCGCAGCGCAACTTCTACGTCGGACTGCTCAAGAAGGTGCGCGAGCTGCCGGAGTGGAAGGAGTTCATGGAGAAGGGCGCGTTCAACCAGACCGCGCTGATCGGCGACGATTACCGCGACTGGGTCGCCAAGGAGGAGCAGCGCCACGTGCAGCTCATGAAGGAGGCCGGCTTCCTCGCGAAGTAGCGGTCCTCCCGCCGCACGGACCGGAAGGTCCGTGCGGCACGCCCCCACCGCGGCGCCGCCGCGGGTCCCGTACGAGGGAACTCCCATGAGTCAACACCACGACCGCCCGGCGGCGTCCGTTCGCACCGTCGAGCTCACCGTCGCCGTGCTCCTGTTCCTGCTGGGCGCGATCGTCATGTTCGACAGCGTGCGGCTCGGCGCGCGATGGGGCGACGACGGCCCCCAGGCGGGTTACTTCCCCTTCTACATCGGCCTGCTGATCTGCATTTCGACGGCGGTGATCTTCTTCCGCGCGCTCGCGGCCAGGGCGCAAAAGACCTTCGTGACCCGCGAGGCCCTCGGGCTGGTGATGAAGATGCTCGTCCCGTCGATCATCTACGTGGTGGCGGTACGCTTCCTCGGCATCTACGTCTCCTCGACCGTGTTCATCGTGTTCTTCATGATCTGGCTCGGGAAGTACTCGTGGGCCAAGTCGCTGGCAGTCGGGCTGGGAACGAGCGCGGTGTTCTTCCTGATGTTCGAGGTCTGGTTCAGTGTTCCCCTGCCGAAGGGGCCGCTGGAGGCGCTGCTGGGGCTCGACTGAGCCGTCCGCCGGGCACGCACCACATAGATCGGAAGGGGGAAGCGTGGAGGAGCTGTCGTCTCTGATTCAGGGGTTCGGCGTCGCGATGTCGCCGTTCAACCTGATGCTGATGTTCGTCGGGGTGATACTCGGCGTGCTGATCGGCGTGCTGCCGGGGCTGGGCGGCGCGAACGGGGTGGCGATCCTGCTGCCGCTCACGTTCACGATGCCGCCGACCTCGGCGATCATCATGCTGTCGTGCATCTACTGGGGGGCACTCTTCGGCGGCGCCATCACCTCCATCCTGTTCAATATCCCGGGCGAGCCGTGGTCGGTCGCGACCACCTTCGACGGCTACCCGCTGGCCCAGAAGGGACAGGCCGGCACCGCTCTCGCGGCCGCGTTCACGTCCTCGTTCGTCGGCGCGTTCGTCGCCGTGCTCCTGATCACCTTCCTCTCGCCGATCGTCGCGAAGTTCGCGTTGCGCTTCGGGCCCCCGGAGTTCTTCGCGGTCTACCTGTTGACCTTCTGCGCCTTCGTGGGCATGAGCAAGGGCCAGGCGTGGAAGACGATCGCGTCGATGATGGTCGGCTTCGCGCTGGCGGCGGTCGGGCTCGACACCGTCACCGGCCAGCTGCGGCTCACCTTCGGACTCACCGACCTGCTCAAGGGCTTCGACTTCCTGATTGCGGTCATCGGCCTGTTCGGCATCGGCGAGATCCTGCTCACGCTCGAGGAAGGCCTCGCCTTCAAGGGCGCGAAGGCGCGCATGAACATGAAGGTGGTGATGGAGACCTGGCGCGAGCTGCCGCGCTACTGGCTCACCTCGCTGCGCAGTTCGGCGGTGGGCTGCTTCATGGGCATCGTGCCGGGCGGCGCGACGCCGGCGTCCTTCATGGCCTACGGCGTCGCCAAGCGCATGTCCAAGGACGGGGCGAAGTTCGGCACCGGGCAGGTGGAAGGCGTGGTTGCTCCGGAGACCGCCGCACACGCCGCCGGCACCTCGGCGCTGCTGCCGATGCTGACGCTGGGCGTGCCGGGCTCGCCGACTGCCGCGGTGCTGCTCGGCGGGCTGCTGATCTGGGGGCTGCAGCCCGGTCCGCTGCTGTTCCAGGAGCAGAAGGAGTTCGTCTGGGGCCTGATCGCGTCGATGTACATCGGCAATATCGTCGGACTGATCGTCGTGCTCACCTGCGTGCCGCTGTTCGCGGCCATCCTGCGCATCCCGTTCTCGATCATCGCCCCCATCATCATCGTGATCTGCGCCATCGGCGCCTACACCGTCCACGCCTCGATGCTGGACGTGTACCTGATGCTGGTCTTCGGGGTGGCCGGTTACGTTCTGCGCAAGCTCGACTACCCGCTCGCGCCGCTGGTGCTGGCGCTCGTGCTGGGGGACCGCGCCGAGGACTCCTTCCGGCAGTCGATGCTGCTGTCGCAGGGCGACGTCTCGGTGTTCTTCTCCAACGCGCTGGTCGGGGGCCTCACCACGGCGGCGCTCGTGCTGCTGTTCTGGCCGCTCATCGGGGCGGCCATCGGGAAAATTCGCGGAGGCTAGCCATGTCGGTCATTGCCATGTCCATGGAAGTCGGCACGCGCGGCAGCGAGGTCGCCGCCGGCGTCGCGCAGGCGTTGGGCATCGTCTCGGTGAGCCACGAACTCGCCGAGCGTGTCGCCGACAAGATGCACGTCAAGAAAAGCCTTCTGCAGCGGCTGCGGGAGGGCAAGGCCACGATGATGGAGAAGCTCTCCACGTCGAAGGAACAGATATCCGTCTACACCGCCGAGGAGGTCCTGCTGCTCGCGCAGCAGGGCAACCACCTCATCCGCGGCTGGGGCTCGACGTTGCTGCTGCATCCGGTCCCGCACATCCCGTGCGTGCGGGTCTGCGCGCCCATGGAAAACCGCGTGAAGTCGCTGATGCAGCGGCTCGACACCGACGACGAGGACTTCATTCGCGACGAGATCGAGAAGAGCGATGCCGCCCACTCCGCGGCGATGCATTCGCGGTTCGGCGTGACCTGGGGCGACCCGCTGCTCTACGACCTCACGCTCAACACGGACCGCCTGTCGATCGAGACCTGCGTCGAGTACGTGGTGGGCCTCACCAAGCGCCCGGAGTTCCAGGAGACGGCGGCGTCGCGCGCCACGCTCGACAACCTCGCCCTGGAGGCGCGAGTCCGTGCGGCGTTCATGGCCGATCCGCGCAGCGAGGATGTCGAGGTCACGGTGGTCGCCAACGGCGACACCGTCACGCTCCGCGGCATGGTCGAGGACGAGCGCCTGGTGAAGGCCGCCCAGTCGGTGGCACACGCCGTCCCCGGCGTGAAGCACGTCCACACCGAACTGCGCTCCATACGTCGCCCGCGGCGCTAGCCCCCTAGAGCCGCTGTTTCAGGCGCGATAGGGTTTCGGGAGTGAGGTTGAGGTAGGACGCCAGTTCCTTGTTGGGGATGCGTCCCAGCAGATCCTGGTGCTTGCGCTGGAAGCGGGCCAGGCGGCCGGGGGCGTCCAGCAGGTGCAGGGTGATGGTGTGCGCCATCACCTCGGACATGAGGCGCATCACCTCGTACTCGAAGCGCGACTTCGCGTCGGCGTGGTGCTCGAGGAACTCCACCCAGTGTGCCATCGAGAGCTTGGCCACCGCGACCTTGGTGACCGCCACGATGCTGTAGGGCACCGGTGTCCGCAGCCGCCAGGCGGCGTACGACGTGTCCATGTCCTGCTCGGCCGCGAAGCGCAGGATCATCTCCTTGCCTTCGGCGTTGGCCACGACCCGCTTCAGGATGCCGTCGAGGATGAAGAACTGCTCCATGTCGTGGCTCCCCTGGTGGACCAGGAGATCGCCCTTGCGGGCCTCCGTGATCTCGAGGCGGGGCTCCAGCTCTTCCCAGGCGGCCTGCGCGAGCCCGGCGAGGACCAGGTTGCGCTTCAGCTCCAGCCGGACGGTGTTGCGCTGCGGGTGAGAGGCGATGCTCGACATGCTTTCGGAGGGAACGGCCGCGACCCGTGGAGACCGCGCGCCGATCGGGGAAACTTAACTTCAATGATTGACCGCAGTCAAGGTTAGAAGAGCGAGCGAAATCCTATTCTTGGCGCCCTCGGACGAGGGCGCGCGCGGGCGTCGCGCGCCGGCGTCGATACACCAAGGAGGCTACGAGTGGGCACGGTCGAACCCCAAGTCGCGATGACCAACGATGTACAGGGCGAGCAGGCCGACGGTTTCCAGCTGGTGATCGACGCGCTGAAACTCAACGACATCGACACCATCTACGCCCTGCCGGGGATCCCGATCACCGATCTCACCCGCCGGGCACAGGCCGACGGCCTGCGGGTGCTGTCCTTCCGGCACGAGCAGAATGCGGGCTACGCGGCCTCGATCGCCGGCTTCCTTACGCAGAAGCCGGGAATCTGTCTCACCGTTTCCGCGCCGGGTTTCCTCAACGGCCTGAACGCGCTCGCGCACGCCACCATCAACTGCTTCCCGATGATCCTCATCAGCGGCTCGAGCGAGCGCGAGATCGTCGACCTGCAGCAGGGCGACTACGAGGAGCTGGACCAGCTCGCCATCGCGAAGCCGCTCGCGAAGGCCGCGTACCGGGTGCTGAACGCGGAGGATATCGGCGTGGGCATCGCGCGCGCCATCCGCGCCGCGGTATCGGGCCGGCCCGGGGGCGTATACCTTGACCTGCCGGCCAAGCTCTTCGCGCAGAGCATCGACGCGGCGCACGGGCGGAAGTCGCTCATCAAGGTGGTCGACCCTGCGCCGAAGCAGATTCCCGCGCCCGAGGCGGTCAAGCGCGCGCTCGACCTGCTGAAAGCGGCGAAGAAGCCGCTCATCATCCTCGGCAAGGGTGCCGCGTACGCCCAGGCCGACGCGGACATCCGTGCGCTGGTCGAGAGGACCGGCATCCCGTATCTGCCGATGTCGATGGCCAAGGGCGTGCTGCCCGACGTGCACGAGCAGTGCGCTTCGGCCGCGCGCTCGTTCGTCCTGCCGGAGGCGGACGTGGTCATGCTCGTCGGCGCGCGCCTCAACTGGCTGCTCTCGCACGGCAAGGGCAAGACCTGGGGCGGGCGCGACCACAAGGACTGGGGCGGGCAGAAGTTCATCCAGATCGACATCTCGCCGCAGGAGGCCGACAGCAACGTGCGCATTGACGCGCCGCTGGTCGGTGACATCGGCTCGTGCGTGTCGGCGCTGCTCTCGGGCCTGGGTTCGGCCTGGCCGAAGCCGGCGGCGGAGTGGACGGGCGCAATCGCCGAGCGCAAGGCGAAGAACGTCGCCAAGATGGCCGAGACGCTGGCGAAGAACCCTGCGCCGATGAACTTCCACAGCGCGCTCAACGTCGTGCGCGACATCGTGAAGACCAACCCGGACGCGGTGCTGGTGAACGAGGGCGCGAACGCGCTCGACTTCACCCGCTCGATCGTCGACATGTACAAGCCGCGCAAGCGCATCGACGTCGGCACCTGGGGGATCATGGGCATCGGGATGGGCTACTGCGTCGCCGCCGCGGTGACGACCGGCCAGCAGGTGATCGCGATCGAGGGCGACAGCGCGTTCGGGTTCTCCGGCATGGAAGTGGAGACCATCTGCCGCTACGACCTGCCGGTGTGCATCGTGATCTTCAACAACAACGGCGTCTACCGCGGCACCGACGTGAATCCCTCCGGCAGTCCCGACGTCGCCCCGACGGTGTTCGTGAAGGGCGCGCGCTACGACCGGCTGATCGAGGCTTTCGGCGGCGTCGGGGCGCACGTGACCACGCCCGCGGAGCTGCGCGCGGCCATGGAGGAGGCCGTCCGCAGCCGGCGGCCGACGCTGATCAACGCCGTGATCGACGAGACCGCGGGGACCGAAAGCGGCCGCATCACCAGCCTCAACCCGCAGAGCGCCAAGAAAAAATAAAATAACGGATTTTCCGGAGACCAGCATGGAAGCACTCAAGGGCGTACGCATCCTGGACATGACGCACGTGCAGGCGGGGCCGACGTGCTCGCAGCTCCTCGCGTGGATGGGCGCGGACGTCATCAAGTTCGAGCCGCCGCAGGGCGACGCGACGCGCGGCCAGCTCCGCGACGTTCCCGGCGCCGACAGCCTCTACTTCACGATGCTCAACTGCAACAAGCGGTCGATCACCGTGAACATGAAGAGCGCCGAGGGCAAGCAGGTGTTCGTCGACCTGCTGAAGAAGTGCGACATCATGATGGAGAACTTCGGCCCCGGCGTGCTGGAGCGCCTCGGGTTCACCTGGGAGAAGATCCACGAGATCAACCCGAAGATCGTGGTGGGGTCGATCAAGGGCTTCGGCTCGTCCGGCCCCTACGCGGACTTCAAGGCCTACGAGAACGTCGCCCAGGCGATGGGCGGCGCGATGAGCACGACCGGCGTGCCCGACGGCCCGCCCTTCGTGACCGGCGCGCAGATCGGCGATTCGGGCACGGGCCTGCACCTGGCGATCGGCCTGCTGGCCGCGCTGCATCAGGCCAACCGCACCGGGCAGGGGCAGTACGTCGAGGTGGCGATGATGGACGGCGTGATGAACCTCTGCCGCGTCAAGTTCCGCGACCACCAGCGACTCGGGCACGGCGAGCTCGCCGAGTACTCGGTGCCCACCTACAAGGACATGGGCGACGTGCCGCGCGCCGGCAACGACTCCGGCGGCGGCCAGCTCGGCAACGCCATTCACTGCAAGCCGCACGGGCCGAACGACTGGCTGTACATCGTCGTGCAGGAGGCGGTGTTCGAGGCGCTGGCGAAGCGCATCGGCCCGGACGTCGGCATGCCCGACATGGCGGCCGACCCGCGCCTGGCCACCATCGCCGAGCGCCGCAAGAACCAGCAGCTCATGTGGGCGCTGATCAACAAGTTTGCAGAGAAGTACACCAAGCGCGAGCTGATGGCGATCCTCAACCCGCTCGACGTGCCTTGCGGCCCGATCATGTCCACCACCGACCTCGCCAACGACGAGCACGTGCGCGGGCGCGACATGTGGGTGGAGATCGATCATCCGAAGCGCGGCAAGTGGTGGAACGTGGGAATGCCGATCAAGCTTTCGGCGTCGCCGGCGAGGATCGAGCGCAGCCCGCTGCTGGGCGAGCACACCGACGAGGTGCTGAAGGGCGTCCTGGGCTACGACGACACCAGGATCGCGGCGATGAAGCAGGCCGGCGCGTTCTCCGCTCCTCCCAAGAAGGCAGCCTGACATGCGAATCGTGATCATCGGGCAGCAGGATTTCGGAAAGGCCGTTCTGGATGCCTTCGTTGCCCGTGGCGACGACATCGCCGCCGTCTTCTGCGCCCCCGAGAAAGAGGGCGCCAAGGCCGACCCGCTGAAGGTCGCGGCGCAGGAGAAGGGCTTGACGGTGCATCAGCTGCCGTCGCTGAAGAGCCCCGAGGCCGTGCAGCTCATGCGGGCGCTCGACGCCGACATCGGCATCATGGCCTACGTGCTGCAGTTCGCGCCGCAGGAGTTCGTCAAGATCCCCAAGCACGGCACCATCCAGTACCACCCCTCGCTGCTCCCGAAGTACCGTGGCCCGAGCTCGATCAACTGGCCGATCGTCAAGGGCGAGACCAGGACCGGCCTCACCATCTTCCGGCCCACCGACGGCCTGGACGAGGGCCCGGTGATCCTGCAGAAGGAAACGCCGATCGGTCCGGACGACACCCTCGGGTCGGTCTACTTCGACCGGCTGTTCCCGATGGGCGTGCAGGCGATGCTCGAGGCGGCGGACCTGGTGGTCGCCGGCAAGCACAAGGAGGTGGTGCAGGACGAGAGCCAGGCCTCCTACGAGGGCTGGTTCCGCGCCGCCGAGTCGCGCATCAACTGGGCGAACCACGTCGACTTCATCTACAACACCATCCGCGCGTGCAATCCCGCCCCGGGGGCGTGGACCACGCTCGGCGGCAAGAAGATCCAGGTCTTCGATGCCCGCAAGCACGCCGTGCGCACGTTCGGCGCGGTCAAGGGCAAGATCGGCGAGGTGTCCGAGGTCACTGCGGCGAGCTTCTTCGTCACCTGCCAGGGCGGCCGCATCGAGGTGCTGAAGGCGAAACACGAGGAGGGGAAGAAGGTCGGCGCCGCCGAGCTGGCCAGCCAGTACGGCCTCGCGCCGGGAACGATACTCGGGACCTGATCCCGGGACGTGCGGTCCGGAGGGCCCCCGTCGCAAGACGGGGGCCCTTCTTTTTTCTGACGGGATCTCGGCAGAAAGTTGACTAAATTCATACCGGACTGCAAGAATGCACATTATGCTGCTGTTTCTACAAGAAGTTAGGCCGATAGAACGGCCCGGAATGGCGGCGAACTGGGAGCGGCTGCGCAAGCGCTGAGCGCGGCCGTGCCGCCCGACCCGCAAGAACGACAACAGGCATTGGGGACGCGGCTTGGTGAGCAGGGCAGGATTCTGGAACAGGGACTGGCTCCTCGGCCTGGTGGTCGCGGTCGTGCTTTTCCTGCTCGGCGGCACCGACCTGCTGCAGAGCCTCGAGCGCAAGGCCCACCCTCCCGGCGTGCGCGCGACCGACCGCGTGCCGGCGGAGCGCATCGCGGTGATCGCCATCGACGACGCAAGTGTCGCGAGCATCGGGCGCTTGCCATGGCACCGCGACGTCAGGCCGGCGAACATCAGGTACGAGCCGTCTTCCGACACCGTCGAGGTGACCGCTTTCGGCATCGCACGCATCACCGACCCGTTGCCGTTCGAGGGCGACTCATTCCTGGAGCGGGCCCTCGCCAGGGACGTGGAGGCGCGCTTCAAGACCGGCGTGGAGTTCAGCGCCGGGCTGCGGGCGGCCGCCAGCCGCCGCAGCGACGTCGCCGGCGTGGATATCAGCCTATAGGACCATGAACCTCAGCCAAGCCCTAGAAATCGCGAGCTGCACCGACCCCGGCATCGTGAGGTCCCACAACGAGGACTCGATCGCCGCGGACGCGGCCCGGGGCCTCGTGGTCCTTGCCGACGGCATGGGCGGCTACAACGCCGGGGAGGTCGCGAGCGGGATCGCGACCACGGTGATCACCACCGAGCTGCAGCGCCTGCTGGAGGAGAACCCGGCCCACGACCACGATCCGGCGACCGGCCGCTCGCGCGCCGAGGCGCTGCTGCGCGAGCAGATCGCCAAGGCCAACACGTCGATCTTCCAGGCGGCGCAGAGCCAGCCGCAGTACGCGGGCATGGGCACCACGCTGGTCTCGGCGCTGTTCCACGACAACAAGGTCACGGTCGCGCACATTGGCGACTCGCGCCTGTACCGCCTGAGGGGTGAAGATTTCGCGCAGGTCACCCGCGATCATTCGTTGCTGCAGGAGCAGATCGACAGCGGGATGATCACGCCCGAGCAGGCCAAGTTCTCGCAGAACAAGAACCTGGTCACGCGGGCGCTGGGAATCGACGCGACGGTGGAGCCGGAGCTCCACGAGTACGAGACGCAAGTGGGGGACATCTACCTGCTCTGCTCCGACGGCCTGAACGACATGGTGAGCGACGAGGACATGGGGATGACCCTGCAGACTCTCGCCGCCAACCTGCAGCTCGCGTCGCAGCAGCTGGTTCAGATGGCCAACGACAACGGCGGGCGCGACAACGTGTCCGTCATTCTGGTCCGCATCGCGGGGGACTACGCAGTGCCCCGCGGGCTGCTCGCGCGATTCCTCGGTTGGTTGAGATAGACACAGGACACACTGCCATGGCTAAGCTGATTCTCAGTATGGACGGTCTGGTGCTGAAGGAGATCACGCTCACGAAGGAGCGCACCACGATCGGCCGCAAGCCGCACAACGACATCCAGATCGACAATCTGGCGGTGTCCGGCGAGCACGCGGTGATCGTCACCATCCTCAACGACTCGTTCCTGGAGGACCTCGGGTCCACCAATGGCACGCTGGTCAACGGTCAGCCGATCAAGAAGCACTTCCTGCAGAACAACGACGTCGTCGAGCTCGGCAAGTACAAGCTCAAGTACGTCAACGAGCAGCCGGCGCGCGCCGCACCGGCCGACTTCGAGAAGACCATGGTGCTCCGGCCGGGGCAGCTGCCCAGGCCCGACGCGGCGAAGACGGGCGTGGGCGCGAGCGGCGGGCATCCTGCGCCGATGGCGCCGCCGGCCGTTGCGCCGACCGCGCCGTCGGCGGCGGCATCGCAGCCGGTGTCGTTGTCCCAGCCCCTCGGTGCGCCCGCCGCGGCGCCCGCGCCGCTGCCGGTGTCCGAGTCCCAGGCCATGCGCAGCGTGAGCACCTCGCAGGCCGTCCCGACCGGCGCGACGCGGCTCGCTTCCGTCCAGGTCCTCTCCGGCGCCAACGCCGGCAAGGAGATGGACCTCACCAAGCCACTCACGACCCTCGGCAAGCCGGGCGTGCAGGTGGCAGTGATCACCAAGCGCCCGCAGGGCTACTTCATCACCCACGTGGAGGGCGCGAGCTTCCCGGTAGTGAACGGCAAGGCGCTCGATGCCCAGGCGCATCCGCTCAACGACCACGACATCGTCGAGCTCGCCGGGGTCAAGATGGAGTTTTTCTTCAAGTCCTGACCGCAGGACCCGCGCGAGGACGCGGGCCGGCCACGGCCGCGAGCGCCAGTGAAGAAACAACCTTCCGCGTACTTCGCTCGGCCACACCGCGAAGGCGCAGCGCATCGACGTGGTCGCCCGCCTCGGGAACATGCCCTGCGACACCCGCCAGCGCGCTGCCTGAACGCCGGGCGCGGTAATCCTCCTGCTCGCGGTCCACGGCCTGCCGCTCACGCTGACCGGACTCGACGTTGCGGTGTGGAGTACTGCCGGACGGGTGCTGCCGCTGGCAGGCGGCTTGCTTACTGTCGCTTCCATGTGCGCGCCCGACACGCCGTACGGCGACTGTGTCGAGCCGCGATCGAAGCGCCGGTTCAGCGAGCTCTTCGGCCAGTCCGTGCCCTCCGGGCTGGTGGACCAGATGGCCAGGGACTCGCATCGGCGTGGGCGTGTAAACCGGGACGATGAGTGTGGACGACGGTCCGTGAGCCGCCGGGATTCGAGGGGACGGAGGCGAGGGCAAAGCTCGAGGAGCTGCGACTTTGGCAACAGGCGCTCAAGGGGTACCGGGCGCAGAATCGGGACCAGGCGAAGCCCGTGCTGTTCAACCTGCAGCGCAGGGCTTCGCGGGACAAGTTGTACGGGGTCGGATGGCGTGACCACGTTCGAGACGATGTAGGCATGGGAGCGGAAGCGCGGCGATGAGGATGCGCGTGCTGGGTTGCAGCGGCGGGATCGGGGGGCGCCACCTGCGCACCACCTCGCTATTGCTCGACCACGACATCCTGGTCGACGCCGGCACCGGCGTGTGCGACCTGACCCTTGCCGAGCTTCACCCCATCAACCACGTCTTCCTCACCCATTCGCACCTCGACCACATCGCGTCGATCCCCTTCATGGTCGACACGGTGGGCCAGATGCGCCAGGAGCCGCTCACGGTCTGGGGACTGGCGGCGACCATCGAGATCCTCAAGAACCACATCTTCAACTGGTCGATCTGGCCGGACTTCGCGCAGATCCCCGACGTCGAGCGGCCGTTCCTGCAGTTCCGCTCGCTCGAGCTGGGCGAGACCGTGGAGATCGAGGGGCGCCATATCACCGCGCTCCCGGCCAACCATGTGGTGCCGGCCGTGGGCTACCAGATCGACTCCGGCCGCGGCTCGCTGGTCTTCACCGGCGACACCACGACCAACGACGATCTGTGGCCGATCGTCAATCGCATCCGGAACCTCAAGCATCTGATCATCGAGTGCGCCTTCTGCAACCGCGAGAAACAGCTCGCGATCATGTCCAAGCACCTTTGCCCCAGCATGCTCGCCGAGGAGCTCGCGCGCCTCGAGCGCAGCTGCGAGATCTTCATCACCCACCTCAAGCCCGGCGAGATCGAGCTGACGATGGAGGAGATCGAGGAGTACGCCGGCCAGTACCGGCCGCGCATGCTGCAGAACAACCAGACGTTCGAATTCTAGGAAGGCACGCCTCCCGACATGTGCGCCGACAAGGTCTCCATCGCGACGCTCCGCCATCTCGAGCCGATCGCCACGCTCACGGAGTCGCGCCTGAAGGAGCTCGCCGAGCTCACCTTCGTCGAGCGCGTGAGCCGCAATATCGATCCGTTTCGCGTGAAGGGGGCGGCGGGCCAGCTGGTGTACCTCGTCTCCGGCGAGCTCGCGCTGATTCTCGGCAGCGGCGCCTCGGAGGTGATCGTGGGCGGGTCGCCCGAGGCGCGGCATCCCATCGGCCGCAAGACCCCGTTCGCCTCGGCCAAGGCGATCACCGACATCGAACTGCTGCGCATCGATGACGATCTGCTCGACATCATGATGACCTGGGACCAGCTCGCCACGGTCGAGGACACGCACAGCCGCGCGCGCCCGGAGGCGGCGGCGCCGTCGATGGCCAACTGGGCCATCCTCACCGGCATGTTCAGCATCAACAACCTCAAGGCGGGTGCGTTCGCGCAACTTCCCACCGCCCACATCAACGAGCTCCTGAAGCGCTTTCGCCGCGTGGCCGTCAAGCGGGGCGAGGCGGTGATCCGCGAGGGCGCCGAGGGCGACTACTACTACGTTGTCGAGACCGGCAAGTGCGTGGTCGAGCGCGCGGTTGGGGGCGTCTCCATGCGCCTGGCCGAGCTGAAGTCCGGCGACGCGTTCGGCGAAGAGGCGCTGGTGGCGAACGCCAAGCGCAACGCCACCGTGAGCATGCTCACCGACGGGTCGCTGCTGCGCCTGGACGGTAACGACTTCAACGAGCTGCTCAAGAAGCCGCTGCTGCACGCGGTGGACATGGCGAGGGCGAAGGCCAAGGTCGCCTCCGGGGCGCAGTGGATCGACGTGCGCTACCCCTCGGAGTACCAATACGACAAGCTGCCGGGCGCGATCAACATCCCGCTCGCGGAGATCCGCAACGCCGCGCGCGTGCTCGACCCGTCGCGGGAGTACGTCGTCTACTGCCAGAGCGGCCGCCGCAGCGCCGCCGCAGCGTTCCTGATGGCGCAACGCGGTTTCAGGTCCTTCGCGCTCGAGGGCGGGCTGAAGGGCGAGGCCGCTCCTGCGTCCGGACCCGCGGGGGCCGGCGCGTCATGATGGGACCTTCGCTGTTGCAGACATTTGACGCACTGCACGGGGACGCGCGGTTGTCGCCCCCCCGACCGACGCATAGCATCAAGGTCGCGTGCGGCACCGGCCCCGCGGTTGTCTCTCGCCCGTATCTCCCATAGGACGCGTGTGACCATGAGCGCAGTGCTGAACCAACATTCCGTGCCGCCGGGAGACATCAACGGGCGTCTCGCGTTCCAGAAGGCGCTGCAGAACGTCACCAACCGCATCCACGCCACCACCAACATCGACGAGATCATGCTGGAAGTGAGCGGCGAGATCTGCGTCCTGTTCAACGCCGACCGGCTCACCATCTACGCGCTGGGCGACGACCGCGCCACCATCATCTCCAAGGTCAAGACCGGTCTCAACTCGTTCCGTGACCTGAAGCTGCCGATCGCCGAGCACTCTCTCGCCGGTTACGCGGCGATGTCGCGCAAGCTGCTGAACCTGAAGGACGTGTACGACGACGCCGAGCTGAAGAGCCACCACCCGAACCTGCGCTTCCTGCAGGAGGTGGACAAGCGCACCGGCTACCGGACCAAGCAGATGCTGGTCTCCCCCATCGTCGACGAGAGCGGCAAGGACCTCATCGGCGTGGTGCAGATGATCAACAACAAGAACGGCGTCCCCTTCGGCCCGCTGGCCGAGGAGGGTATGGCCGAGCTCTGCAAGACGCTCGCGATCGCCTTCAAGCAGCGCAGCCGCCCCGGCATCCTCAAGACCAAGTACGACTTCCTGGTCTCCGACGCGGTGATCTCGGCGGCCGAGTTCGAGCTCGCCGGCCGGTCCGCGCGCAAGAAGGCGGTCGACGTCGAGGCCGTGCTCCTGGACGAGTTCCAGGTCAAGCTCAGCGCCATCGGCGGCGCGCTGTCCAAGTTCTTCGGCGTGCCCTACGAGCCGCACAAGCCCGAGCGGATCAAGCCCATGGATCTGCTCAAGAACCTCAAGCGCGAGTACGTCGAGGAGCACCAGTGGGTGCCGCTCGAGGAGAACAAGGACGGGCTGCTGGTGATGTGCCTGGACCCGGAGCGGGTCAAGGCCTCGAAGATCGTCAACCAGGTGTTCCCGAAGGGCCGGATCAAGTACGTCGTGACGACGTTGCGCGAGTTCCGCGACACGTTGAACCACTTCTTCGGCGCCGATACCGACATCGGTGACATCGACGACCTGCTGTCCGGGCTCGGCGAAGACGACGGGGACGAGTCCAGCGTCGGTGGCGACGACCTGTCCGCGGCGGCGGACAACGAGCTGGTGAAGCTCGTCAACAAGATCATCGTCGACGCCTACCACCAGGGAGCGTCGGACATCCACGTCGAGTCCTATCCCGGGAAGGCGAAGACCGAGATCCGGTTCCGCAAGGACGGCTCGCTCGGGCCCTACATCGAGGTGCCGGCCTCCTACCGCAACGCCATCGTGGCGCGCCTCAAGATCATGTGCGACCTCGACATCTCCGAGCGGCGCAAGCCCCAGGACGGCAAGATCAAGTTCAAGAAGTTCGGGCCGCTCGACATCGAGCTGCGCGTCGCGACGATCCCGACCGCGGGCGGCGTCGAGGACATCGTGATGCGTATCCTCGCAGCCGGCGAGCCGATCCCGCTCGACAAGCTCGGCGTCTCGCCCACCAACCTGCCGAAGCTCAAGGATGCGGTGAGCAAGCCCTACGGCCTGTTCTTCGTGTGCGGCCCGACCGGCTCCGGCAAGACCACCACGTTGCACTCGGTCCTGGGTTACCTCAACAGGCCGGAGACCAAGATCTGGACCGCGGAGGACCCGGTCGAAATCACCCAGAAGGGCCTGCGCCAGGTCCAGGTGAACCGCAAGGCGGGACTCGACTTCCCCACGGTGATGAAGGCCTTCCTGCGCGCCGATCCGGACATCATCATGGTCGGCGAGATGCGCGACAAGGAAACCACCGCGATCGGCATCGAGGCCTCGCTCACCGGCCACCTGGTGTTCGCCACGCTGCACACCAACAGCGCGCCCGAATCCATCATCCGCCTGCTCGACATGGGCATGGACCCGTTCAACTTCGCCGACGCGCTGCTGGGCGTCCTCGCGCAGCGCCTCGCCAAGCGCCTTTGCGGCAAGTGCAAGGAGGCGTACAGCCCGAGCGGCGAGGAAATGAAGCAGATCCTCCAGGAGTATTGCCAGGAGCTGCTCAACACCGGGCCGTTCAAGAAGGACGCGCGGGTCGCGTACGAGAACATCTTCAAGGATCTCGCCAAGACCTACGCCGACGACAAGGGCCAGTTCACGCTGTATCGCAAGGTCGGCTGCGACGCCTGCGGCGGGTCCGGCTACAAGGGCCGTCTCGGCCTCCACGAACTGCTCATCGCGAGCGACACGGTGAAGAAACTCATCCAGGAGCATGCACGCGTGGCGGAGATCCTCGCCACCTGCCTGGAGGAGGGCATGCGCACCCTGAAGATGGACGGCATCGAGAAGGTCCTGCAGGGCATCACCGACATGGCGCAGGTGCGCGCCGTGTGCATCAAGTAGAGCGGCGCATGGCGGCATCCCTTGAGCTCGCGGAAGGCGGCAAGGCGCTGGCCCGGGGCGCCCCGGCGACGACGCCCGACGATCTCTTCCTCCGGCTCGACCAGCTCAACGAGATCGGCGCGGCGCTGTCGCTCGAGAAGGACCTCAACGCGCTGCTCGAGAAGATCCTGGTCGCGGCAAAGACCATCACCCGCGCCGACGGGGGAACGCTCTACCTGGTGGAAGGCGAGGATACCGCCCGCCAGCTCCGCTTCGAGATCGTCCGTACCGCATCGCTCGACGTCGCGATGGGCGGTACCACCGGCAACCCGATTCCGTTCTATCCGATCCAGCTCTACCGGGACGGCAAGCCCAACAACTCGATGATCGCCGCGTACGCCGCGATCCACGGCGTCACCATCAACATCGCGGATGCCTACGCCGAGGAGGGGTTCGACTTCTCCGGGACGCGGCGCTTCGACCAGAAGACCGGCTACCGGTCGAAGAGCTTCCTCACCGTGCCGATGAAGAACCACGAAGGCGAGATCATCGGCGTCCTGCAGCTCATCAACTGCCGGCAGCCCGGGACCGGGGAGATCGTGGCGTTCTCGGAGGCCGACCAGCGCCTGGCGGAGTCGCTGGCCTCCCAGGCGGCGATCGCGCTATCCAATCGACAGCTCATCAACCAGCTCGAGAACCTGTTCGAATCGTTCATCGAACTGATCAACACCGCCATCGACGAGAAGTCCCCGTACACCGGCGGCCACTGCCAGCGCGTGCCGGTGCTCACCATGATGATCGCCGAAGCGGTCAACCAGACCGCCTCCGGTCCGCTAGCCGGCTTCTCGATGAGCGACAGCGACCGCTACGAGCTCAAGATCGCAGGGCTGCTGCACGACTGCGGCAAGATCACCACGCCCGTGCACATCGTCGACAAGGCGACCAAGCTGGAGACCATCTTCGACCGCATCAACCTCGTCGACACCCGCTTCGAGGTGCTGCGCCGCGACGCCGAGCTCTACGCCATGAGCCGGCGGCTCGAGCTCGAGCGGGAACGCGATCTGCCGGAGCTCGAGCGCCGCAGCCGGCAGTTCCGCATCGACGAGGAGCTGCGCGACATGCTGCGCCAGCTCGAGGACGACCGCAAGTTCCTGCGCCGGTGCAACATCGGCGGCGAGGCGATGGCCAGGGAGGCGCAGGACCGGGTGCTGCAGATCGGGCTGACCTACAAGTGGCGCGATCCTTCCGGCAACACCGCGAACTTCCTCACCGACGACGAACTCCGCAACCTCACCATCCCGCGCGGCACCCTCACCGAGGAGGAGCGCGAGATCATCAACCACCACATCGTCTCCACCATCAAGATGCTGGAGGCGCTGCCGTGGCCGAAGCACCTGCGCAACGTGCCCGAGTACGCCGGCGGGCATCACGAACGCATGGACGGGAAGGGCTACCCGAGGGGGCTCGCCCGGGAGCAGATGTCGGTGCAGGCGCGCATCATGGGCATCGCCGACATCTTCGAGGCGCTGACCGCCAAGGACCGCCCCTACAAGAAGGGCAAGTCGCTGTCGGAGTCGCTGCACATCCTGGGCAAGTTCAAGCTGAATGGCCACATCGACCCCGACCTCTTCGATGTGTTCATCCGGGAGCGGGTGTACCTGAAGTACGCGGAGCAGTTCCTCGACCCCGAGCAGGTCGACGCGGTGGACGAGCGCGCGATCCCCGGCTACGCTGGCTGATCCGCCGGCGGGGCCTCGCCGCGCTCGCGGCTAGCCCTTGCCCGACGAAGCCGGGGCGGCCGCCGGCGTGCCGCGCGTGACGTAGACCATCAGGCCTTCGGTGGCGACATCGATGAACTGCTCGCTGTAGCCGAGTTCCTTCAGCTGCCACTTGAACTCGTTGCCGAGCTTCGCCTTGCCCAGCAGGCCGAGCCGGTTCTCCCTCTGGAACTCGGAAGCCGATTGCAGCGCCTCCTCGAGCACCTTGGTGAGGCGGTTCGCGGAGATCTTCTTCTCGGGATTGACATCCAGCGCCGGCGGGTAGCGCTTGGAAAGGTTGGCCGCGAGCTCCTTGGCGAACTCGTTGATCTTCTTCGAGCCGGAAAACAGTCCGAACATACTTGCCTCCGTAAACGTGATTCTCAGGCCCGTGCCGCCGGCATCCGCCATGTCCAGGCCGGTGCGGGGCGCACGGACCAGTCCTTCGCCACCGAGCGTCCCGCCTTGGGCACGACCCTCTCGGCGTAAAGGTTGTACAGCAGCAGGTTGCGCTCGATGCCGGCGTCGGTGATCGGCTCGACGCCGTGGAACGCGAGGTCGGTCTTGAAGAAGGCGAGCAGCGAGTTCGGGCGGAATTCGGCCGTCCCGACCTTCAGGAAGTCGGAAAAATCGTGATGCTTTGTCCCTTCGCAGCGCCGCGCCGGGTCGCGCGGCACGTAGAGCGACGTCCCGAGGTGGCGCATGCTGTCGTCCGCCGGCAGGTAGAACAGCAGCGAGACCAGCTTGCGCGGCGTGTCGGTGTGCGGCGAGATGTCGTAATGGGTGTAGTCCCGCACCAGGCGGGCTTCGTTCGAGACATGCACGTCGACGTCGTCGCCGTAGCGCGCGAGCATCGCGTCGCGAAACCGGTCGAGCAGCAGCCGCGCCAGCGTATCCCCGCGCATCCACGCGTGAAAGCGCTCCCAGAAATCGCCTGTGCCGCGGCGAAACTCGTCCTCCTCGGCCTCCTCCAGCGAGCAGATGTAGCGATCGGGGTAGGCGCCCTTCGGCACCGTACCGGTCTCGTCCAGCCGCCGGTACGCGGACTGCGGCGGCAGATTCTCGAGCAGCGTCGCGTAGAAGTCCGCGGGAAAGACGTTCTCGACATAGAAGTGCGGAAAGGGGTACGCGCGTACCGCGGCGTTGGCCACGTTGTAATAAAGCGTCTGCTCAGCGTCGAAAGACATAGTTGCCCACTCCGGCGAAGGTCCCGGACTTGCGCTGGGCCGCGTCCACCTGTTCCTGCGAGTAGTCGAATCCCAGCGCGAGCATCCGGTCGACGACCTCCCAGTGGTCGTCCAGCGCGGTGTTGATCTCGATGAGCACCGACCTGACCGCCGGATCGGCCAGAGTGCGCGAGGCCCCGGCGATCACCTTCGGCTCGATGCCGTCCACGTCGACCTTGACGTGGTTCGGAACGGGGAGCACGCCGGCGCCGACCAGCTCGTCGAGCGTGGCGGATACGCAGCCCTGCGCGTAGCCCGCCTCACGCGGACGGTTGTTGTGGTCCACCGACTCGCCGAGGCTGTGGCACGAGGACCCAGCGACGCCATTAGACAGGAACAGCCGGTCGTAGCCCGCGTGATCGGAGAGGGCGACGCAGTAGGCCGTCGCCAGGTCGCCGATGCCGTTGACGGCGATGTTGCGGTTCAGCAGGGCGTAGTTCTGCGCCTCCGGCTCGAACGCGAACACCCGCGTGCCGCGCCACTTCGCGGCGAGCACGGTGTAGGAGCCTACGTTCGCCCCGACATCGACCAGAACGTCGCCGGCGGCGAACCCGCCGATCCAGGCGACCGTATCGGGCTCCTTGGAGGCAAGGCTCGTCGCCCGCCAGGCGGTGAGATCGTTGGGCGCGGCGAACAGCATGGTGCAGCCGTCGATACTCGTCTTGACGAACATCTCCGACGGGCTCGGCGCGGGCTTGGATTCGGGCAGGGCCATGACAAGGCCGAAGTATATTCGCCGAGAGCGCGCGTTGGGCGCATTCGGGCCACCCGCGTGACCTAGTTCCCGCCGCTCGGCCACGGCTCTGCGCGCGTGCGCGCGAGTGGACGTGAACATGTCACGCGGCGCGCGAGGACGCGGGTTCTATAATCCCCGCGATCCTTCGAAAGGCGCACCGACCGATGTACTCACGCGCACAGCCCAGCCCGCGATACCGCGACCTTCTGCAGATGTATGCCGACATGCACACCCACGGCGAGCGCTTCCATGGCGTGTCGGGCAAGGAGACCTTCGAGGGCATCAGCCTCATCCCGCACGTGCACACCATTCGCCGCCTGGTGGCCGAGACCGGGGCGCAGAACCTGCTCGACTACGGTGCGGGCAAGGCGAGCCTCTACGGGCTGCGCAACTTCCTGCTGCCCGGCGATTCGACGCCCATCGAGACCGTCCACGACTTCTGGGACGTCGACTTCGTCGAACTCTACGATCCCGGCTACGAACCGTACTCCAAGCTGCCGCAGGGCACTTTCGGAGGCGTGATCTGCACCGACGTCATGGAGCACCTTCCCGCGGAGGATCTGCCCTGGATCCTCGGCGAGATCTTCGGATACGCCGAGCGTTTCGTGTTCCTGACCATCGCTCGATACGAGGCGGACAAGCGGCTTCCCAACGGCGAGAACGCCCACATCACCATCAAGCCGGCCGAGTGGTGGGCGGAGGTTATCGGAAGCGTTGCGGCGTCGCGTCCGTCCGTGCTTTGGGAGGCGCGGGTGGAGGAGCGCAAATTCTCGGACCGCGCGCGTCTGATACGGGAGGGCGTGGCGCTGCGCGGAGGAGCGGGAGGGTGATCGTGTCCGGCTGCGCGCGCCGGAGGCTTCTCGATCCCGCAGCCGTGACGCGCTGGCGCCTGGGATGCTGAAGCGGTTGGTGAGTGGTCTGGTGTCGCGGCAGCAGGCCGCGCCGCCGGCCCCGCCCGCGACCGACCCGTGCGCGGCACGGCTGGCGGATGCAGCGGCGATCCTCGCCGCCGGCCGACCCGATGAGGCGCTCGCGCGGGCCGAGGCGCTTGCCGGCGAGTTCGGCGAGCGGGCCGACCCGATGGTGCTCGCGGCCGAATGCCTGCTGAAGCTGTCGCGGCCGCAGGAGGCCGCTGTCCGCGCGCTGGCTGCGCTGCGCCGCGGGACCACCGACGCGGCCGCCCATCTCGCGCTCGCGCGGGCGTACGTCGACCAGGGGCGTGAAGAGGACGCGGTGCTCGCGCTGTGCCAGGCCGAGGAACGCGATCCGCAGGACGCGGCGTTCTGGAACGAGTACGGCGTGCTGCACCTCAAGCTCGGGAACCTCGACCATGCCTCGGTGCGCTTCAAGCGTGCCGCCACCCTGTCGCCCACGCTGCCGTCGCCGTGGGTCAATCTCGCCCTGGTGGAGCAGATGCGCCACGGCGCGCGCGCGGCGCTGCCGTACCTGCGGCGAGCGCTCGACTGCGATCCGCAGAACGGGCTCGCCTGGAGCAACTACGGACTTGCGCTGCGCGACGCGGAGCTGGTGGGGGAGGCGGTCGGCGCTTTGCGCCGCGCCACCGAGTTGCGCCCCGGGCATGCGCAGACGCGCGTCAACTTCGCCACCGTGCTGCTCGACGACGGTGCACTCGCGGAAGCGGAGCGCGCGTTCCGCGAAGCGCTGGCGCTGGAGCCGGGCAGCGTAACGGCGCGGGTCGGTCTCGGTCAGGCGCTGTGGAGGGGGGGCGACCTCGCGGGCGCGCGCGCCGCGTTCGAGGCCGCACTGGCGAGCGAGCCGGAAAGCGCGCTCGCGCGGAGCGCCCTCGGTGAGCTGCAGATCTGGACCCGGGACTTCGCGCACGGCTGGGACAACTACGAATCGCGGCTCGCCGACGCCGAGATGCGCCGCTTCCCGTTCCCGCGCTGGAATGGCGAGGCGCTGGGTGACGGCGCGCTGCTGGTGTTCTCGGAACAGGGCATCGGCGACATGATTCTGTTCGCATCCTGCTGCGCGGAGCTGAAGGCGCTCGGGCACGTCGTCATCGAGGCGCCCGAGCGGCTGGTGCCGCTCTTTTGCCGCTCGTTTCCCTGGGCAACGGTGGTGACCTACGCAGGGAACGAGCTGCCGCGCTGGCTCGGCTCCGTGCCGCGCATTGCGGCCGCCATCCCCGCCGGCAGTCTCATGCGGCTGTTCCGGCGGTCCGAGCCGGCGTTCCCGGCAGCCGCAGGGTATCTGCGCGCCGACCCGGCACGCGCTGCCCGCTGGCGCGCGAGGCTCGACGAGCTGCCGGGACGGCTCAAGGTGGGCGTCTCCTGGCGGGGCGGCTTCGCCCGTACCGGCAAGCAGGCGCGCAGCATCGACCTCGACGCCTGGCTGCCCATCCTGCGCGTGCCCGGCATCGATTTCGTAAGCCTGCAGTACACGCGGGATGCGGCCGGGGAGGTTGCCGCGCTGGAACAGCACGCGGGTGTACGCGTGCTCCATCTGCAGGATGCCGTGGACAACTACGAGGAGACTGCCGCGCTGGTGGAGAGCCTCGATCTGGTGATCACGGTATGCACTGCGGCTGCGCACCTGGCCGGCGCGCTGGGCAAGCCCACCTGGATCCTCGCGCCGGTCACGCCCTCGTGGCGCTATCTCGGCGCGGGCGATTCGCTGCCCTGGTATCCGTCGGCGCGCGTGTTCAGGCAGCCGCGCGGCGCGCCGTGGACATCGGTCATTGACGGCGTCGCGTCGGCGTTGTCGGCGCATGCGGGCGACGCTGCGCCGGCCGCCGTCCCGCAGGCACCGCCCGCGGCCTCAGCGGCCGCTGCCGCGCTTCCGGAAGCCGCCGCCGCGCAGGGGGCGGCGCATGCCGCGGGCGAGGGCGAGGACGACCTGGCACGTGCCGGGAAGCTCGTGCGCGCCGGGCGAACGCAGGAGGCCATCGCGCTGCTGGAGGCGCGCGTGGACGCGGAGCCCGGCAACGGCCCGGCCTATGCCGCGCTCGTGCACGCCTACCTCGCTGCCGGGGATCGGGAGTCCGCAGCCGACTGCCTGACACTCGCGCTCCATCACGACCCCGACAACATCGACGCGCTGTGGACGCTGTGCGAGACGAACGAGGCGCTCGGGCGCGTGGACGCGGCGATCGAGCCGCTCGAACGCATCGTGGCGCTGCGGCCCGGCGCGCGGGCGCGCGGCTCGCTGGCGCGCCTGTACTACCGCGCCCGGCGCTATGCGGATGCCGAGCGCACCGCCGCCGCCGTGGTCGCCGAGCATCCCGACAGCGCCGAGGGCCTCGACGTGCTCGGCCTCGCGCGCATCGCGCAGGAGGACTACGAAGGCGCCATCGCACCGCTGGAACGCTGGCTCGAGCTGCGCCCTGGGGACCTGATCGCGCCCCAGTCGCTCGCGGCCGCGTACATCCATCGCGCGCGGTTCGAGGAGGCGCGTGCGCTCCTCGCGTGGGTGCTTTCGCGCCAGCCGAACAACTACCAGGCGGCGTGGAACCTTGCGCAGGTGGATCTCGCGTACCGGCGCTTCGACACCGGTTGGCAGAACTACGACCGGCGCAGGCATCTGTCGCAGCGCAAGCAGATCACTGCCAACCTGCCGCCGTGGCGTGGCGAGCCGCTTGCGGGCAGGACCCTGCTCGTGCTGGGTGAGCAGGGGCTGGGCGATCAGATCATGTTCGCCTCCTGCCTGCCCGACGTGCTCGCCCAGGAGGCCCGCGTCGTCATGACCTGCGAGAAGCGCCTGATGCCGCTCTTCCGCAGGTCCTTCCCGGGGGTGCGCGTGCACGACGAGGCCACGACGCGCAACCGCGACGTAGCCGACGCCGATCTCGAGATCCTGGCCGGAGGGCTTCCGGCCTTGCTCAGGCGCGAAGAGGGGGCCTTTCCACGCCATTCGGGATACCTGGTTCCCGACCCGGTCCGCGTCGCGTACTGGCGTGCCCGCCTGGCCGACCTCGGGGACGGACCCTGGTTCGCCCTCTCCTGGCGCGGCGGCACGGCGCATACGCGGGCACGCCTTCGCAGCCTCGACGTGGACGACGTGGCCCTGCTGGTGCGCCGCGCCGGCGTCTCCTTCGTCAGTCTGCAGTACGGCGACGTCGCGGCGGATCTCGCCGCCCTGCGCGAGCGTCACGGCATCGTTCTGCCGCACTTCCCCGAGGTCATTCCCGACTACGACGAGACCGCTGCGCTGGTCGCGGCGCTTGACGGCGTCGTGTCGGTCTGCACGTCGCTCGTGCACCTCACCGGCGCGCTGGGTCGCCCT
>Ga0209254_10000190_pt1 | contig 43811 bp, 36 predicted proteins | sample FrelakmetDIP11DI_FD_187148 | JGI IMG/M metagenome (GOLD analysis project Ga0209254, IMG submission 187148) | Freshwater lake sediment microbial communities from the University of Notre Dame, USA, for methane emissions studies - DIP11 DI (SPAdes)... | ecosystem: Environmental > Aquatic >... | reverse complement strand
TGGACGAGTTCCAGGACACGAACCGCCTGCAGTACCGGTGGCTGAAGCTCCTCGCCGGGCCGGACACCGCGATCTTCGCGGTCGGGGACGACGATCAGTCCATATACGGGTTCAGAGGCGCCAACGTCGGCAACATGGAGGACTTCCGGCGCGACTTCCGCGTCGAGAACATCGTGCGCCTGGAGCAGAACTACCGCTCCCACGGCCACATCCTCGACGCCGCCAACGCGCTCATCGGGCACAACCGCAAGCGGCTGGGCAAGAACCTGTGGACATCGGCCGGCGAAGGCGAGCTGCTGCGCGTCTACGAGGCCCAGTCGGACGGCTATGAGGCCAACTTCGTCGTCGAGGAGATCAGCGCGCTGGTGCGCGACGGCTTCGCCCGCCGCGACATGGCGGTGCTCTACCGCTCGAACGCGCAGTCGCGCATCCTCGAGCACGCCCTGTTCTCGCAGGGCATCCCCTATCGCGTCTACGGCGGCCTGCGCTTCTTCGAGCGCCAGGAGATCAAGCACGCGCTCGCTTACCTGCGGCTGATCGCCAATCCCGAAGACGACGGCGCGTTCCTGCGCGTCGTGAACTTTCCGACCCGCGGCATCGGCGCGCGTTCGATCGAGTCGCTCCAGGACGCTGCGCGCGCGCACGGCTCGACGCTCTGGCACGCGGCGACCACCCTCACCGGCAAGAGCGCCACGTCCGTGGGCGCGTTCGTCCGCCTGATCGGGGAGATGCGGGGGGCCACCGCCGGGCTGTCGCTCGCCGAGACCGTCGAGCATGTCATCGAGAAGAGCGGGCTGGTCGCGCACTACCGCAAGGAGAAGGACGGCGCGGAGCGGGTCGAGAACCTCGAGGAACTGGTGAATGCCGGCGCGGCGTTCACCGCGGACGACACGAGCGCGGCGTTGTCGGCGGCCACGGTCGCGAGCGCGGCGACCGTCGGTGACGGCGAGCCGGCGCCGGCCGATCCGCTCTCGGCCTTCCTCGCGCACGCGGCGCTCGAGTCGGGCGACAACCAGGCGGGCGAGGGCGCGGACGCGGTGCAGCTGATGACGGTCCACTCCGCGAAGGGCCTCGAGTTCCATGCCGTGTTCATCACCGGCCTCGAAGAGGGCCTCTTCCCGCACGAGTCGAGCGTCACCGAGGACGACGGCCTGGAGGAGGAACGCCGCCTCATGTACGTCGCCATCACGCGCGCGCGCACGCGCCTCTATCTCACGTTCTCGCAGACGCGGATGCTGCACGGACAGACGCGCTACGCGGTCGCGAGCCGCTTCCTCGACGAACTGCCGAAGGAAGCGCTGCGCTGGATCACGCCGCGCCTCGCCCACGACGTGCGCCCGGGGCGGCTCGACGACCGCGCGTGGAGCGCTGCGCAGCCGCCGGCGCGCTACGCCGCGCGCGCCGCCGACAAGGCCGGACTGCCGTTTCGCATCGGGCAGAACGTGATGCATCCCAAGTTCGGCCAGGGCGTGATCGTGAGCGCCGAGGGCAGCGGTCCCGAGGCACGCGTGCAGATCAACTTCGGCCGTCAGGGCATGAAGTGGCTGCAGCTCGAGTACGCGAAGCTGACGGCGGCTTGAACGCCGGGGATCAGAGGTCGGGGATCAGGGATCAGAACGACAATCGCCCGTGACTCTTGCGCCGCTCGGGCCCGTGATGCTTGGCTCGACCGTTGCAACCGGCCGTCGCACGGCTCGTGTGGCCGTATCGCAACCCCTCAGACCAACCCTCCAGGGAGAACAAGATGAGCATCGCCCGTCATTCGCAGCGCTTCCTCGCGCTGGCCCTCGGCCTCGCGCTCGCGCTGCCCGCCTGCGCGCAGAACGCGCCGCAGGCGGAGCCCGTGAAGTCCGAGTACAAGCCGCAGGTCGGGCAGGCCGGCAAGGACGTCGTGTGGGTGCCGACGCCGCCCGAGCTCGTCGAACGCATGCTCGACATGGCCAAGGTGACGTCGCAGGACACTGTCATCGACCTCGGCTCCGGGGACGGCCGCATCGCCATCGCCGCCGCGAAGCGCGGCGCGAAGACCAAGGGCATCGAGTACAACTCCGAGATGGTCGAGCTGTCGCGCAAGAACGCGGCGGCGCAAGGCGTCGGGGACAAGGTGGAGTTCGTTCGCGGCGACATCTTCGAAACCGACTTCGGCAATGCCAGCGTCATCACCATGTACCTGCTGCCCGGGCTCAACATGAAGCTGCGGCCGAAGCTGCTCGACATGAAGCCCGGCACGCGCATCGTCTCGCACGCCTTCACCATGGAGGACTGGGAGCCCGACCAGAACGCCGAGGTCGAGTACCGCAACGCCTACCTCTGGATCGTGCCGGCGAAGGTCGGCGGCACGTGGCGCTTCACCAGCCCGGCCGGCAACGGCCAGGAGACCGTCGACGTGCAGCTCCAGCAGAAGTTCCAGAAGGTTTCCGGCGCCGCGCGGCGCAACGGCAAGGAGGTCCCCGTGACCGACGGTCGACTCGCGGGCGACCGCCTCACCTTTGCGTTCACCGACGCGAGCGGCGTGAAGCACGAGTACAGCGGCAAGGTGACCGGCGACCGCATCGAGGGGACGACCAAGCTGCAGACGGGGGCGAACGTGCCGTTCACGGCGACGCGTACGGGCGGTTGACGAGCGCCGAAGCGCCATTCGACCCAGAGGCACGGAGGACACGGAGACTCGCAGGGGTTGATGTCGCGTGCAGGAAGGTGCTCTGATCGTCCGTGTGCTTCCACTGCGTGCCCTTTGTTCCCTCTGCGTCTCGGTGTTGATGCTTCTATGATGCTTCTCCGCTCCCGCTGATGCCCGTCGACTACCTCGAGAGGATTCTCAAGGCGCGCGTCTACGACGTCGCGCACGAGACGCCGCTCGAGCATGCGCCGAACCTCTCGGCGCGGCTCGGCAACCGCGTGATGCTGAAGCGCGAGGACATGCAGCCGGTGTTCTCGTTCAAGCTGCGCGGTGCGTACAACAAGATGGCGAACCTGCCGGCGGAGACGCTGAAGCGCGGCGTGATCGCCGCCTCGGCGGGCAACCACGCGCAGGGCGTCGCGCTCGCGGCGCAGAAGCTCGGCTGCCGCGCCGTGATCGTCATGCCCATGACCACGCCGCGCATCAAGGTGGAGGCGGTGCGCGCGCGCGGCGCGGACGTGGTGCTGCACGGCGACTCGTACTCCGACGCCTACGTCGAGGCGCAGCGCCTCGAGCGCGCGCGGAGGCTCGCCTTCGTGCATCCGTACGACGACCCGGATGTCATCGCGGGCCAGGGCACCATCGGCATGGAGATCCTGCGCCAGACCTCGCGGCCGGTGCACGCGATCTTCGTGTGCGTTGGCGGCGGCGGCCTCGTCTCGGGCATCGCGAGCTACGTGAAGCGGTTGAGCCCCGAGGTGCGGGTGATCGGCGTGCAGCCGGTCGACTCGGACGCCATGGTGCGTTCCGTGAGCGCACGGCGACGGATCAAGCTCGCCAACGTGGGACTCTTCGCCGACGGCGTCGCAGTGAAGCAGGTCGGCGTCGAGACCTTCCGGCTCGCACGGCAGCTCGTGGACGAATGGATCCTCGTCAGCACGGACGAGATCTGCGCCGCGATCAAGGACGTGTTCGAGGACACCCGCTCGATCCTGGAGCCGGCGGGTGCGCTCGGCGTCGCCGGCGCGAAGGCCTACGTCGAGCGTACCGGGATCAAGGGGGAGAAGCTCGTCGCCATCGCCTCCGGTGCCAACACCAACTTCGACCGCCTGCGCTTCGTCGCCGAGCGTGCCGAGGTCGGCGAGCGGCGCGAGGCGCTGCTCGCGGTGACCATCCCGGAGCGGCCGGGCAGCTTCAAGAAGTTCTGCGCGACGCTCGGCGGACGCTCGATCACCGAGTTCAACTACCGCATAGCCGAGGGCGACGACGCGCACGTGTTCGTCGGGCTCGAGGTGCAGAACCGCAGGGCAACGGCGGAGATCACCCGCACGCTCGCGCGCCACGGCCTGCGCACCCTCGACCTCTCCGACAACGAGATGGCGAAGCTCCACGTGCGGCACATGGTCGGCGGCCGCGCGCGAGCCGAGCACGAGCTGCTCTACCGCTTCGAGTTCCCCGAGCGGCCCGGGGCGCTCATGAACTTCCTGAGCTCGATGCGTTCGGACTGGAACATCAGCCTCTTCCACTACCGCAACCATGGCGCCGACTATGGCCGGGTGCTCGTCGGCATCCAGGTGCCGCCGAAGGAGATGGGCGCGTTCCGCGGGTTCCTCGCGCGGCTCGGCTATCCGTACAGCGAGGAATCGGCGAACCCGGCGTATCGTCTGTTCCTCCGTTGAGCGGCCGTCCGCGAATCGCAGAAGGCGGTGCGGCCGCATATCCCTTCTTCGGGAAGCGCCTCATGGCGAGCAAGACCTCCTTCATCGCCGCGCCGGTCGTCCGCTACGTCCTCGAGCACTCGGTGCGCGACACGCCGCTCCTCGCCGAGCTGCGCGAGCGCACGGCGCGCGAACCGATGGCGCGCATGCAGGTGCCCGCGGACGAAGGGCAGCTGCTCGCGTTCCTGATCGAGCTGACCGGCGCGAAGCGCTGCCTCGAGATCGGCACCTTCACCGGCTATTCGAGCCTCTGCATCGCGCAAGCGCTGCCCGCCGACGGCCGGCTTGTCTGTCTCGACAAGAGCGCCGAGTACACGACCACGGCCCACGAGTTCTGGCAACGCGCCGGCGTCGCGGATCGTGTCGAGCTCGTCCTCGGCCCGGCGCTCGACACCCTCGAGGCCATGCGCGAGAGAGGCGAAGCCGGCACCTACGATTTCGCGTTCATCGACGCCGACAAGCAGAACCACGCGCGCTACTACGAGCAGTGCCTGGCGCTCGTCCGGCGCGGCGGTCTGATCGTGATCGACAACACGCTGTGGTCGGGCGCGGTGGCCGATCCCGCGGACCAGGAGGCCGACACGGTGGCCATCCGCGACCTCAACGAGCTCGTGCACCGCGACGAGCGGGTGACGCAGGTGATGCTGACCGTGGCGGACGGGGTGACGCTGGTGCGCAAGCGGCCTTGAAGAGACCGGATTCACCGCAAAGGCGCAAAGGACGCAGAGGAACGCGAAGCCGATTCAGCGGAGACGCGTTCTGGCCGGGACTGGAAGCCCGTGCCGGGACAACGTGCACCACGTCCCACCATTGGACGTCCTTTGCGCTCTTTGCGTCTTTGCGGTGAAGCTTCTCCCCTCGAATCATCCGAAGTACTTCGGGTCCACCTCGTCCGCGTAGCACACCGGCGACGCTCGCGTGGAGGGCGCGCCCGCCGCCGGCGCGCCGAGGAACTCCAGAGTGCAGTCGCGCCGCTCGTAGATGCCGCGCTCGGTGACGACGAAGTCCATCGGCACGTCATAGGGCTGCGGGTGCAGCGCGTCGCCGAGGCGCGCCTGCTCGTAGGCGACGCCGATGGCGACGATCCGGCGCCCCGCTGCGCGCAGCGCAGCGAGCGTGCGATCGAAGAACCCGCCGCCGTAGCCGAGCCGGTACCCACGGTCGTCGAAGCCGTTCATGGGCACGACGAGCGCGTCGGGTACGACCTCGGGCGTGTCGGCCGGGTACGGAATGTCGTACACGCCGCGGGCGAGTCGCACGCCCGGATGCCATTCGCGAAAGACGAGGGGGCGCCGCGCGCCCATGACCACCGGCAGCGCGGTCGTCGCGCCGCGCTCGCGCAGGGCACGTGCGAAAAAGCGCGCGTCGTACTCGTTCCTGTACGGCCAGCACACCGCCACCACACGACGCGCGAGGCCGGGAAACCCGAGCTGCAGATGCCGGTCGATGGCCTCGCGGTGCGCCATGAGCGTGCCCTTGTCGAGCGCGAGGCGTTCCGCGAGAAGTCGTTCGCGAAGCGCACGCCGGTGGCCACGCAACGCGGCTTCATCCATGCGCAAAAAGTCCCATCGGGAGATTGGGCCGACACCGAACGAACGAAGAAAGGTGCATGATATTCTGCGAGCGAAATCTGCAGCGCCGGTGAAGTCGTGCCGGCGTTTGTCTTGAGGGGATCCTTCTTCGTGTCACGCGGAGCTTTCGAGCAGGCGTCGGGCGCGGCATCGGCACGCGTCGCCGGCGCGCCGGGAACGATCGGGCAGCGCCGCTTCCGCGGCGATGCTTCTTTGCGCAACCTGCTCGCGTGCCGGTTCGGCCCCGCGCGCCTCCGCCCGCTCGCCGTCGTCGCAGCGCTCGTGCCTGTGCTGGCCGGTGCGCAGCCGACGCCGAACGAGGGCGCGGTCGAGAGCACGCCCGCGCAGTCCACCGCGGTGGAAAGTGCACCCGTTGCGCCGCTCAGCCTGCAGGCGCTGGCGGCACAGGACCAGACCTATCTCGCCATTCGCGACGCGTTCGACCGGCGTGACGCGGCGCGCATCGGCGCGCTGCTGCCGCAGATGCGCGGCCACGTGCTGGAGCCCTACGCAGAGCACTACCTGCTGCGGCTGCGCATCGTCGAGGCCTCGCCGCAGGAGATCCGGGCGTTCCTCGCGCGCTATCCGAACACCGTCGTCGCCGAGAACGTGCGCACCGACTGGCTGAAGAGCGTCGCGCGCATGGGCGACTGGACGACGTTCGCGGCCGAGGCCCCCGCGCTCGTGGGCGAGGACAACGAGATCGCCTGCTACCTGCTCGAGTCGCGTGCGGCAAGCGGCGCGCCGGCGACCTTTGCCGACTTGAAGCCCTTCTGGACCGCGCCCCGGGATCTGCCCGACGGTTGCGACGACGTCGCGCGCGCGCTGGCGCTGGAAGGCAAGATCGGCCCGCGGCAGGTGTGGGACCGCGCGCGGATCATGGTGGAAGCCGGCCGTTTCGGCGGCGTCAAGCGCACGCTCGCCTTCCTGCCGCCCGACCAGCGGCCGGACGAGCGGGTGCTGGATGCGCTGCTCGCCAATCCGCAGCGCTACCTCGAGAAGCCGAAGGTCGAGGCGTCGAGCCGTCTCGGCGCCGAGCTCACCGTGCTCGCGCTGGTGCGCCTCGCGCGCATGGACGCCGCGACGGCGGCCGTCGAGGCGGAGGCGCGGCAGCAGCGTCTCGGTGCCGCCGACCGCGCCTACGTCTGGGGGCAGATCGCCACCGCCGGTGCCCGTAACCTCAGCCCCGGCGCGCTTTACTGGTACGGCAACGCCGAGGGCGCGCAGCTCACCGACGAGCAGCTCGCCTGGCGCGCCCGCGCGGCGCTGCGCGAAGAGCGCTGGGCGGACGTGAAGACGTCGATCGAGCGCATGACCCCGGTCGGCCGCAACGAGCCCGCTTGGGTCTACTGGCAGGGCCGCGCGGAGGCGGCGCTGGGCAACCGCGCCGCTGCCGAGCAGCTCTACGGCCGCATCGCCGGCGAGCATCACTTCTACGGCAAGCTCGCCACCGAGGAGCTCGGCCGGAAAGTGGTCCTGCCGCCGAAGGGCTATTCGCCGAGTCCCGCGGAAGTCGACGCGATGGCGCAGAACGCGGGCCTGCAGCGCGCGCTCGCGCTGCTCCGCCTCGACCAGCGCATGGAAGGCGTGCGCGAGTGGAACTGGTCGCTGCGCGGCTTCGACGACAAGCAACTGCTCGCCGCGGCCGAGGTCGCGCGCCGCAACCAGTCCTGGGACCGCGCCATCAACGCCGCGGAAAAGACGCAGCAGGTGCACGACTTCAGCGTCCGCTTCCTCTCGCCGTACCGTGAGGTGTTCCGCAATCAGGCCACGGCGCAGGGCCTCGAGGAATCCTGGGTCCTCGGGCTCACGCGGCAGGAGAGCCGCTTCAATGCCAACATCCGCTCGTCGGCGGGCGCGATGGGGCTGATGCAGCTCATGCCGGCGACGGCGAAGTGGGTCGCGAAGCAGAACGGCGTGCGCGACTTCAAGGTCCTGCAGGCGAACGACGTGCAGACGAACGTCGCCCTCGGCACCTACTACCTGCGCCACGTGCTCGACGAGCTCGACGGCAACCCCGTGCTCGCCGCGGCCGCCTACAACGCCGGCCCCAACCGGGCGCAGCGCTGGCGCGGCGCGCGGCCGCTCGAGGGCGCGATCTACATCGAGACCATCCCCTTCAACGAGACGCGCGACTACGTCAAGAAGGTGATGTCGAACACGGTCTACTACTCGGCGCTCCTCGCGGGGGATACGCGCTCCCTCAAGTCGCGCCTCGGCACCGTGCCGCCGCGCAACGCCGACCGCATGGCGGCGATGCGCACCGAACCGATAGAATAGGGCCGGTTGGCAAGTCGGCGGAACGCGCGCCGCGACGCGGCTGGTTCGTGACGCGATGGCCCGAAGGTGGGCCCGTCGTGCGCGAGCCTCTGCGACGCGCGGCGCGTCCTTGCGTGTTTCGCCGCGAAGTGCACGAGCCGGCGCGTTTGCCGGCGCCATCGTTCATCGGCTCTCCTGAATTCCCATGGCGAAGATCGTCGTCGTCGGCGGCAGCGGCTACATCGGCCGTCACCTGGTCGAGGAGCTCGCGCGCCGCATGCATTTCGTCACCGTGCCGACGCGCCGGCGCGAGCGCGCGAAGGCAAGACTCATCTACCTGCCGACGGTCGACGTCGTGCAGGCCGACGTGCACGATTCCAGGACGCTACGGTCGCTCTTCAAGGGGGCCGATGCCGTCATCAACCTGGTCGGCATCCTGCAGGGCGGCCGGCCGCGGCAGCCGTACGGCGACGCGTTCCGCCGGGCGCACGTCGAGCTGCCGCAGAAGATCGTCGCCGCGTGCAGGGAGGCAGGCGTCGCCCGGCTCGAGCACATGAGCGCGCTGCAGGCGGCGTCCAGCGCGCCGAGCGAATACCTGCGCTCGAAGGCGGACGGCGAGACCGCGGTGCTCGCGGCCAAGGACGAGATCGCCGTGATCTCGTTCCGGCCGTCGGTGGTGTTCGGTCCCGAGGACCAGTTCCTCAACGTCTTCGCGAGCCTGCAGCGGCGGCTGCCGTTCGTGCCGCTCGCCTGCCCCGAAGCGCGCTTCCAGCCGGTGTACGTCGAGGACGTGGTGCAGTGCTTCGTGCGCGCGCTCGACGACGACGACAGCCACGGTCGCGTCTACGACCTGGTGGGCCCGAAGGTGTACACGCTGCGTGAGCTGGTCGAGTACGTGGGGCGCGTGATCAAGCATCCCCGCCCCGTGATCGGGCTCTCCGACGGCGCCTCGTACCTGCAGGCGCGGATGATGGAGCTCGTTCCCGGCGGGCCGATGAGCCGCGACAACTACTACTCGATGCAGCTGCCCAGCACCTCCGACCAGGCGCTGCCGTTCGGCGTGGAGCCCACGCCGCTCGAGGCGATCGCGCCCACCTACCTCACCGGCGTCTACCCGCGCTCGCGCTACTCGAGCTTCCGCTACCACGCCGGGCGCAAGTCGCGCGAAGTCTGAACCAAGCGCCGTCATGCCGCGTCCTTCGCTCGTCATCGCCAACAAGAACTACTCGTCGTGGTCGATGCGCGCTTGGGTGCTCCTGCGCGCGTTCGGCATCGAGTTCGACGAGATCATGCTCAAGTTCGGCAGCGAGGCATGGAAGCGCGACCTCCGGCGCTATTCGCCCACCGGGCTCGTGCCGGTGCTGCTGCTGCAGAACGAGCCGGCGTGGGACACGCTCGCGATCGTCGAGACCGTCGCGGAGCGCTGGGCGGACCGTCCGGTGTGGCCGGTGCAGTCGCGGGCGCGGCAGGTGGCGCGCTCGATCTGCGCCGAGATGCACTCCGGCTTCCGCGACCTGCGCAGCGCCATGCCGATGAACATCCGCAGCCGCTATCCCGGCAAGGGGGTGACGCCCGGCGTGCGCGAGGACATTGCCCGCATCACCGCGATCTGGAGCGAGTGCCGGCAGCGTTTCGGCGGCGACGACGAGTTTCTCTTCGGCGCGTTCAGCGCCGCCGATGCGTTCTATGCCCCGGTCGTGATGCGCTTCGTGACCTACGCGGTGGCGCTGCCGCCGGCGTGCGAGGCCTACGCCAACGCCATCCAGGCGCACCCGGCGGTCGCCGAATGGATCGCGGCCGCGCGCGCCGAGACCGATCTCGTCGTCGAGGACGAGCCCTACGCGGCACCCTGAGCGGTCGCGCGCGTCGCCGCGCGCAAGTTGCGGCGGCTCGCCCCTCCCCGTCCTGCGGTAAGGTTCTGCCCGGCGCGCTGGACGCGCGCCAGCCGCGGAGGACACGCGTGAAGACTTACGTCGTCGGCGGCGCGGTGCGCGACGAGCTGCTCGGCCTGCCGGTCGCAGACCGCGACCACGTCGTCGTCGGCGCGACCCCCGAGGACATGGTGCGCGCCGGCTTCCGGCCGGTGGGCAGGGACTTCCCGGTCTTCCTGCACCCCGAGACGCACGAGGAGTACGCCCTCGCGCGCACCGAGCGCAAGGCCGGACGCGGCTACCGCGGCTTCGTCGTCCACACCGCGCCGGACGTCACGCTCGAGCAGGATCTCGCGCGCCGCGATCTCACCATCAACGCCATGGCGCGCGACGCGTCGGGCGCCCTCATCGACCCGTGGCACGGCGAGCGCGACCTGCGCGCGGGCGTGCTGCGTCACGTCAGCGACGCCTTCGCCGAGGACCCGGTGCGCATCCTCCGCGTCGCCCGTTTCGCGGCGCGCTTCGCCTTCACGGTCGCGCCGGAGACGCTGGCGCTGATGCGCGACATGGTGCGCTCGGGCGAGGTCGACGCGCTGGTGCCGGAGCGCGTGTGGCAGGAGCTCGCGCGCGGGCTGATGGAGCCGGCGCCGCGCCGGATGTTCGCGGTGCTCGGCGAGTGCGGCGCGCTGGAACGCGTGCTGCCGGAATGGCGGCAGCTCCATCCGCAGCGTGCGCTGGCGGCGCTCGACTGCGCGGCGGCGCGACTCAATCCCCTGCCCATCCGCTTCGCGGTGCTGTTCGCGGGTGCTGCGGCCGCAGGCGTGACAAGCGCCTGCGAGCGACTGCGCGCGCCGCACGACTGCCGCGACCTCGCGCTCCTCGTGGCGCGACTCGGCGAGCGCATCGCCCACGCCGAAGGGCTCGACCCGCGAGGCCTGCTCGCGCTGCTCGTCGACTGCGACGCCTTCCGCCGCACCGATCGTTTCGCGATGCTGGTCGACGCCGCCGACTGCCTCGCGGTGGCCGACGGGCGGCGCGACTTTCCGCGCGCGGCGCGGCGGCTCACGCGCGCGTTCAAGGCCGCCTCGGGCATCGACGCCGGCGCGATCGCCGCGGGCCATCCCGACGCTGTCCCCGCGGCGATCCGGGCTGCGCGGCTCGCGGCAGTAGAATCCGCGCTCCCATCGCCTCCCGCCCCCGCATGACCGGCGCCCCCGCCGCGCGCCCCTCCGGCCTGCTCGCCAACCTGCTCGCCGGCGCCCGGCTCGTCCTGTTCCGCCCGGTGACCGCCGGCGACTTCGCCGTGAGCGCGCCACAGTTCGTGGCGCTCGCCGCGTTCAACGTCGCGCTGTCGGCGCTGGGCGCGTTCCTGCGCAACGGCGTCCCGGGCACGCTCGACCTCGACGCGCTGCAGGTGGTGCTCGCGCAGTTCGCGCTGGTGCTGCTCTTCTCGGTTGCGATCGCGCACGTCGTCGGCCGTCCGGAGAGTTTCCTGCTGCTTGCGACCATGCTCATCGCCGGCGACGCGGTGTTCGAGGCGGTCGCCGCGGGGCTGCACTTCATCAGCGCCGAGGGGATCGTCGGCGAGCTTGCCTTCGGCCTCGCCGGGCTCGCGTACCTCGGCTGGGGCTTCGCCACCATGGTCCGCGCGCTGCGGGTCGCCGTGCCCTGGCAGCGTCCGCAGGGCATGTACGCGGTCGGCCTGCTGGCGGTCCTGTTCGGCCTCTTCGCGAGCGGCTGGCTGCGCGGCGACCTCTGGGTGGCGGAGGAGGAGACCGAGGCGCAGGCCGAGGGCGGCCTGTCGATCGTGCAGGAAGAGGTCTTCCACCGTCAGCAGACGCTGCTCGACGAACAGCTCGACGCGCTCGAGCCCGAGCGGCCGGGCGAGGTGGATCTCTACTTCCTCGGCGTCGCGGCCTACGCGCCGCAGGACGTCTTCATGCGCGAGATGGCGACGGTGCGCAAGCTCTTCGACGAGCGCTTCGGCACGCGCGGCCGCTCGCTCGTGCTCGCCAACTCCGCAACGACGCTCGCCGACACGCCGATCGCGAGCGTCACCCAGCTCCGCTACGCGCTGGCCGAAATCGGCAAGATCATGAACCCGGACGAGGACGTGCTGTTCCTCTTCGTCTCCACCCACGGCGATGCCGGACACGAGCTCGCGTTCGAGCTCGCGCCGCTCGCGCTCGAGCCGCTCACGCCCACCGCGCTCGCCCGCATGCTCCACGACGCGGGCGTGAAGTGGCGGGTCGTGGTCATCTCCGCCTGCTATTCCGGCGCCTTCGTCGCGCCGCTGAAGGACCAGAACTCGGTCATCATCACCGCGGCCGATGCCGACAGCACCTCGTTCGGCTGCGAGAGCGGCAACGACCTCACCTACTTCGGCCGCGCCTATTTCGACGAGGCGCTGCGCGAGACGCACTCGTTCGCGAAGGCGTTCGAGGCGGCGCGCCGCGCGGTGTCGGAGCGCGAGCGGAGCGAACATCTCGCGCCGTCGAGCCCGCAGATGTTCGTCGGCGCCGCCATCGACGAGCGGCTGGCGGCGATCGAGGCGCGGCTGCGATAGAAGCGGACGGCAACGCCGCGCCGGGCGCCATGCCGGCAGGCGCGCAGCCAGGCCTTGCAGAAAGTGCCACGGCGACAGCCCGCGAGGCGCGACTCGAGCGCGTCACACTGGCTTGCGGCTAGCTAGCGCCTATTGAGCATCCGTAGTTATAAGTGCGTGACCGCGTGGCCCTCACCACCAGCCCGTCTCCCGCATTAGCGGGAGACGGAGCGTCGCGACGAAAGCGGCCGTCAGCCGGTTTCGTAATCTTCAGTGATGCAGGTGGTCTTCCTCCACCGTCGCCCCGCGCCGCCGTTCGAGGCGCAGGAGCCGCACGGCGAGGACGACGTCGACGAGCGCAAGCACGGTCACGCCGGCGAACGCGAGCCGCATCGCGTGCGCCAGTTGCGCTGCCGGCAGGCGCAGCAGGGCGGCCGGATCGGTCCCGCCGCCCGCGCCGAGCGCGATCGCCGCGAACGCTGCGCCCATGAGCGGCACGCCGGCCGACTGGCCGAGGGTGCGCGCGAGCGACAGCAGGCCGGAGACGATGCCGAGTTCCTCGGGTCGTGCCGCGTTCAGCACCGAGCTGTTGTTGGCGGTGTTGAACATCCCGATGGCGAGTCCGAAGGGGATGGTGCGCACCACGTAGCCCCACGCGCCCTGCGACGGATCGAGCGTGGCGAGCGCGGCGCAGCCGATCGCGAGCGCGACGGTGGCGAACAGCGTCAGGCGGCGCGCGCCGATGCGGTCGGCGAGGGCGCCGCCGAGCGGCGCGGCGAGCATGCCGACGAGCGGCGAGGCGGCCATCAGCATCCCCATCTTCGCCGGGCTGTAGTGCATGACGATGGCGAGGTAGAAGGGCAGCACCAGCGTCGAGCCCGAGAGGACCAGGTAGACGAGCAGCGCGAGCAGCAGCCCGAGTCCGATCGACGGTCGCCGCAGCAGGCGCAGGTCGACGAGCGGCACGGCAGTGCGCTTCTGCAGGACGACGAACAGCGCGAGGCCGCCGCAGGCGAGCGCGATCAGCCCGAGCACGACGAGGGCGGCGAAGCCGCGCGACTGCGCGAGCGCGAGCCCCAGCGCGAGCGCGGCCAGCGAGGCGGCGAGCGTGACCGCGCCGGCCCAGTCGAACCCGCCGCGCCGCGACACCGGCGGCAGGTCCGGGATGACGCGCGCCACGACCACGAGCGCGACGAGCGCGATCGGCACCGATGTGAGGAACACCCCGTGCCAGCCGAAGGCATCCAGCACGAAGCCTCCGACGGTCGGTCCGAGGGCGAGCCCGCCGAAGACGAGCGCGGCGACGATGCCGAGCGCCCGGCCACGCTCCTCGGACGGGAACGTCTGCGCGACGATTGCGCCCGACAGCGCCGAGAGGAACACCGCCCCGACGCCCTGCAGCGCGCGCGCTGCGATCAGGGCGGCGATGCTCGGCGCCAGCGCGCAGGCGCACCCGCCGACGGCGAAGATGGCGATGCCGGCGAGATAGGCGCGCTTGCGGCCGATGCGGTCGCCGAGCCGGGCGGCGCCGAGCACGAGCGTCGTGAGCGCGAGCAGGTAGGCCACCACGACCCACTGCACGGTGGCGAGCGACGCGTCGAAGGCGTGCGCCAGCGCGGGCAGCGCGACGTTTGCGGCCGAGCCGTCGAGCGTGAACATGAACACCGACAGGCCGACGCCTGCGAGGCCCTTCCAGCGGCTGGGAAACGCTGCGCCCGCCGTGCGTCCACGCCGGGCGTCGCTCTCGCCCGGAGGCCTCGTTGCGGTTTCGTGCTTCGCGGGAGGAGATTCCGGCGCCGCGGCGTCGAGCGGCTGGCTTGCGTCGGCGCTCCGGCGCCCGGGATCGAGGGTCAACGCCCGCCCTTCCTGCCCGGCGCGGCCGCGCGGCGGCAGCGCCGGTGCACGGGCTCCGCGCCGGCAATCAGACCCGGACGCCGGAGCCGGGCCTGCCCGCCGCAGCCCGCCATCGCCGGCTAGAGCGCGGCTAGAGCCGGCTAGAGCAGCCGGCCGACCAGCGCCAACAAGGCGGAGAGCAGGAGGGTGCTGGTGAACGGCAGGAAGATCTCACGGCCGCGAACATGCAAGGTCAGGTCCCCGGGCAGCCGCCCCAGGCCGCGGCGGGCGAGCGCCGGCTGCACCGCCCCGACAACGGCCAGTGCCACAAAAAGCGTCAACGCCCACTTCAACATTTGACCTGCCGCAGAAAGTTGCGGTGACGGCCGAGTGTACACTTCGCCGCCTGCCGCGCTGCAGCAGGCGACGCGTGGGTCTGATCGCGTCGCCGCAAGGGGCGAAGGCAGGCGCGGCAAGGGCCGTGGCGGAGGAAGAGCGATCGCAACACGACTTCTGCCGCGAGCGCGACCCCCGGAACGCGCGGTGGCCGCGGATGCGGTGGACGGGTTGGTGTCCAGAAGGGAGGCGTCGGACCGATGTTCGCCCAGCTACATCACTTCCTGCGCGGCGCACCGGCGCCCGTGCCCCACACGATGACCCAGCGCCTCGAGCTGCTGCATGCGCCCGCAGAGGGGCCGCGCGCGCGGCATCCGCTCCTCTTCCTGCACGGCGCGTTCGCCGGCGCCTGGTGCTGGGAGCCGAACTTCATGCCGTTCTTCGCCGAGCGCGGCTTCGAGTGCTATGCGCTCAGCGTGCGCGGCCATGCGGGAAGCCACGGGCGCGAACGGCTCAACGAGTTCGGCATCGCCGATTACGTCGACGACGTCGCGACCGCGGTGCGCGAGATCGGCGCGCCGCCGGTGCTGGTGGCGCACTCGATGGGCGGCTTCGTGGCGCAGAAGTATCTCGAACGCGAGAAGGTGCCCGGCCTGGTCCTGCTCGCGAGCGCGCCGCCGCAGGGCCTGCTCGCGTCGCAGCTGCAGCTCGCGTTCGGCAATCCGTCGCTGTTCGCGGACCTGAACTCGGTGCTCTCGCGCGGCCGCGGCTCCACGGAAGGGCTGCGCAAGGCGCTGTTCGCAAACGACCTGCCGGCCGAGCAGCTGCAGGAGTTCTACCGCCGCAGCCAGCGCGAGTCGCAGCGGGCCCTGTGGGACATGACGCTCTTCAACCTGCCGATCCCTTGGGCCATGGCGAAGCCGCCGATGCTCTGGCTCGCAGGCGAGAAGGACGCGCTCTTCAAGCTCGACCAGATGCGCATCGGCGCCGGCCTGCTCGGCTGCCGCTTCGAGATCGTGCCCGGCATCGGCCACGCGCTGATGCTCGACGCCGGCTGGGAGGGGGTCGCCGAGCGCATCGTGGAGTGGATCGGCGCCAACGTGCGGTAGGGAGCGGGTGCGCCCGGCGGCCGCGCGGCCGGTCGCGGTTGCAGACGATCGCGCCCCGGACAGAAGCCCCGCGATGAAGTGACGCGGGTGTTCGGTGCCGAGCGGGGTTCCCCTTGCGCGCGCCCGCGGGCGCCATCGCGGCGGGAAACGGAAAGCGTGTTCGGCGGTCGCGATACGCTTGCTGCGTGTGCGCCGATCGCTCCGCCACGAAGGCTCCGCCGACTGGCTGTTGAACTTTCCGTAAGTGCGTGACAGCCCAGCCCTCACCCCCAGCCACTCTCCCGCATTAGCGGACGAGGGGAGCGTCGTGACGAAAGCGGCTGTCAGCCGGTCTTGTAATCTTCAATAACCCCGCTTCGCGTGCCGCGCGAGCCACGCGTTGATGTCGTCGACGCGCAGCTGCGGTTCCCGCGGGTCGGGCTGCGAGCCGACCACGCGGCTCATCCACGCCATGTTCCGCTCCATCCGCGCCACCACGCGCGGCCACTCGCGCGCGGTGTACCGCTGCGGATCGGGCAGCGCATGGCACTGCCGGCAGGCGAGGCGGAACGCCTTCGCCTCGTCGTCGGCGACGTCGGGATACTTCGCCGGGTCGAGGGGCCGCTGCGCGTGCTTCTGCAGGTAGGCGACGAGCGCCGCCGACTCGACCACGCTCGGCGCACTGACGCCCGCCATCATCTCGCGCATCAGCGTGCCCATGTTGCCGTGCCCCTCCATGCGCACCACCATACGGTCGACGACCTTCGGCCACTTCGCCGCCTCGTGCATCGCAGGGTTGGGCAGGTTGTGGCACTGAACGCAGTACCGCGCCACCAGCGCCGCGCCGCGCGAATCGGGCTCCGGCAGCTGCTGCGCCGAGAACGTGGGCGGCAGGATGCGCGCAAGCATCGGGCCGTAGGGGCTCTCTTCCCAGCGCTTGCGCGCGTCGTCCACCGCGCGCGACATCTCGGCCGTCGTCATCGCCGCTGCCGCGAACGCTGCGCAGGCGGCAGCGCCAGGGATCAGGAATCGAATCGGGCGCACGCGGAGGGACGGATGGGAGAACGCGCGGGCATTGTAGTCTCGTAGTCCCGGCGCTGATCGCGCTCACGCGGGTCGTGCGTGAATCGCGCGACGCCGTAGCACAGTCCTCGCCGCGCTAAAGAACGAGCTGGAGGCACTCGGGCCCACGGTTACCCGTGACGCATACAACTCCTGGTCAGAGCAGCGGCAGGCAAACGCCGTTGGCCGGCCTGCGTTTGGCTTCCATCGCCCACCGACGGCGGGGGCGCTCGTGGGACAGGCGCGACCCGCGTGGCCAACCCTCGGGAAGCGAGGCACCCCCAGCCAACGAGGTTGCCGGCTGGAGGAAAGGCCTCAGCTGCCGTGTGGCGGCACGATGGTGATGGTGACGCGACGGTTCTTGGCGCGACCGTCCGGCGTGCTGTTCGGTGCGATGGGGAAGGCATCGGCAAGGCCGCGTTGCTCGATGCCGCTGGCCGGAAAGCCCGCCTTGATCATCTGCTCGGCCACCCAGGCCGCGCGGCGCTTGGAAAGATCGGCGTTGTAGGCTTTCCCGCCCTTGTTGTCCGTATGGCCCTCCACGCGCACTTCGGTAACACCGAGGGCGAGTAGGCCCTTTGCGACCTTGCCCACGGCCTCGCTCTCTGCGGTCCCCAAGCGATCGCTGTCGACGTCGAAGGCGAGCGGCTCCTCCAGCGCGAGAATCCACGCGTCCCCGCTCTGGGCGAAGCCGAGGGCTTGGAAGGCGTCGCGAGAGCTTGACGGCGCGCCAGCGTCGGGCGCGGACAGCGTGTTGCATCCGGTGATCAAGACGGTAGCGAGCAGCGACGCGAGAGGGCAAGCAGCACGCGCTGCCTTGTCGCGAGACGCTGGAGCACGTAGCGATTTCATTGCGGAGTTCCTCCGTCGCGAACTAGGGACTGACCGTTTCCCCGGCGAGGCGTGCGAGCACCAGTTGATCGCTCTGGCTGAGTTGCTGCTGCGGCGGCCCGTTGCCGGCCATCGTCGTCACATCCTTGCGAGTCCACCGTGTCCGGTGGCCGGCGTCGCGGCGAGTGGCTTTGGCTGCATACATCGCCTGATCGGCGAGCTCGAGAAGCTTCGCCGCCTCGGCGCCCTCGGCCGGCACTGCAGTCCACCCGACGCTCACGGCTGGGTGAAACAGCACTTCGCCAAGCTGCAGCGGGGCTTCGAGCCGCCCCTGCGCGGCCGCAGCCTGATGGTCGAGCTCGCTATCCGAGGCGAGGCTGGCGAACAGGACCACGAACTCGTCGCCGCCGATACGGGCGGGCAGCGCCTCTGCGGGCAGGCTCTCCTTGAGGCGACCGGCGATCGCCTTCAGCAGCGCATCGCCGACGGCATGGCCGAGGGTGTCGTTCACGGCCTTGAACGAATCCACATCGAAGTACAGCACGCCCAGGCGTGCACCGACCTGCCGTTCGCCGCCCGTGAGCGCGAGCAGTCGCGCCTCGAGCATGGCCCGGTTCGCCAGGCCGGTCAGCCGGTCGCTCGTTGCCAGTCGCTTCAGCACGGCGTGCGTGCGCTTGAGGTCGGCCTCGCGGCCTTTCAGCTGGTCGAGCAGGGCATGGAAGTCCGCACGCAACCGGTCGATCTCGACGATCTCACACGGCGCCGCGCGACCCGACAGATCCTCGTGCGCTCGGGCACGGGCGATGACTGACTGCAGATCGGTCAAGGGCGCAGTAAGGTGGCGCGCAAGGCGGCGCGCGATCACGAGCACCGCGATCGAGATCAGCACAACGGCACCCAGGAGCCCGGTGAGAAGCTCGATCAGTCGTCGTGCAAGGGGCGCGCCTCCGTACTGCAGGACCACCGTCCCCACCGGCTGTCCGTCGACCACGATCGCATGCGAGACGCTTTCCCGCATCAAGCCGGCGAGCGCAGACATGGGCCAGGGCTCGGGATCTTCGTGGACGGCTGCCACCTGCGCGCCGGAGGGCCCGAGGAGCGCCGCATCGCTGATGCCCTCCTCGGACGGGATCGAGCGGAGGACTTGCTCGGCGGCTGCAGCGTCGTTGAAGAGCAGGGGCGCTTGGCTTTGCGCGGCCGTGAGCTTGGCGAGGGCCTGCATGTGCAGGCGCGTTTGTCCGAGCAGCACGTCGTAGGCGACCGCCACGGCCACGAGCGTTCCCGTGAGCAGCGCGAGCAGCGACGCCGCGAGCAGCCATCGGCGCATGTGCTCGGCCATCGTGCGCAACGCTCGCGGCCTCGCTTTCACCGCGGCGCCTCCGGTTCGACGCGCCGGCGCCCCAGCATCAGCAGTTGTGCGCTTATGTTGAGCCCAGCCTGCTGCGCCGCCGACAGGTTGATCTCGAAGCCGCCGGCGGCGCCGTGCGCACGCATGCAGGCGACGCCGCCGGCGCTGCAGAACGCCTCGCCGCTGCCGATCGTAAGGACGGGGCGGGTGCGAGCGGCTTCGAGATAGCGCATCGCCTCTTGCAACGGGAGGCCGGTGAGGTCGAGCACCTCGCACGCCGTGACCTGGTCGCGGCTTGCGATCGGCACGAGCGTGACCGCCTTGCCTCTTGCTGCCTTCGGTCCCAACACCGGTTCCTGCAAGGGCGGCTGTCCCGCCCGGCACACCCGCCATTCGCTGCGCTGCTCTTCGAGCGGCCAGCGGACGAACTGGATGAAGCCGAACACGGCTTCGTCGGTGCCTATGGTGCCGCTCCCGGCGGTGCCGATCGGCTGTGCCCCGCACAGGCTCGCGCCCATGCCCAGCAACGCGGCGATGCAGGCCAGCGTGCCCTGCCAAGCGGGCCCGTGGCCAAGATGGATTACCGCCTTCATGAGCGTGTGTCGGGACGGCAGGTCGCGCGGTCGGAACGAATGCCGGCTAGCCTCGCACCGGTGTTGCGCTCCGCCGTCACCAAATGCACTCCAGAGGTGAAAGGTGTCACGGCCTTGCGGTTGCGGGCGTGCGCCAGTCAGCGGACGCGCGAGGCGTAAAGGAAATCCGACACTTGCCGGAAGGACGCGCCGCCAGGGCGGAAACAGGCGGCGGCGTGCCAGGGCTCGATTGGGACGCAGTGGAGTGCCTTCGGGCACGGCGTTGAGCGCTGTGTGCGCTCGTGCGTCGGACTTCCCCGCCGGCTGCACGATTGTTCGGCGAGCGTCTCCATCACTCTTGGCCGGGGGGAAGCCCGCGAAGAGGAGCGGCGCCGGCCGGACGCGGCTAGACGCGCACGGCGCGCTCAGCGCCAAAGCCCGGAGCGGGCCGTCTCGAATCCCCGGGTCAGGCGAGCCTGGTACGAGTGGTCGCTGGGCGGTCGGGGCTAGGCGAAGCGGGCCCCGCTTCGCAGTGTGCCGATCTTGACGAAGAAGCGGCGCAGGGCAGGCGCGACGACCTCGACACGCAGTTCGGCGCGGCGCATGCGCGGGACGAGCTTGTGGACGTCCTGATTGGCGACGACGATCGCGCTACCACGTCGCTCGATCTGGGTGCGCAGGTGCTCGCGCGCCCACTCCCGCGCCGCATCGGACTGTGCGAAGAGCAACCACGTGTCGTCGTCTTCGCTGCGGATCGCAAAGTCGGGGGCCGCCATCTTCGGGAGGGGAAGTCGAGGGCAAGAGGAGGACCCCAAAACGCTACCGGGTCGGGGTCGCGTGCGCAAGCCGGTCGCATGTGGCGCACCGTGATCGCCTCGACGAAATGGCAGCACTTTCGTCTGAGACAGCCCGGGCGTGTCGTTCCTGCCGCTGCTCGAGGGAAAAGCGTGAAAAACTTCCTGCGACTGCTTGAGGTTTGTGGTCCCAGCGAACATCTGGGCAAGCTGCCGCCGCCCCGGGGTTCGGACGCGGTCGGCCCGGTCGTCGCGGCGACGAAGCATCCAAGGGTCGACATCACGCGATCACCAACCGGCGAACCCTCTCAAACGCGGCCAGTGTGCTCTGGCGGAAGTGCGCCTTCCGCGGCGGATCCAAGAGTTGCCAAGCGTCGCTGTCGACCAACATCACACCCTCCAGCAGGGGCAACAGCGCTGGAGAGACGCACTGCGGCGCCTCTGCTTCGGTGAGACTGGCAGCGTTCGGCCACTCAGGAACAACGTCGAGCGATTGGTGCAGCAGCACGGCCTGCACGATGAGCGCAGCGGGACTGCGAGTCCCGAACAGCTGCTCACTGCCGGCCAGGATTCGCGGCAAAGCGCGGTTGTCCTGAACGAAACCGTTGCCATCCGGTGCCGGCAAGAACGCGCTCAGCGCCAGAGCCACCCAGCTTTCGAGCGACTCCGCATAGGGCCTGGCGGTGCCGAAGCCCGCCAGCGGCAGGGCGCGCGCGGTTAGCGCTGCAGAGCGGAATGCGTGGAGCGCGTCGCGCTTCCCGGCAACTGCCTGCTTGCCGATGTCGTGATAGAAGACGCTCCACTCCATCATCGCCCGCAGGTCACTTGGAGCCCCGCGGTATTCCGGGAGCAGTTGCAGCGCGATCATCGCCTTCACGACGTGGATGAGCGTGGCGCCGTCGGAGAATTGTGCCATCGCCTGCCAACCGGGTGCGACCGCCTCGATCTCGCGCATTCGCTCGCTGTTGCAGAACACGCGGATGCGCTGGTCGAGCGACTGGCGCTCACGGAGCACGCCCCGCTCCAACTCTCCGGCCTGGTCTCGCACAAAGGCGGCGAGTGCCGGCAGGCGATCTGCGAACAGCGGGCTGTTCACGTCGATGTGCCCTCCCTTGACCGGAGACTCACTCTTGTCCAAAACCGATGTCTTGGGCAAGCGCCTCTTGAAGACCCAGCTCCTGGAGCGGCTCCAGGCAATACCGATCGAGGCACTGGATCGCGAGGTCTCTGGCAGCCTCCGCATAGACGATCTCACGGAGGTTCAGCTCGCTGTTATGAAACTCCTCAAGGTGGCGCCGCGAGCACTCCCGGTGTCTCGCGTGCTGTTCCTCAAGCACTTCGCACACTGGGCGTGACATACGCCGACGTCTGCGGGGCCCGCGGAAGGCCGGACCGACATTGATGGCGCCACAGAAGCTCGCGGGTTTCGAGAAGTGTGTCGCGCCGGTACTCGTGTCCAGAGATGAAACCGGCGAGGGCCCCAGCCACCGTCGCCCCACGTTCGAGGCAATCGCACAGTTCAGGCGTGTTGCGTCGCTTGCGCGCGCGGAAACGAACCTGTCTTCAGAGCGCCGCGCTGCGATCGCCCTGCCGGAACCCGGAGAGCGGAGCATCGAACCCGCGCCCGAACGCGATCGCCTTGAAGAGCTCGCCCATCTCGGCCGGCGAGACAAGCTTCTGCACCGCGGCCGACTGCGGCAGGTAGCGCGCCGCAGCCTCGGGCGGCGTGCGCAGCAGGAGATCGGTGATGCCGCAGTTCACCAGGAAGTGCGCCTGCGTCGTGTAGCCGAGCAGGTCGAGCCCGCTCGCCCGCGCGGTGCGCGCGACGGCGCTGAAGTCGACATGGGTGGTGATGTCCTGCAGCCCGGGAAGGAAGAACGGATCGTCGTGCGCGCGGTGGCGGTAGTGGCAGCGAAACGTGCCGCGCGCGCGCTCCGGGTGGTAGTACTCGCGCTCGGGAAAGCCGTAATCGAGGAAGAGTGCGACGCCGCGCGAGAGCGTCTCGCCGAGGGTGCGCACGAAGGCCTGCGCGGTGAGGCCGATCTCCGTCTGGTAACCCTCGGGCAGTCCGAGCCGGCGCGCTTCGGCTGCGAGCGCGGGCAACGCAGGCCGCCACGACCATCCGAAACCGTCGTCGCGCGCGACCACGCCCGCCTCCTCGATGCTGCCGTCATGGGCGCGCACGACGGCGAACGGCATCGCGTCGAGCACCTCGTTGCCGAGCACGAGCCCCGCGAACGAGGGCGGCAGCTGGTTCAGCCAGGCGACCCGCTCGACGAGCTGCGGCACCCGCGCCGCGAGCGTGTCGCGGCTGCGTTCGCGCAGGTCTGCGGAGAGCTCGAGGATGAAGTAGTGCGTGGGCAGCGCGCCCATGCGCTCGAGCTCTTCGAGGATCGACGCGGCGAGCGCGCCGCTGCCGGCGCCGACCTCCAGGATCGCATCGAGTCCGTGCGACAGCACCTCCGCGGCCTGCCTTGCGAGCGCCGCACCGAAGAGCGGCGAGATCTCCGGCGCGGTGACGAAGTCGCCCTCGGGACCGAGCTTGCGTGCGCCGGCGCAGTAGTAGCCGAGGCGTGGCGCATACAGAGCGAGCTCGACGTAGCGCGGGAAGGGGATCCACCCGCCGGCCGCTTCGATCTCCGCGCGCAGGCGCGCTGCGACCTGCGCGCCGTGGGCGAGCGCCTCCGGCGAGGCTTCGGGAAGCGAGGGCGATGGCGCACGCATGGAGGATTCGGATGCGGACGGCGCGCGAGTCAGCGATCGCGTGGCGGACGCATCGGCCGAGGATACTGCGCGCATCCGCTAGAATCCGCAATCGCACTTCGCGCGGCCCCAAGCATGTCGCTTCTCCTCGAAGGCAAGGTCGTCCTGATCACCGGCGGCGCGCGACGCGTCGGCGCGGCGACCGCACGCCGTCTGCACGCTTCGGGCGCGAACGTGCTGCTTCACTACCGCAGCGCCCACGCCGACGCGCAGGCGCTGCAGGCCGAACTGCAGGCCGTGCGTCCCGATTCCTGCGGGCTCGTGGCCGCCGACCTGCTCGACGTCGCCGGTCTGCCGCAGCTCGTGAAGAACACGCTCGCACGCTTCGGCCGCCTCGACGCACTCGTGAACAACGCCTCGAGCTTCTATCCCACGCCCGTCGGCGAGATCACCGTCGAGCAATGGGAAGACCTGATGGGCACCAACCTCAAGGCACCGCTTTTCCTTGCGCAGGCCGCGGCGCCGCACCTGAAGAAGACCGCCGGTTGCATCGTCAACGTGACCGACATCCACGGCGAGCGGCCGCTCAAGAACTACGTTGTCTACTCGGTGGCGAAGGCGGGATTGATCGGCCTGACCCGATCGCTCGCCCGCGAGCTGGGTCCCGAGGTGCGCGTGAACGGCGTGTCGCCGGGGCCGGTGCTGTGGCCCGAGGACAATTCCTTCGACGAGCTGGCGCGCCAGCGCATCATCGCGCACACGCTGCTCCGTCGCGCCGGCGAGCCGGACGACATCGCGTGCGCCGTGCACTTCTTCGTCGCCGAGGCGCCGTACGTGACCGGGCAGATCCTCGCCGTCGACGGCGGCCGCAGCATCAATCTCTAGCGGCACGGCGATGATCCTCGAGATCGCGACCATCCACGTGAAGCCCGGGCAGGGCAAGCTCTTCGAGGGGATCTTCCCCGAGGCGGAGAAGGTGATCGCGTCGAGCCCCGGCTACATCTCGCACGAGCTGCGCCGCTCGGTCGAGAACAGCGGCAAGTACGTGCTGCTCGTCCGCTGGGAGTCGCTCGAGGCGCATCTCGTGGGTTTTCGCGAGTCGCCGCGCTTCCTCAAGTGGCGCCGTCTCATCGGCGGCTTCTTCCAGGGACCGCCGGAGGTCGAGCACTTCGAGCCGACCACCGACCACATGCTTTGAACGCGCCGACGTGAACGCCCCGGACGCGAAGCGGCTGCGCAAGGCCGCCTACGAGACCCACAAGCTCGAGAAGCGGCTGCGCCGCCAGGTCGGCGAGGCGATCGCCGACTTCGGCATGATCGGCGCCGGCGACCGCGTGATGGTGTGCCTCTCGGGCGGCAAGGACAGCTACGGCCTGCTCGACATCCTCCTCAAGCTGCGCGAGGTCGCGCCGGTCGAGTTCGAGATCGTCGCGGTCAACCTCGACCAGCGCCATCCGGGGTATCCCGAGCACGTCCTGCCGGACTACCTCGCGACGCTGGGCATCCCGTTCCGCATCGTCGTCGAGGACACGCACTCGATCGTGAAGCGCGTGATCCCCGAGGGCAGGACGATGTGCTCGCTCTGCTCGCGGCTGCGGCGTGGCATCCTCTACCGCGTCGCCGGCGAGCTCGGCGCGACGCGCATCGCGCTCGGACACCACCGCGACGACATCCTCGAGACGTTCTTCCTCAACCTCTTCTTCGGCGGCAAGCTGAAGTCGATGCCGCCGAAGCTCGTCTCCGACGACGGCCGCCACGTCGTGATTCGGCCGCTTGCGTACGTCAAGGAAGCGGACCTCGCGCGCTGGGCCGAGGTGCGGCAGTTCCCCATCATCCCCTGCGACCTCTGCGGCTCGCAGGAGAACCTGCAGCGCAGGCAGGTGAAGTCGATGCTGTGCGACTGGGAGCGGAGGTTTCCGGGGCGGGTCGAGACGATGTTCGCGAGCCTCGGCCGCATCGTGCCGTCGCACCTGCTCGACCGCGGGCTGTTCGACTTCGCCGCAGTCGCGCCGACGGGGTCGGCACAGCCCGAGGGCGACGTCGCGTTCGACGCGGTGCCGCTGCCGCTGCGCTTTGCAGCGGTGGGCGACGACGAGGTGGACGGCCCCGCCGCCTGAGCGCCCCGTCGAGCAGGGCCTTCCACCATCAGCGCCGCGCCGGCACCTCGTCCGCGCGCTTCTCCCAGCCGGAACGCGAGCGCGACGAGCAGGACGCGGAAAGACGATCGCGCACCCCGCGAGCAGCCATGCCATGCGACCGGGCTCGCGACGGGGTGGAGCAGTATCAGAGGCCTGAACACGAGACCGGCGCAGTCGCGTGCCGGCAGCTTATCCTATGGCCGCTCAAGACCAGCTTGGTGATCGTCATGCGCAACGGCGTGTTCGGCGGCCGCATGCTCGAGAACTTCGAGCGCTGCGGCGGCGTGCCGGTCGTGATCGACCACGAGTGGGGCGAGCCCTGCGACCCGAACAAGCTCGAGGCGACGCTCGAGCAGCATCCGGACACGCGCATCGTCGCGTTCGTGCACGCCGAGTCATCGACCGGCGCGCTCTCCGATGCCAAGACGCTGGTGGAGATCGCTCACAAGCACGGCGCGCTCACCATCGTCGATGCCGTCACCTCGCTCGGCGGTTGCCCGGTGCTCGTCGACGCGTGGGGCATCGACGCGATCTACTCCGCAAGCCAGAAGTGCCTGTCGTGCACCCCGGGTCTCTCGCCCGTGTGCCGGCCTCGGCCCGCTCGCCGGCAGGATCTGGCGCTTCGGCATCATGGGCTACTCGTGCCGGCCGGACAACGTCATGCTCTGCCTCTCCGCGCTCGGCTCGGTGCTGCAGGACATGGGCTGCCCCGTGCATGTCGGCGCGGCCGAGGCGGCGGCGCACAGCGCCTACGCGTCCATGCGCCAAGGCGGCGCAGCAGAAGCAGAAGAAGGCGAAGCTGGCGGCCTGAGCGGAGAGCCACACTCCACTCCTTCCGCCCTGTCAGGGGGAAGTTGGGATGGGGGTTCGGCGGACGCCGGCCGGTGGCTCAACCGCTCTGCCGCGCAGAGCGCAATTGTCGAGCACGATGTTGAGCTCGCTGCCGTAGCTCCCCACCTCGTCGAGCACCCTTCGCTGCGCGGGAGCGTCCGCGACGTTGCAGCCGAAGTAGAACTTCGGACCGCGCGCGCGGCCGCGTCCGCTGCGTGCGCTCGGGAAGGGTGGCTCGAGAGATCAGCTCGCCGCCAGCCAGGCGCCGATCTCGGCACCCGTCGCCGGCCGCAGCACGGTGAAGCCTTGCGCCTCGTCGCACCCGAGCTCGCGCACCCGCTCCAGCAGGGGCGCGGTCTCGACGCCTTCGGCGACGACGGCAAGCCCGAGGTCGTGCGCGAGGTTCACGGTGGCGCGCACGATCGCCGCGTCGCGCTCGCTCTCCTGCAGGCGGGCGACGAAGGACCTGTCGATCTTGAGCGCGCTCAGCGGCAGCTCGCGAAGGTGCTTGAACGAGGAGAAACCGGTGCCGAAGTCGTCCATGGCGAACGCGATGCCGAGCTCGTGCAGGCGCCGGATGGTGGTGAGGGCGTGCTCCGGGTCGCCGAGCATTGCGCTCTCGGTGATCTCGAACCGCAGCTGTTCCGCCGGCAGGTTGAAGATGCCGAGGTGCTTGCGCACGTCCTCCGCGAACGAACGGTCGAGCAGCACGCGCGTCGATAGGTTGACACCGATCGGCAGCGTATGTCCGAGGCTGCGCCACGCATGCCACTGGCGCGCCGTCTCGACGAGCACGCCGAGGGTGAGCTGGCGGATCTGGTCGCCCATTTCCGCGATCGGCACGAACTCCTCGGGCTGCACCAGGCCGAGCTCGGGATGGTGGAGGCGCGCAAGCGCCTCGACGGAGGTCACGCGTCCGTCGCGCAGGCTCACGATCGGCTGGTAGTGGACCTGGACGCGGCCGAGTCGGATCGACTCGCCGAGGGCATGCGCGAGCGCGAGTCGCCGCGGCGAGTTGCCGTCCGCGTCCGGCCGGTAGACGATCGCGCGCACGTGCTTGCGCTTCGCCGCATACATGGCGATGTCCGCGCAGCGGAGCAGCGCCGAGCCGTCGGTGCCGTGATCAGGCGCGATCGCCGCGCCCACCGAGGCGTCTATGGAGAGCCGCAGGCTCCCCACCTGGAACGGCTCGCGCAGCGCCGTGACCAGGGCCTCTGCGATGCCGTGCACGTCGGCCTCGCCTTCCACCCCCGGGATCAGCACCGCGAACTCGTCGCCGCCGAGGCGGGCCATCTCGCCGCCATAGGCCTCGAGCACCTTGCCCAGCCGCGGGCCGATCGTCTTCAGCAGCTGGTCTCCGGCGAAATGTCCGAGTGCGTCGTTGATCTCCTTGAAGTGGTCGAGGTCCATCAGCATCAGTGCGACGCGCTGGTCGCCGCGCTCGGCCAGCACCTCGGCAAGCCGCTCCGCGAGCCACTTGCGGTTCGGCAGTCCGGTGAGGGAGTCGTGCGTGGCGTGGAACGCGAGCGCCTCCACGGCCTCCTTGCGACGCGTGACGTCGCGCCAGGTGCTCCAGATGCCGTGCAACGCGCCGTCGCGCACCACGCCGATGATCGAGCCGAGCAGGCAGCGGCGCCTGCCGTCGGCCGACAGCAGATCGAACTCGTGCTCGTCGAGGCGATGGCTGCCCGCAACCCAGGCCGGCAGGATCGCGTCGAGGGCGTCGCGCGGCAGCACCTTCTCCAGGGGGCGGCCCACGAGCAGCTCCGGCGACTCGACATCGACGAGGCGCGCGAACGCGGCGTTGACCTCGGCGACGATGCCCTGCCGGCGGATCGCCTCGACCTGCTCCTCCGCGGGCCCGTCCACCGGCACCGGCCGCGCGCACTCCACGCGCAGGATCGCCTCGGAGGAGATGCTGACGTAGGTGCGGTAGCGCTCCTCGCTGGCAGCGAGCGCATCGACCGCCCGGCGCCGCTCGTCGGCTTCCAGCACCAGCGCCACGAGGTCCGCGATCGAGGCCGCGAACAGGGTCTCGTCGGCCAGCCAGTGCCGCTGCGGGCCGACGTGCTCGTGGCACACCACGCCGACGAGCTCGCCGCGCACGCGCACCGTGGACTCGAGCAGGGACGAGATGCCGAGCGGGCCCAGGTAATCGTGCGCGAGCTCCGCAGTGCGCGGGTCGTGATGAGCATCCACCACCGCGAGCGCCCGCTCCGACTCGAGCGCGCGGAAGTACGCCGGGTATTGCGCCGCGTCGAGCTCCGCGCCGGCCATGTGCGCGCGCAGGCTCAGCCGGTAGAGGTCGCGGCAGCGCACCCGCGCGCTGCGCTCGGAGAAGAGCCAGATGCTGACGCGCTCGACCTCGAGCGTCGCCGCCGCCGCTTCCGTGATGCACTCGAACGCGGTCGCGATCGGCAGCTCGCTCACCCGGTTCTGCGCCACGAGATCGAGCAGCGCCGCCTGCTGCCGCCGCATGCGGCGCTCGGCGACCGCGCTCGCCGGAATCTCCTGCATCGTGCCCACCATGCGCACCGGCTGCCCGGAGGCCGAGCGCATGGTCTGGCCGCGGGCCGTGAACCACCGTGTGTTGCCGGCGCCGTCGAGCACGCGGAACTCCATCTCGCCCGACGGCGCGCCGTCGACCGCGTCGCGCAGCATCTGCTCGAACCTGCGCCGGTCGTTGGCGAGGATGCGGGCGAGAAAGCCGTGCCGGGTCTGGTCGAAGCTCCCCGAGGGCCAGCCGAGGTGCGATTCGAGGTAGGGCGAGAGCAGCAGCCGGTCGGAGTCGAGCTGCGCCTCCCAGAGGCCGACGCCGCCCGCGATCAGCGCTGTGGTGACCATGGCCTCCGGCGCGCCTGCAAGGAGGTCGAGGGAGAAGGGCGCGCCGGACGAGCTCTCGGTCATGGGTGGCCGAACGAAGATGGCGCAAAATTTACACGCATTGCGGGCGTGTGCCAGCTAGGCCAAAAGGCTTAGGTCAGGTTTTCCGGCGCAGGCGTCGTTTCGCACCGACTTCACGGTGCGCGCGGCGTGTCGATTCCGTAACCGTTCGGCTTCCGACACCAGACCGCAACGACCGGGAGCGCGACGGAGACGCCGCGCGCGCGGAGTAGGATTTCGCGTTCGACACCTGCAGCGAGCGTCCCGACATGACCGACCTTTCCGACTCGCCGCTCGCGACGCTGTGGCGCGTGAGCCCGCCGGACACCGATCCGACCGAGACGCGCGAGTGGCTCGAGGCCTTCGACGCGCTGGTCGAGCGCGAAGGACCGGCGCGTGCGACGTTCATGCTGCGCAAGCTCCTAGACCGCGCCCGCGCGCGCCGCGTGAAGCTCCCGCCGGTGTTCAACACCCACTACAAGAACTCGGTGCCGCTCGAGGCGCAGCCGCAGTTCCCCGGCAACCTCGAGGTTGAGACGCGGCTCGCTTCGATCATCCGCTGGAACGCGCTCGCGATGGTCGTGCGCGCGAACCGCGCGCATCCCGAGCTCGGCGGCCACATCGCGAGCTATGCCTCCGCGGCAGACCTCTTCGAGGTCGGCTTCAACCACTTCTTCCACGCCGCCACCGAAACGCGCGGCGCCGACCTCGTCTACCTGCAGCCGCACTCCGCGCCGGGCGTCTACGCGCGCGCCTTCCTCGAAGGCCGTCTCGACGAGCAGCACCTCGCGAACTACCGCCGCGAGACCGGTGGTCACGGGCTGTCCTCCTACCCGCACCCCTGGCTCATGCCGACGTTCTGGCAGTTCCCGACCGGCTCGATGGGCCTCGGGCCGATCAACGCCATCTACCAGGCGCGCTTCATGCGCTACCTCGCGGACCGCGGCATGCTCGACACCGCCGGCCGCAAGGTGTGGTGCTTCGTCGGCGACGGCGAGATGGACGAGCCCGAGGCGCTGGCGGGGCTCTCGCTGGCCGCCCGCGAGGGGCTCGACAACCTCGTCTTCGTCGTCAACTGCAACCTGCAGCGCCTCGACGGCCCGGTGCGCGGCAACGGCTCCATCGTGCAGGAGCTGGAGGGGCTCTTCGCCGGCGCCGGCTGGAACGTCGTGAAGCTGCTCTGGGGGTCGGACTGGGATCCGCTCTTCGCCCGCGACCACGACAACGTCATCATCCGCAGGCTGCACGAGACGGTGGACGGCGAGTTCCAGACCTACGCCGCCACCGACGGCCGCTTCAACCGCGAGCATTTCTTCAATAAGTACCCCGAGCTGCAGGCGATCGTCGCGCACCTCTCCGACGAGGACATCGACCGCCTGCGCCGCGGCGGCCACGACCCGGTGAAGATCTACGCGGCCTACCACGCCGCCGTCACACACCGCGGTCAGCCCACGGTCGTGCTCGCCAAGACCAAGAAGGGCTACGGCATGGGCACCTGGGGGCAGGGGCGCATGACCACGCATCAGCAGAAGAAGCTCGATGACGAGGCGTTGCTCGCCTTCCGCGACCGCTTCGCGCTGGCGCTCTCCGAGGAGGACGTGCGCGAGCTGCGCTTCCATCGACCGCCCGACGAGGCTCCGGAGATGCGCTACCTGCGTTCGCGCCGCGCGCGGCTGGGCGGACCGCTGCCGGCGCGCAGCACGGCCGCGGCGCCGAGCGCCGTGCCGCCGGCATCCGCTTTCGGCGCGCTGCTCGAAGGCTCGCACGGCCGCGAGAAGTCCACGACGACGGTGTTCGTGCAGATCCTGCAGCAGCTCCTGCGCGATCCCACTCTGGGACGGCGCGTCGTGCCGATCGTCGCCGACGAAGCGCGCACCTTCGGCATGCAGTCGCTGTTCCGGCAGTTCGGCATCTACTCTTCCGTCGGGCAGCTCTACGAGCCGGAGGATCACGACGAGCTGCTCTTCTACAAGGAGGCCAAGGACGGGCAGATCCTCGAGGAGGGCATCACCGAGGCCGGGGCGATGTCGTCGTGGATCGCGGCGGCTACGAGCTACTCGGCGCACGGCGTGGCGATGCTGCCGTTCTACGTCTTCTACTCGATGTTCGGCTTCCAGCGCATCGGTGACCTCGTCTGGGCGGCAGCGGACTCGCGCTCGCGCGGGTTCCTCCTTGGCGCCACGGCGGGACGCACGACGCTCGCCGGCGAGGGACTGCAGCACCAGGACGGAGCGAGCCCGCTCGCCGCGTCGACGATCCCGACGTGCAAGGCCTACGACCCGTGCTTCCAGCACGAGCTGGCGCTCATCGTGCAGGACGGCGCGCGGCGCATGCTCGAGGCGCAGGAGGACGTCTTCTACTACGTGACGCTCGCCAACGAGAGCTACGCGCATCCCGCGGGGCGGGCGCCGGACGCCGAGGGGATTCTGCGCGGGCTGTACTGCCTGCGTTCCGCGGGCGGGGTCGGCGAGGATGCCCCGCGGGTGCAGCTTCTCGCCAGTGGGCCGATCCTGCGCGAGGCGCTCGCCGCAGCAGTGCGGCTCGAGAGCGAGCACGGCGTTGGGGCGGACGTGTGGAGCGTGACGAGCTGGACCGAACTGCGCTGGGACGGGATGCGCGTGGAGCGCGAACGCCTTGCCGGAAGGTCGGTGCCACCGGCGTGGATCGCGCGCTGTCTCGCCGAAAGCCGCGGCCCGATCGTGGCCGCGAGCGACTACGTACGCGCGGTTCCCGATCTCGTGCGGCCGTACGTGCCGGTGGGGCGGCGCTTCGTCGCGCTCGGGACCGACGGCTTCGGGCGGAGCGACACGCGTGCGGCATTGCGCGCGTTCTTCGAGGTGGATGCCGCCAGCATCGTCGCCGCCGCGATGGCCGCCCTGGGGCGGACCGTGCAGCGCGACGCCTCGCCGCCGCCCTGGACGCGTTGATCCTTCTCGAAGCGGCGCGAAAGACCCGGCGGCGACTTCGACCTGCCGCGCCGACGCCGCCGCGTCCTCGCGCGCCCCGAGGCCGCTCAGGACAGGCCGAGGATGCGCCCGATGCGCACGATGTAGTCGCTCGCGCGGAACGCGTCTACCGCCAGCTCCTCTTCCGCGCGATGCATTGCGCCGCGCACGCCGTGAAGGTTCGCCGCGACGTCGTCGACCCTGGGCGCGTTGCCGAGCGCGCTGCGCAACTGCATCACCTCGGCGCGCAATGTCTCGATGTCGCCCGAGCCGCTGCGCACCTTCTCCAGGTCGCGCTCGAGCGCCTCGACCAGCCGCGTCACCTCGTCCATGTCCACGCCGCGACTGCCCTGCGGTTCGACCGCCATCGCACTCTCTCCTCGCGTGAGAACCGATGCCGCGAGTGTAAGCCCTGGCCCGCCGTTGCCGCGGTGCAAGGTGGCGCAGGCTGCGTTTGCTAGAATCGCGGGCTTACCGGGAGCAAAAGACCAATGGACGAACAGGATCGCGAATCGAGTCTCGGCATGTGGGTGGCGCTGATCCTCGCCATCGCCACGGCGCTCACGGTCGCGATCGGCACCGCGTTGTGGAAGAAAGGCGGGGCGCGCACAGGTGCGGCAACCGCCACGGCCGCGACTGCAGCCGCGCCCGCCGACGCAGCGTCGCGCACGCCGAGCTTCGGGCGGCTCGCCATCATCCGCGCGGACGGCCGTGTCACGCTCGAGGGCGAGGTGTCCGACGAGCGCACCAAGGAGCGCATCCTCTCGAAGGCGCGGCTCGTGTTCGGTGCCGACAACGTCGTCGACCGCATCTCGATCGCCTCCGGGGCACCGGCCCTGTGGTGGAAGGCGCGGCCGCTCGACGTCATGTCGAAGCTGAATGCCATCCCTGCCTTCGCGCTGCGCCTGCAGGGCGACAGCGCGACCCTCGAGGGCGCGGTCGGCAGCGAAGAGGCGCGGGCGTCGCTCGCGAAGTGGCTGTCCGACAACCTTGCCGACGGCACGCGCTTCACGAGCAACCTGAAGTCGGACGGCTCGGTGCGCGCGGTTGCCTACGACCCGGGGGCGCTGCTCGCCGAGAACATCGAATTCGCGACCGGCAGCGCGGAGATCCCGCCGCAGCACCATCCGCGGCTCGATGAGATCGCCCGGGCGCTCGTCGAGGACCGTCTGCGGGTGCGCGTCGTCGGCCACACCGACAACACGGGCACCCCCGACGGCAACCTCGTCCTGTCGCGCGAGCGCGCCGAGTCGGTCTGCCGCTACCTGATCGGGCGCGGCGTACCGTCGGCCGATCTCGTCCCCGAGGGTGTGGGCCAGTCGCAGCCGATCGCCTCGAACGACACGCCGGAAGGGCGACAGCTCAACCGCCGCATCGCCTTCGTCCTGTAGCAGCGCGCTCGCTCCGGGCGTGGCGCTCGCGCTGCGCCGCTTCGCGTTCGCCGCAGCGCTCGGCCGCCGTCGGCGTGATCCTCGGCTGGTCGGTGCGCTGGCACCGACGTCATCCGCTTCTGATCCGCTCCAGGGAAGCGCGGCACCGAAGGGGCGCGTTGCGTCCGAACGATGCCGGAACCCGCGCGTCGCGACGCGCGCCCTCAGCCGACGGCGCTGCCCCCGGAGTACGGCGCGTACTCCCACTCCACCTCGATGCGCCCTTCGGGCGTCTCCACGCGGACCATGCTCGGGCGATTGGCTTCCGCCCAGCTCTTCGCGTAGTTGATGGCCAGGTTCTTGTCGGTGAACGTGTGGCTCTGCGTGCCGCCGCGACAGGCCACCGCCCAGCCCCACATCGGGCCGGGGTAGACGATGAAGACCGGAACGTCTTCCATCCTTGCCTTGCTTCTGGTCCCGGTGCCGGACCGGGTGTTCGACTGCATGGTCCCGATGTTCAGGAAAAAAGCCTCACAACTCTACAGACGCCCGCGAGGCTTGTGAACTTTTCCCTGACGTTGACGCCCCCATGCAATTCCGTGTCGAGCCGCTTTACGACTCGATGCGTCGCTTTGTCGACAGCCGCTTGAGATGGGCGCCGCAGCCCTCGCGGCAGTCGCCGGCGCCGAACCCCGGGACCGGGATCGTGCCGTCCACCGACTGGTTGGCGGCGCATTCGGTCAACGCGCTCCTCTGCACGGTCACGATCCGCGCGCCGTGCGCCGCGAGCAGGTAGTCGATGTGCCAGTGCCGGCGCTTCCTGCGGCGCAGGTGCCGCGCCACGCGCGCCTCGATGCCGCGGCGTGCGCTGCCCGTGTACACGTAACGACCGGCCTCGAGTGCAAACGTTCCGAGTCTGCCGATGCGCAGGCGCAACGGGCGCTCCACCTCGATGAAGAGCTGGTAGGTCGTTTCGGCGCGGGCTGCGCCGCAGCCCGCGCCCTCGTCAGCGGCGCGCGAGCGCATCGGCGACGAACGGATTCGAGCGCCGCTCCTCGCCGAAGGTCGAGACCGGCCCGTGACCGGGGACGAAGGTAACGTCGTCGCCGAGCGGGAAGAGGCGCTCGCGGATCGACGCGATCAGCGTCTCGTGGTCGCCGCGGGGGAAATCGGTGCGGCCGATCGAGCCGGCGAAGAGCACGTCGCCGACGAACGCAATGCGATCGGGCGCGGCGAAGAAGACCACGTGCCCTGGCGTGTGGCCCGGGCAGTGGTGCACCGACATCTCGATCGCGCCGACTTGCACCGTGTCGCCATGCTCCAGCCAGCGATCCGGCGTGAAGGCTTCGAGCGGTGGGAAGCCGAACATCCGGCCCTGCGACGGCAGCTGATCGATCCAGAACGCGTCCTCGCGCTGCGGCCCTTCCACCGGCACCTGCGCACGCCGCGCCAGCTCCGCGGTGCCGCCGCAGTGGTCGATGTGGCCGTGCGTGAGGAGGATCTTCTCGAGCGTCGCGCCCGACTTCGCCACTGCGGCGAGCAGCCGATCGATCTCGCCGCCGGGATCGACGAGCGCGCAGCGCTGCGTCCGCTCGCACACGACGAGCGAGCAGTTCTGCTGGAACGGCGTGACCGGCAGGAGCGTGACCTTCATGACGCGGCGAGGAGTTGCGGCGCGGGCAGTATAGAGGCGAAGGGCGCGCGCCGGACGCGCAGCGATCAGCCTTGGTGCCCGCCTGCGTTCGAGGAAGTCTGCAAGGCGCGCGACGCCCTCCTCGAGGCGTTCAGTTGGAGGCCGCGAAGCACCAGCGATAGAGGCGCGCAACGCGCGCACGGCGGCACGCGCGTTCAGGGGGAAGGAGGGCATCGCGAACGGGCGGAAGCGGCGCGGCAGGCGTCGGAGCCGACGCTAGCGGAGCGACCGCGGCGCGTGCATCATCGCGCGCATGACTTCCGAACGCCCCCGCGGACCGCCGTCGGCGCCGAGGCAGTTCGTGCTCGGCGTGGACCTCGACGGCGTCGTCGCCGACTTCTTCGCCGGGCTGAAGCCGATCGCCGCCGAATGGCTCGGCGTGCCGGAGTCGAGCCTCACCGACGACGTGAGCTACGGCTTCGTGGAATGGGGACTCGAGCGCTGCGGCGGCTACGACGCCCTGCACCGTTACGCGGTCAAGCAGCGCGGCCTCTTCCGCACGCTGCCGCCGGTGCGCGGCGCGCCGGCGGCGCTGCGGCGGCTCTCGGTGCACCACATCCGCATCCGCATCATCACCCACCGCCTCTATATCCCCTGGTTCCACCGCGAGGCGATCCGCCAGACCGTGGACTGGCTCGAGGAGCACGGCATCCCCTACTGGGACCTCTGCTTCATGCGCGACAAGGCGGAGGTCGGCGCCGACCTGTATCTGGAGGACAGCCCGGCGAACGTCGAGGCGCTCCGGCGCGACGGCAACGCGGTCGTGGTGGTGTCGAACTCCACCAACCGCCTCCTCCCCGGGCCGCGCGCCGAGACGTGGGAGGAAATCGAGACGATCACGCTCGCCGCGCTGGCGAAGTTCCGCGGCGCCTGATTCGCCGCGCGGACGTCTTGCGCCGGGGTTCGCGCCGGCGCCTCGTCGGTGGGCGCCGCGCGGTGTGCCCCACGCAAGGGCGCAGCGTCGCGATGCGCCGCTGGTGGCGTAGACGTTGCTTCGATCCCTCGCAACTCTTGCCTTCGATGGGATCGCCATGAGCCCGCTCTCCACCGCCCGCAGCCACGTCGAACCGCCTTTCCGCCTGGTCCACGCGACTACGCGCATGCCGGCGCTCGCCGATCGTGCGACCCAGGTCATCGCGCTCACCGCCCGGGTGTGGGGCCTGCGCCCGCAGACCACCAACTAGGAGAAAAGCGCGGCGGTTGCGTTTTCCGGGATCGGGGTGCGCGAGGGGGCTCGCCCCTTCGCATCGTGGGGGACTAGCGCGTCGCTGACTCTGGAGTGCGCGAGGCGAACGCCCTTCGCGCACCCTGACGTCGCGAGGAAGACGCGCAATCCGGATCCTCGGAGCCTCACCCCCAGCATCCCGGGCTTCCCAAGTTCCCGTGACCGTTCCGGCGCACACGGGTTGTGCAGCCGCGCCTTCCCGAGGTGCGGGCCGGCAGGAGAGGTAGGGCGGCGTCGCGGCCGGGCGCAGGCCCCTCGGTGAACTGGTCGGCGCCTCCCACTGCCGAGGGAAACGCCGAACCTGCCGGAACCGGTGCGCCGGCGCTTGCTACCATGCGCGCCCCATGGCCTCCCTTTCGCACTCGCCCCGGACCCCGGCGGCGCCGCGCCGTCCCGCCCGCGTTCGCGTGCGGCGCTTCGCTGATCGCGACGCGCTCGGGCTCACGCGCGCGGAGTTCCGCACGCTGGCGCGGCTCGACACGCCGGGGAAGATCCAGGTCTTCCTCAACGCCATCCCGTCCAACTTCGAGCCCGACGGCGACACGGTGCTCTCGGTGCGCGAGGTGCTGCGGCAGCGGCGCGCGCACTGCATCGAGGGGGCGATGGTCGCGGCGTCCGCGCTCTGGATCCACGGCCATCCGCCGCTCGTCGCGCACATGGGCGCGGTGCAGGACTGGGACCACGTCATCGCGCTCTTCCGGCGCGGCGGCTGCTGGGGCGCGATCTCGAAGACCAACCAGGTGCCACTGCGCTACCGCGACCCGGTCTACCGCAGCCTGCGCGAGCTCATGATGTCGTACTTCCACGAATACGGGAACAAGCGCGGCCAGAAGACGCTGCGCAACTACTCGGTCGCCTACGACCTGCGTCGTCTCGAGCCCGCCCTCTGGGTGACGAATCCGAAGAACTGCTGGGAGGTGGACGCGGTGCTCGGCAAGATCCGCCACTACGACCTGATCTCGCCGCGGCAGGAGCAGTGGCTGCGCACGCGCGATCGCTTCGAGCGCGAGATCTCGCGCCACCGGGAGCATCTGCCGCCCGCGCACCTCGAGCGGCGGTAGCGCGTTGCGGCGGGGAGGGCGGCGTCAGCGCGTCGGCTGGCTGTCGCTGAGCGGTGGCAGCGGCCACCAGGGGACCTGCGCGCCCCGGGCGCGCTCCGCGGCGAGCAGCGCCTCCGGCGTCCAGCCGCCGCCGAGCGCCTTCACCAGGTCGGCCACCGCGCTGCGCTGCGCGGCGAGCGCTTCCGCGCGGTTGGTCTCCGCCTGGATCAGGTTGCGCTCCGCGTCGAGCACGTCGAGCTGGCTGATGAGGCCGTTCACGTAGCGCACCAGCACGAGCTTGAGCGCCTCGCGAAGCTTCTCGGCGCGTGCAGTCTCCGCCTCGTAGGCCTCGCGCGCCCGCGTCTGCGCGGTGAGCGCGTCGCGCACTTCCTGGAACGCGACCTGGATGGTCTTCCGGTACTGGGCCTCCAGCTGCGCTTCCCGCGCGCGCGCGAGGTCGATGTCCGCGAGCAGCCGCCCGGCCTGGAAGATCGGCTGCGCGATGACTCCTGCGACCTGCCAGATGCCGGCCGGGCCGCTGAACAGGGCCGAGAAAGGCGCGCTCTCGCTGCCGAGGTAGCCAGTGAGCGTGACACGCGGGAAGAGCGCGGCGCGCGCCGCGAAGATGCGTGCGTTCGCGGCGACGAGCTGCTGCTCGACCTGGAAGAGGTCCGGCCGGCGCAGCAGCAGTTCCGAGGGCAGGCCTTCGGGCACCACCGGCGGCACGAGCGCGATGGTGTCGTTGCGCGCCACCTGCGCGTCGACGATGCCACGCGGGCTGCGACCCACGAGCACCGTCAGCGCGCGCTCCTCCGCGTCGCGCCGCTGCAGCAGCACTGCGAGCTGCGCGCGGTTGTCGTCGATCTCTGCCTCCAGCCGGCGCAGATCCAGCGTTGTGATCAGTCCCGCGGTCCAGCGCACCTTCTGCAGCTCGAGCCCCTCCAGCCGCAGCTGCAGCGCGCGCTCCTGCACGCGCACCTGCTGGTCGAGCGACACGAGCGAGTAGTAGCCGCGCACGACGTCGCCCGTGACCGTGAGTCGCACCGTGTCGCGCGCGCCCTCGGTCGCGAGCAGGTCGCTGCGCGCGGCGTCGGCCTGCGCGCGCAGCCGCCCCCACAGGTCGATCTCGTAGGCGGCGTCGATCGCGGCGCGGTAGTTGGTGCGGTAGACGGGAATGCCCGGCGGTATCGGGAACGCCGTGCGCTCCGAGACCCGCGTACGGCTCGGCGCAAAGCCGGCCCCGACCGACGGGTAGAGGTCCGACTGCACCCGTGCAACGAGCGCACGTGCCTCGTCGACGCGCGCCACCGCGAAGGCGATGTCCTGGTTCGCGACCAGCGCCTCGCGCACCAGCGCATCGAGCGCCGGGTCCTGGTAGAGCGTCCACCAGGTGTCGCCGGGGAAACGGATGCCTTCGCCCGGCGCGCCGGACCACTGCTCGGGGAAGTCCGGCGCGACGCGCGGCGGTTGCGGCTTGAAAGCGCAGCCCGAGATCGCGGCCAACGTCAGAAGCCACAACACAGAGACGCGGAGGACGCAGAGGGCCACAGAGGGTTTGATGTCGAGGATGTGCGGCGCGGGCTGCCCCCGCAGCCGCGCCTGCGGACGCTCGCGAGTAGAGCGCTCCCTGGCCGCGACCATTGCAGGCGTCCGCTCCACCGCGTGCCCCCGCTTTGCGGAGCTCACATGACCCTTCTCTGTGGCCCTCCGCGTCCTCTGCGCCGCCGTGTTGAAGCTTTGCCAGCAGCGCATCACGACTCGCTCTCCGGCTTCATCGGCACTGCATGGTGCGGCACGTGCACCTGGGGATGCGCGCGGTGCTCGCGCGCGCGATGCACCTCGTCGAGGATCTCCTCGGTCGACCGCGGCTCGGTGAAGCGCCGGCCGGTGATGAGCTTGAAGAAGAGCGGCACGAAGAAGATCGCGAGGAAGGTCGCCGCGAGCATGCCGCCCATCACGCCCGTGCCGACCGAGTGGCGTGCGCCGGCGCCGGCGCCGGTCGAGATCGCGAGCGGCAGCACGCCGAAGATGAACGCGAGCGACGTCATCAGGATCGGGCGGAACCGCAGCCGCGCCGCCTCGACCGCCGCCGCCGCCACGGTCATGCCCTGATGGTGCTTCATGGACGCGAACTCGACGATCAGGATCGCGTTCTTCGCCGCGAGGCCGAGCAGCGTGACGAGGCCGATCTGGAAGTAGACGTCGTTGGTGAGCCCACGCAGCCACACCGCCGCCAGCGCGCCGAACGTGCCGAACGGCAGCGCCATCAGCACCGAGAGCGGCAACGACCACTTCTCGTACTGCGCGGCGAGGATGAGGAACACCATCAGCACGCCGAGCGCGAGCGCGACGAGCGAGGTCCCGCCGGACCGCTTCTCCTGGTAGGACGCGCCGCCCCAGTCGAAGCTGAAGTCGGCGGGCAGCGTCTCGCGCGCGATCTCCTCGATGCGCGCGATCGCGGTGCCGGTCGAGATGCCAGGCGCACCGCCGCCGAAGATCTTCACGGCGGGAAGGTTGTTGAAGCGGTCGAGCGTGTCGGGTCCCGAGCTGTAGCGCACCTCGGACACCGAGGAGAGCGGCACCATCTTGCCCTGCTCGGAGCGCACGTACATCGCGCCGACGTCGTCGGGCGCCTTGCGGTACTGCGGCTCGGCCGACATCAGCACCTGCCAGGTGCGGCCGTACTTGTTGAAGTCGTTGACGTAGTAGGTGCCGAGCGTGGCGGCGATGGTGTTGAAGACCTCGTCGACGCCCACGCCCGCCGCCTTGGTCTTCTCGCGGTCGACGTCGACGAAGAGCTGCGGCACGTTCGCGCGCCACAACGTGTTCACCTGCCCGAAGGTCGGGTCCCGCTGCACCTTGCCGAGGAACTGCTGCGTGACCTCGGCGAGGCGTTGCGGCCCGCCGTCGCCGCGGTTCTGGATGTACAGCTCGAAGCCGCCCGCGGTGCCGAGCCCGAAGATCGGCGGCGGGTTGAAGGCGAGCACCAGCGCCTCCTTGATGTGCCCGGTCTTCATGAACAGCTCGCCGACGAGCTGCGGCACGGTGACGTTGCGCTCGTCCCAGTGCTTCTGCGTGACGAAGATCGTCGCGGCGTTGTTGCGGAAGCCGCCGCCGAGGAAGTCGAAGCCGGTGAACGCCACCGCGTTCTGGTTCGCCGGGTTCGAGAGGATGACCTGCGTCACCTCCTGCACGATCCTGTCGGTGCGCGCGAGCGTCGCGCCGTCGGGCAGGAGCACCGCGGCGATGTAGAAGCCCTGATCCTCGTCGGGGACGAGCGAGCCGGGCGTGATGCGCCACAGCCAGGTGGCCGCCCCGACCATCACGGCGAAGAGCAGCACGCCGACGGCCGCGCGGCGGATCAGCCACGCGACGCCCCGCGCGTAGCGTTCCGTGATGCGCTCGAACCAGCCGTTGAAGGCGCGGAAGAAGCCGCGGCGGGTCTTGCGCACGCCGGGCTTGAGGATGAGCACGCAGAGCGCCGGCGTGAGCGTCAGCGCGACGATGCCCGAGATCACGACCGCGATCGCGATCGTCACCGCGAACTGGCGGTACAGCTCGCCGGTGAGGCCGCCGAGGAAGGCGATCGGGATGAACACCGCGCACAGCACCAGCACGATCGCGATGACCGGGCCGGTCACTTCCTGCATCGCCTTGATCGCGGCCTCGCGCGGCGAAAGGCCTTCCTCGTGCATGATGCGCTCGACGTTCTCGAGCACGACGATCGCGTCGTCGACGACGATGCCGATGGCGAGCACCATGCCGAAGAGCGTGAGCGTGTTGATGGTGTAGCCGAGCGCAAGCAGTCCGGCGAAGGCGCCGATCAGCGAAACCGGCACGGCGAGCGCCGGAATGAGGGTCGCGCGCCAGCTCTGCAGGAAGAGGTAGACGACGAGGAAAACGAGCACCATCGCCTCGGCGAGCGTCTTCACCACCTCGCGGATCGACACCTGCACGAAGCGCGTCGTGTCGTACACCACCTGCTGCGCGAGCCCGGCCGGAAAACGCGTGGCCAGCTCGTCCACCGTCTTGTTGACCCGCGCCGCGACGTCGAGCGCGTTCGCGCCCGGCAGCAGGAAGATGCCGACCAGCGTCGCCGGCTTGCCGTTCACCCGGCCGACGAACTCGTAGTCCTTCGAGCCGAGCTCCACCCGCGCCACGTCGCGCAGGCGCACGGTGCTCCCGCCCGGCTGCGCGCGCACGATGATGTTCTCGAACTCGCGCGGATCGGCGAGCCGGCCCTTGGTGGTGATCGTGTAGACCAGCTCCTGGTCCTTGCCGATCGGCGACTGGCCGATCTTCCCTGCCGCGAACTGCGCGTTCTGCTCGTTGATCGCGCGGATCACGTCGCTCGTCGCGAGGCCGAGCTGCGCGAGGCGCTCCGGCTTGAGCCAGATGCGCATCGCGTAGTCCTTGGCGCCGAAGATCTGCACGTTGGTCGTGCCGGGCACGCGCTTGAGCGCGTCGAGCACGTTCAGCGTCACGTAGTTCGACGTGAAGAGGTCGTCGTAGCGGCCGTCCGGCGAGTAGAAGGCGATGACCTGCAGGAACGACGACGAGCCCTTCTCGACCGTCACGCCCTGCCGGCGCACCTCGAGCGGCAGCTTCGGGTCGGCCTGCTTCACCCGGTTGTTGACGTTGACCGCGGCGGTGTCCGGGTTCGTGCCGATGTCGAACGTGACCTGGATCTGCAGCAAGCCGTTCGAGCCCGAGTTCGAGCCCATGTAGATCATGCCCTCGACGCCGTTGATGGCATTCTCGAGCGGCGCGGCCACCGTCGACTCCAGTACCTGCGCCGAGGCGCCCGGGTACATCGCGGTGACGGTCACGACCGGCGGCGAGATCTCCGGATACTGCGCGATCGGCAGCACGCGCATCGCCGCGAGTCCGGCGATGACGATGAAGATCGAGAGCACCGCCGCGAAGATGGGACGGGCGATGAAGAACCTGGAGAACACTTGATTACCGCTTCCGGCGTAAGGAGCGCGAGGCCGCGCCCGGCCGTCGCGAGTCGAACGCGCACGACCGTCTCGTGTCGCAAGCTCGCGGCAGTGGCGATGCGTGAACGGGCGGCCGCTGCGAGTCGCGAGCCAGGTGGGCGCCCGACGCGCACCCCTTCCCCCTCCCAGGGGGAAGGCCGGGATGGGGGGCCGGACTGCGCACGGAGATCACCGCCCCCCTCAATTCTTCTGCCCCGGCTGCGGCGGCTGCGGCGGCTCGCCGTTCCCCGCGGCCCGCGCTGCCGGCGCTGCCGCCGCTGCGGACGCAGGCTTCGCGTCGGGAGTCGCATTCGCCGCCGCCACCGTCACCGGCGCGCCCGGGCCGATCTTCATCACGCCGTCCACGACGACGCGCTCGCCCGCCTTCAAGCCCTCGGTGATCACCCACGCGTCGCCCGCCCACTCGCCGACCTGCACCGGGCGCGACTCGACCTTGCTCTCGGCGTTCACGACGTACACGAACTTGCCCTGCGGCCCGTCGAGCACGGCACGCTGCGGCACGACGATCGCGTCGGGTCGCGTCGCGCCCGAGAGCACCGCGCGCACGAACTGGCCCGGCTTGAGCACGTCGTCGGGATTGGCGAGCTCCGCGCGCGCCTCGACCGTCGCGGTCGCGGCATCCACGCGCGCGTCGGTGAAGTCGAGCTTGCCGGTGTGCGCATACTTCTGCCCGTCGGCGAGCCGGATCGCGACGTCGAGCTTGCCGTCGGCGGGCATGCGCAGCCGGCCGCTCTCGATCTCGCGCCGCAGCCGCAACTGCTCGGGCTCGGGCAGGCCGAAGAGCACGTACATCGGGTCCACCTGCGTCACCGTCGTGAGCAGCACGTCGGGCCCCGACACGAGCGAGCCCTCGGAGCGCAGCGCGCGCCCGGCGAGCCCCGAGATCGGCGCCTGCACACGCGTGTACTCGAGGTTGAGGCGCGCCTCGTTCACGCGCGCCTGCGCGGCCTTGACCTCCGCAGTCGCGATCTGCTCCGCCGACAGCGCGTCGTCCAGCTCCTTGCGGCTCGCCGCCTGGATGGCCGCCACCGGCTTGAGGCGGTCCGCCTCGCGTTTCGCCTGCGCGAGGCGCGCCTGTGTCGTGCCGAGATCGGCCTGTAGCCGCGCGAGCGCGACCTGGTAGGGCCGCGGGTCGATGGTGAACATCGACTCGCCCTTCCTGATCGGTGCGCCTTCCTTGTAGTTGCGCTTCACGAGGATGCCGGTGACCTGGCCGCGCACCTCGATCTCGCGATGCCCGAGCGTGCGGCCGTTGTACTCGAAGCTCACCGGCAAGGTCTTGGGCTCGACCGTGACGACGGCAACCTCGGGCGGCGGCATGCCGCCCGGGGGACCATCTGCCGCACCTGCGGGGCCGCCGTCGCGATCGCATCCGGCCAGGGCGAGCACGAGCAGGCCGACGCGGAACAGACGAGCGGATCGAAAGCGATGAGAAAAGTGGGTCATTGAACGGGGACGACGCCGGGGGCGAGGCCGAGTTGCCCGCGTTCGGCGTATGCAGGACGGTCACGCATTCTAGTCAAGGATTCGTCGCG
>Ga0209254_10000189_pt1 | contig 43849 bp, 45 predicted proteins | sample FrelakmetDIP11DI_FD_187148 | JGI IMG/M metagenome (GOLD analysis project Ga0209254, IMG submission 187148) | Freshwater lake sediment microbial communities from the University of Notre Dame, USA, for methane emissions studies - DIP11 DI (SPAdes)... | ecosystem: Environmental > Aquatic >... | reverse complement strand
GCCAACTCGAAGCACAATGCGTCGGGTTCGAGCATTCGCCCGGGGCCGACTTCGCCGCACGCTTGAACGCCATCGGCGGGACCCCAGACGCGAATGCCGTCGCCGGCGAGTTGACGAAGATTGCGGCGCGTCGAGTGGTGCTGCCACATCTGTTGATTCATCGCCGGCGCAACCGCCACCGTACAGTCGGCCGCGAGACACATCGTAGTCAGAAGATCATCGGCCAAGCCGTTCGCGAGGCGCGCGAGACAGTGCGCAGTCGCGGGTGCGACCAAGATGCAATCGGCCCACCGCGCAAGCTCAATGTGCCCCATCGCGGCTTCGGCGTCGGAGTCCCAGAGATCGTCGCGAACCGGTCGTCCCGATACCGCCTGTAATGTAGTTGCGGTAACGAACTTCGCGGCGCCACGGGTCATCACCACCTGCACCAGTGCTCCGCGGAGGGTGAGTTGTCGCACAAGCTCGGGGGTCTTGTACGCCGCGATTCCCCCGGTGATCCCCAATAGAATGTGTTTACGTTCGAGTGGCATGGCAGTTGCCCGTCGAGTTAGGCACCTACAATACCATTTGGGGGCGAGCGCACACTAACCGGGCCGTGCAGAGTTCACGGGACTCGACACATGACCATCACAGATTGGCCGATCACAGAGCGCCCGCGTGAGCGACTACTGGCGCGCGGCGCCGAAGGACTATCGGACGCAGAACTGTTGGCGTTGTTGTTGCGCACCGGCAGTGGTGGGCGAGACGCGGTTCAGCTCGCTCGAGATCTGCTCGGTAATTACCGTTCTCTGGGCGCGCTGCTCGACGCACCAATGGCGGAGCTGACGCGACTTCCCGGCATAGGACCCGCCAAGGCGGCGGCACTTGTTGCGGCGGTGGCGCTCGCCGAGCGCTACCTCGTATGCGCGGTGCAACGGGAGGAGGTGTTCAGCGCGTCGGTTGACGTGCGGCGCTACCTGCGGCATCGGCTAGGCAACAGTCCGCGCGAGATCTTCGGCGCGTTGTTCCTTGACGCCCAACATCGACTCATCGCGTTCCGCGAGCTGTTCCTCGGCACTCTCGACAGCGCGACAGTACATCCACGCGAAGTGCTGCGTGAAACGCTCGAATTGAACGCGGCGGCGGTGATCTTCGTTCACAATCACCCCTCCGGCATTGCTGAGCCAAGTTCGAGCGACGTCAAAATCACTGAACGATTGCGCCACCTTCTGCAGCTCATAGATGTTCGGGTGCTTGACCACGTCGTCGTAACCATCAGCGATGCAGTATCTATGGCGGAGCGCGGGTTGCTGTAGTGGAGGCGCTCTGGTATAAACGCGCCTCTTTTTTCCGGGCAAAGGCGAAATCGCCATGACTCAAGTGTGCCAGGTGACCGGTAAGCGCCCGATGAGCGGCAACAACGTGTCGCATGCGAACAACAGAACACGGCGCCGGTTCGAGCCGAATCTTCACTACCACCGATTCTGGGTAGAAGGCGAAAAGCGCTATATCCGGCTGCGAGTGTCGGCCGCTGGGATGCGACTCATCGACAAGCAAGGTATCGATACGGTGATTGCGAATCTGCGCAAGCGCGGCGAGAAGGTCTAGGACAATGCGTGACAAAATCAAGATGGTTTCGAGTGCGGGCACCGGTCACTACTACACGACCGACAAGAACAAACGGACCATGACAGAAAAGCTCGAACTGAAAAAGTACGACCCGGTCGTGCGTAAGCACGTCGTCTACCGCGAAGCCAAGATCAAGTAGCCGCGGCGTTACCGAGCCGTTGACGGCTATCTGACGCCGTCAAGAACAGGTGCCCCCAGTAGTCCACGCTCGCTTGCCATCGCTCGTCAACGAAGGTGGTCGCCATCGTTTCCGCGATGACGGCCGGGCCTTTGATCCGCTGTCCTGCGCAAAGCTCCGCACGTTCGAATAGCGGAACGTCATGCTGATTCGCGATTTGAAGCATGCGCCGGGGTTGAGCCGGGGGGCGCGCGGACAATTTTGGTAGGGTAATGTTGTTAGGTGGCACCGTCAGATCACATCTGACGTTGACCAACTCCACCGGTAACTCTAGCGCGTGACCGTAGCGCGCTTGGTGCATTTCGTTAAAGGACAGGACTGCTTGAGGTGGGGTGGTCCAGGCGACCGTCAGAGTAAAACTCTGACCGCGATAGCGAAGGTCCGTCGAACGGCGCTCGACGATTTGATCAGCCGCAGCACCATCATCGATCAACTCTCTGCGACCTGAAATCGACAACGAGTCGAAATGAGCGGTCATTTCTTCCACGGTCAGCGCTTCGATTGAGCAGTTGATGGTTTTGGTCAGTGTTCGCGATGCATCGGCGACCAGCATACCGAGCGCGGAGAAGACTCCGCAGTACGCGGGCACGATGATCTGAGCGATCTCGAGTGCGTCAGCCAGCGCGCAGACGTGCAGCCCTCCAGCGCCGCCGAAACAAACGAGCGCGAAGCGACGAGGATCGTGGCCTCGTTCGAGCGAAATCCCGCGCAGCGCCTGGGCCATGTGTTGGTTGGCGATTGCGACCACGCCTGCGGCGGCTTCGTGCGGCGACGTGCCCAGCGGCAACGCGACTCGTTCCATCGCGCGCAGCGCAAGATCAGCGCGCAACGCCAATGTGGCGGCAAGGTGTTGCGTGGAGGGGATTCGTCCAAGGACTAGGTTGGCGTCCGTGACGGTGGGTTCGAGACCGCCAAGCCCGTAGCATGCCGGACCCGGGCTCGCACCGGCGGAATGTGGACCGACATGCAATAGGCCCGCTGCGTCGAGGTACGCAATCGAGCCCCCGCCCGCCCCGATGGTGTGTATGTCGGCCATAGGCACGGCGACGGGATACGGACCGATCGATCCTGCATCGGTCAGCGTCGGACGCTCGCCGATCAACGCCACGTCGGTCGATGTTCCGCCCATGTCGAATGTCAGCAGGTCAGGTTGACCGATCGTCGCCCCGAGGTGGCGTGCGGCAGCAAGTCCGCCGGCAGGACCGGAGAGAAGTAGATTGACTGCCCGGCGACTCGCCGCCGTCGCGCCGATGGTTCCCCCCGTAGATTGCATGACGATGACGCTGGACGGTGACACGGCCCGCACAAGACGCACCAGATAGCGTTGTACGATCGGACCCAGCCAGGCGTTCAGCCAGGTCGCGATGCCCCGCTCGTATTCTTTGTACTCTGGAAGGACGGCGGACGACCGGCAAACGAATGCCAGATCCGTAAGTGCCGCTTCGATCGCGCGCTCATGTGTATCGTCGACGTAGCTGTACAGCAGATTGATCGCTATTGCTTCGGGACGCAGGGCGATGATCTGGCCGCGCAACGCTTCCAGATCATGCTGCGTCAACGGCTCGAGCACCTTGCCGCTGGGATCGATGCGACCGCCGGTGCCGATCGTCAACTCGGCCGGTATCGGATCGGCACGCGCCTGCGGTGCCAGGCTGTACAAGCCAACACGGGCTTGGCGGCCGATCTGAAGAACGTCGGTAAAGCCGCGATTAGTTACATACGCGGTTCGAGCGCCTTTGCCCTCTAACGCGGCGTTCGTCGCGATAGTGGTTCCGTGGACGATCGTGACGCGGCCGGCGGCAACATCAGGCGCCAATCCTAAGTCCGCTATCCCCTGCTGAACCGCTCGCGAAGGCTCATCGGGCGTCGAGAGGACCTTGTGCAGCCGCAGTGAGGTGCCGTCGAGCGCGACGAAGTCGGTGAATGTACCTCCGGTGTCGACGCCGAGTAACATTCGTGGACGTTGCCGGACAATTACGAAGGACCGATTGTAGGCGGATGCCGGAACTACCAGAAGTCGAGACTACACGCCGCGGAATCGAGCCGTGGATCGTTGGGCGCGAGATTACCGGCTGGTCGTTGCGCCAGCCACGTCTGCGTTGGCCGGTCGTGTTCCCGGAGCGTCTGCGCGGGGAGCGGATCGTGCGGGTACTACGACGTGCCAAGTATCTGCTGCTCGAAACCACGAGCGGAGCATTGATCGTGCATCTGGGTATGTCGGGCAGCCTGCGATTGATGCCCCTCGACAGCGTGGCGGGTCGTCACGACCACGTGGACATCCAGTTCGATCACGAGCGGGTGCTTCGACTGACAGACCCGCGACGTTTCGGGAGCATTCACTATTGCGAGGGCGATTGGCGAACTCACTGGCTGATCAAAGACCTGGGAGTCGAGCCGCTGGGGCCCGAGTTCAATGGTGGCTTTCTCTGGCGCGTGGCCAAGGGCCGACGGGTGGCGGTCAAGCAGCTGTTGATGGACGCGCGAGTGGTCGTCGGTGTCGGGAATATTTACGCAAACGAGTCGTTGTTCCTGGCGGGAATTCGACCTCGGTTGGCGGCGGGGCGTATTGGGCTGTTGCGTTGCACGGCGCTGGCTGGCGCGGTTCGCGACGTCCTCGAGCGGGCGATTCTGGTTGGCGGCACGACCCTGCGCGACTTCGTGGGCGGCACCGGTGCCCCAGGTCACTTCCGCCCATCTCTCAACGTCTATGGTCGGGCCGACCAGCCGTGCTACCAGTGCGGGACGCAGCTCAAGGGAATTCGGATTGGCCAACGGGCGACCGTGTACTGCCCGAAGTGCCAACGATGACGCGAAAAAACAGCCTATGTGGTGGTAGAGTTGGACCGGACATTGAACTTCGAGACCTAATCGCCATGCAAAAATTCATCAAGCGTCGTGTGCTGACGGCTGCAATCCTCGCGGCCATGAGCGTGCCTGCCATGGCCGGCGCGGAAGATCCTCCGGGCGAATTCGCGATGGCGGGCGACATACTGGTCGCGCGACCCATCGGAGTGGTCATGACGGTTGCTGGCGCCGCGCTTTTTATCGTTAGCCTGCCATTTACCGCGATCGCCGGCAGCATTCCACAAGCGGCGGATACGCTAGTGGTCGGCCCGGCAAAAGAAACGTTCGTTCGCTGTCTTGGTTGCCCAGTCGCCGGCCGATACTCCGACCCGAACGACGTCGGCCGTTGAGAAAAGTGGTTCGCTAGCTCTGCAGCTGGCTGTTTTCTCGACTGACGCGTAATGCCTCCGCAACAATCGGGTCTACGAATTTCGTTATGTTGCCGCCGAGCGACGCGATTTCGCGCACCAGCGTCGAAGATATAAACGAGCAACTCTTCGAAGGCAGCAGAAATACGTACTCGATCGACGGCTCGAGCTCGGTATTCATCTCTGCCATTTGGAATTCGTACTCGAAATCCGCCATCGTTCGTAGGCCCCGCAAAATGAACCGTGTACCGACCGTGTTCGCGTAATCAACCAAAAGGCCATTGAATCGCACGACTGAGACGCGCGTGCCAAACGGCGCGAGGACGCGCTCGCACAACTTAATGCGGTCGAGAAGCTGATCTGATGCCGCTTTTTGCGCGGATGTCCCTATCGCCAGCACCACATGGTCGAACAAGCTCAGCGCTCGATTCACCAGGTCCGTGTGGCCGTTTGTGATCGGGTTGAATGTCCCCGGATAGATCACTGTCTTCACGTTCTCGCCCCGACGAGGAAGGCCGCGATGGTAGCGGAAAATGGCCAGCGATCTCAAACGGCGCGCGTAACCAACAGAGATCGGACCTCTCCCGTGCGACTCATCTTGACCGTTTGCCAGTGCGTGAGTTCGGGTGGGTCGTGGATGCTCGACTCGACATACACGATGGAATGCCGATGCAGATGCGGACCTTCCGCCAGCGTTGCCAGGCACTGGTCGAGCAGCTGAGTCGTGAAGGGGGGGTCCAGGAACACGATGTCCCAGGGAGCTGTGGATCGCTGCAGGAATGAAAGCGCCGATGACTTGAGAATCGTACAGTTCGTGGCTTCGAGCATTTGTCGGGTTATATGCAACGCGCGCACCACCTCTGGATCGTCGTCGACCAAGGTCGCGCTTGCCGCGCCTCGCGAAAGCGCTTCGAATCCGAGCGCGCCGGAGCCGGCAAATAAATCAAGACAGCGAGCTCCTTCGATTTGTGGCGCCAACCAGTTGAACAAAGTCTCGCGTGCGCGATCGGGCGTGGGACGCAACGTGGGGCGGCTCGGGAACGTGAGCTTTCGTCGCTTCCACTTACCGCTGATAATGCGCACCGTGTTCACCGCTGGCCTCGTTGGTCGAGCATGTGCAACTTGAGCAGAGAGAGCCATTGTGGGGCAAGACGACACCAACACCGAGCGCGGATTCCTGCGCCGCCTGCGCGGCGGGCTCGCCAAGACCCGCAGTCAGTGGGCTGCCGGAATCGGCAATCTGTTGCTCGGAAAGAAGGCGATCGATGAAGATGTGCTCGAGGAGCTCGAAAACAGCTTGCTTCGCGCCGACGTCGGCGTCAGTGCCACTGCCCACATCATGGAAGCGCTCGCTGCGCGCGTAAAGCGCAAGCAGCTCAATGATACGGTTGCTTTGCACGATGCGCTGCGTTGTGAGCTGATTGAAATGCTGCAACCGATCGCACACCCGTTTGTCGTCGATTCAACGCGTCGCCCCTTCGTGGTATTGGTCGTGGGGGTCAATGGCGCAGGCAAGACCACCACAATTGGAAAGCTGGCACAACGGCTGAAGGGAGAAGGCAATTCCGTGCTGCTGGCGGCGGGCGACACCTTCCGGGCCGCTGCCGTGGAGCAGCTTACGAGTTGGGGCGCGCGCAACGACATTCCGGTGATTGCGCAGCAACAAGGGGCTGATAGCGCCTCCGTGGTCTTTGACGCCGTTCGATCGGGACAGGCGCGTGGAGTCGATGTTGTACTCGCCGACACGGCCGGGCGACTACAAGCCAAAACCAACCTGATGGAAGAACTCGCGAAGATCAAACGCGTCATCGGTAAGATCGATCCTACCGCTCCGCACAGTGTACTGCTGGTGCTCGACGGCGGCGTGGGACAGAACGCGCTGTCGCAGGTCAAGGAGTTCGATGCGGCCGTTGGGCTGACCGGGCTGATTGTCACCAAGCTCGATGGGACCGCGCGGGCGGGCGTGTTGTTTGCGATCGCACAATCGATCCATCTGCCAGTTTATTTTGTTGGAGTCGGCGAGCGGGCGGATGATTTGCGACCGTTCGTCCCGCAGACCTTTGTTGAGGCGTTGCTTACCCGTGACTCGAACTGACTGCGCAAGATGAGCCAGATCGAACTGCACGACGTTACCAAACGATTCGATAGTGGCGCGGAGGCGCTGCGCTCGATTTCGGTGGCGTTCGAGGAAGGTTCGATGACGTTTTTGACTGGCCATTCGGGCGCCGGTAAAAGCACGTTCTTGAAGCTCTTGCTGCGGTTGGACGTTCCAACGCGCGGCCAGATTCTCGTCAATGGCGTCAACATCGTTCAGTTGCCGGAGAGCCGGGTGCCCGCGTATCGCCAGAACATGGGTGCGGTATTTCAGGACCATCACCTGTTGGCGCAGCGCACGGTTTACGACAATGTGGCGGTGCCGCTGCGGGTGATGGGAATGACGGAGCGCGATGTTGCGCGGCGCGTACGCGCTGCACTCTCGCGCGTTGGTCTTCTGGAAAAGGAACGGCTGCTGCCGCGATATCTGTCGACGGGCGAGCAGCAACGGATCGGAATCGCGCGCGCGGTCGTCAACCGGCCGCGTGTGCTGCTCGCCGATGAGCCTACCGGCAATCTCGATCCGGAACTGTCGCGTGACATCATGCGTCTGTTCGAACAGTTTCAGGAAGTTGGCACTACGGTGATCATCGCGAGCCACGAGCGGGAACTGATTGCTGCGATGGGTAAGCCGATTATCGAGCTGTCGCACGGAGCTATGGCGCAGTCCGCGGGTGAGGTTGATGCCGCGACGCGATAAAGTCACTGACCCATGGGGAACGCTGGCCCCAGTGGGTCAGCGCGGCCTCGTGGCGAGTGTCGGCCGTTGGCAACGCGATCACCGTCGGGTTGCGCGCGACAGCTTGATCCATGTCAGCCAACGTATCGGCACGAGCCTGCTCGTTTGGTTGCTGATCGGGATCGCGCTGGCGCTCCCGGGTGGTCTTTATCTGTTGCAGACGAATCTCGCGTTGATCAGTAATCGCTGGGAAGGTCGACCCGGTATTTCCGTTTATCTGCGAGTCGACGCCGAGGCGGGGTTGGGACCATCGTTGCGCGATGAGTTCACCAAGGATCCGCAGGTGGATCGCATCACTTTGATAACCGCGGATGCCGCGTTGGTCGAATTCCAGAAATTTTCGGGAGTCAACGAGGCGCTGGTTCAGTTGGATCGAAATCCGTTGCCGGCACTGTTGCGTATGGTGTTCAAGGACGACACGACTCCAGGCGAACTAGACCTGATTGCAGACCACCTGAGAGCGCGAGTCGGCGTCGACGAAGTTAGCATCGAGAAGACTTGGCTCGAACGCGTGCAAGCGATGACGGGCGTCGTGCGCAGGCTCGGCTGGGTGCTTGCGCTTACTTTTGCGCTCGGCGCTGTGCTGGTAACGGCGACATCGGTTCGTCTAGCCATCGAGTCGCAGCTCGAAGAACTACGCGTGATGAAGCTCGTTGGCGCCACGGACGGGTATATCCGCCGCCCATTTCTATATTTTGGTTTGTTCTACGGGTTGGGCGGAGGCGTCGCGGGCGCGATGCTGATCAGCGCCACCATCGCTTTCGTCGAGGCGCCGTTGTCGACGTTGCTGGGAAGCTACGGGCAAGACCTTCAGCCGGCCGGTTTGAACTTCGGTTTTTTTCTCGGGTTGCTGCTGTTGGGCGGAGGACTCGGTGTGTCTGGTGCGTTGCTAGCCGCGAAGCAACGGCTAACTGATCTTCAGGTCATTTGAGCCGCAAGACGCGGTTTGGAACTGCCATGATGATTGGCACTCTAACGGGTGGACTGCTAGTATTAGCAGGCAATGTTACCGGAGGTAGCACCCATGAAAACCGATCTGCTCGCGTTCAATAGTCTCTCGCCCGGTGGCGATCTGAACTCCTATGTGCAAACGGTGAGTGGCTTCCCCATCCTCACCGCCGAAGAAGAGAAAGCGCTGGCCGAGCGCTTCTTCTACGAGAATGACCTCGAGGCGGCGCGAAAGTTGGTCTTGTGCCATTTGCGGTTCGTCGTACACCTGGCGCGCAGCTATGCCGGTTACGGCCTATCGCATGGTGATCTGATCCAGGAAGGCAACGTCGGTTTAATGAAAGCCGTCAAGCGCTACAACCCGGAAGTGGGTGTACGTTTGGTGTCGTTTGCTGTGCACTGGATCAAAGCCGAGATGCACGAGTTCATTCTGCGCAATTGGCGTATCGTTAAAGTGGCGACCACCAAGGCGCAGCGGAAGCTTTTTTTTAATCTGCGCAGCAACAAGAACAAACTGGGCTGGTTGAGCCAGGCAGAAACTGAGGCAGTTGCGAGAGACCTGGGTGTCGCGCCGGCGGTAGTTACTCAGATGGAAGGTCGCCTGTCGGCGCACGATATGGCGTTCGATGGCGAATCCGATGACGACGAAGATGCCTGGACCGCGCCTTCGCAGTACCTGGAGTCGGCGGGTGCAGACCCGGCCGATGTCGTGGCTCGGAGTGAGCACGCATCGGTTTCGAGCAACAGTCTGACCGCTGCGATGCGTCTGCTGGATCCGCGCAGCCGCGACATCCTCGAAAGTCGGTGGCTGACTGACGATAAGGCTACGCTGCATGAACTGGCGGCCCGCTACGACGTGTCTGCTGAGCGAATTCGGCAGCTGGAGAAAAGCGCGCTGAAAAAACTGAAGAACGCAATGCAGGACTGTATCGTCGCGGCCTGATCTCGACGGTTGGGCGTTCTGTTAGGGTGGCTCGAACGTCTGAATTGGATCGCGCTTGGATTACGCTCGTTTGTATCTTGCACTCGGAGCCGCGGGTAGCGGCATATCGGTGGTCTTAGGGGCATTCGCTGCGCACACCTTGAAGGGGCGTCTCGACGTCGCCACGCTCGGCACGTTTCAGACCGCGGTCCTATACCAATTTGTCCATAGCCTTGCCCTTTGTTTGCTGGCGTTGTGGCTGCGGCAGCTGGGTCGACCAGTGATGGTGGGCGATCCCGCAGTGACTGCGGGAATCGCATTCATCGTTGGAATCTGCTGTTTTTCCGGGAGCCTTTACGGCTTGGCACTTGGAGCACCGCGTTGGCTCGGCCCCATTACGCCGCTCGGCGGATTGGCGTTCATCATTGGTTGGGCCGCGTTCGCGTGGAGCGCATGGCGGAATTGAATCAGAGTCGAGTCTACATACGCCGTCAGGGCCGTATGACGCGCGCCCAATCGCGTGGCCTGGCAACGCTCCTCGAGCAGTACCAGGTTCCGTCGTCGGCAACGCAGGTGTGTTGGGCGACGCTGTTCGGTCGAGTGGCGCCATTGTGCATCGAAGTAGGCTTTGGCATGGGTCATGCGCTGCTTGCCACCGCACAGCGGCATCCAGAGTGGAATTGTATTGGCGTAGAGGTCTATCGGCCGGGAATCGGCGCATTGCTCAATGCGCTCGATGCTGCTCAACTCGAGAATGTCCGGATCATCGAAGGCGACGCGCGAGCCGTGCTCGCCGATGCCTTGGAACCGGGTTCGTTGCATCGCGTGATGGTGTTTTTCCCGGACCCGTGGCCGAAGTCGAAACATCACAAACGGCGACTCGTGAACGCGGAATTCGCGGCGCTCATCGCGAACCGTCTGACGCCGGGTGGTGAGCTGCTGCTCGCATCGGACTGGGAGCACTATGCGCAAGCAATGCAGGCTGTGCTCGATGCCGAACCGGGCATCAAAAACTTAGCAGGAGACGGACACTTTTCCGAGCGCAACGACGAACGGCCAATGACCCGATTTGAAGCGCGCGGATTGCGGCTGGGACATCGGGTGTGGGACCTGGCGTATGGGCGGTGCGAAGACATCACAGGAAATCGCTAACGACGGTATCAAGGTGACGCAGCCCAAGGGGCGTGACGCCTAAGCGATCGTTGCGCATCAACCCGTGTACTTGTTGATGGCGCCAGCGCGCGTCGATCGTTGCAGATGCGCAGCCGGTACGCGCGTTGAAGAGCGATTCGGTTACCCCGTCGATGAGTCGCAATGCATTCAATAGAAACTCTCCTGGTAGCGCCTCGGCATTGACGACCGCCTCGCTGCGCAATTCAATTGACGAGGCCGCAAGGTATCGGGTCGGCGCGAGCGGTTTGTTGGTGCGGATCACCGTGCCACGCGCGGGAAAGCTGATCTTTCCGTGTGCCCCGGCGCCGATTCCAAGATAGTCGCCAAACATCCAGTAGTTGAGATTGTGCCTTGCCTCCTGGCCCGCTCGACTGAACGCCGATACCTCGTAGCGGCGCAACCCAGCGGATGCAAGGAAGGCAAGCCCTGCGCCTTCGATCGCATCGAGTGAATCCTCATCCGGCAGCTGCGGCGGGTGCGCTGCGAATTCGGTGCGCGCCTCGATAGTTAGTTGATACCAGGAGATGTGCGAGACCCCCAGCGCAATCGCGCAGCGCAGATCCGCGACAGCGTCGTCGACCGTCTGGCCAGGTAATCCGTGCATCAGGTCGAGATTGATTCGGGCAAAGCCCGCACCAATCGCGGTTGCGATCGCGCCCTTGGTATCACTCGGAGTGTGGGTTCGGCCCAATCTTTTCAACAGATCGGCGTTAAACGATTGCGCGCCGATCGAAAGTCGATTGACGCCGGCGACGAGGTAGTCAGCAAAGTTTTCCGCATCGATCGCGCCGGGGTTTGCTTCTAACGTGATCTCCGCATCCGGCGCCACTACGATCCTACTGCGAATGCCGTCGAGCAGCGCCGCAATACTGCGGCCCGAAATAAGACTAGGCGTGCCCCCGCCGATGAAGATCGTCTCAATTGAACGATTGCCGACGAGCGCGACATCGTGGTCGAGGTCTCGCAGCAGCTGTGCAACATACGCGGCTTCAGGGAGCGGCCCCTTGGCGGGATGCGAATTGAAGTCACAATACGGACACTTGCGCACACACCACGGGAAGTGCACGTACAACGACAGCGGGGGCGTCTCCATCATGTGTGGTCTAAGCGGCGCATTGCTTCGAGTGCCCGCGCGATCGAGCCGACGAGCGCTGTCGCCGCCCTTCCTCGGTGGCTAATCTCGTTCTTTGTAGATGCGGGCAGCTCGGCTGCTGTCTTCGCCAATCCCTCGATGAAAAAGTGCGGGTCGTATCCGAAGCCTCCGGTACCTCTGGCGACATCGACGATTCGGCCATGCCAATCGGCGCTGCCAATCAATGGCGCCGGGTCGGCGGCATCGCGCATGAACACGAGTGCGCAATAAAAGTAGGCGCGCCGATCTGCGATGCCTGCGAGTTCCGCGATCAGCTTGCGGTTATTCGCGGCCGGGTTTGCGTCGGCTCCGGCATAACGAGCCGAGCGCACACCCGGTGCGCCGCCGAGGGTGGGCACGACCAGACCGGAGTCATCGGCAATCGCCGGCCAGCCGGTTGCCGCGGCCGCGTGGCGCGCCTTGATCAGAGCGTTTTCGACGAAGCTCGATGCGGTTTCGTTGGCCTCGGTGATGCCGAGTTGTCGCTGCGACGACAGCGTGACGCCAAGCGGCGCCAGCAGTACGGTCAGTTCCGCCAACTTGCCAGTGTTGCTGGTTGCAACGACCACGTTCATCGACTCGGCTCGACATACATCTGTTGTTGAAATTCCAGCCGCATCGGCGCGCGGTCAGGCAGGTCGACGGTCAAATCGAATCGCAGAACGTCCTGGTCGGTGAAGCGCAGTTCGGCGATGTAGTAGACCGCTTCACCTTCGCGGGTCACCTTGAATTCGAGTGGAACGCGCTGCCCCAGCAGGTTGATCGTCACCCCTGTGACAGTTCCGAGCAGTGCAGCACCGTCGTGCTGCAGTACTGACAGGTTGACAATGGCGCGATCGTTGCCGCGAACCAGGCCAAAACGCGCCGCGACATCCGGTTGCAGGAACAAGGTGTTGACGACGACGTAGTGCACGTCGACGTCGTCAAAACTCCGGAATTGCTCCGCCGCGGCCGGAAACGCGATCGCGGACAAAAGAAGCACGCGTAACAAACACATCATTGCGGTCGCCCGAGCTGGTAAAAGGCGGTGGTGCCAAACAGGTTCGGGAATCGACTCACCAGCGGGTGATTGGTGTATTCGCTGTTGACGACGAATCGCTCGATCACGGTCAGATTCTTTGCGTCGCACAGCGCTTCGAAGTCGGCAAACGTGCACAGGTGAATGTTTGGCGTGTTGTACCAGCGGTGCGGCAGGTGCTTTGCGATAGGCATCTTGCCGCGCGCGGCAAGCTGAAGTCGGCAGCGCCAGTGCGCGAAGTTCGGAAACGTCACGATACACTCCCGCCCGATGCGGAGCATTTCGTCCAGCATGATGTCTGGACGCTTGACGCTCTGCAGGGTGTCGGTCATCACCACGAGGTCGAAACTGTCGGAAGGAAAGTTGGTCAGGCCTTGATCGAGATCCTGTTCGATCACATTGACGCCAACGGTAATACAACAGGTGATCATCTCCGGATCGATTTCGAGGCCGTATCCGTTGACGCCCTTCGCGCGCTTCAGGTATGCGAGCAGTTCGCCATCACCGCAGCCGAGGTCGAGCACTCGAGCGCCCGGAGTGACGAGATCGGCGATGATCGCAATATCAGGTCTCACGAACGAATTCCAACGCGTGCCGCGACGTGCAGCATGTAGCTGCGAAACACCTGGAAGTAGCGTGGGACGGGCAGCAGAAACGCATCGTGGCCGTGCGGCGTGTCGATGACTGCGCTGACCACATTCTTCCGGGCGGCAATCAGCGCATCGACGATCTCCTTCGACCGCGCCGGTGCGAACCGCCAATCGGAAGTGAATGCGACGACGAGAAAGTCACTCTGCGCTCGGCACAGCGCAGCGACCAGGTCGTCGTCGAAGTCACGCGCTGGATCGAAGTGATCGAGTGCACGCGTCATCAGCAAGTAGGTGTTCGCATCGAAGCGCTGCGAAAACGATCGTCCCTGGTGATGCAGATAGCTCTCCACCTGAAATTGAACATCGTGCGCGGCAGCGAGGTCGCCGGATTTGACGTCTCTGCCAAACTTGTCGCGCAACCCATCGTCGGATTGATAGGTCACGTGGCCAAGCATGCGCGCGAGCATCAGTCCACGGGCCGGATTGGTTGCGTTATCGAGGTATCTGCCGCCGTTGAAATCCGGGTCAAACATAATCGCCTGACGGGCGATCTCGTTGAACGCGATGTTCTGGGCCGACAGCCGCGATGCGCATGCGATCAGCAATGCATGCGCCACACGATCGGGTAGATCGATCGTCCATTGCATCGCCTGCATTCCACCGAGACTGCCGCCGATCACTGCCGCCCAACGGGTGATTCCGAGCGCGTCGGCCAGCATTGCCTGCGTGGCGACCCAGTCGCGCACGGTGACGGCCGGAAAGTCGGGACCAAATGCACGGCCGGTTTGTGGATTGATCGATCTTGGCCCGGTGCTGCCGTGACAGCCACCGACGTTGTTCAGGCTCACCACATGGAAAAGGTTGGTATCGATCGGTTTGCCGGGGCCGATGCACGTATCCCACCAACCGGGCCTGTCGTCATCGAGACCATGATATCCGGCGGCATGATGATGGCCAGATAACGCATGGCAAATCAGTACCGCGTTCGATCGCGCAGCATTGAGCTCGCCGTACGTTTCGTAGAACAGTTCCATACGCGACAGCACGCGTCCGCACAGCAGCCTAACTGGCGCTTCGAACACCTTTTGATGTGGCGATACCAGGCCGACGGAATCTGCAGGAATGGGGGCTGACATAGGACGCGGGAGTCTAAAGCAACGATCGAAGCACCAGCAACGCCGATCATGCTGGATCAGAGAGCGATGCCGATACCGCGCAAAATCAGTTCGGCGGGAATTTCGCGCATGCGTTCTATGCGGATCAATTTGTGGCGACTGTGATCGCCGCGCTCAATCCGGACGCGGCTGGGTGCGACACCGAGTATTTCGGCGAGGAAGCGCACCAGGCCATCATTTGCTTTGCCATCCAGCGGTGGGGCGTTGAGCTTCACGACAAGTTCGCCGTCGCGCACTTCGCCAAAGGCGTTGTGTTTGGCCCGGGGCTGGACCTTGCACGCGAGCAACAGGTCGTGGCCATCGCGGCGCAGGGGCGTCACGTCAACAAACTGGTGAAAATCGCCGGAAGCAGATATTCGCGGACGAGATTCAGCATCAGGAATATTAGAATCGGCGAAAAATCCAGGCCGCTGAACGGTGGGATCAGTTTACGGGCGGGCGCCAGAATCGGCTCAGTGACTTGCGCAAGCAGTGCGGTGCCGGGGTGGTAGGTCCCGGGTGAGAGGAAGCTCAGGACGATGACGCCAATCAGCGCCCACCAGTAGACGCTGAGCAGTAGTTGCAGCGTCTCGAACAATCCGAATCCGATCAGCACCAGGGCACCGGGCATAAATTGCGACTGGATGCCGATCGATAGCGTGTGCGCCAATATTTTGATTATCCAGGCGGCAAAAAAAGCGGCGAAGTCCAGATTTCGAAATCCCGGGATCAACATGCGCAACGGGCGCAGCACCGGATCGGTGGCCTTGACGATTCCCTGCGAAATTGGATTGTAGAAATCGGCTCGGCTCGCCTGCAGGATGAAACGTGCGAGGAACAGAATACATACAACATCGAAAACGGTGTCGATGATAAAAACGATCGGATTGTTCATGGCGTGCGGTCCTGACGAATTCGCTTAAGGCGGACGTTGTTTTGACAAACCAACGGATATCACTGGGCGCCGAACTCGATCGCGAGCTCGACTGACCGACGCTCGGCCTGGCGCAATGCGTCCACGATCAGCGCTCGACACTGGCCTGCATCGAGCACCGATATCGCACGTTCGGTGGTGCCACCGGGCGAGGTCACGTTGCTACGCAACTGCGCTGGCGCGATGTCGCTTTGGTTGGCCATCACTGCGGCACCATAGGCGGTCTTCAGCGTCAGCATGCGTGCGGTTGCGGCGTCTAGGCCGAGCTCGATACCTGCCTCTATCATCGCCTCCATCAGATAGAAGAAGTACGCAGGCCCGCTGCCCGATACTGCAGTGACCGCATCAAGAGCGGCTTCGTTCGTGACCCAGACAATTTCGCCCACCGCGGTGAGAATCGATTCCGCGGCGGCTGCCTGCCGCGGCGTGACGTGGCTGTTGGCAAACAGTCCTGTCACGCCTGCACCGTAGAGAGCCGGTGTATTGGGCATACAACGTACGATCCCCACGTCGCGTGAAACCCAGCGGGAAATTGCGTCGATAGGCACGCCGGCTGCAATCGAGATCAGCAACTGGCCGTCCTTCAACGTGCGCGCGAGGCCTTGCACGACGGTGCGGAGGGCCTGCGGCTTGACCGCCAGAACGACGGTTGCCGCGCCATCGATCGCCTGCTCGTTGGCGTCGGTGGTGATTATGCCGAGCGCGGCCATGCCCGTGCGTTGGTCTATAACTGGGTCGGCTGCAACAATCGATGTCGCCGGCGTACCGTGACGCAGCAGTCCTCCAACGAGGCTTCTGGCCATATTGCCCGCGCCGATGAACGCGATCTTGTCAGCCATGTTGACGAGGTTCTCGTGGTCCAAAAATTGCCGTACCAATTCTGATCATTGTCGCGCCTTCCGCGATGGCGACATCGAAGTCATGTGTCATGCCCATCGAGAGCGTGTCCCAGCATTCGGCCTGGGCCGGCCTTGCGGTCTCGAACAGGGTACGCATGCGCCGGAACGTTAGTCGCTGCATGTCGGGTTCAACCTCGGGTCTGGGGATCGCCATCAGTCCACGTACACGAATTCTTGGCAGCTCGAGCAGACGCGCCGCGAATTCTGCCAGAGCCTCCGGGGCGATGCCCGCCTTCTGCGGTTCAGCGTCGATGTTGATCTGGATCAAGACGTTGAGCGGTTCACTGTCGTCGGGTCGCTGTGCCGAAAGGCGTTCGGCTACCTTCCTGCGATCGATGGTCTGAACCCAGTGAAAATTGCGCGCAATGTCGCGGGTTTTATTCGATTGGATGGCGCCGAGAAAATGCCACCGCAGGTGCAGCGCTTGGGTTCCCATGATCTTCGGCAGCGCTTCGTCGACGTAGTTCTCGCCGAAGTCGCTAATTCCGGATCGCGCCGCCACGCGGATTGCGTCGATACCGTGGGTCTTAGATACGGCAATCATGCGGACCGACTCTCCCTGACGACCCGCTTTTTGCGCGGCACGTGCCACCTGTTGTCGAACATCAGCGATGCGGTTGTCGATCGAGTGCATGGCGCGTCTGCAAACGGCGTCGCAGTTTAGCGACGCGGGACCGGTGCGTCATCCATCGGCCATGGGCAACCCCGGGGTAGAGGTAATACTATACGGACTCTCTCCACGGACTCCCTTCTCGGAGAGCGCGAGCCGACAAGGACAGACATGGATATCACCGAACTCCTCGCTTTCAGCGCTAAACAAGGCGCGTCAGACCTTCACTTATCGGCAGGGTTGCCGCCGATGATTCGCGTCGATGGTGACGTCCGGCGCATCAACCTGCCGCCGCTCGAGCACCGCGAAGTCCACTCGCTTGTATACGAGATCATGAACGACAAGCAACGGAAGGATTACGAGGAGTTCCTCGAGACCGACTTTTCGTTTGAAGTGCCCGGCGTCGCCCGTTTTCGCGTCAATGCGTTCAATCAGAATCGCGGCGCTGGAGCGGTATTCCGGACGATTCCGTCGAAAGTCCTCACAATGGAAGACCTCAGCATGGGCCAGGTCTTTAAAGACATTTCGATGGCACCGCGTGGTCTTGTGCTGGTGACCGGCCCGACCGGTTCGGGTAAGAGTACGACGATGGCGGCGATGGTCGATTTCATCAATGACAACCGCTACCAGCACATTCTGACGATCGAGGACCCGATCGAATTCGTTCATGAGAGCAAAAAGTGTCTTGTGAACCAGCGCGAGGTGCATCGCGACACGCATGGGTTCTCCGAAGCGCTGCGAGTCGCATTGCGCGAAGACCCCGACGTCATCCTGGTCGGCGAGATGCGTGATTTGATCACCACACGGCTCGCTTTGACCGCGGCGGAAACGGGACACCTCGTGTTCGCCACGCTGCATACGACGTCCGCGTCCAAGACGATCGACCGAATCATCGACCAGTTTCCCGCAGAAGAGAAAGAGATGGTCCGGTCGATGTTGTCCGAGTCGCTGCAGGCGGTCATATCGCAGACGTTGCTCAAACGCGTCAGCGGTGGTCGCGTAGCGGCCCACGAAATCATGATTGCGACCCCGGCAATTCGTAACCTGATTCGCGAAGGTAAGGTCGCGCAGATGTATTCGGCCATTCAGACGAGCGCCGCGGCGGGGATGGAGACACTCGATCAGTGCTTGCACGGACTGGTCCAGCGCCGCGTCATCAGCCGAGAGTCGGCCCGCGAAATCGCCAAGATTCCCGACAGCTTCTGAGGTGACCGATGGAATTCGACAAGTTACTCAAGTTGGTGGTCGAAAAAGGGGCGTCTGACCTCTTCATCACCGCAGGTCGGCCGCCGACGATCAAGATCAACGGTAAGCTTTTTGCGGCGTCGAAGGACGCGCTGTCGCCCGAGCAGTCGCGTGAGATCGTGCTCGGTGTCATGAACAAGGATCAGCAGGAGTCGTTCAAGCGAGATCATGAGTGTAATTTCGCGATCAACACGCGTGGTCTCGGGCGTTTTCGCGTCAGCGCGTTCTATCAACGCAATCTGATCGGCATGGTGCTGCGTCGGATCGAAGTGAACATTCCAAAAGTGGCCGAACTGGGACTCCCGGTCATCATCGAACAACTCGCGATGACCAAGCGCGGGCTGATTATTTTTGTCGGCGCCACCGGTACCGGTAAGTCAACATCGCTGGCGGCGATGATCGGCCACCGCAATGAAAATTCGAGCGGCCACATCATCAGCATCGAAGACCCGATCGAATACGTCCACCAGCACCGGGGCTGCATCATCACTCAACGTGAAGTCGGCATGGATACCGACAGTTTCGACGTCGCGCTGAAGAACACTCTGCGTCAGGCGCCCGACGTCATCATGATCGGCGAGGTGCGCTCCCGAGAAACGATGGAATCAGCGGTGACTTTCGCGGAAACCGGGCATCTGTGTCTTTGCACGCTGCATGCGAACAACGCGAACCAGGCGCTCGATCGAATCATCCATTTCTTCCCGAGTGACAGGCACGATCAGATATGGATGGACCTGTCGCTGAACTTGAAGGCGATCGTCGCCCAACAACTCATCCCCACGGTCGATGGTCAAGGGCGCCGCGCGGCGGTCGAGGTGCTGATCAACACGCCGTTGATGGCAGACCACATTCGCAAAGGGGAAGTGCATCTGCTGAAAGAGCTGATGACTAAATCGACCGAACTTGGCATGCAGACATTCGACCAGGGTCTGTATCGCCTCTACAGCGGCGGCGAGATTTCGTATGACGCCGCTCTGACGCATGCTGACTCCGCGAACGACCTTCGGCTGATGATCAAGCTCGGCGCCGATGCGGGTCAGGATCCGATGGCGGCGGCGGGCGCCAATCTGACGCTCGAGGACAACGAGTCTGCGTTCAGCTATCGGCGTTGATCACAGCGTGCCGGCAGCGTTGAGGTAGGTCTCCGCAATCAGGCGCGCCGCAATCGCGTGCTGTTTGTCGATATCGCTCGACAGACCGCGCGCTTCGAAGCTGGTCAGGCGTTCGTCAACCATTTCGACCGCTATACCGGAGCGGGCGCCGAGGCGTCTGGCGAATCGCCCGGCGCGCCGAGCCATGTCACTCATGGACGTGTCCATGTTCAGCGGCAGTCCAACCAGCAACAGATCGGGTTGCCAATCGCGAATTAATGCATCGACCGTCTGCCAATCGGGCACCCCATCGCGGGCTCTGAGTGTCGCGACCTCGCTTGCGGTGCGGGTAATAGTCTGGCCGGTCGCGACACCGATGCTGCGGAGTCCGAAGTCGAAGGCGAGCACTGTCGCGGGTCTGCTAAGGGTCACGCGTGTCCGGCTTGGCTCGACATCAGACGAAAATCGATGCCGAGAGACGCTGCGGCCTTGGTCACCCGCTGTTCGAACGGGACGTCGAAAAGGATATCGAGGTCTGCCGGGCAGCTGAGCCAGGCGTTCTGGAGGAGTTCGTTTTCAAGCTGGCCACTACCCCAGCCGGCGTAGCCCAACGCGACTAGATATCGTGCGGGCCCCGCCCCGGCGCCGATCGCCTCCAATGTCTGACGTGCGGTACTGAGCATCAACCCGTTGCCCAACGGCAGACTCGCGTCGTATTGCACCTCGTCGGTGTGCAGGATGAAGCCGCGCTCGGTCTTGACCGGCCCGCCTTCGAATACGGGCTGCTGCAGGTCCTGCGTCGTGCCGATTCCGAGCTGATCGAGCAGCGCGGCAACGGTGAGCCGCATCGGTCGATTGACCATGAAGCCCATCGCACCTTCTTCGTTGTGCTCGCAGATGTAACTGATGGTGTTGCCGAAATACTCGCCTGCGAGACCGGGCATCGCCAACAGAAAATGGTGCTTAAGACAGGTGTCGAGCGTCATGAGTTGGGATGATAGCAGGTGCGCCGAGGCGACTTAGGAGGAAGACGTGTAATGGTTTCTGCGGAACTGCCACGTACGAATGATCTCGAGGATATCGGTCGATTGCCGCATCTCCTCGGGAAACGGCGCGAACGGCGCGGCAAGACGCACGATCCGAATTGCGGCGTCGTCGAGCACCTTGTGACCCGACGAGTCGAGTATCCGCACCTCCTTCAGTGCTCCGTCGGGCGTGATCGATACCATCAGACGAAGGCTGCCGTAGAGCTGTTCTTTGCGCGCTGCCTCCGGGTAGTTCAGATTGCCGACCGTCTCGACTTTGCGCCGCCACGACTGCAGGTAGTAGGCATCGCTCGCCTGCCTGGCCGACACACTCGTCAGCCGGCGCACTCGAGGCGCGCGGGCCTCGGTGTTGGTTTCGCTGTCGACCCGCGCTTCGAGGCTCGCGATTTCCTGGCTCAGGTCGAGCAGGCGGCGTTGGTCTGACGCAGTCAGCCTGGGCTCCACTTCGGTTCGCGGCGTTTCGATCGGCGCTTGTCGGTCGCGTGCGGCAGCGGTCGTCAACGTCGCGACCGAGTCGATCTCGCGGGCCTCGCGGATCTGTGTCTGCGGATCCGCGATGACTTCGCGAAAGGTGTTGTCGTGAAAGTCTGCAGTCTCGGTGGCGGTGGTCTCCCGCACCTCGGTCGCGTCGCCGCTGCCCAGCTGATTCGACTGAGCAAGAAAGTCGGCCTTTTCCGGCGCGACTCCGTCGTCGTGTTGTGCAAGCGTGACTTCGATGGTTGGGCTGCGCGCGCGTTCGACATGCCACGCGAAGCCGACCCCCAGAATGATGGCCGCGTGGAGTGAAGCAGCGAGAAAGACGGTGAACGTCAGCCGGTCCCGCGGTGTTATGACGGCATCCATGGTCAGTCTTCTCGAGTCTTCGTCAGCGCCGGATTTGGCGTCCGCGTTCGTTCAGTTTTGTATCGATCGAGCTGATCAGTTTAGCGGCAATGTCGAGACCGAACTGTGTATCGAGTTCGCGAATACAGGTCGGGCACGTGACGTTGACCTCGGTTAGATAGTCGCCGATGACATCGATGCCGACGAAATACAGTCCGCGGCGCACCAATTCGGGTCCGACTTGAGCGGCGATCCAGCGATCTCGTTCGGTCAGCGGTCGCCCTTCGCCGGTTCCGCCGGCGGCAAGATTGCCGCGCGCTTCGCCGACTTTGGGGATTCGAGCCAGCGCGTAGGGAATCGGTTCGCCATCGACCATTAGAATCCGCTTATCGCCCTCGCTGATCTCTGGCAGGAACTTCTGCGCCATGATCTGTTCCTGACCATGTTTGGTCAGGGTTTCGATGACGACCGACAGATTCGGGTCGCCTTCCATCATCCTGAATACGAAGGCTCCGCCCATGCCGTCGAGACGTTTGAGGACCGTATTTTTGTATTTGGCCTGGAATGCGCGGATTACGTCTTCGCGCCGCGAGACCACGAGTGGCGGCCCACATTGAGGGAACGCGGTAGCGAAGAATTTTTCGTTGCAGTCGCGCAGACTGGCGGGTCGATTGACGACCAGCACGCCGGCGTTCTCGGCGCGCTCCAGCACATAGGTGGAATAGATGTACTCCATGTCGAACGGCGGGTCTTTGCGCATGAAGATGACGTCACACTGATCGAGCGGGACCGCGGCTTCGACACCGAGCCGGTACCAATCGTCGCCGGCCGCAGCCGGGTCGAGGCGTTGGGCGAATTTGTCGCTGAGCGACAGCGTGCGCATGAACCCCCATGGCCGTTCGTCCCGATAGAAGAGATCCCGTTGTTCGAGGTAGCGGATATCCCAACCGCGACCTTGCGCGGCGCGAATCATCGCCAAGGTGCTATCTTTCTTGAGGTTGAGTTCGTCGATCGGATCCATGACGAACGCGGCTATGCGCATTGAGCTTCGGCCTTACCGTAACGGGTGTCAAAAGTACCCACATGGGTACTGGCGAGCAAGAGGAATGAGACAGAATTCCCTTTACAGTCGCCGACTTATGGATCGACCCCAGAAATCGTGTTACAACGCGGACGTTCTGTCAGCCGACCATTCCGGCGCAGTAATTCAGACACCGCAAATGGGCCCGCAAGCGGGTTACAGCAAGGACCGTACCATGGAAGAGGGACTTCGGGGCGTCAAGGTGTTGGTCATTGATGACAGTAAGACCATCAGGCGCAGCGCCGAGAACTTACTTTCCAAGGCGGGCTGCGACGTCATCACCGCAACCGACGGGTTCGATGCGCTGGCCAAGATTGCGGACTCGCATCCGGAAATTATCTTCGTCGATATCATGATGCCCCGACTGGACGGTTATCAGACCTGTGCGCTGATCAAGAATAACAGCGAGTTCAAGTCGACCCCGGTCGTCATGTTGTCGAGCAAGGATGGTCTGTTTGACAAGGCTAAGGGGCGCATAGTGGGCTCTGACAGGTACATCACGAAGCCGTTCAGTAAAGAAGAACTCCTCGGCACCATACGTACGTTGGTGAGTTAAGAAACGGATTTCGAGGCAGCGAAGAAATGGCTCGTATTCTTGTAGTCGACGACTCTCCGACCGAAACGCATCAGTTCGTCAATGTATTGGCGAAGCATGGTCATCAGGTGCTGACGGCGTCGTCGGGTACCGCCGGCATCGATCTCGCCAACGAACAGATGCCCGACGTGATCCTGATGGATGTCGTCATGCCGGGGATCAACGGATTTCAAGCGACCCGCCAGCTCACGCGCGACACGCAGACTCGGCACATCCCAGTCATCATCGTATCGTCGAAGGATCAGGACACCGATCGTGTCTGGGGCGAACGCCAGGGCGCGTCGGGCTATTTGACCAAGCCGGTTGATGAAAAGACGTTGATCATGGCGGTCAACGGCGTTCTGGAAGACGACTAGGTCATCGGCGATGGCAGCGAGCCAGGTATTGCAGATCCTGCGTGACATCGAGGCGGATACGCTTCGTAACGCCGCGCGATTACCCTACAAGCGTGATGTGCGACCGCAGTGGCAGGGAATCGGTTTCCAGTTGGGTGGCGTGCGCCTCGTATCACCGCTCGGCGAAGTTGGCGAAATTCTTAAAATGCCGCGGGTGACGGCGCTGCCGCGCGTGCAGGATTGGGTCGCCGGCGTCGCAAACGTGCGGGGGCGATTGATTCCGGTGATTGATCTACACCGCTACTTCGGCGTCACGGCTACCGTTCAGCGTTTGCAGTGGCGATTGCTGATCGTCGAAGTAGATGAGATCACAGTGGGTCTGATCGTCGAGCAATCACTGGGTATGCAGCATTTTCAGGAAGACGGCTTTGAGGCGGGGCGCCCCGAGGGGCTCGAAGAAATCCACCCGTTCATCAAAGGGGCGTATCGACACGGCGGTCGAGTGTTCTACGTGGTCAGTCTGATGGCGCTCGTTCGGGACGAACGGTTTTTAAACGTAGCGGAATAACGGATAAGGGATATGAAAACTAACAAGGTTTCGGCAAGTCCGCTGTTGAGCGCTCTGATCGTGCTGCTCACGGTGACGTTGGGCGCGATGTTCTTCGTGATAGTGACGGATGACCGACCGGTGACCGGCAACAACTCGTTGATGCTTGCGGTCGGTGGAATCGTCCTGGTCGCGATTATTGCGATGCTGCTGTTGCGCGATGCGCGCAAAAAGCTGACCGAACAGGCCGAACAGAACGAGCGCAATCAGGCGGCGATCCTGCAGTTGCTCGACGAGCTTGCCGATCTCGCGGAAGGTGACCTCACCGTGCACGCGTCGGTGACCGAGAACTTCACCGGTGCAATCGCCGACTCGATCAACTTCGCTATCGACCAGATGCGCGGACTGGTTTCGAACATCAACCGCGTGTCTGTTCGTGTCGCGCGTGCGGCCGAAGAGACCCAGCAGACCGCACGCGGCCTTGCGAATGCGTCTGAGAACCAGGCCCGTGAAATCACCGCTGCCTCGACCGCGATCAACGAGATGGCGGTATCGATCGATCATGTATCGTCTAACGCTGCGGAATCGGCCGCGGTTGCTGAACGTGCGGTGGCGATCGCCAACAAGGGGGCTGACGTCGTGCAAGCAACGATCGGCGGGATGGATACCATTCGCGGCCAGATTCAGGAGACATCAAAACGGATCAAGCGGCTCGGCGAATCGAGCCAGGAAATCGGCGACATCGTTTCGCTGATCAACGACATCGCGGACCAGACCAATATTCTGTCGCTCAATGCCGCGATTCAGGCGTCGATGGCGGGCGATGCAGGGCGCGGATTCGCTGTCGTCGCCGACGAAGTTCAACGTCTAGCCGAACGATCCTCGGCGGCAACTAAGCAGATCGCGGCGCTCGTGAAGACCATTCAGACCGACACCAACGAGGCGGTCATCTCGATGGAGCAGACGACGACCGAGGTCGTCAGCGGCGCGAAGCGCGCGCAGGATGCCGGCGTTGCCCTCGAGGAGATCGAGAGCGTGTCGACTTCGCTCGCGGAATTGATCCAGAACATCAGTAATGCGGCTCGCCAGCAGGCCGCTTCGGCGGGGCATGTCTCGAACACGATGACCGTCATTCAGGAAATCACATCGCAGACTGCAGATGGCACCGACGCCACGGCGAAATCGGTCGGTGCATTGGCTGAGATGGCCAACGAGATGCGCGTTTCGGTCGAGTTCTTCAAGCTGCCCGGCGACTCGAAGTCTCGTTGAACAACTCCCGAGGGGCAGGCGTCGAGACGCGATCCCAAGGGCCTGATTGGATAGGCGAATGACCGAAAGCCGAGAACATTTCGCGCTCGATTGGATCAAGCGCGAGATCGACGAAACACTGAAGGCGGCGCGCCAGGCGCTCGAAGCCTATGCGGAGTCCGAGCGCGACGAAACGAAGATGCGCGCTTGCCTGACGTACCTGCACCAGGTGCATGGCACGTTGTTGATGCTGGAACTTACTGGCGTCACCGTGCTGACGGACGAGATGGAGCAGCTGGCACAAGCGCTGATGATGGGCTCAGTCGCGAATGTCGACGATGCACAGCAGTTGCTTATGCAGGGCATTCTACAGCTGCCGGCATTTCTTGAAGAGATTCAAAAGGGGTTCCCAGACTCCCGCCGTGTCGTGTTGCCGCTCGCCAACGAGTTGCGCGAGGCGCGCGGTGTGGGGCGATTCCCGGACCCGGGTTCCCGTAGCGGCGTCGTGCTGCACGCCACCGCTACCAGCGAAACGTTGCAGCGTTTCGACCAGATCGATGGCACCGAAAAGGCGCGAAGAATTCGCGCGGTGTATCAACAGGTACTGCTGGCGGTACTAAAAGGCGAAGACTCGCGCCAGGCGCTTGCGACACTCGCCAAGATCGCCGTCGGACTCGAGCGCATATGTGAACACACGCCTTATACGTCGTTGTGGCGCGCGTTCAGTGCTTTTGTTGCAGCGCTCTCCGACAACGAAGCACAACTTACGGGCGATGTCGTTCGACTCTTGCGGCGCGTCGACGCCGAGATCAAGGCGTTGGCTCAGAACGGTGCGGCCGCGTTGACGAAGCCGATGTCGCTCGATTTGGTCAAACAGCTCGTCGATGCCGCTCGTGAGCATGGCAATAGCAGTCCTGACATCAAACAGCTCGGTGAAGCCATTTCGGAGGAACCCGCCGAAGATCGGGTGACGATCTCCAAACATGAAGCGATCCACACGGCTGCCGCGGCGCTGCGTGAGGAGCTCGCCACCGTCAAAGACGCGCTCGATCTTTTTGTACGTGGCGACGAGCGTTCAACGGAGACACTGAAGCAGCTGGTGGCGCCCCTCAAGCAGATCGGCAGTACGTTGTCGATTCTGGGTTTCGAAAGCTCGCGAGCGGTAATCGCCGATCAGATGGAGTCGATCCAAGCAGCGGTAGCGCGTGGCGCGTGCGACGATGTTCTGCTGTTGGGAATTGCGTCGGCGCTGCTTCAGGTCGACGAGAACCTCGCCGGTATCGCCCAACCACGAGGTGGATTCGGCTCTACTGCCAGCGCCTCAGGGGTCGTCAGCGATGCCCAGGCTGCGGTTTTGCGCGAAGCGCGTACGGGACTCGAGCAGACCAAACAAGCGGTCGTCGATTACGTATCGGCGCAGTGGGATGCGAGTCGGCTTGCCGACGTCCCGGCGCTATTGTCGGCGGTCAAAGGTGCGCTGGCGATGGTGCCGCTCGCGAGAGCTGCAGATCAGCTGGGCCGTTGTGCGGCGTATGTGGGCCGCGAGCTCATCGGTGGCCATGCGCCGGACTGGACGGCGCTCGACGCATTTGCCGATGCCATCAGCGGGATTGACTACTATCTCGAGCGGCTGTGCGATGACACCACCTCGCCCGGCGATGAAATACTCAACCTCGTAGAACGCAGCCTGAGCCAACTCGGTTACGGCGAGGGTAGCCAGCAGACGATTCGGCTCGATGCGGTGTCCGGACCGGCGCTCACGTCCGATCCTGCACTTTCAGTCGCGCACGCGCAGATGCCCGCGGCGTTGGATACAACGAAGGATGAAGTACTACCGATTCCAACGGTTGAGTCGTTGAACGAATTCGAGCTACCCGAGCCGGAGTTCGAGTTCGCAGTTGTGGCAGGGGTCGAGGCCGAGCGCGACGAGCCTCCTGCAGAATTGGCAGAATCCGCCGCTGAACCTGCTGAACCCGAAGCCGAACCAGCGCACGTCGATGTCGAGTTCGAAGAGTTCGAGCTTGTCGTCGCCGAGGAGCCGATTCAAGCACCAGCACCTGTGTCGAAACGGACCGCACCGAACGCCGGGTTCGATCTGGTCATAGAAGACCCGGACGAAGTTTCGACGGGTCCTGTCAGCGTCGACGAACTCGATGACCATGCCTTCGATCTGGGCAATACGCTATTCGATGATCTGCCGGAAACGAAATTGATCGAAGCGGCCGGGCCATCGCGACGCGTCGAAGCGCCGCTGGCCGACATCGATGACGACGACATGCGCACGCTCGCTGCTGACGAGCCTGCAACGTCGCGCGACACGATGGTATCGCACATCCACCAGCACGTCGTCACGCTGCGGCCGCGCGCAGCGGATGCGCGGGCAGATATCGATGATGACATCCTCGAGATCTTCGTCGAAGAGGTCGGTGAGGTTCTGCAGAGCATCAATCAATGGTTGCCCCAGTGGGCTACGGACTTCGCCAACGAAGAAGCGCTCGCGGAAATCAGGCGCGCATTCCATACGTTGAAAGGCAGCGGACGAATTGTCGGCGCAAACGTCATCGGCGAACTGGCGTGGTCGATCGAAAACATGTTGAACCGGGTGATGGATGGCACCGTCGAACCGAATCAGCAGATCGCCGCGGTGGCACGCGAAGGGAGCGGTGCAGTTCCGGTGCTTTGTAGTGCATTCGAGAACCGGCGCCCGGTGTCCGACAGCCAGGTTGCGGCGATCATGGAAAAAGCCGACATCCTGGCTTCGGGTGGACGACTCGAAGAGCTGGTCGACGAGGTCCACAGTGAAACCAGCGTGGCGCCGGTGTTGCCGCCGGCTGCAGAGCTGCAGTCCGTCCCGGTCGAGGTGTCGCCACCGCGGCCGGTCATGATGGACATGACGCCGCCGTTGTCCGACGACGCCGAGACGATTGCACTCTTTCAGGAAGAGGCGGCGATTCATCTGAAAGTACTCGAGGAGCGCTTTTTGAGTGCCGACACGATCGGTGCTGATGCGTTGAACGACGATGCGGTGCGCGCGCTCCACACGTTGCGCGGCAGCGCGTCGATGGCCGCGATCGACAGCATGGCGCGCCTCGCGGGCTCCCTTTATCAGGTCGTTAGAGAGACGCGCGACCGTGGCTCGAAGATCGGGTCGGACATCGTCGACTTCGTTCAACAAGGGGTGTTCGCGCTGCGACGGACACTCGATGCCCTCATAGAAGGTACTGAACCGCACGAAGACCTCGCAGCCTTCGAAGTGGAGTCGGCGCGCATCATTGTCGAACTCGGAGAAGCGGGCGCCGGTGCGTCTTCGCTGCTCCGTCTTGATGGCGCGCCGGTATTGCTCGGCGCGGCAGAATTCCTGTCCGGCTGGCGCAGCGGTGCGATGGATCTCGGCGCGCTGTCGGATACCGTGGCGGCGCTGCATGAGTTGCGCAACGAAGCCGAAAGTGAGGGTCAGACATCAATCACCAGTCTGTGCGATGCGCTGATCGCGGCCTATGAACGTCTCGAAGATCATTCGCTCAACGGCGACGGATACCTGGCTTTGAGCCAGGCGCACGAATGCCTGCTCGGCATGTTCGATGCGATTGCAGCAGAACAGAGGTTGCCCGATCCGACGCGCGCGATCGCGACCCTTGCCGCGGTCCGGGTTGCCGATGTGGTGGAAGAAGAGCTCGATCTGTCGGAACCAGAGGACCGAACGCCGCGATCAGCGAAGGTAGTCGACTTCCCGACGTTCGTGAGACCGCGACCGAACGAGCCCGCCGAAGAGCTGATTGAACTCGAGGATGTTGCCTCTCCAGGTGCTACGGGGCCAAGCGTAGCGCCGCAGGAGTTCACGGACAGCGTCGTACCGCTGCTCGACGAGCGGGTCGAAGCGGCGCTACCGGAAGCTCCGCTACCGCAGATACCCCTCGAAGCCCCTCGCCTCGCGGTCACGTTGCCACCTGACGTCGACCGGGAAATTCTCGAGATCTTCTTCGAGGAGGCCGACGAACTGTTGGAGGCGATGGACCACAGCACTCACGAATGGCTCAAGATGCCGGATAACACCGTGCATCTCGAAAACCTACTGCGCTCGCTGCATACCATGAAAGGTGGTGCACGGTTGGCTGGGCTGTCGGTGCTCGGCGACGCTGCTCATACGCTCGAGTCGTTCCTCGGTGGCGTGCAGGGCAAGGGTTCGCCGCCGGTAGGATTCTTCGAGGCTTTGCAGTTGCGTCACGACGAAATGGCCACGTTGGTCGGTGCGCTGCGCGAAGCCGCTGCGCAAGACATGGTCCCGGCGACCCCGGTGGTCAGCGAAACACCGGTGGCAATAACGCCCGTTCAGGCGGCTGGACCTCGGTCCACTCCGGCGCCTCCGCAGCAGACGCCGGTCAAGCCAGTCGTTGCAGCTCCAGTGCAACAGTTGCGCTCGACCACCGCGCTTGTTGAAGCACCCGAAGCAGAAGAACCGGAGGAGGCAGAGGAACCTGCGCGCGCGCGCAATGCACAGGAATCGCGCGAGATGGTGCGCGTGTCGGCGGGCCTGCTCGAGCAGCTGGTCAATCTCGCCGGCGAGAGCAGCATCATCCGCTCGCGCGTCGAGCAGGGCATGAACGATTTCGGCACGTCGCTCGAAGAGATGGAGATCACGATCGACCGCGTGCGCGAACAGTTGCGGCGACTGGAGATCGAAACCGAAACGCAGGTGCTTTTCCGGCAGGAGATCAACCAGGGCACCGATTACGAAGAGTTCGATCCTCTCGAGATGGACCGGTACTCGCAATTGCAGCAGTTGGCGCGCTCGTTGTCTGAAAGTGCATCGGACATGCTCGAGCTGAAAGAATCGTTGGCGTTCAAGGCCCGCGAATCCGAAACGCTTTTGATTCAGCAAGCGCGCGTCAACACCGAGCTGCAGGAAGGCCTGATGCGCACGCGTATGGTGCCGTTCAACCGGCTATTGCCGCGGTTGCGACGCACCGTCCGTCAGGTCGGTCGGGATCTGACGAAGGAAGTGGACTTTCACGCGTACAACGCCGAAGGCGAACTCGACCGCAACGTGCTCGAACGGATGGTGCCGCCGCTGGAACATATGCTGCGCAATGCCGTCGATCATGGCATCGAGCGCGCGGATGTCCGCCGCAGTTTTGGCAAGCCGGAAGCGGGACGCATCGATCTGCGCCTGTCCCGCGAAGCCGGCGATGTTGTCATCGAGATCGCCGACGATGGCGCGGGAATCGATGTTGAGTCCGTGCGCGCGAAGGCGATCGAACGCGGCCTGATGAGCGCCGATGCGCGACTGCGTGACGACGAGATCCTGCAGTTCGTGTTGGCGCCGGGCTTCAGTACTGCCAAGTCCGTGACGCAGATTTCCGGTCGCGGGGTCGGCATGGACGTGGTGTTCAGCGCCGTGAAGCAGCTGGGCGGCAGCATTACGATCATGTCGATTCCCGGTAAGGGCACGCGTTTCACAGTACGTCTGCCATTTACCGTGTCCGTCAACCGCGCGCTGATGGTCTCGGTCGGTGAGGATCAGTACGCGATCCCGCTGAATACCATTGAGGGCATCGTGCGCGTCTCCGGGGCCGAACTCGAAAAACTATATCGGCCGGACGGCGGCGGTTTCGAATATGCCGGCGTTCCGTATCGCGTGCGCTATCTCGGCAGCTTCATCGGGCGCGACTATGTCGCGTTGTCAGATCGTGGTTCCGTCCCGGTCGTGTTGGTGCGCTCCGGTGATCGCGCGGTCGCCGTGCACGTCGACGGGGTCCAGGGCAGCCGCGAAATCGTGGTCAAAAGCCTCGGCCCGCAATTCGCGGGTGTCGGAGGTATTTCGGGCGCGACGATCCTCGGTGACGGCAGTGTGGTGGTGATCCTCGATCTGCTCGCGCTCATTCGCGCGCAGACAGCGCCGAGCGTCGTCAACGGCACGCCGGCGGACGCTATCCAACGGCCCACCTGCGTGATGGTGGTCGACGATTCGGTCACCGTACGCAAGGTGACGTCGCGGCTGCTCGAACGCCAGGGAATGGACGTGATACTTGCGAAGGACGGTGTCGAGGCGATGGCGATGCTGCAGGAACGGCGCCCCGACATCATGTTGCTCGACATCGAGATGCCGCGCATGGACGGTTTTGAAGTTGCGCGGCAGATCCGCCACGACGAGCGCTTGGCCGATCTGCCGATCGTGATGATCAGTTCGCGCACGGGCAGCAAACACCAGGAACGCGCCCAGGAACTTGGCGTGAATCGTTTTCTCGGCAAGCCGTTCCAGGAGAACGAATTGCTCGCAACAATCGAATCGCTCGTACACTAGGAATCAAGGCAATGGCGGCGGTTTTGGCAGTGGATGCAAAGGAACTTGCATGTGTGATGATCCCGATCGCGGACACACACCTGTTGCTGCCCAACGTGACCATCGCGGAGATTCTGCCGTGGCGGCGCATCAAACCGCTCGAAAATGGGCCGAAGTGGTGTCTCGGTCTACTCGGCTGGCGCGGTGAGACCGTGCCGGTCATTCAGTTCGAATCACTCAACGGTCGCAGCGAATCGGTCGCGGGCACGCGAAGCCGATGCCTGTTGATCATGAATCGAGCGCGACGCGCAAATGGCCGCGAGTTTTATGGCTTGGTCGCAACCGGCTTGCCGCGCATCGTGCACCTCACCGACGACGACATCGCGAATCAATCGGTCCGCTTGGGACCCGCAGAAGTCGCTGCACTTCACGTTGGCACCGAAACGGCGGTGGTGCCCAACCTGTCCTTCATCGAAGAACAGCTTTCGACATTGCCGTGATTTCGGAAGGCTCAGTGTAGGGGGTGTTGTCCCCCCCCCGATTCCCGCTGCGCTATGGCGCATTCCAATCCCAAGCCTGTCGCAGAATGCTCAATGCAGCCAATGGTGCCGTGTCCGCGCGCAGTATCAATTTGCCGAGTCCCATCGATCGCGCACCCGTTGCGCGCGCCGCCTCACGCTCCGCGTCGCTGAAGCCGCCTTCGGGACCGATCAGCAGCAACGTATCGGCAACTGCGGGTGCGGTGTCGAGGGGCGCAGCTCCGGGGTCGAGCAGAAATGTTTGGGCTGCGGGCGGATCCGCGAGCAGCGTGTTCAGTGCGGCGTGCCCATGTAGCGTCGGCAGCCGCAGTCGACCACATTGCTCTGCAGCGCTTTCAACAATGCGCTGCCAATGAGTTTCGCGACGGCTGACGCGTGGCCCCGTGATGCGCACCTCGGTGCGCTCGGTTTCGAGCAGCCAGATGTCAGTGACGCCAAGCTCGGTTGCCTTCTGCAGCACAAAATCGAGGCGTTCGCCTTTGATCATGGCCTGGCCGAGATGCAGCCTCAGTCGCGGCGGCGGCTCGGTGGCTTCAATTGCAAGTAGCCGCACTTCGCAGGCACGCGGGTCGGCGCTATCGATTTCGGCTTCATAGCCAAGCCCATCGCCTGCGAACAGCAGTACGTGATCGCCACGGCGTTGGCGCAGCACACGACACAAATAATGAGAGCGTTCGGGGTCGAGCGTCAGTGCCGTGTTGGCGGCCAGCACCGCATCGACGTGCAGCCGCCGCCTAGCCATTGCCGTCGGGCAGTGCTATCCGATCGAGTACGGCTTGCGTGGGTGCCGTCTGGTTCAGAGTATAAAAGTGCAGACCCGGCGCACCGCCGTCAACCAACCGTTGACACAAATTGGTGACGACATCCGCGCCGAACGCTCGCAACGATGCATCATCGTCCTGGTAAGCCGCGAGACGTTGCCGAATCCAGCGCGGAATTTCCGCGCCGCAGCCGTCGGAGAAGCGCACGAGGTTGGTGTAGCTCGTGATCGGCATGATGCCGGGCACGATGGGCACCGCGACGTTGGCCCGCGCAACAAAATCGAAGTACGCGTCGGCATTGTAAAAATACTGCGTGATCGCACCGCTGGCGCCCGCTGCCACCTTGCGACGGAAATGCTCGATGTCGCGAGCAGGTGACTCGGCGTCCGGGTGAACCTCCGGATAGGCAGCAACCTCGATCTCGAATTCCGAGCCGAGGTGTGCGCGCAGCAGAGACACCAGATTGACGGCGTAACCGACGTGGCGCGGATTACCGAAGCCCGAAGGGATGTCGCCGCGAAGCGCCACCATACGTTGGATGCCAAGTGCGCGGTAGCGGTCGACGACCGTTTTCACGGCGGTTTCGGAGTCCGTGCCCATTGACAGGTGCGGCGCAACGGCATGTCTGGCGCCTGCAAGCGCAGCAACCGTTTCGAACGTACGATCGCGCGTGGATCCGCCGGCGCCGTAAGTCACCGAAAAAAACTCCGGGTGGCTGCGCTCGAGTTGCGTCGCGGTTGCGAGCAGCGCGACCTGGCCTTTGTCGGTCTTCGGCGGGAAGAACTCGAAGCTGAGTCGGAACCGCGATCGCGTTGCCATCGTTACGCGGCGCGCAGCGCCTCGGCCAGCACCGCGGCTTTGTCGGTGCGCTCCCATGTAAATTGCGACTCGGTGCGACCAAAGTGGCCGTACGCGGCGGTCGCCCGATAAATCGGCCGTTTCAGATCGAGCATCTTGATCAGGCCACGGGGCCGCAGGTCGAAGTGTTCGCGGATCAGTCGAATGATCACGGCGTCGGACAGCTTGCCGGTGCCAAAGGTGTTGACGCTGATCGATGTTGGTTCGGCAACGCCGATCGCATAGCTCACTTGAATCTCGCAGCGATCAGCGATGCCGGAAGCAACGATATTTTTGGCAACGTACCGCGTGGCGTAGGCCGCCGAGCGATCGACCTTTGACGGATCCTTGCCGGAGAATGCGCCGCCGCCATGGCGCGCCATTCCGCCGTAGGTGTCGACAATGATCTTGCGCCCGGTGAGCCCGCAGTCACCGACCGGCCCGCCGATGACGAACTTGCCCGTCGGGTTGATGTAGATCTTGGTGGTCTTCGTCATCCAGTTGCCGGGCAGCGTCGGCTTGATGATCTCTTCGCGGACGGCTTCGTGCAGGTCGGCTTGTGAAATGTCCGGATCGTGCTGCGTGGAAAGCACCACCGCTTCGATACCGAGCGGCTTGCCGTCCTCGCCGTAACGAAACGTCAGTTGGCTCTTCGCGTCGGGACGCAGGAACGAACACTTGCCATTGCGTCGCACCTCGGCCTGTTTCTGCACCAGGCGGTGTGCGTACGTGATGGGTGCCGGCATCAAGACGTCGGTTTCATTCGTCGCATAGCCGAACATCAGCCCTTGGTCGCCGGCACCTTGTTCGTGGTCGCCGGTTTCATCGACGCCTTGCGCGATGTCGGCAGACTGCTGGCCGAGGGCGTTCACCACAGTGCAGTCGTCGGGATTGAAGCCGCAGGCGATGTCGTCGTAACCGATGTCTTTGATGATCTGGCGGACCAGCCGGTCGAGATTTACTTCCGCGTTGGAGCGGATCTCCCCCGCGATGACGACGATCCCGGTTTTGATCAGCGTTTCGCACGCCACGCGTGATTCGGGGTCTTGCGCGAGCATCGCGTCGAGCACCGCATCGGAAATCTGATCGGCCATTTTGTCGGGGTGGCCTTCGCCGACCGACTCGGATGTGAATACGCTGTAATCAGCCATGAGGTAACCCGTAACCCAAAGGCTGGGAATTCTAAGGGCTTGTGGTTCGCGATGGTGTAAAAAATTGCGTTGCCTAAGTGAAGCCGCGACAATAGCGTCCCCTTCGCTTCAACAACTCACTATGCCTTCGGCCACGGAACGGGCAAACGCAATCCGGGCGTTGGCGATGGATGCGGTTCAACGCGCGAACTCAGGCCATCCGGGCGCGCCGATGGGTCTAGCGGACGTCGGTGAAGTGTTGTGGCGCGATGTGCTCAAGCACAATCCGGCGAACCCGCAGTGGTTCAATCGCGATCGTTTTATCTTGTCGAACGGCCACGCCTCGATGCTGCTGTATTCGATGCTGCATCTATCGGGTTATGCGGTATCGCTCGACGACATCAAAAACTTCCGCCAGCTGCATTCATCGACCGCGGGTCATCCGGAGTACGGCGAATGCCCCGGCGTCGAAACCACCACCGGTCCGCTCGGTCAGGGCTTCGCCAATGCGGTGGGATTTGCACTTGCGGAGCGGGAACTGGCCCGCGCGTTCAACCGCCGCGGCTTCGACGTGGTCGACCACCTGACCTGGGTGATCGTCGGCGACGGCTGCCTGATGGAAGGCATCTCTCATGAGGCTGCATCGCTCGCGGGCACGCTGGGCTTAGGCAAGCTGAAGTGTATCTACGACGACAACGGTATTTCGATCGACGGTAAAACCAAAGGCTGGTTCACCGAAGACGTGCCGGCGCGCTTCGAGGCGTATGGCTGGCGCGTGATCCGCGGCGTCGATGGCCATGATCCGGCCGCCGTGGCCGCAGCACTCGCCGATGCGGTGTCGGAACACCGCCGCCCGACGTTGATCTGTTGTCGCACGGTCATTGGCTTCGGCGCGCCGAATCGTCAAGGCACCGCCGAATCCCACGGGTCGCCGCTCGGTGCAGACGAAGTTGCACTGGCGCGCCGGACCCTGAACTGGAGTTATGAGCCGTTCGAAATTCCCGACGCCATTTACAAGGAGTGGGATTGCAGGGACGTCGGTCGTAAACGTGAGGCCGCGTGGCAGAACGTATTCGACCGCTATCGCGCCGAATTTCCGGTGCTCGCACGTGAACTCGAACGCCGCGTGCGCGGTGAACTGCCTGCCGGCTGGAGTGCCACACTCGACGAACTCTGCGTCGACGCGCAGGCGAAAGGCGACGACCTCGAAACCCGCAAGGCGTCGCAACGGTGTTTGAATGCGCTCGGGCCGGCGATTCCCGAGTTGATCGGCGGCTCCGCGGACCTCACCGGTTCGAACAACACCAACTGGAGCGGCACCAAGGCCGTCTCGTCAGCCGACGCCGGCAACTATGTGAACTTTGGGGTGCGCGAATTCGCGATGACCGCAATCACCAACGGCATGGCGCTACATGGCGGTTTTATCCCGTACACGGGCACATTCCTGATCTTCATGGAATATGCCCGCAACGCCGTGCGGCTCGCATCGCTGATGGGCATCCGCAACATCTTCGTCTACACCCATGACTCGGTGGCGCTCGGTGAGGATGGACCGACGCACCAACCGGTGGAGCAGCTGACCAACCTGCGCACCACACCGAAGTTGTCGGTATGGCGCCCGTGTGACGTGGTGGAGACCGCGGTCGCCTGGCGCGCGGCAATCGCCCGCAACAACGGCCCGACCGCGCTGGTGCTGTCGCGACAGAAGACCAGAGCACAGAGCCGCGACGCCGACACGTTTGCGCAGGTTGGCCGCGGGGGCTATGTGCTCGTGCGGGAAACGACGCCGCTCCAGGCAATCATCATCGCGACCGGATCGGAAGTAGCGCTGGCGGTTGCGGCGGCGAAGTCATTGACTGACGAACGCGTTGGGGTGCGCGTGGTGTCGATGCCAAGTACCGATACGTTTTTATCTCAGGATGCCGCGTACCGCGAAGCGGTTCTGCCGGCGGCGCAACGCGCCCGTGTGGCGGTCGAGGCGGCGCATCCGGATTACTGGTATCTCTTCGTTGGCCTCGATGGGGCTGTCATCGGGATCAACCGATTCGGGCTCTCCGCGCCCGGTGGCCAGGCCCTGGAAGAACTCGGCATCACCGTGGCCAATGTCGCCGCCGCTGTGCGTCGTTGCGTGGCAGGCCTGCGTCGATGACGATGCTTGCGATGACGGATCTGAATCTCGCCGGCAAGCGAATACTCATCCGCGAAGACTTGAACGTGCCGATAAAAAACGGCGTTGTGACCAGCGACGCTCGCATCGTCGCCGCGCTACCAACATTGCGTCGCGCGCTCGAAGCCGGCGCCGCGGTCATGGTGGTATCACATCTGGGCCGACCCACCGAAGGCGCCAATGCGGCGCAGGAACCGACCGCAAGTCTAGCGCCGGTGGCCGCGCACCTGACAAAACTGCTGGGACGCGATGTCGCGCTGGTCGACGACTGGATCGGCGGCGTCACGATTGCGCCGGGTGAAATCAAGCTGCTCGAAAATGTCCGCTGGCTGAAAGGCGAAGGCAAAAACGACGATGGCCTGGCGCGGCGTATGGCGGCGCTGTGCGACATTTATGTGATGGATGCGTTCGGCACCGCGCATCGAGCGCAGGTCTCGACGCACGGCATCGCGAAATATGCACCGGTTGCGTGCGCGGGTCCGTTGCTGGTTGCCGAGGTGGATGCGTTGCGCCGCGCGCTGGCAAATCCGGCTCGGCCGATGTTTGCCGTGGTCGGCGGCTCGAAGGTGTCCAGCAAACTCGAGGTGCTCGATCGCCTCGCCGACATTGCCGATGCAATCATCGTCGGTGGCGGCATCGCCAACACGTTCATTGCGGCGCAGGGATACAACGTCGGCCGATCGTTGTATGAACCCGATCTGCTCGACACCGCGCGCCGCATCGCCAAAAAAGTCGACGTTCCGCTGCCGGTCGACGTGATAACTGCGCCAGCGCTGGACGCCAGCGCGCCCGGAACGTTGCGGCTCGTCGATCAAGTCCGCCCCGATGAGATGATTCTCGACATCGGCCCGGAAACGGCGAGGCGCTTCGCAAAGCGCCTCGAAGGCGCCGGAACGATCCTGTGGAACGGGCCGGTCGGGGTATTCGAATTCGATCAATTCGGTGAAGGCACCCGCGTCATCGCGCAGGCCATTGCGGCAAGCCACGGCTTTTCGATTGCCGGCGGCGGGGATACGCTGGCCGCGATCGACAAATATGGCGTCACCGGCGGGATTTCGTATATCTCCACCGGTGGCGGCGCGTTTCTGGAATTTGTGGAAGGAAAACAATTGCCCGCTGTCGAAATTCTCGAAGCGCGCGCACGGAGTAAATAGATCATGCCCCTCATCAGCATGCGACAACTGCTCGATCACGCGGCCGAACATAGCTACGGCGTACCTGCGTTCAACGTCAACAACCTCGAACAGATGCGGGCCATCATGGAGGGCGCCGCGCAGACCGACAGCCCGGTGATCGTGCAGGCCTCCGCCGGCGCAAGAAAATATGCCGGCCCGACCTTTCTGCGGCATCTGATACTCGCGGCCATCGAAGAGTTTCCGAACATTCCCGTAGTGATGCACCAGGACCACGGCGCTTCGCCTTCGGTCTGTCAGCGCTCCATTCAGCTGGGCTTTTCCTCGGTGATGATGGATGGCTCGCTCGGCGAAGATCAGAAGACGCCGATGGAATACGACTACAACGTCGAAGTGACGCGGCGCGTGGTCGACATGGCCCACGCCTGCGGTGTGTCGGTTGAAGGCGAGCTGGGATGTCTGGGCAGTCTCGAAACCGGCATGGGCGGTGAAGAAGACGGCGGCGGCCACGAAGGCTCGCTGTCGAAGGACATGCTGCTGACCGATCCCGAGCAGGCCGCCGACTTCGTCAAAAAAACCCGTGTTGACGCACTCGCGATTGCGATCGGCACGTCGCACGGCGCGTATAAGTTCAAGCGGCCACCGACCGGCGATGTGCTCGCCATCGATCGCATCAAAGAGATCAACGCGCGCATTCCGAATACCCACCTCGTGATGCACGGCTCTTCATCGGTGCCGCAGGACCTGCTTAAGCTCATCAATCAATACGGCGGTGAGATGAAAGAAACCTACGGCGTGCCACTGTCGGAGATCCAGGAAGGCATCCGTCACGGCGTGCGCAAGATCAACATCGACACGGATCTGCGGCTCGCATCGACCGCGGCCATCCGCATGTTCATGGCGAAGAACAAGAGCGAGTTCGACCCGCGCAAATATCTTGGCGAAACCACCAAGGCCATGAAGAAGATCGTGGTGGAACGCTACGAAGCATTCGGCACGGCGGGTCAGGGGTCGAAGATCAAAGTGATGCAGCTCGAGGACATGTTCAAGCTGTACGAGAAGGGCAAGCTCGACCCGGTCGTCAACTGACGTTCGTGACCGCACCCTTTGATCCGGGCATCGTCCGCGCCTCACTGAAGCCGCTGGTGCCCGGCGCACCGACGCTGTTGACGCCCGACGAAGACGCGTATCTGCGCCATTACGGCATCCATTTCGCGGCGTCGATCGAAGGCCTCGCACATCAACTCGTCCGCATCGAAACCGACACGCACACGATTGCCGCGCACCTGTGGACGCCGCGCGATGCAACCGGCAGCGCGGTAGTGATCCACGGCTACTACGATCACGCAGGTCTATACGGGAATCTGATCCGTTTTCTGCTCGACCGTGGTCTTGCGGTGCTCACCTTCGACCTGCCAGGTCATGGGCTGTCGACCGGCGAGCCCGCCAACATCGAAACCTTCGATCATTACGTCGCGGCCTTCGATGCGTGCTTCCGCGCGTTCGAAGCGCACTTACCCGCGCCTCGACACCTGTTCGGCCAGAGCACCGGTGGCGCGATCGCAATGGAGTGGCTGCTCGCCAACGAGCTTACCCGGGCGACCGTGCCGTTCGAGAAGATCGTGCTGCTCGCGCCGCTGGTGCGTCCGTATCTGTGGCCGGTCAATCGCATCATGTACGAAGTCGCGCGGCGGACAATCAAAGAGCGGCCGAGAACGTTCGTCAGCAATGCGGACAACGTCGAGTTCATTGAGTTTCTACGCGACCACGACCCGCTGCAGGCCCGTTCGTTGCCGGTTCAGTGGGTCACAGCGATGCAGGCATGGCGCAAACGCTTCGAACGGTATCGAGCGACGGATCTGGAGCCGTTGGTTGTTCAAGGCCACGCCGACCGCACCGTTGACCGACGCTACAACGTCCGCGTCATCGAGCGGCTGTTCCGGCCGCGGGTGTTTTACATTCCTGAGGCGCGGCATCACCTTGTGAACGAATCGCCGCTGGTCCGTGCGCAGATCTTCGCGGCGATCGACGCGGAGCTGAACCTGTAGGAGCGAGCGCCTGCTCGCGCTTCGCAGCGCCGACTCGAGCCGTCCGACGGCAGGCGCGTGTGCGCCCATACGTTGCGCGACGGCTGCCTGCGTCAACCCTGCCCTGGTCCGTGCCGCGAGGCTCGGGAACGAACGGGCGTCGACGTGTATACCATGTCGTCATATTTCACGGATATTCGCCGGCATGGTAGCCACCTTCACGTGCCTGATGCGCCCGCCTAAACAGAGCTTCTTCCTGCTTGGTGTGCGTGGCGTTGGGAAAAGTACATGGTCTCGCACCGAGTTTCCTGACGCGCCGGTCGTCGATCTTCTGGACGAGCGCCTCTATCACGATCTCCTCGGGGATCCCGGTTTGTTGCGCCAGATGCTCGCGCATCTCAAAGCGCGCGACTGGGTCGACGTCGACGAAGTGCAGCGTCTGCCGGCGTTGCTAAACGCAGTCCATCGGCTCATCGAAACAAGACACCTGCGCTTTGCACTGCCTCGGCTCGAGTGCGCGCAAGCTGAAGGCGGCTGGCACCAACCTGCTCGCGGGCCGAGCGCTGATGAAGACCCTCTTTCCACTCACCGCGACGGAACTAGGAGCGGAGTTCGATCTCGGCGCAGTGTTGCGGCACGGCTCCATCCCGCTGGTGTGGGTGAGCGACGATCGGTCGGCGACGCTCGAGAGCTACGTGCAGCTTTATTTGCGCGAGGAAATTCGCGGCGAAGCACTCGTGCGCAACCTACCCGGCTTTGTCCGCTTTCTTCCGATCGCGGCGTTGTTTCATGGACAGGTGGTAAACATTGCAGGCGTCGCGCGCGATGCCGGCGTGGCGCGTACAACGGTGCAAGGCTATCTCGACATTCTCGAAGACACGTTGCTCGTGCATCGGCTACCGGCATACGAAGCGAAGCTGCGCGTGCGCGAGCGCAAGTTACCGAAGCTCTATTGGGTCGATCCCGGAATCGTCGGGGCGGTGAAGCGTCAACTCGGCGAGGTAACGGCGGAGGAGAGGGGCTCGTTGCTCGAAGGCTGGGTGATGACGACGCTGCGGGCGCATCGTGAGGTGAGCCAACTCTTCGATGAAATCTTCTTCTGGGCGCCGCATCAGGCGGTGCAGACCGAAGTGGATTTTCTGCTGCAACGTGATCGGGAGTTTCTGGCCATCGAGGTCAAGGCAACCGACCGTTATCACACCGCACTGCCCAAGGGACTACGGGCTGTCGATGGCTTGCCGAAGATCGCCCGCCGGCTGCTCATTTACACGGGTATACGCTCGTTTCGTTCCGAAGATGGCATTGATATCTGGCCCCTGCGACGTTTCCAAGAAGCCGTTGCCGATGGTTCGTTGTGGCCTTGACGAGGCCTTGTAGGGGGGCGCCCGTGAGCCCGATCTTTTATGCTCGCTCGATCCATCAGGCTCAGGAGTGCCCTCCTACATGGCTGCGGTCTTTGCGAGTCTAGAACAACACCCGCGTTCTGATCGTCCCATCCACCTGCCGCAACTTCTCCAGCGCCGCCTGGCTGTGTTCGGCTTCCACATCGATCACCACATAACCGATCTGCGCATTCGTCTGCAGATACTGCGCCGCGATGTTGATGTTGTTTTCGCCGAACACCTGGTTGATACGCGACAACACGCCGGGGATGTTGCGGTGGATGTGCAGCAGCCGATGACTGTCCGGATGCGGTGGTAGCGAGACCTCGGGAAAATTCACCGCCGACAGCGTGGAGCCGTTGTCGCTATAGCGGATCAGCTTGTCGGCAACCTCGAAACCAATGTTCTCCTGTGCCTCGGCGGTGCTGCCACCGATGTGCGGCGTCAGGATCACGTTGTCGCAGTCGAGCAGCGGCGACACGAACGGGTCGTTGTTCGACTTTGGCTCCTCTGGGTATACGTCGATCGCGGCGCCGAGCAGTCGTTGGCGGCGCAATGCTGCAGCCAGCGCGTCGAGATCGACGACATCGCCGCGCGACGCGTTGATCAGCACCGCGGTGGCTTTCATCAATTCGAGTTCGCGCGCGCCGATCATGTTGCGCGTCGACGCCGTTGCCGGAACGTGCAGCGTCACGACGTCGCTGGTCGCGAGCAATTCGTCGATGGAGTCCACTTGCCGCGCGTTGCCGAGGTTCAGTTTTTTGACCACGTCGTAGAACTGCACCTGCATGCCGAGCGATTCGGCCATCACACCGAGCTGCGAGCCGATGTTGCCGTAGCCGATCACCCCCAGCGTCTTGCCGCGAATCTCGAAACTCGCCGTCGCGCTCTTCTGCCAGATGCCGCGTTTCAGCAGACCGTGTTTCTCCGGGATGCCACGCAACAGCAGCACGGCTTCCGCCAACACCAGTTCCGCGACGCTGCGGGTATTGGAGAACGGCGCATTGAACACGGGGATGCCGCGCAGCATCGCAGCATCGAGGGCAACCTGATTCGTGCCGATGCAGAAGCAGCCGACCGCGAGCAGCCTGCGCGCGTCGTCGAGCGCAGCCGCGGTGAGTTGCGTGCGGCTGCGGATGCCGAGCATGTGTGCGTCGGTCAGCGCCCGTGCAAGTTCAACACCTTGGAGCGCGCCCGCTACGCGTTCGATGTTGTGGTAACCCGCCGCGTGAAAGCTCGTAACGGCTGAGTCATGGACGCCTTCCAGCAGCAGAACTTTGATTTTGTCTTTATCGAAGGAAGTCTGGCTCATGAGCGCATCCTGAAAAGAGTGCCTGCAAAAAAGGCGCTTATACTACCGTCTCCACCGGCTCCCCACTGCGAACATGATCGAAGCACTGAATGAATTGCTTTCACCAAAATGCGTGCGCACCGACGCCGATGCGCTGGCCTTGTGGGGACGCGACTGGACGCGCAGCTTCACCGTCGCGCCGTCCGCGATCGTATTTCCCGAGAGTGTGGAGCATGTCGTCTCGCTGGTCCGTGCCGCCAACGAGCACGGCTGGTCGCTGGTGCCGTCGGGCGGCCGGACGGGATTGTCGGGCGGGGCGGTTGCGTCGAACGGCGAGATCGTCGTCTCGTTCGATCGAATGAATCACATCCTGGATTTCAATGCGGCCGACCGGATCGTCCGCTGCCAGGCCGGCGTAGTCACCGAAAATCTGCAGGCCTATGCATCCGATCGCGGACTGTTCTACCCGGTCGACTTCGCGTCGTCCGGATCGAGTCAGATCGGCGGCAACATTTCGACGAACGCCGGCGGCATTCGTGTGATCCGGCACGGCTTGACGCGTGACTGGGTTGCGGGACTGAAGGTCGTCACCGGCGCCGGCGCGGTGCTCGATCTGAACCACGGCCTCGTCAAGAACGCGACCGGCTACGACCTGCGGCATCTGTTCATCGGCGCCGAAGGAACGCTCGGCTTCATCGTCGAAGCGCAGATGCGACTTGCCGAGGCACCGGCGCAACAGATGGTGATGGTGCTCGGCGTCGCGCACTTTCCGGACATCCTAAAGGTGCTCGCTCGATTTCAGGGCGCGTTGACGCTGTCGGCGTTCGAGTTTTTCTCCGAACTCGCGCTGCAGAAGGTGACGGCGCATCGCAAGCTCCGGCGTCCGCTCGAGCAGCCCGCGGCGTTTTATGCGTTACTCGAATTCGACGTCGATATGCTCGACGTCGCGCTGCAGACATTCGAAGCCTGCGTCACCGACGGTTGGGTTGGTGACGGCGTTGTCAGTCAGAGCGATGCGCAGGCCGCGGAACTATGGCAACTGCGCGAAGGTATCTCCGAGAGCATCTCGCCGTATACGCCG